>Ga0210040_10000553_pt1 | contig 62566 bp, 51 predicted proteins | sample CryGeyCG12114_NA_FD_185462 | JGI IMG/M metagenome (GOLD analysis project Ga0210040, IMG submission 185462) | Groundwater microbial communities from aquifer - Crystal Geyser CG19_WC_8/21/14_NA (SPAdes) (version 2) | ecosystem: Environmental > Aquatic > Deep subsurface > Groundwater | place: USA...
GGTCCATCCCGGTCAGCATGATCGGATGAATCCTCCCGTGACGGCGGCAGCGAGATCCGACGGCCTCATCATGGCCGGCGACGCGGCGCGGATCAGCGGCAGCAACGGGCTTCGCCGGGCCGTCGCGCGCGGCGACGTCATACGCGTCCGTCGAGGTGTGTACGTGGACGCGCACCGCTGGGCGGACGCCGACGGGGACGAGAAGTACCGGATGCGGGTCCGAGCGGCGTTCCTGACACGCGTGGCACCACTTCAGGTATCGCACCTGTCGGCCGCAGCGCTGCACCGGCTGCCCACCGTGCGAGGTTGGCCGGAGACTGTGCACGCGATCACGCCGGGAGCGCCGGGCGGCAGCTCCAAGCACGGCATCGTCACCCACAGCCGCGTGCCGCCCGCGGCGGAACTGCGCGTGGACGGCGTCACCGCGACCACGCTCGAACGCACCCTCGTCGACGTCGCGTCGACCGAGCCCGCAGCCGTCTCGGTACCGATGCTCGACCACGCTCTCCGGCTCGGGCTCACGACGCGAACGGCGCTGATGGGGACGCTGAGCGAGGTGCCGCAGGGACGCGCGCGACGGGCGGCAGAGTCCGGCCTGGGATTCGCCACTCCCCTGGCGGAGAGCCCCGGTGAGTCCCTGAGTCGCGTGCTCATGCACGAGTGGGGATTCGAGGCGCCGGAATTGCAGGTCGAGTTCCGGCTCGACGGCCGAGTGGCGGTGGTGGACTTCTCCTGGCCGTCACAGCGACTCGTCGGGGAGTTCGACGGCCGCGCCAAGTACGAGCGCGCCGCATACACCCGTGGGCTCACGGCCGGAGAGGTCGTGTGGCGGGAGAAGCACCGGGAGGACGGGTTGCGGAGGATGGGCGAGAGGGTGACCCGGTGGACGTGGGAACTCCTGCTCACGCCGGACCGTTTCGCTGCACACCTCCGCGATGCCGGCGTTCCCGCCATCCGATGAGCGCGACCCCGCTCCTCCCCGCACGGTCCCTGCCCCGGCCCCCCGCCCGTCCCTGCCCCGGCAGGCGTTCCCTGCCCAGCTTCAAACTGGGCAGGGAACGCCTGCCTGGGCAGGATCCACGAGATGGGGTGGGCGGCGGGTGGGCGGCAGGTGTGCGGGTGAGGGAGGGCGGAGGCGGCTAGGAGAGGTGGCGCTCCGCCGGCCCCGTGTACTCGGACAGCGGGCGGATGAGGGCGTTCGCCGCGAGCTGCTCCATGATGTGGGCCGTCCAGCCGACGACGCGGGCCGCGACGAAGAGCGGGGTGAACGTTGGCGTGTCGAACCCCATGAGCGCGTACGCCGGACCCGACGGGTAGTCGAGGTTCGGCCGGATGTCCTTGCGCTCGGCCATCGCCGCCTCGAGCGCCTCGTACAGGGCGAGCATCTCGCGGGCGTCGTACTCCTCGACGAGCGTCAGCAACGCGGCGCGCATGGTCGGCACCCGCGAGTCGCCGCTCTTGTACACCCGGTGCCCGAACCCCATGATCTTGCGCTTCGCCGCAAGCGCCTCGTCCAGCCACGCGTCGACGCGATCCGCGGTGCCGATCTCGTCGAACACGTGCATCACGGCCTCGTTCGCGCCACCGTGCAGCGGGCCCTTCAGCGCGCCGATCGCACCGGTGACCGCCGAGTACAGGTCGGCGAGGGTCGACGTGATGACCCTCGCCGCGAACGTCGACGCGTTGAAGGAGTGCTCGGCGTAGAGCACCATCGAGACCTCGAACGCCCGCACGACGACGGCGGCAGGCACCTCGCCGAACGTCATGAGCAGGAAGTTCTCCGCATAGCCGAGGTCGTCGCGCGGCTCGACCGCATCCTGCCCGCGCCGCCGCCGCTGGTCGTACGCCACGATCGCGGGCACCTGCGCGAACAGCCGCACCGCGCGCTCGAGGTTCGCCTCCGCCGACGCGTCGTCGAGCGCCGGGTCGGTCGCGCCGATCACGCTCACGGCCGTGCGCAGCACGTCCATCGGATGCGCGGACAGGGGCAGCCCGTCGATCACCGCCCGCACGCCGTCGGCCAGCGCGCGCTGCGACCGCTCCTCCGCCTCGAAGTGCTCCAGCTGCTCGTCCGTCGGCAGCTCGCCGTGCCACAGCAGGTATGCCACCTGCTCGAACGAGCACTCCGCCGCGAGCTCCTGCACGGGGTAGCCGCGGTACAGGAGGGAGTTCGTCTCGGGATTCACCTTGGAGATCGTCGTCACGTCGACCACGACGCCGGCGAGTCCCCTGTGGATGTCGGTCATTCGGCTCCTTTGCACGCGCCGCGGAACGCGGCAGCAGCAGCGTAGCGGTCTAGCGGTTCCCCTCGAGACTGAACGTGAAGACGGAGGAATCGAAGCGGTTGTACGACTCGTAGTCGAGCAGCTCGTACAGCCGCGCCCGCGTCTGCATCTCGGGCACGACGGTATTCAGCGATCCGTGCTCGTTCAGCACGTCGAGTGCCCGCTCGGCGGCGCCCATCGCCATCCGGAGAAGCGACACGGGGTAGATGACGATGTTCATGCCGACATCGGCGAGCTGCGCGAACGTGAACAGGTCGCTCTTGCCGAACTCGGTCATGTTCGCGAGCAGCGGCACGTCGACGGCGGCCCGCATCGCCTCGAACTCGGCGAGGTCGGCCATCGCCTCGGGGAAGATCGCGTCCGCCCCCGCATCGACGAGGGCCTTGGCCCGGTCGATCGCCGCGGGCAGTCCCTCGACCGCGCGGATGTCGGTGCGTGCCATCACGAGGAAGTTGGCGTCGCGCCGGGCATCGACCGCCGCGCGGACGCGCTTCAGCGCGGTGTCCTCGTCGACGACCTGCTTCCCGTCGAGGTGCCCGCAGCGCTTCGGGTTGACCTGGTCCTCGATGTGCAGGCCCGCCAGCCCCGCATCCTCGAGCATCTGCACGCTTCGCGCCACGTTCATGGGCTCGCCGAAGCCGGTGTCCGCGTCGACGATGGCGGGCAGGTCCGTCATGCGCGTGATCTGCCGCGACCGGTCCGCCACCTCGCTGAGCGTCGTCAGGCCGATGTCGGGCAGCCCCAGGTCCGCGGACAGCACGGCGCCGGAGATGTACACACCGTCCATGCCCTTGTCCTGGATGAGGCGCGCCGACAGGGGGTTGAACGCGCCGGGGAACCGCAGCAGCTGGCCGCTCTCCAGCCGGTCGCGCAGGTCGCGGCGCTTGTCGGCGGCGGTCACGGTGGAGTGCAGCATCAGAACAGACCCTTCGGGAGGACGGTGGAGTCGAGCCCGCCCGGGCGGGCGGTGATGGTGAGCGTGGAGAACTCCGCGGCGGTCAGCTCGGGCAGCCGCTCCGCCGCCCCGAGGAAGCGGTCGATCTCGGCGGGCTCGAGCACGTCCGCGGCGAGGGTGCGGAACTTCCGCACGTACTGCTCCCGCCCGAACGGACGGGCGCCGAGCGGGTGCGCGTCTGCGACGGCGATCTCGTCGACGATGCGCCCGCCGTCGGCGAGCGTGATGGTCACCCGCCCGCCGAACGCCTTCTCCGCCGGGTCGAGCGAGTGGTAGCGTCTCGTCCACTCCGGATCCTCCTCGGTCACGGTGCGCCGCCACAGCGCCACCGTGTCCGGCCGGGTCGCGCGCCCGGGTGCGTAGGAGTCGACGTGGTGCCACGCGCCGTCCTGCAGCGCGACGGTGAAGATGTACGGGATCGAGTGGTCGAGCGTCTCGCGCGACGCGGCCGGGTCGTACTTCTGCGGGTCGTTCGCGCCCGACCCGATCACGGTGTGCGTGTGGTGCGACGTTGCGATGACCACGGACTCGATGCGCTCGGCGTCCGCGAGCTCCGGATGAGCCGCGTGCAGCCGCCGGGCGAGGTCGATCCAGGCCTGCGCCTGATACTCCGCCGAGTGCTCCTTCGTGTAGGTGTCGAGGATGCCGCGCTTCGGCTCTCCGGTGCCGGGGAGCGGCACCGTGTAGGCGGCGCCCGGACCGTCGAGCAGCCAGGCGATCACGCCGTCCTCACCCTCGTAGATCGGGGTCGGGCTCGTCTGACCGCGCATCGCCCGGTCCACGGCCTCGACCGCCATCTTGCCTGCGAACGCCGGCGCGTACGCCTTCCACGTCGAGATCTCGCCCTTGCGCGACTGCCGCGTCGCGGTGGTCGTGTGCAGCGCCTGACCCACCGCCTGGAACACCGTCGCGGTGTCGAGGCCGAGCAGCGTCCCGATGCCGGCCGCCGCCGAGGGCCCGAGGTGCGCAACGTGGTCGATCTTGTGCCGGTGCAGGCTGATGGCCTTCACGAGGTCGACCTGGACCTCGTATCCGGTCGCGATGCCGCGGACGAGGTCCCGCCCCGTGAGCCCCCGCCGCTCGCCGGCGTGCTGAGCCACCGCGAGCACCGCGGGGATGTTGTCGCCCGGGTGGGAGTACTCCGCCGCGAGGAACGTGTCGTGGAAGTCGAGCTCGCGCACCGCGACGCCGTTCGCCCACGCGGCCCACTCGACGCTCGCCCGGGTGCCCGGCGCCTCGCCGAACACCGTCGAGCCCGCCCCGCCGCGGGAGGCCGGGTGGGCGAGCGCCTGCGCGCGGGCGGCGGCGACGGGGGCGCGGGTGAGCGACGCGGCGGCGACCGCCGCGTTGTCGATGATCCTGTTGACGACCATCTCCGTCACGGCGTCCTCGACCTCGACGGGATCGGTCGCCACGCTCGCGATGCTCCAGGCGAGCTGGTCCTCCCGGGCCAGGGCGTCGGAGCTGGGGTGCACGGTCACCGGGTGAAGCTGCATGCCTCCCAGCGTATGCGCCATGCGGGCCGCGCCCACCTCGGGTCCGACGCGGGCGCTCACCGTCAGCGGCGGCGGAGCGCGGACTCGTAGAGGTCGCGGCGGCCGAGTCCCGTCTCCGCCGCGATGGCGGCCGCGGCGTCCTTCAGGCGCATCCCGTCCGACACGAGCTCGAGCACCTGCTCGACCCCGGTGTCCAGGTCGATCTCGAGCGCGGCCGCGCCCTCGACGACGATGCAGATCTCGCCGCGCACGCCATCGGCCGCCCAGGCGGCCAGCTCGGCGGCGGTCCCCCGCCGCACCTCTTCGTACAGCTTCGTGAGCTCCCGGCAGACGGCGACGCGGCGGTCTGCGCCGAGCTCCGCGGCCAGGTCGGCGAGGGACGCCGCGAGCCGGTTCGGCGACTCGAAGAAGACCATGGTGCGCCGCTCCCGCACGAGTGCCCGCAGCGCCGACGCGCGGTCGCCGCCCTTGCGCGGCAGGAAGCCCTCGAAGGTGAAGCGATCCGTCGGCAGCCCGGACACGGCGAGGGCGGCGAGCACGGCCGACGGACCGGGGATCACGCTGACGCGCACGCCGGCGGCCGCGGCGGCCTCGACGAGGTGGAAGCCGGGATCCGACACGACGGGCATCCCCGCGTCGCTCAGCACGAGCACGTCCTCCTCCGCGGCGAGCGCCACGAGCTCCCCGGCGCGCGAACCCTCGTTGTGGTCGTTGAGCGAGAGCAGGCGAGGCCGGTTCTGCACGCCGAGGGCGTTCATGAGCTTGATCGTGACCCTGGTGTCCTCCGCCGCGACGGTGGTCGCCGCCCGCAGAGCCTCCACGAGCCGCGGGGAGGCATCGCCCAGGTTGCCGATGGGCGTCGCCGCGAGGATGAGCATGGCTCGATTCTGCCAGCCGAAGCCCGTGGAACAATTGCCCGGTGTCCGTCTCCACTGCGCCCGCGACCCCCGTCGGGCCGCGCGCGGTGTCCCGCTTCGACGAGTGGTGGGGCCGGATGCTCGCGACGCCGGCCCGCCGGAGGGCGTGGGAGTGGGGCGGGCCCATCGCCGTCACGCTGCTGGCCGCGGTGCTCCGGCTGTGGAACCTCGGCCACCCGCACGTGCTCGAGACGGACGAGACGTTCTACGTCAAGGACGCGTACACGCTGCTGAACCTCGGCTACGAGGGCAGCTGGCCGGATGACGCCGACGCCCGCTTCGCCGCCGGGGACACCGACGGCTACCTCCCCGAGCCGTCCTTCGTCGTGCATCCCCCGCTCGGCAAGTGGATCATCGCGCTCGGCCTCGCGGTCTTCGGAGCGGACAGCAGCTTCGGCTGGCGCATCGGCACGGCCGTCATCGGCATCCTCGCCGTGCTCGTGCTCACGCTCGTCGCCCGCTCGCTCTTCGCCTCGCCGCTCGCCGGCGTGCTCGCCGGCGGGCTGTTCGCCGTCGACGGCCACGCGATCGTGATGAGCAGGGTCGCGTTCCTCGACACCTTCGTCATGTTCTTCGCGCTGCTCGGGTTCGGGGCGGTGCTGCTCGACCGCCGATGGCACTTCGCGCGCCTTGCCGCCGCGATCGGTGCGGCTCGCGCCCGCGGGCACGACCCCGCCTGGGGTCCCGCGCTCTGGTGGCGGCCCTGGCTGCTCGCGGCGGGCGTCGCCTTCGGCGCGACCGCGGCGGTGAAGTGGTCCGGCCTGTACTTCCTCGCCGCCTTCGGCGTCTACTGCGTGATCGTCGACATGGTGGCGCGGCGCAGGCTCGGCGTCCCGTTCTGGTTCAGCGGCGCCGTGCTGAAGCAGGCGCCCGCCGCGTTCCTGCTCCTCGTGCCGGTCGCGGTCGCCGTGTACCTCGCGTCCTACACGGGCTGGCTGGTCACGTCCGGCGGCTGGGACCGCGGCTTCGCGGATGAGGAGGGGAACGCGTGGACCGGACCGCTCGCATGGGTGCCGCTCCCCCTGCAGAGCCTCTGGCACTACCACGTGAGCCAGTACAACTACCACGTCGGCGTCGACGCCGAGCACGGCTACAAGGCGAACCCGCTGACCTGGCTGCTGCTGATCCGGCCGTTCGCGATGTACTACCGCTCGTCCGCCCGGGGCGAGCACGGGTGCGACTTCGCGGCGTGCACCGAGGCGGTGACCTCCATCGCGAACCCGATCCTGTGGTGGGCGGCCGGCGCCGCGGCGCTCTACCTCGTCTACCGTCTCGTGCGGCGTCGCGAGTGGCAGGTGGGGCTGCTGCTCACCGGCCTCGCCGCGGGGTACCTGCCGTGGCTGCTGTACCTGCACCGCACGGTGTTCCAGTTCTACTCGATCGCGTTCGAGCCCTACCTCCTGCTGGCGCTGACGTTCTGTCTGGGCCTCGTGCTCGGCCACCCGCAGGCGTCGCCTCGCCGGCGCACGCTCGGGATCGCCGCGGTCGGCGGCTTCGTCATCGTCGTGCTCGCGGTCAGCGCGTTCTTCTACCCGGTGTGGACTGCGATGCAGATCCCGTCCTGGTTCTGGAGCGCCCACAACTGGTTGCGCTCATGGATCTGACGGGTACCCCGGCCGACGCGCGCGGGTCCGGCTCCGGCCGGAGGGCGCCGGCATGGCTGCCCGGGCTCGTCGTCGCCGGGCTCGCGGCCCTCGCCGCGCTCGCCGTGTCCGCGATCCTGCCCGCCGTCCCTCTGCTCACCGCCGCGGTCGCGCTCGGCGTCGCCGCAGGGCAGATCCCCCGGGTGCGCGCCTGGCTGGGCGGCGCGCCGAAGCCCGGTCTGGCCCTCGCCTCGCGCCGGCTCATGCGCATCGGCGTCGTGCTGCTCGGCCTCAAGCTCAGCCTCGTCGACGTGGCGGCGCTCGGCTGGCGAGCGGTGCTGCTCGTCGTCGCGGTCGTGCTGCTGGCGTTCGGGGGCACCTACCTGATCGCGCGGCTGTTCCGGATGCCGGGCTCCCAGCCCCTGCTCCTCGCGGCCGGGTTCTCCATCTGCGGCGTTTCCGCCATCGGCGCCATGAGCGCCGCGACGCGCTCGCGCAGCACGGACGCCGCCGTGCCCGCCGCGCTCGTGACCCTGTGCGGGACCCTCGCCATCGCCGTGCTCCCCCTGCTGCAGGCTCCGCTCGGCCTGTCGCCCGAGGCCTTCGGGCACTGGGTCGGCGCGGGCGTGCACGACGTCGGGCAGGTCGTCGCGACGGCGCAGGTGGCCGGATCCGCCGCGCTGACCGTCGCGATCGCCATCAAGCTGACCCGGGTGCTGATGCTCGCGCCGCTGGTCGCCGGAGCGGCGGCCGTGACCCGGCGGCGCGAGCGGGCGCGGATGGCGGCGGCGGAAGCGGGAGGCGCCGGCCACGAGCAGGGCCCCGACGCCGCGCCGCTGCCGCCCATCGTCCCCCTGTTCGTGGCCGGCTTCGTCGCCGCCATCCTCGCGCGCACGCTGCTCGACATCCCGGAGCCCGTGCTCCAGGCCGCCGACGCGCTGCAGACCGCGGTGCTCGCCATGGCCCTGTTCGCGCTCGGTGCCGCCGTGCGCCTGCGCGACCTGTTCGGCACGGGAGGCCGCGCAATCGCCGTCGGCCTGCTCAGCTGGCTGCTGATCGCTGCGCTCGCCCTCGCCGCCGTGCGGCTCGGGTGACCGGGGTCGGTTCCTTCCGCCGCCTCACTCCGCGATCAGCCGGTTGATGCGCTCGTTCACCTGGGTGAGGCTCGACACGTCCTCGTTACCGATGTAGAGCCCGTCCATCACCGGGTTCAGGATGGAGAGGATCTCGGCACCGTGCGTCGTCACCGGGAACAGCACCGTGTAGTTGTTCTCGACGAGGTCCGTGAACGGCGAGACGTCGACGCCGCGCTTCTCCTTGAACGCCTCGATGGCGGCCTCCGTACCGGCGGGGCGCGCCGGGAAGACGACGCCCTCCTCGCCGATGATCGTCTGGCATTCGTCCGTGCCGAGGAAGGCGACGAATCGGGCGGCTTCCTCGGGGGTGTCCGTCTGCGCGCTGATCGAGTCGCCGAGCCCGTTGTACATGGACACCGGGTGCCCGATCGGGCCGGCGGGAACCGACGCGATCCCGAGGTCGACGCCCTCGAGCCGGCCGTAGCTCGCGATGGTCCAGGAGCCGTCCGGCGAGAGCGCCGCCTGGCCCGAGCCCAGCTGCTGCTGGGGGTTCGGCGCCGTGCCGACCCGCTCGAACGACGGCATGAATCCTTTGTCGACCAGGCCGAACAGCCACTCGAGCGAGGCCTGCACGCGCGGGTCGTCGTAGTTGTACTCCGTGCCCCAGACGTCGGCGTTCGTGTACTCCCAGCCGGTCGCGCCCGCGAGCCAGGACCACTGCGTCTGGCCGTGGCCGCCACCGCCGGATCCGCCCGACGCGAGCCCGTAGGTCACGACGTTGGCCGGGTCGAAGCCGGGCTCGTCGCCGCGGACGCCGTTCGCGTCGACGGAGAGATGCGCGATGGCCTGCTCGAACGTGCCCCCGTCCTCCGGGTTCCACTCGAGGCCCTCGAGGTCCGCCGCCGTCATGCCGGCCTCCTCGAGCATCCGGTTGTCGTAGAACAGCGCGATCGTGTCGAAGTCCTTGGGCATGCCGTAACGCTTGCCGTCGGTGCCTGTCCACAGGTCGAGCAGGCCCTCCTGGAAGCCGCTCTCGTCGATGTCCTTCGTGGCCTCGAGCGAGTCGAGCGGGAGCAGGACGTCGCGGCTCACGAACTCCGGGTACTTGGTGAGGTGGTCGGTGAAGACGTCGGGGCCCGCACCCGCCACGAGTCCCGCGGACAGCTTCTGCCAGTAATCGCCCCAGCCGTACTGGGTGATGCGGACCTCGATGTCCGGGTTCTCCCGCTCGAACGCCTCGGCGCACTTCTGGTAGCCGGGCAGCTGCAGCGACTCCCACAGCCAGTAGTCGATGCTCGTCGTCGCGCCGGCGCCCGCCGTTCCGGCGCAGCCGGCGAGCCCGAGGAAGCCGGCCGCGACGACGGAGCCGGTGATGCGCCGCCGAACGCGGCGGGACGGGGAGCCTGCGGTGCGGGTCCTGCGTGCTGTGGTCATGGGTCTGCCTGCCTTACTTGATCCCGCTGAAGCCGATGGAGTTGACGATCCGCTTCGCGAAGACCGCGAACAGGAGGATCATCGGCAGCGCCGCGATGAGGGTCGCCGCCATGAGGCCGGCCCAGTCGGGTCCGCCCTGCGGGCTCTGCGCCCGGAAGGACCCGAGCGCGACGGTGAGCACGCGCGAGTCGTCGGTGTAGGACACCATGAGCGGCCAGAAGTAGTCGTTCCATGCCGTCATGTAGGTGAGGATCGAGATGGTCGCGATGGGCGCCGCGGACATCGGGATGATCAGGTTGAAGAACACCCGGACCTTGCTCGCCCCGTCCACGAGCGCCGCCTCCTCGACCTCGAGCGGCACGTTCAGGAAGAACTGCCGCAGGAAGAAGATCGCGAACGGGGCCATGAACATGGACGGCAGGATGATGCCGAGCAGCGTGTCGATGAGCCCGAGCTGCTTGACGAGCAGGAAGTTCGGCAGCAGCGTGAAGATGACCGGCACCATGAGCGAGAGCAGGAAGACGCCGAACACGAGGTCGCGACCGCGCCAGCGCAGCCGGGCGAACGCGTAGGCGGCGAGCGCCGAGAAGAACACCTGGAAGACCGTGATCACCGTCGCCACGATCGCCGAGTTGACGAGGTAGCGCCAGAAGTCGATCTTCGCGCCCGAGCCGCCCTGCTCGATGGCCTCGTCGACGCTCTGCAGCCCGAACACGCGCTGGAAGCCGCCCCAGCTGAAGTCCGCCGGGAGCAGCGAGCTCGAGTTCGCGTACAGCGCGCCGTTGCTGGAGAGCGCGGTGCGGAGCATCCAGTAGAAGGGGAAGATCGTGATGAGCAGCAGGATGCCCATCACCGCCCAGGCGACGATGCGGCCGACGCCGACCTTCCGGCCCGTGCGGGCGCCCGTCGGCCGGGTGCGCTCGCCGCCGTCCGGATCGGTCGCGACGGGCGCCGCGATCGTCGAGGGTCCGTCTAGCTGAGTCATGTGCGTGAGCCCCTAGTTCAGGTCGGTCTGTCCGGCCCGCGTGATGCGGTACTGGAAGAACGTGACGACGACGAGGATGGCCAGCATGGCGACGCTGAGCGCCGACGCGTAGCCGAAGTTGAACTGCGCGAACGCGTTCTCGTAGATGTACACCTGCAGCACGCGGCTGGCGTTGACCGGGCCGCCGCTCGTGGTGACCGAGACGGTGTCGAAGACCTGGAACGAGCCGATGACGGAGATGATCAGAACCAGCCCGAGGATGGGCCGGAGCAGTGGCAGCGTGATGCCGGTGAACTGCCGCACCTCGCTCGCACCGTCGACCCTGGCCACCTCGTACAGGTTCTGCGGGATGGCCTGCAGTCCCGCGAAGATGAGGAGCGCGGTGTAGCCCATGTGCCGCCACACGTTCACGAGCGCGATCGTCGGGATGGCCCACTCCTCGGTCGTGAAGAAGCCGATGCGGTCGAGGCCGATCCACTCGAGGATCTGGTTGCCGATGCCCAGCTGGAAGTCGAGGATCCAGAAGAACACGAGCGCCGCGACCACGTTCGAGACGAGGTAGGGCGCGAGGATCAGGCCGCGCACGAGCGTGGACCGCGTGAGCCGCTGCATCAGCAGGGCGATGGCGAGGGCGACGATCGTCTGGATGCCGATGTTCAGCACGACGTACTCGAGCGTCACCCAGATGGCGTTCCAGAACACCGGGTCGGCGAACATGCGCTCGTAGTTGGCGAAGCCGACGAACCGCTCCGGCGAGAGCAGGTCCCAGGAGGTGAAGCTCAGCCAGATGCCGCGGACCAGGGGCCAGAAGTAGAACAGGAGGAGCCCGATCACCGCCGGGAGGATGAACAGCAGCGCGAGCCTCGTGTCGTCCGGCCGCCTCTGCCGCCCGCCCGCCCCGCCCGGGGGCCGGGCCGGCGCCCTCCGCGCCTCGCTCCGGGTTGTAACAGCCACCGTGAACCCCTTCGTCCGGGCCGGCCCGCCCCCGAAGAACGTCAGTGTGTTCGAGGGTCCCTGCGCGGCGTCTCGTGCGAATCGAATCGTGGACGCACCGCGGTTGACGGCGTCGTCTCGGACATTCTCACCCCGTCCGCCGCCTCTCCGTCAAGCGTGACGGGCAAAAGACGGCAAAGAATTGGTAACGCTTCCACATGCCGGGTCCCAGCCGCTATGGTCGCCGGAGAAACTGCGTCCATGGCGGACGCGTTCGTTCGCATCGGATCAACGGGGATGTCTTTCGTGAGCACTTTCGTCTGGAACACCGGCCGCGTCGCACTCGGATTCGAGCACGCGGAGGACGGCCCCGTGCGGCTCGTCACGATCGAGGATGCGGAGGGTGGCGTCCGGCCCGCCTCGGGCCGGCCCTCTCCGGCGCAGCCGCTCGTGGAGGTGCTCTCCCCCGCATACGGTCGCACCAACAACAGCTACCGGTACGACGGAACGCTGCTCGGCGCCGGGCTGCGGTACGAGTCGCACGAGGAGTCGCGGGCGGGCGGCGTCGCCCGCCTGACCGTGGTGCAGACCCACGCGGAGTCCGGCCTGCGCGCGACGAGCATCTTCGAGGCGCACGACGGCGTGCCCGCGGTCCGGTCGACGACGACGGTCGCTGTGCAGGACGGTGCGGCTCCGCTGCCCGTGTGGGCCGTGACCTCGTTCGCGACCGGGGCCGTCGTGTCGGACGCGCCGAACGACGTGGACGTCTGGCGTGCGGCGTCCTCCTGGTGCCAGGAGAACCGCTGGGGATCCGAGCCACTGCGCTCGCCGGGTCTCGTCGCCATCGACCCGCACGCCTGGGGGGAGACGAGCCGCAACCGGATCGCCTGCTCGAGCCTCAGCACGTGGTCGTCCGGCCTGTACAACCCGATCGGCGCGGCCCGGAATCGTGAGACCGGCACGACCCTCGCCTGGCAGATCGAGCACAACGGCGCCTGGCACTTCGAGGTCGGCGAGAACCCGGACTGGGCGCACGGCGCGGTGCCGATCGAGCAGCGCCTGCGCTCCCCCGAGCCCGCCGGCCCCCCGCGGGGCGACCGGTCGAACGACGGCGCGTACGTCGCGGTGCTCGGCCCCACCGACACCCTGCACCAGTGGTCGACCGTGCTCGACGGCACGCGCGACTTCACCACCGTTCCGGTGACGTTCACGGTCGCGGGCGGGCTCGAGGACGCCTTCGGCAACCTCGCCCTGCACCGTCGCGCCGCGCGGCGCCCCCACCCTCAGGATGCGACGCTGCCCGTCGTCTTCAACGACTACATGAACACGCTCGAGGGCGACCCGACGGAGGAGAAGCTCCTGCCGCTCGTCGACGCGGCCGCACGCGTCGGAGCGGAATACTTCTGCATCGACGCGGGGTGGTACGACGACACCGCGGGCTGGTGGGCGAGCGTCGGCGACTGGCGCCCATCGACGGCGCGCTTCCCCTCCGGCTTCGCCTCCGTCCTCGACCACATCCGCGAGCGGGGGCTGGTGCCGGGGCTGTGGCTGGAACCCGAGGTCGTCGGCGTCACGAGCGATGCGGCGGCGTCGCTGCCGGACGACGCCTTCCTGCAGCGCGACGGGGTCCGGGTGCGTGAGAACAACCGCTACCTCCTCGACCTGCGGTCGCCCGCGGCCCGGGCGCACCTCGACGAGGCCGTCGACCGGCTCGTCGGCGAGCTCGGCGTCGGCTACTTCAAGCTGGACTACAACGTGACGCCGGGGGCGGGGACCGATCGCGACGCGGAGTCCGTCGGCGCCGGCCTGCTCGAGCACAACCGCGCCCTGCTCACCTGGCTCGAGGGGGTGCTCGACCGGCACCCCGACCTCGTGCTCGAGAACTGCGGATCGGGCGCCATGCGCAGCGACTTCGCCATGCTGTCGCGACTGCAGCTGCAGTCGACCTCCGACCAGCAGGACCCGCTGCTGTACCCGCTGATCGCCGTGGGCGCGCTCGCCCACGTGCTGCCGGAGCAGGCGGGCAACTGGGCTTATCCCCAGCCGGACATGGACGACGAGCAGATCGTGTTCACGATGTGCACGGGACTCGCCGGCCGCCTCTACCAGGCGGGCGTGCTGAGCGGCATGGACGAGCACCGCCTCGGTCTCGTGACCGCCGGCGTGGCGGCGCACAGGGACACGCGGGCGGCACTCGCGCGTTCGACGCCCCGCTTCCCCACCGGACTGCCGACGTGGGAGGACGCGTGGACGACGGTGGCGTTCGACGCGCCGGACGAGACGCTCGTCATCGCCTGGCGGCAGGCGCACGCCGACGCGTCGGTGCGGCTGGAGCTGCCGCACCTGGCGGGCGGCGCGGTGGCGGTGCAGCAGGTGTACCCGCCCGAGGGCGTCGGCGGTCGCTGGGCGGCGGAGGCGGAGGACGGCGGCCTGCGCATCACCGCGCCCGACGCGGTCGCGAGCGCACGCATGTACCGGCTCACCCGCGCGGACTGAGCTCCAGGGCTTCCGGTGCGAGCACCCGGCCGCGCGGCGGCGCCGTGCTCTCGCGCTGCACGAAGAGGGGCGGCAGCTGCACGACCGCGCGCCGGTCCGCGCGACCGTCGTGCATCCCGACGAGCATCTCGAAGGCGCTCCGGCCGAGCTCCGGGAAGTCGATGCGCACGCTCGACAGGGAGGGCGTCCAGACGGCGGACAGCGGCATGTCGTCGAAGCCGACGACGCTGACATCCTCCGGCACCCGCCGACCCAGCTCGTGGAACGCGCGCATGGCCCCCATGGCCATGTCGTCGTTGAAGCAGAACACCGCGGTGACGTCGCTCCCGTCGAGGCTTTCCCGTGTGGCGCGGCGCGCGTCCTGCGGCGCCCAGCCGCAGGGCACCATGTCGGGCACGCGCGCGCCGCGGGCCTCGAGGGCGCGGCGGTAGCCCGCCGTGCGGCCGCGGTGCGCGATGCCGGGGAAGCCGAGGTGGTGCACGGTCTCGTGCCCCGCGTCGAGCAGGTGCGTCGTGGCGATGAACCCGCCCTGCTCGTCGTCGATCCACGTGCGTGCGAGGTCGGGGTGGCCGTCCTCGGCGAGGGTGACGGCCACAACCGGCATGGTCGCCGGGAGCCGGTCGAGGGCGTTCGAGACGCTGGCCTCGAACGCCACCCCGATGATGCCCATGAGGGGCTGGCTCAGCACGAGGTCGAGGGCCGACCGGATGTGGTCGGGGTCCTCGCTCTCCACCACCGTGATGGTGACGAGGATGTTCCGCCGCCGTGCGGCCTCCTCGATGCCGCGGATGGAGCTCGCGAACCCGTACCGGTCGGTGTCGGCGGCGAGCACGCCGACCATGCGCTGGCGCCCGCGCACGAGCGCGCGGGCGGCCTCGTTGGGCCGGTAGCCGAGCTCCTCGATGGCGGCGAGCACCCTCGACCGGCGATGAGCGCTCACCTGGCTCGCACCGTTCAGCACCCGGGAGACAGTGGTCACCGACACGCCCGCGAGGCGGGCGACGTCCGTGATCCCCGGCTGCCTCCCGCTCGCCAGCTGCACCATGTCGTCGAGACTACTGGCGCCGCTCAGGCGCCCCGCCGGTCGGCGCGCACCAGTCGAGCGCCGTGGGCGGGAACCTCCAGGTCGAGGGAGTCGCCCGCGACGGCCACCACCCCGCCCGACCACACGTCCGTCACGACGCCGCCTGCCGCGGGATCGATGCCGAGGGAGGTGAGCGGCACGGACACGGTCTCGGGTGCGTCGCCCGTCCAGAAGACGGCGGCGTAACGCGCGGGCGCGTCGGTCGCGATCGCGGTCCAGGCGACGAGGTCGCCCTCGCGGATCACCTCGCGGTTGCGCTCAGAGTGCCTGAGCACGCGGAGGACATCGTCGTTCGTCAGCAGGTCGACGGTCTCCCGCGGGCTCGTCGGCAGGTCGCCGCCGAACATGAGCGGCGACCGCGCCATCACCCAGAGGGTCATGAGCGTGCGCTGCTCCTCGTAGGTGAGGAGGCTCTGCCGGTCGTCGCCGCGCTCGGCACGGATGCCGATGTGGCCGAGCGGCAGCATGTCGGCATCCGCCCACGCGCCCTCGGCCTGGAAGGGCGCCCATCGCGACATGCGGCCGAACTGCTCGAACACGTCCGGCCAGCGGTCCCACAGGTCATTGGACACGCGCCACATCTGCGCGTTGGCGCGCAGGTGGTCGAGGTGCTCCGTCGACAGGTTCGTGCCCGGCGAGAGGCTGAGTGCGATGGGCCGGCCGCTTCGCCGGATGGCCTCGGCATACGCCTCGATCTCGCGCGAGTGGTACGGCGCGAGCATGTCGTCGGCCTTCACGAAGTCGACGCCCCACCCGGCGAACTGGGCGAGCTGGGCGTCGTAGTACGCCTGCGCGCCCGGGTGGTCGTGGTTCAGGCCGTAGTTGTCCGGGTTCCAGGCGCACGTCGACGATGTGTCCGCCACCTGCGCCGCGGTGAAGTCCGTCCCGAGCACGGGCAGGTCCTCCCGCACCGCCCGGCGCGGGATGCCGCGCATGATGTGCAGGCCGAACGAGAGGCCGAGGTCGTGCACCGCCGCGGCGAGCGGGCCGAAACCCGCGCCGCCGGCCGCCGACGGGAACCGGTTGGCGGCCGGCATCTGCCGCCCGTGAGCGTCGAGCTCGACGGGCGGCTCCTCGTTGTAGCCCCCGGCCCGCGCCGTCGGCTCGTACCACTGGATGTCGACGACGACGGTGTTCCAGCCGTGCGGCAGCAGGTGCTCGGCCATGAAGCGGGCGTTCGCGAGCACCTCGTCCTCGGTCACCGCGGTGCCGAAGCTGTCCCAGCTGTTCCAGCCCATGGGCGGGGTCGTCGCGACACGCACCCCGGCGTCGACCCGCGGCGTCACGAGCCCGGCAGCGATTCCGGCGCGTCGCCGAAGTCGGGGATGGGCAGCCGCTCGCCACCGCGCCGCGCCGACTCGAGGGCCACGACACCGGGCAGGGTGAACCGCGCGGCCACCCAGGCGTTCACGGGCGGGAGCGTGCGGTCGCGCACGGCGCGGACGAAGTCGTCGGCCAGGAAGTGGTGCGACCCCTCGTGACCGTTCCTCGCGCCGTCGAAGGAACGCGGCAGCCTGCTGCGATCGTGCACCTTCGCCGTGCCGCTCAGGAAGCTGTTGAGGAGGGCGGGGTCGATGTCCTTGAACTCCTCGGAGGACTCGTCGATGTCGATCTTCGTGCGGAAGAGGTCGCCGATGTCGCGGATCGTCTTGCGGTCGCTCTCGGCCGCCGAGGTCGAGGTCTGCTCCATGACGCCGTCCGTGCCGTAGAACCGGAACCGCGACTCGTGCACGTCGGCGGGATGCCCGACGCGGCGGAACTCGTTCGTCCGCATGACGCCGCCGTCCGCGAGGTGGAACAGCGCCGACATGTTCGAGAAGTCGTTGCCGAACATCGACACGCCGGTGTCGAAGACGCCGTCGCCGCGGTCGTCCTGCACGCCGATGCAGCTGACGCTCGTGGCGTGCGTCGGCAGGGCGCCGAGCACGCCGCCGATGGCGTGGGTCGGGTACAGCATGGGCGGGTAGCTCGCCGTCGACTTCCAGGCGTCACCGCCGCTGAACTGGTACGCGGCGTAGAAGCCGTTGTCCATGTCGTGCACGTAGTCGCCCTCGGAGTAGAAGACGCGGCCCCACGCCCCCGCGGCGATGCGCTCGCGGGCGTAGACGACGGCGGGGTTGTAGTAGCTGGTCTCGCCCATCATGTAGGTGAGTCCCGTGCGCTCGACCGTGCGGATGACGGCCTCGATCTCCTCGGCCGAGATGGCCATGGGCACGGCGGAGTAGACGTGCTTCCCGGCCTCGAGGGCCTGCACGACGAGCGGCCCGTGCGTCCAGCGCTGCGTGAAGATGGCCACCGCGTCCACGTCGGGCGACGCGAGCATGGAGTCGACGTCGGGGAACGTGCCCGCGAGCCCGTAACGCTCCATGTGCTCGGTGGCGCGGTCCTCGTGCACGTCGGTGACGTAGACGGCATCCACGTCCGGGTGCAGCATGAAGAGGTTGATGAAGTGGCCGGCGAACTGGCCAGCGCCGATGAAACCGATCGTGAAGCCCATGGCTCTCCTCGTCGTCGATGGAACGTCACCGAACGAATTGGTGACGTTTCCAGTTAACACGTCGGCCGCCTCGCACGGGCGCCGGGACGCCGCGATTCGAGGGAATCCGGGCCGCGCCGACGGTAGCCTCTGCGGGTGACGGATGCAGCGGTGATCGGCCCGGCCGACCCTCCCGCGCTGCACGTGATGACCTGGAACGTGCGGCGGCTGCTGCCGGTGACCCGGCCGGGCGGTCCGGACCGCTGGACGCGCCGTCGGGGCGCCCTCCGTGCGGTGCTCGAGCGGGAGCGGCCGACGGTCCTCGGCGTGCAGGAGGCGCTGCCCGAGCAGGTCGACTGGATCGCGGCGAGCCTCGGCGGCGAGTGGGTGGGGCGCGGGCGCGATGCTGACGGTGGCGGCGAGCACTGCGCGATCTTCTACGACCCCGAGCGGCTGCGACTCGAGCGGTGGCAGCAGCACGCCCTGAGCAGGACGCCCGCCGTGCCGGGCTCGCGGTCGTGGGGTTCCCCCTGGCCGCGCGTGTTCGTGGTCGCGGAGTTCGCCGACACCGTGACGGGTTCGCGCCTCCGGGTCGTCAACACGCACCTCGACCCCCTCTCCCCCCGGTCGAGGCGGCACTCGGCCGAGCTGCTGCGCGAGGTGGGCCGCGGTGCGTGGCCGCCGTACGGCCCACGGACGCCGACGCTCCTGCTGGGCGACGCCAATGCCGGAACGCGCTCTCCCGCGCACCGGATCCTGACGGAGGTGTTCGCGGACACCTGGGATGCGGCCGCCCGTCGCGCCACCCCGCCGTGGCGCAGCTACTCCGGATTCGGCGCCCCGCGCATCGGCGACCGCATCGACTGGCTGCTCGCGACGCCCGATATCACGGTGGAGGCCGCCGCCGTCACGACGTGGCGACCCGGCGGCATCGCGCCGTCGGATCACGAGCCCGTGCACGCGCTCCTGCGCCTTCCGGTCAGGGTGCATCGCTAACCTGTGCCGCATGGTCGAGACGTTCCTGCGGCTGCCCCGTGATGCCGCCGAGGTCCTCGCGGACGTGCTTCGCGTACTCGGGCTGGTCAGCGGGATCGTCGCGGGCGTCCTCCACGGTCCGGTGCAGCTTGCCGTCTTCGGGCTCGTCGCGATCGGGCTCGTCGCGCCGCGCTTCCTCGGCGTGCGGCCGGCACTGGACATCGCTACCTCGTTCGTGCTGCTCGGCGCGGCGTGGACGAGCGCGCTCGACCTGTACGTGCTGACGCCGGCGATCGACATCCCGGTGCACCTGCTGCTGAACGGGCTGCTCGCGGCGCTCGCCGTGGTGCTGTTCCAGCGCGTCGACCTGCTGCCCGCGCTTCCGCCGCGCTCCCTCGTGCTCGTCACCCTCGCCATCGGGGTCATGGCCGGCGTGCTGTGGGAGGTGGGCGAGTGGGCGGGCAACCGCTTCGTCGACCCCTCGATCCTCGTCGGCTACGACGACACGATCGGCGACCTCGTTGTCGGCGGCCTCGGCGCACTCTGCGCGGGGCTCCTGATGCCCTGGGTCACGGCCGAGAGCCGGTGGCGCGGGCAGGCCTGACCCTTCCGTCCCGCGCGCATGGCGCCGTGTTACGGCCCCGCCGGGCGGCGCCGGAACGCTCGGGTAGCGTGACGCGCATGGCAGATCGCGAGTACGGCTTCAAGACCCGGTCCATCCACGCCGGCAACATCCCGGACGCGACCACCGGCGCCCGCGCCCTGCCCATCTATCAGTCCAGCGCCTTCGTGTTCGACGACACCGCGGATGCCGCGGCGCGCTTCGCCCTGCAGAAGTACGGCAACGTGTACTCCCGGCTGTCGAACCCCACGGTCGCGTCCTTCGAGGAGCGCATCGCGAGCCTCGAGGGCGGTCTCGGTGCCGTCGCCACCGCGAGCGGGCTGAGCGCGCAGTACATCACCTTCGCGTCGCTCGCCGGCGCGGGGGACCACATCGTCGCGTCCGCCAACCTGTACGGCGGATCGATAACGCAGCTCGACGTCACGCTGCGCCGCTTCGGGATCGAGACGACGTTCGTGCAGTCCTCGCACGCCGAGGACTACGCGGCCGCCATCACGGACCGCACCAAGGTGCTGTTCGCCGAGACCGTCGCGAATCCGTCGGGCGAGGTGGCGGACATCGAGGGGCTCGCGCAGGTCGCGCACGCGGAGGGCATCCCGCTCATCATCGACTCCACGATCGCCACCCCGTACCTCAACCGCCCCATCGAGTGGGGCGCGGACATCGTCATCCACTCCGCGACGAAGTTCCTCGGCGGCCACGGCTCGACGCTCGGCGGGGTCGTGGTCGAGTCGGGCCTGTTCGACTGGGACAGCCCGCGATTCCCGCTGTTCGACCAGCCCGTGGCGAGCTACGGCGGCCTCAACTGGTCGGGCAACTTCGGCGAGTACGCGTTCCTCACCCGGCTGCGCGCCGAGCAGCTGCGCGACATCGGCCCCGTCCTCGCGCCGCACTCCGCGTTCCTGCTCGCCCAGGGGGTCGAGACGCTCCCCTACCGCCTGCAGGCGCACGTCGACAACGCGCGCGCCGTCGCGGAGTGGCTGGACGCCGACCCGCGCATCGCCTCGGTGAACTGGGCGGGCCTGCCCGCTCATCCCCACCATGAGCGCGCGCAGAAGTACCTGCCGAAGGGCCCGGGCTCCGTGTTCAGCTTCGAGGTCAAGGGCGGTCGCGCGGTCGGGCAGAAGTTCATCGAGTCGGTCGAGCTGGCCAGCCACCTCGCGAACATCGGCGACGCGAAGACGCTCGTCATCCACCCCGCCTCCACGACCCACGCCCAGCTCACCGAGGCGCAGCTCGTCGACGCGGGCGTGCTGCCCGGCATCGTGCGGCTGAGCGTCGGCATCGAGGACGTCGAGGACATCATCTACGATCTCGACCAGGCGCTCGACGCCGCCACGAAGGAGGCCTGACATGAGCTTCGACACCGGCGGGCTGCCCGCGGCCCAGACGAACGCGCACCCCGCGGCCACCCCGGACTCCGGTCCCACCGCGCCCGTCGACGAGACCCCCGGCACGACGACCGCCGTTCTCTCGAACGGGCTCACCTGCGAGATCCCCCGCTCGAGCCCGCTGGCCAAGCTGCTGAAGTCGCAGCGCACCTGGGTGGGCCCGAGCGCACGGGAGCGCCAGGCGATCCTCCGCCGCGCGAAGTCGGTCGCCATCGTCGGCGCCTCGCCGAACGCGACCCGCTCGAGCTACTTCGTGGGCACCTACCTCCTGCAGTCGAGCGACTACCGGGTGTACTTCGTGAACCCGAACGCCGACACGATCCTCGGCCAGAAGGCGTACCCCGACCTCGCATCCCTGCCCGAGGTGCCGGACATCGTCGACGTCTTCCGCAAGGCCGGCGACATCCCGAGCGTCGTGGACGACGTGCTCGCCTCCGGTGCGAAGACGATCTGGGTGCAGCTCGGCATCTGGAACCAGGAGGCGGCGGAGTACGCCGAGAGCAGGGGCCTGACGACCGTCATGGACCGCTGCATCAAGGTCGAGCACGCGCGCTTCCACGGCGGCCTGCACCTGCTCGGCTTCGACACGGGCGTCATCTCCGCGCGCAAGGCGGCCGCACGCTAGCACGTCGCGGCGCGACCCGGTAGCACTCGGCGGATTTCCCCGCTTGCGGGTCTCGGTCAGCCCTTCGTTCCTAGAATGAAGGATGCCCGTAATCGTGAGGTCGATCGCCACCGCCGTCCCGAGGACCACCTTCTCGCAGCCCGTCGTCCGGGACGTGTTCGCGCAGCAGCCCGACCTCGGTCGTCTCGCCACGCGCCTCATCGGGGCGGCGTTCGACGCGTCCGGCATCGAACGCCGGCACACCGTCGTCGAGGAGCTCGACTTCGAGGACCGCCCGGGCGACTCCGTCTTCTACGACGCCGCGACGGGCCGCATGCTCGCGCCCGGCACGCGCGCACGGAACGAGCTGTACATAACGCAGGCGGCGCCGCTGTTCCTCGAGGCGGGCCGGAAGGCGCTCGAGGCCAGCCCCGAGCTCGAACCGGCCGACGTCACGCACGTCATCACGGTGTCCTGCACCGGCTTCTACGCGCCGGGGCCCGACTACCAGGTGGTCCGCGAACTCGGCCTGCGCACCACGACGCAGCGCTTCCACATCGGATTCATGGGCTGCTACGCCGCGTTCCCCGCCCTGCGCGCGGCGAAGGCGTTCTGCGAGGCCGACCCGAACGCCGTGGTGCTCGTGATCAGCGCGGAGCTGTGCTCGCTGCACGTCCGCAGCTCGAACGACCCCGACCAGATCGTGGCCGCCTCCGTCTTCGCCGACGGGGCCTCCGCCGCGATCGTGACCGGCCGCGAGGCGCCGGAGGGCGTCCCGACCCTGCGGATCGACCACCTCACCACCGAGCTGACCCCGGTCGGCGAGTCGGACATGGCGTGGAAGATCGGCGACGAGGGCTTCGAGATGGTGCTGAGCAGCTACGTGCCCAAGATCATCGACGAGCACATCGAGGGCGCGCTCGAGCCGCTGCTCGCGCACGAGCCCCTGCTCGCCGAAGCCCCGTACCGCGAGATCGAGCACTGGGCCGTGCACCCGGGCGGCCGCAGCATCCTCGACAAGGTGGAGAGCAAGCTCGGGCTGAGCGAGAAGCAGCTCGCCCCGTCGCGGGAGATCCTGCGCGACTACGGCAACATGTCGAGCGCCACGATCCTGTTCGTGCTGAAGCGCATCCTCGAGGGACCGGTGGAGGGCGGCAGCGAGCGGGTCTGCGCCATGGCCTTCGGACCGGGCCTCACGGTGGAGGCGGGGCTGTTCACGCGAGTGCCCGCCGTCGCCCGGGCGCACACGGATGCGGTGGCGGACGCGGGCGACCGCGCCGGTGCACCCGACGTCGCGACCTCGCCGCAGGCCCTCCCCGAGGCGCTCGTCCCCGCCGCGCTGTGAGGCGGGTCGCCCTGTCCTCGCGGGCGACCGACGCGCGCGAGCTCATGGACGACCCCGCCTGCGACGCCCGCGCCCTCGAGCGCACCTACCACCACTTCGACGTCGTGAACCGTGTGGTCGCCGGCTGGCGCTCCGTGTACCGCGAACTCCTGCGGCCCGCCCTCTCGCGCGAGCGGGGCAACACCCTGCTCGACATCGGCTCGGGTGGCGGCGACGTTCCACGGCTGCTCGCCCGCTGGGCGGCCCGCGACGGGTTCGCCCTCGACATCACCGCCATCGACCCTGACCCGCGTGCGCAGGCGTACGCCGCGGTGCAACGGCCGGTGCCGGGCCTCGGGTTCCGGGCGGCGCGAAGCGATCAGCTCGTCGCGGAGGGCAGGCGCTACGACATCGTCACCTCGAATCACGTGCTGCACCACCTCGCGCCCGCCGAGCTCGCGGCGCTGCTCGCCGACTCCGAGCGGCTGGCCGGCCGGCTCGCCGTGCACAGCGACATCGAGCGCAGCCCGCTGGCATACGCCGCGTTCTCCGTTGGCACGTGGCCGTTCTTCCGCGACTCCTTCATCCGAGCCGACGGCCTCACCTCCATCCGCCGCAGTTTCACCCGCGCCGAGCTGCGTGCGGTGGCGCCCGCCGGGTGGACCGTGCAGAACCGCCTCCCGTTCCGCAACCTGCTCGTCCACCGCGCCGCAGGCGTACCACGTGCATGACGTCGTCGTCGTGGGGGCCGGTCCGGTCGGCCTGATGCTCGCCGCCCAGCTCGCGCAGGGCGGCGCCGACGTGCGGGTGCTCGAGAAGCGCGCGGCGCGATCGGCGCACTCGCGCGCCATCGGCATCCACCCGCCGTCCCTGGACGCCCTCGCCGGTGTCGGCGTGCGCGACGCCGTGGTCGCCGAGGGGCGTCGCATCACGGCCGGCGTCGGGCGGTGCGGCGGGCGCGATCTCGGCACGCTCCCTCTCACCGGGGTCTCCCGCAGCCACCCGTTCGTCATCACGCTGCCGCAGAACCGCACGGAGGAACTGCTCGAGTCGCGGCTCGACGAGCTCGCCCCCGGCGCCCTCCGCCGCGGTGTCGGCGTGCGCTCCGCGTCCGAGCGCGGGCCCGGGATGAGCGTGCGGACCGATGACGGGGGCGAGCTGTCGGCCCGTTTCGTCGTGGCGGCGGACGGCGGCCGCAGCGCGCTGCGCGACGCCGCGGGGATCGCGGTGCGCCGGCGCGCGCATCCCGACACCTACCTCATGGGCGACTTCCCGGACGACACCGCGGACGGAGACCTCGCCGTGCTGTACCTCGAGCCCGGCGGCGTCGTGGAGTCCTTCCCGCTGCCCGGCCGCGTGCGCCGATGGGTTGCCCGAACTCCGGAGCTCGCATCCGATCCGACGGCGGAGCGCCTCGCGCGCCTGGTGCGGGATCGCACGGGCGAGCGGCTCGACGCCGCCGGCAACACGATGCTCAGCGCGTTCTCCGTGCAGCGCGGGATCGCCGCGCGCCTGGGGCGGGGCCGGCTGCTGCTGGCGGGCGACGCCGCGCACGAGGTCAGCCCCATCGGCGGCCAGGGCATGAATCTCGGTTGGCTGGACGCGGCCGCCCTCGCGCCCCTCGTGCTCGCCGCGCTCCGCGGGGGCACCGCCGCCCGCCCCGGGGGCGGGATCGACCCCGTGGCGTTCGCCCGGTACGAACGCGGCCGGCTGCGTGCGGCCCGCCGCGCCGCCATGCTGTCCGAGGCGAACATGGCGCTCGGGCGTCCCAGCCGGGGCGCGACGCTCGCCGTGCGCAACGCCACCATCCGGGCGCTCGTCCGCACGCCGGTGCGCGGCGCCGTCGCATCGGCGTTCGCGATGCGCTGGTCCTGACCGGACTCGGGTCCTGACCCGGTTACCGATCCCGGCCGGACGCCGATCGGACGCCGATCGGGATCCGGCCGGGCGTCGGTCCAGGATGCCGTTCGCGGCCGGAGACGACAGGATGGTGCCGATGCGTCTCCCCTCCTCCGCGTTCGACCCCCGCGCCGTACCGTCCCGGCTCCGCTCCGTGTTCCCGGCGTCGCGGCTCGTCTTCGCGGCGAAGACGGCGTCCGCCGCGGCCATCGCGTGGTGGCTCGGCGGCCTGCTGCCCGACCCGCTCCGCGACTACGCGTACTATGCCGCCTTCGGCGCCGTCATCAGCATGAGCGCGACGGTGATCGGCACGCTCCGCCACGGCCTGCAGACCCTGCTCGGACTCGGGCTCGGCATCCTGATCGCCCTCGCGCTGCTCCCGCTCGACGCGCCCGCGGTCGTCGAGATCGCGATCGTGGTCGCGATCGGCGTCTCTCTGGGCGGCATCCGGCGGCTCGGCGCCGGCCGCGACTACGTGACCGTCGCCGCGCTGTTCGTGCTGGTGATCGGCGGCACGGATCCCGAGCCGTTCTCGCTCTCCTACCTCGTCCAGACCGGCATGGGCGCGGTGGTCGGGCTGGTCGTGAACCTGCTCGTGCTCCCCCCGCTCCGCATCGACGCTGCGGTCATGAAGATGTCGGGCTTCCGCGCGTCGATCGCCGGCTACCTCGACGACATGGGCTCGGCGCTCACGGAGGACTGGCCCCCGGCGCACGAGGATTGGGCGGCGTCGACGGAGGGGCTGGCCGAGACCGCCGCCGACGTGCGCGCGGCGCTGCAGGAGGCCGCGGACAGCCGGCGCGCCAACCCGCGCGCCCGGCTGCATCGCCGGGACACCGTCCGGGACGGGCGCGACCTCGAGACCATGGAGCGGGTGGCCTTCCACGTGCGCAACATCAGCGACACACTGGCGAGCGTGGTGTGGAAGTCCCCGTTCGACGTGAGCCTCCCCGACGACGCCCTGGAGCCGCTGAGCGTCGCGCTGCACGCGTCCGCGGACCTCGTGCGGGCGTGGAAGACCGGCGAGGATCAGGAGGAGCGGCTCGCGGCCGCCCGGCACGCGCTCGACGCCCTGTTCGCCCGGCTCAGCGACGATCACGTGGCGAACCGCGACCCGGACGGCACCGCGGCATCCGTAGCCCTCGATCTGCGACGGATCGTCCTGTCCGTGCAGCCGCGGCTGGAGTCGACGGATGCGCCCCCGGAACGGGGGCTCGCCTCGTGAACCGACGCCCGTCGCTGCTCGTGCCGTTCGCCCTCGTGGTGGTCTGCGGCGGTGCGCTCACGCTCCTCGCGATGCTCCTTCATCTGACCGTTTTGCTGCCATGGCTGATCATCGGCACATTAATTTTCTCGACCAGGACCTGGAGCCAATACGCCCGGTCACGCCGGGATTAGTTGATAACGATTGTTATTCTTTTCCTCCCTGAAAGGAATCTCGGACTTTGCTGCTGAACCTCTCCGTGCCAGTGTTGATGATGTAACCCCCGCGTTCGGGGGTCATGAACAACGTTTAGGAGTAAGTCAATGGGCATCATCGGTTTTCTGATTCTGGGTCTGATCGCCGGCGCCATCGCGAAGCTGATCCTGCCGGGCAAGCAGGGCGGTGGCTGGTTCATCACCCTCATCCTCGGCGTCGTGGGCGCTCTTCTCGGCGGATTCCTCGGCGGGCTCATCTTCAACCGCGGCCTCGAGGAGTTCTTCGACCTGGGCACGTGGGCGCTCGCCATCGGTGGCGCGATCATCGTGCTCCTGATCTACGGCGCGCTCACCAACCGCAACCGTTCGCGCGCGTAACACCCGCACGCACGCACGAAGACCCCGGGGCCTCGCGGCCTCGGGGTCTTTCGCGTTTCCGCCTGCACGTAAGCTCGAGGGCGTGACAGCGTACGTCTCGGCCCTCGACCTCTTCTCCATCGGCATCGGACCGTCCAGCTCGCACACGGTCGGCCCCATGCGGGCCGCACGCGACTTCGCCGCGGAGGCCGTCGCGCTGCCCGGCCACCCCGCCATCCATCGCGTCACCTGCCGGCTGTTCGGCTCCCTCGGCGCAACGGGTCTCGGCCACGGCACGCCGGACGCCGTGCTCGCGGGGCTCAGCGGCATGTCGCCCGAGACCTGCGACCCCGCCGCCGTGCGCGGCCTGTGGGTGGGCCGCGGGGAGCGCGACCTGCTCCTCGCCGGTGTGCTGCCCGTGCGGATGTCCGGGGCGGACCTCACCTTCGAGCCGTTCGTGCGGCTGCCCGGCCACCCGAACGCGCTCACGCTGACGGCGCTGGACGCCGCCGGCATCGTCGCGCTCGAGCGCACCTACTACTCCGTCGGCGGCGGGTTCGTGCTGCGGGACGGGGAGGGCGGCGACGACGACCGTCGCGCCGTGCCCGCGGGCCTGCCTCACTCCTTCGACACCGCGGCGGAGCTGGTGGCCCTGTGCGAGCGGCAGGACCGGTCGTTCGCGCAGATCGCCCTCGAGAACGAGGACGCCATCCACGGGCGGGCCGCGACGCTGGCCGGCCTGGACGCCATCTGGGCCGCGATGGCAGCATGCGTGGCCGCCGGTCTCTCCGCCACCGGGTCTCTTCCCGGTGGGCTCGGCGTGCGCCGCCGCGCGGATCGGCTGCGTCAGCGGCTCGAGGCCGCTGACGAGGCGCGCGAGCGCGACACGACGCACGAGTGGCTGCAGGCCTTCGCCCTCGCGGTGAACGAGGAGAACGCGTCCGGCGGGCGGGTCGTCACAGCCCCGACGAACGGGGCGGCGGGCATCCTCCCCGCCGTCGCGTCCTACTATCTGCGGTTCGTCCGCGGGGCATCGCGCGACGGCATCCGCGACTACCTGCTGACCGCGACCGTGATCGGCTCGCTGTTCAAGGCCAACGCCTCCATCTCGGGCGCCGAGGCCGGATGCCAGGGCGAGGTCGGGTCCGCGTGCGCCATGGCCGCGGGCGCGCTGTGCGCGGTGCTCGGCGGCACGCCCGCGCAGGTGGAGAACGCGGCCGAGATCGCGATGGAGCACCACCTCGGCCTCACCTGCGACCCGGTCGGCGGCCTCGTGCAGATCCCGTGCATCGAACGCAACGCCATCGCTTCGTCGACCGCGGTCAACGCGGCGCGCATGGCGCTGAACGGCGACGGCGTTCACCTCGTGTCGCTCGACACGGTGATCGAGACCATGCGGCAGACCGGGCTCGACATGTCGTCCAAGTACAAGGAGACGTCGACGGGCGGCCTCGCCGTCAACGTCATCGAGTGCTGACGGCGGGTTACCGCCCGTTACCCGCGGCCGTGCGGATGTCGGTGATCCCGCCTACCGTGTCGGCATGAGCGCTCGCCTCTCCTCCCCCCTCGTCTCGACGCAATGGCTCGCCGACCACCTGGGTGCGGACCGCATGGTCGTGCTCGACGCGACCGTGCTGCCGTATGAGACGCCGGCCGGTCGCCGGTCGTGGCTGAGCGGCTACGACTCCTACCTGTTCGACGGACACATCCCCGGCGCTCACTTCGCCGATCTCATCGAGGAGTTCAGCGAACCCGACGCGGAGCACCCGTTCACGCGCCCCGGCCGCGAGCGGTTCGAGGCCGCGGCCGGGGCGCTCGGCGTCGACCGCGAGACGACGGTGCTCATCTACGACCGCGAGGGCGGCGGCTGGGCGCCTCGGCTGTGGTGGCTGTTCCGCGCGTTCGGCCACGACGACGTTGCGGTCGTCGACGGCGGGCTCGCCCGCTGGCGCGCGGAGGAACGCGAGCTCGAGACGGGGCACAACGAGCCCGGGACCACGCGCTTCGCGGCGGACCCCCGGGACGAGCTCTGGGTCGACCGCGCGTTCGTCGAGCGGGTGGTGCACGGGCACGAGGATGCGGCGTTGCTCAGCGCGATCCCCGCCGGCGAGTTCTCCGGGGAGGTGGCGACGACCCGTCCGCGACCCGGCGTGATCCCGGGCAGCGTGAGCGTGCCGGCGGCGGAGCTGCGGGACGCGTCGTCCCGGCTTCTCGATGGCGGCCGCCTGCGGGCGAGGCTCGCGCCGGTGCTGCAGGCGCCCCGCGTCGTGTCGTACTGCGGCGCCGGCATCGCGGCGGCGACGAACGCCCTCGCCCTGACCCTGCTGGGGCACCGCGGCGTCGCGGTCTACGACGGCTCGCTGACCGAGTGGGCGGCCGACCCGGACGCACCCCTCGTGGTCCCGAGCGACCGCGGGGGCGATCAGCCGGCGGGCCGGAGCAGCGCCGCCAAGGCGCCCGGTTCGGTGACGGGCAGGCGGCAGACGAAGTCCGTGCAGTAGTACGCCGTCGTCCTCCCGTCCACGGGCCGGCGCCCCTCGAAGAGCTCGAAACCCGCTGCCGCGAACTCCCGGGCGGCCGCCGCACTGACGACGGCGCACACCGCCCCGGCGCCGAGTCCGGCACCGAACGCGGCGCGGGCCGTCGGCAGAAGCGCGGCGGCACCCGCCGCCCCGTCGCCGCGCTCGCCGTCGGTGACGATCACGAGCTGGGTGGGCTCGGCCGACGCGTGCACCATCGCCTCGAGCGCCGCGCCGAACGACACGGACGCCTGAAGGGCCGACGGCGCCACCGTGCCGAGCGCGGCGCGCGCGGCCTCCGCATACCGGGCGTCCGCCGTCAGCAGGAACAGCCGGTGGGCGGCGGATGCCGCGGCGCTCAACCCGGACGGGTACGCGCCCTCGCTGAGGTCGACCGTGAGGGCGAGCCCGAAGCCGCTGAGGGTCGGGTCCGCTCCCCCGGGCACCGCGAAGCCCCGGCCCGGCACGATGAGGGCGTCGATGAGCCGCCGCGCCACGGTCGCGTAGCGAACCTCGCCCCGGGCGAGCGCGAGCTCGAGCAGGCCGCCCGCGAGCATGCCGTGATCCTCGAGCGTCGCCGTAGCGCTCGACGGTCGCCCGTCGAGGGAGGCGCGGAGGAGAACGCCGTCGTCGCCGAGATGCTCGGCGAGCAGGAAGTCCGCCGCCCGGGCGGCCGCATCGACCCAGTCCGGCCGGTCGAGGGCGACGCCGGCCCGCGCGAGAGCCGCGATGGCGAGCCCGTTCCAGCCCGTGAGCACCTTGCCGTCCACGGCGGGCGCCGGCTGAAGGCGGCGGGCATCCGCGTCGAGCGAATAGTAGACGCCCTCCACGCGCTCGCCGTCGACGATGCTCTCCGAGTCCTGGGCGGAGCCGAAGCCGCCCTCGGCCCGCTGCAGGACCGCCGTCAGGAACGACGCGATGCCCGCCGCGACGTCCGCGGCCTCGGCCGCCCCGTCGCTCCCGGGACCGCCGTCCTGGGCGAGCCGCGTGTACGCGTCGAGCAGCAGCGCGTTGTCGTAGAGCATCCGCTCGTAGTGCGGATCGGACCAGTCGCGCTTGGTGGAGTAGCGGAAGAAGCCACCCTCGAGACGATCGCGCAGGTCGGATGCGGCCATCGTCCGGAGCGTGCGGGAGACGAGGTCGCGCAGCTGCGCCGACCGCCCTGGCGAGAGCATTCCGCCCGCGCCGAGGGTCTGCAGGAGCAGCAGCACGGGCACCATGGGGAACTTCGGCGCGCTGCCGAAACCGCCGAACTCGCGGTCCTCGTGCCCTTGCAGCTCGGCGGCGATGCGGTCGAACGCCGTCGCGCCCGGCAGCTCGTCGCCCGCCGCGGCGAGCCGTTCCGCGGCGGCGGCGAGCGCGTCCGCGAGCCGGTCGGCGTTCTCCTCGACGTCGCCCCGGCGTTCGCGCCACGCCTCTCCGACGGCGTCGAGGATCTGCCGGAAGGACGGGTGCCCGGGGATGGGCCGCGGCGGGGAGTACGTGCCCGCGTGGAAGACGCGGCCGCGCGGCGTCACGAACACGTTGAGCGGCCAGCCGAGGTTGCGCGTGAAGGCGCCGGCGGCGGCGATGTAGCTCGCGTCGACGTCGGGATGCTCCTCGCGGTCCACCTTGATGGCCACGAAGCCGTCGTTCAGCACCGCCGCCAGCTCCGGGTCGCTGAAGCTCTCCCGCGCCATGACGTGGCACCAGTGGCAGGTCGCGTAGCCGACCGACACGAGCACGGGCACGTCGCGGCGCTCCGCCTCGGCGAACGCCTCGGGTCCCCACGGCCACCAGTCGACGGGATTGTCGGCGTGGCTGCGCAGGTAGGGGCTCACGGCGTCCGCGAGGCGGTTGGTCACGTCAGTTGACCTCGAACGGGTTCCCGCCGACGCGGCCCTCGCGCTCGAGCGCGCTGATGCCCCGCACCTCGTCGTCCGTCAGCTCGAAGTCGAAGATGTCGAGGTTCTCCACCATGCGCTCGCGGCGGTTCGACTTGGGGAAGACCACGTTGCCGGTCTGGATGTGCCAGCGCAGGATCACCTGCGCGTTCGACTTCCCGTGCGCGGCCGCGGCGTCCGCGATGGCCGCGTCCTCGGGGATGGCTCCCGCGGCGAGCGGGCTCCACGCCTCCGTCACGATGCCGTGCTCGCGCCCGTAGGCGGTCACCTCGGGCTGCTGGTGGTACGGGTGGAGCTCGATCTGGTTCACCACGGGCACGGTGTCCGTCTCCGCGGCGAGGCGCTCGAGGTGCGGCACCATGAAGTTCGAGACGCCAATGGAGCGCGTGCCGCCGTTCTCGCGGATCTTCTCCAGCGCGCGCCAGCTGTCGACGTAGAGGTCCTTGGCGGGGCACGGCCAGTGGATGAGGTACAGGTTCACGTGGTCGAGGCCGAGCTTGGCGAGGCTCGAGTCGAAGGCCCGGAACGCAGAGTCGTAGCCCTGATCGGTGTTGAAGAGCTTCGTCGTCACGTACAGCTCGTCGCGCGGGATGCCGGAGTCGGCGATGGCCCGGCCGACGCCCTCCTCGTTGCCGTAGATCGCGGCCGTGTCGATGTGCCGGTACCCCACCGCGAGCGCGTCGCTCACGATCTCGTATGCGCGATCGGGGTCCACCTTGAAGACCCCGAAGCCGAACTGCGGGATGGTGGTGCCGTCGGAGAGCGGGAGCGTGGGAACTGAGCGATTGTCCGTCATGTCTTCAGGTCTACCAGCGCCCGCTGCCCGCCGCGCTCGCCCCGGCAGCACGACGTACGATGGAAGGCCATGTCATCCACCCCGCCGGAAGCCGCCCCTCCCGAGAGCGCAGTCCCGGCGGTCGCGCAGCCCCTCGTCATCTCCTATCCGCCGGAGCTGCCGGTCAGCCAGAAGCGCGATGACATCGCGGCCGCGATCCGGGACAACCAGGTCGTCATCGTCGCGGGCGCGACGGGGTCGGGCAAGACGACGCAGCTGCCGAAGATCCTGCTCGAGCTCGGCCGCACGAGCATCGGGCACACCCAGCCGCGGCGCATCGCCGCGCGCACCATCTCCGAGCGCATCGCCGAGGAGCTCGGCAGCGAGGTCGGCCGCCTCGTCGGCTATCAGGTGCGCTTCACCGACCGGGTGTCCGCAGAGACCCGCGTCAAGCTGATGACCGACGGCATCCTGCTGAACGAGATCCACCGCGACCGCACCCTCGCCAAGTACGACGCCATCATCATCGACGAGGCGCACGAGCGCAGTCTCAACATCGACTTCCTGCTCGGCTACCTGAAGCAGCTGCTGCCGAAGCGGCCGGACCTGAAGGTCGTCATCACGTCGGCGACCATCGACCCGGAGAGCTTCTCGCGCCACTTCGACGGCGCGCCGGTGGTCGAGGTCTCCGGCCGCACGTACCCCGTCGACATCCGGTACCGCCCCCTTGTGGCGGAGCAGCAGGACGGCGACGACCCGGATGCGGACGACGGCGCGGCCGACGGCGGCATCCGGGCCGACGACCGCGACTACCTGGAGGGCATCAACGCCGCGCTGGACGAGCTCGCGGGCGAGGCACCCGGCGACGTGCTCGTGTTCCTCTCCGGCGAGAACGAGATCCGGGACGCCGAGGAGTCGATCCGGGGCCGGCTCTCCTCCGGTTCCGCCCTCGACCGCGCGACCGAGGTGCTGCCGCTCTACGGCCGCCTCTCCGCCGCGGACCAGCACCGCGTCTTCCGCCCGTCCGCCCAGGCCGGCATCCGGCGCCGCGTCGTGCTCGCCACGAACGTCGCCGAGACGAGCCTCACGGTGCCGGGCATCAAGTACGTCATCGACGCGGGCACGGCCCGCATCTCGCGCTACAGCGTGCGCGCCAAGGTGCAGCGCCTGCCCATCGAGGCCATCTCGCAGGCGTCGGCCAACCAGCGCTCCGGGCGCTCCGGGCGCACCAGCCCGGGCATCGCGATCCGCCTCTACTCCGAGGAGGACTTCACCCGCCGCCCCGAGTACACCGAGCCCGAGATCCTGCGCACCAACCTGGCCGCGGTCATCCTGCAGATGGTGTCGCTCGGTCTCGGCGACATCGCGGCCTTCCCGTTCCTGCAGCCGCCGGACCCACGCGGCATCAAGGACGGGATCGACCTGCTCGCGGAGCTCGGCGCCGTGGTGCGCACCACGGAGGGCCGGCCCGCGCTCACCCGCGTCGGCCGCGACCTCGCCCGCCTGCCCATCGATCCGCGATTCGCGCGCATGGTCATCGAGTCGAAGCGGCACAACACGAGCCGCGAGGTGATGATCATCGTCGCCGCCCTCACCATTCAGGACGTGCGGGAACGACCGCTCGAGCGCCGGCAGCAGGCCGACGAGATGCACGCGCGCTTCACGGACCCGACGAGCGACTTCCTGACCCTGCTGAACCTCTGGAACTACCTCGAGGAGAAGCAGCGCGAGCTCGGCTCCAGCGCGTTCCGCCGGCTCTGCAGGGCCGAGTACCTCAACTACCTGCGCGTGCGCGAGTGGCAGGACGTGCTCCGCCAGCTGCGCCAGCTCGCGAAGCCGCTCGGGCTGACCATCGGCGACCCGAGCGTCAACCCCGACGGCATCCACAGGGCGCTGCTCGCGGGGCTGCTCAGCCACATCGGCCTGAAGGACGCGGCGAAGAAGGACTACGTCGGCGCGCGGCAGGCGCGCTTCATGATCTTCCCCGGTTCCGCCCTCGCCAAGCGTCAGCCCGCCGCGGTGATGAGCGCTGAGCTCGTCGAGACGTCGCGGCTGTTCGCCCGCGTGAACGCGTCCATCGACCCGGCATGGGCGGAGCCGATCGCCGGCGACCTCGTGAAGCGCAGCTTCAGCGAACCGCACTGGGAGAAGAAGCAGGGCTCGGCGGTGGCCTGGGAGCGCGTGACGCTGTACGGGGTGCCCATCATCGCGCGGCGGCGCGCGCAGTTCGCACGTGTGGACCCGGGTTACGCCCGCGAGCTCTTCCTGCGGCACGCCCTCGTCGAGGGCGAATGGCCCAACGAGATCGGGCGCGACCGAGACTTCGACTTCGATCGTGCGAACCGGCGCCTGCGCAGGGAGCTCGCCGAGGTCGAGGAGCGCACGCGGCGTCGCGACATCCTGCTCGACGACGAGGCCGTGTTCGAGTTCTACAACCGGCGCATCCCGCAGGACGTGAACACGGTCCGCGGCTTCACCTCCTGGTGGCGAACCGCCCGCTCTGAGCAGCCCGACCTCCTCACCATGACCGCGGAGGCGCTGGTCGAGGACGACGAGTCCGTCGACGTCGACGAGAACGCGTTCCCCGCCGCCTGGCGGCAGGGCGATCAGCGGCTGAAGCTCCGTTACCGGTTCGAGCCGGGGGCCGAGGACGACGGCGTCACGGTGACCGTGCCGCTCGCGTTGCTCGCCCGGCTCTCCCCCGCGGGCTTCGACTGGCAGGTGCCCGGGATGCGCGCAGAGCTCATCACGGCCCTGCTCCGCAGCCTGCCGAAGGCGATCCGCCGCAACTTCGTGCCCGCCGCGGAGTGGTCGGACCGGCTGCTCGCTGCGCTGCCCGCGACGGCGCCCGAGCGCGCGGAGGGGGCTGAGGCCTTCCTGAGCACGCTCGCCGCGCTCATGACGCGGCAGACCGGCGTGCGGGTGGCCCCGGAGGACTTCGATCTCGAGCGGGTGCCCGCCCACCTGCGGATGACGTTCTCCGTCGTCGACGAGAAGGGCCGGCCGATCGCGCAGGGGAAGGGGCTGCCGGAGCTGCAGCGCAGGCTCGCGACCCGCGCCAGGGAGAGCGTCGCTGAGGCGTCGTCGCGCACGCACCACTCGATCGAGCGCGCCGGGATCACGACGTGGGACTTCGACGAGCTCCCCCGGTTCCTCGACACGAGGCAGGGCGACGCGGTCATCCGCGCCTACCCGACGCTCGTCGACGAGGGCACGAGTGTCGCGATCCGGCTGATGAGCACGCCCGCCGACCAGGCGCGCGAGCTGACCGGCGGGGTGCGGAGGTTGCTCCTGCTCGTCGTTCCGTCGCCCGTCGCATACGTTCAGCAGCACCTGACGTCGGCCGAGAAGCTGACCCTCACCCAGAGCCCGTACCAGAACTCGCAGGCCCTGTTCGAGGACTGCCTCGTCGCGGTCGTCGACTCCGTGCTCGAGCGCGTGCAGCCCGACGGGCAGATCTTCCAGCGCGTGCAGTTCGAGACGGCACGGGACCGGGTCTCCGGCGTCGTGATGGACAGCATGTTCGAGACGGTCGCCACCGTCACCCGCGTCATCGCCGCCGCGCGCACCGCGGAGAAGGCCGTGAAGTCCGCCACCAACATGGCGCTCCTGCCCGCGCTCACGGACGCCCGTGAGCAGATCGCCGGGCTCGTGCACCCGGGCTTCGTCTCGCGCGCCGGGCTCGCCCACCTGCGCGACCTGCCGCGCTACCTCGCCGGGGTGACGGCCCGCGTGCAGAAGCTGGCCGACAACCCGGCACGCGACCGGGCCTGGCTCACGGAGGTGCAGACCGCGACCGCGCGGTACACCGACGCCGGCGGCACGATCCCGCTGGCCGCGCACGCGCCGTCGCACATCGTGCAGGCGCGCTGGATGCTCGAGGAGCTGCGGATCAGCCTCTTCGCGCAGCAGCTCGGCACGTCCGTTCCCGTGTCGCTGCAGCGCATCCAGAAGGTGCTCGCGCGCTGACGACTGCCTCCCGGAAGAGGGAGAATGGAAGCCGGAACGTCGACGACGACGGGCGAGGAGGGCACGGCATGCCGAACGCGGTGATCGTGGACGCGGTGCGCACCGCATCCGGACGCGGCAAGCAGGGGGGCGCGCTCGCCGCGCTGCACCCCGCCGACCTGCTTGCCACGGTTCTCCGCTCGCTCGTCGAGCGCGTAGGCATCGACCCGGCGCTCCTCGACGACGTGATCGGCGGCTGCCTCTCGCAGGTGGGCGAGCAGGCCGTCAACATCACCCGGAACGCGGTGCTCGCGGCCGGGTTCCCGGTGACCGTGCCCGCGACGACCGTCGACCGGCAGTGCGGGTCGAGCCAGCAGGCCGTCGCCTTCGCCGCCCAGGGCGTGCTGGCCGGCGCGTACGACGTCGTCATCGCCTGTGGCGTGGAGCAGATGAGCAGGAACCCCATCAACGCCGCCACCCTCGGCCGCGACCCGTGGGGCCCGATGGTGCGGGAACGCTTCCCCGACGGCCTCGTGCACCAGGGGATCTCCGCGGAGCTGATCGCCGCGCGCTGGGACCTCCACCGGGAGACCCTCGACGCGTTCTCCGCCCGGTCGCACCGGCTCGCCGCCGAGGCCACCGCCCGTGGCGATTTCGCGCGCGAGGTGCTGCCCATCGAGGTGCCGACCGCCGACGGCGGCACCCGGCTGCACGACGTCGATGAGACCATCCGCCCCGGCACGAGCGTCGAGGGGCTTCTCGCCCTGCGCCCCGCGTTCCGGGACGAGCGGTTCGGTGCCCGCTTCCCCGAGATCGACTGGCGCATCACGGCGGGGAACTCCTCCCCGTACACCGACGGCGCGTCCGCCGTGCTGATCGCGAGCGAGGCCGCCGCGGAGCGGTGGGGACTGATCCCGCGAGCGCGGTTCGTGGACTTCGCCGTGGTCGGCTCCGATCCCGTCGAGATGCTGACCGGCATCCTGCCCGCGACCCGGAAGATCCTGGACCGCAGTCGCTTGCGGATCGATGACTTCGACGCCGTCGAGGTGAACGAGGCGTTCGCGCCCGTGCCGTTGGCCTGGCAGCACGAGTTCGACGCCGACCCGGACCGCATCAACCCCCGCGGGGGCGCCATCGCGCTCGGCCACGCGCTCGGCTCGTCCGGAACGCGACTGCTGACGACGCTCGTGTCCGAGCTCGAGGGGTCAGGCGGTCGATACGGCCTGCAGCTCATGTGCGAGGGCGGCGGCATGGCCAACGCCACGATCATCGAGCGGGTCTGACGGTGCGCATCGACGGATCCGTCGCGCTCATCACGGGTGGCGCGTCGGGCCTCGGTCTCGCCACGGCCGCGGGCCTCGTCGCGGCGGGCGCCCGGGTGCTGCTGCTCGACCTTCCGTCGTCCGGTGGCGCGGACGCGGCGGCGGCGCTCGGCGAGCGCGCGACGTTCGCCGCGGCCGACGTGACGGACGAGTCCGCCGTCTCCACCGCCGTCGATGCCGCCGCGCGCCAGGGTCCCCTCCGCATCGTCGTGACCTGCGCCGGCGTCGCGACGCCGGGCCGCGCGATCGGTCGTGGCGGCCCCCTGCCGCTTGCCGACTTCGAGCGCGTCGTGCGGGTCAACCTCCTCGGCACCTTCAACGTCGTGCGCCTCGCGGCGGCCCGGATGCGGGAGGTGCCGGCCGACGGGGAGGAGCGCGGCGTCGTCATCACCACCGCATCGGTCGCCGCGTTCGACGGCCAGATCGGCCAGCCCGCCTACGCGGCGTCGAAGGCCGGTGTCGCGGGCATGACGCTGCCCCTCGCCCGGGAGCTCGCCTCAGCCCTCATCCGGGTCGTCAGCATCGCGCCCGGCGTGTTCGAGACGCCGATGATGGCGGGCCTGCCCGAGGAGGCGCGGGCCGCGCTCGCCCGGGAGGTGCCGCATCCGGCGCGGCTGGGCAGGCCGGCGGAGTTCGCGGCGCTCGTGCGGCACGTCGTGGAGAACCCCATGCTGAACGGCGAGACGATCCGCCTCGACGGCGCGATCCGCATGCCGCCGCGCTGAGAGCGGGGTTATGGCCTGTCCCCTCCGCAGGATGAAGGCTCCGGAGAACCGGTTCCGGTTCAGCCGGTGACGGCGATGGATGTCGGCGCACCGACGTTCCCGGTCGAATCGGTCGACCAGACGAACAGCCGATAGCGCTGGCCGGCGACGAGGGCCGGGAGCTGGCCGGACGTGGCGGAGTCCGCAGACACGGCAAGACCGGCGGTAGGAACGGCCAGCGCCCCCGTCCCGGGCATGAGCCGGGCGATGGAACCGGCGGTGTCCGGCGAAGTCGAGCCGGTCCAGGTGGCCTTACGGATCCCGTTCGCGGTCGTGACCTTCAATCCGGTGATGGGCGCCGGATTGGTCTTGTCCGTCCGGTCGCGCCAGGACAGGGAGCCGGTCATGGACCCCGGTTCGCCGGCGCAGTGCAGCGTCCAGGACATCCGGGACGAGACCGGTTGCCCCTTCTCATCGACTTTCCACGACGAGATGGTGACCCGTCCGGCGTACTCTCGACAACCGCGACCGGAACCCCTGACCGAGAATCCGTACTTGGCCGTCGATCCGGCAACAGGCCCCGTCGGCCCGCTCGTATCGAAAGTGCCCACCTGAATGGGCCCGCCGTCATAGCGTCGGAGCGTGATCGATGAGCCGTCGGATCCGTCGAGGCCGTAGGGGCGACCGGCGAAGAAGATCCAGCCCAGACTGGCCTGCCAGCCGACAGCGTTGGTGAACTTCCCGTCCTGGAAGCTGTGGGTGGTGCCGCCCGAGACCCAGTCGTCTCCCGTGTAGCTGAAGCCCGTCCTGCCCACCGGGACGGACCCGGTCAAGGAGATCTGCCGCGTGGTCGAACCGACCTTCACGGCGGCGATGCCGGACCTCGGCCCAGCTTTGCCGGGAACGAAGCCGATCTGCATGGTGCAACGTGCCTTCGCGGCGAGCGTGGTGCGGCTGCATGTGTCATCGGTGATCCGGAAGTCCGCGGCACCGGAGGTCACCGACGCCACCCCGATCGCGACGGGCGCACCGGTCGTGTTCGTGATGGTCTCCGTGACCAGGATGGGCACGGATCCGATGGGCGTGCCGGGGTACCGGATGGTGGTGGTGCCGAGCACAGCGCCGGTGTCGGACGACTGGCCGAAGCGAAGCTGTCCGAAGAATGCGCCCGCGGACGATTCCGTCCCATTACGGAACACGATGTCGAAACGGTGCAGCTTCCCGGTCGCATCCGCGGCGAGGTCGAGCACCTCGATATCACCAACGAACTGGTGCACGTAGCCACCGGCCGAGAACGACACACGGGCAAGCGTCGGCTCCGTCGAGCGCGAGTCGACGAGGTACCGTCCAAGCGCGAGCTGCTTTCCCTCCGGAGGCTCCACCGTGATCGATACGCCATCGGATGCGCCGGGGCTGCTCGGAGGATCGGACATGCTCACACCACGCGTGAGGGTGGCGTAAGAGATCGCCGCAGAAGCTCCGACAACCGAGCGTTGGCGCCCCACCGGGTAGTCGGGATCGAAAGTACTCGTGACGCTGAGCACGGACGTCCCCGTCGTACTCGCAGCCAACGCCGGGTCCGCCGGCGCCAGCAGAGGGAATCACCGCGAACGCTGAAAGTGCGACAGTGACGAGGGACGGACGCTTCACGAGGGCTCCTCACGCCTTCTGCGGCTCGACCCGCGTCGACGCCTTCCCCTTACGACTATTCCGTATCCGCGCCAGTGTCCAGGCATCCCCCGAAAGGGGGGCGCCTACCGCGCCGAACACCAGCCGACACGCCCCCGATCCACCCCAGTGCCACCTCCGGTTCCCATCGTCTGGTCATCAACCTCGCCATGATCCCCGCCCCCGAAGTTGGGGTGTTCCCATGCCGGCTTCGCTCCTGAAGGCTGGCTGCCGGGAAGCGAACGCTGGGGGCCTCGGCAGGAAGGACGATGTAATGGCCTTGACGAGTACGACGGACCAAGAGGCAGAGCAGCGGTGGGCTGCTGCTCGGGGCCTCGCCGAAGGTGTTCCCGACCCGCACCTACCCGGTCGACGTCGGCGACTGTTCACCCTCCTGCTTGCCATCCTCGTGATCGGCTGGATAAGCGGCGCTGCACTTGCCTTCCTGCTTCCGCAACCGACCTCAGCCTCCAGCGACACTGAAACCGGTGCGTTCACCGGCAAGCAGGTGGTCGGGTACGTCCTCGCTGCGGTCGGATTCGTGATCGGCATCGTCAGCTTCATCTGGATGAAACGGACCGGCAGGTACATCACGAGGTGGCGTCAAGCGATCAGTCCCCTCAATCGCCGTGAGCGAAAATGGGTGATCAAGCAGTTGCGAGGCAAGATCACGCCAGACCCGTCCAAGATGGACATCCTGCTGACGATCGCGAAGCAGTCCCGTGCAACCACGGAGGGTGTCATTCCGCTCTGGGCAGCGCCTGCCCTGATGACCGTCGGGCTCGCCATCGCCAGCGATGTCGACATGCTGCGGTGGTTGCATCTACTCACGGCCGGGTTGCTCACCATGGCCGCGGTACTGATGGCAGTCGAATACCGCCGATGGGGCACATTCATCGACAAGCACGACAACGCCCCGCACACCGCCTCCACGGCACTCGGTCGATGACGGAGGACCAGATCGCAGCGGAACAGCCATGGCTCTCGGCGGTGTCCTATTGGTCATCGTCGGGATCGTCCTGCCAATCCGAGCCTTCTCCGAGGCATTCGAGGGCAACTGACGGGCGACAGGTCGACCAGCGCGGACGAGATCTCCGCAATGAACGACTCCATGCCGGGGTGCCCGACATGGCGGCCTCCTTGCAGACGGCGATGAGGACGGGCCCCGCCGACGCCTCGACCGCTGCCGGCGACGGGCCGCTCCCTACAGCGCCTTCTCGAAACAGATGCTGTTGTGGATGATGTCGTACGGCGGGAACACGTCGACGGTGCGGTAGCCGATGCTCCGGTACAGCGACACGGCGTCGGGCTGGCGGTCACCGGTCTGCAGCACCAGGCTCGACGCCCGGTGCTCGCGGGCGATGCGCTCGGCCTCCGCCATCAGAACCTTGCTGAGCCCGCGGCCGCGGACGCCGGGATCGACGAAGACGCGCTTCACCTCGAGCCGCTGCCCGAGTCGTCGCACCGCGACGTGCGCGAGCGCAGCCCCGGCCTCGTCCTCGAGCAGCACGGTCGCGACGACGTCGGCCGGGTCGACGGCGAAGGCGCGCGCGGCCTTCGCCGGGAAGTCCGGGTCGTCGTCGTGCCGGCCCGCGTACCGCGCGGCCATCTCCTCGTCCATGGCGCTCCGCAGCCTCGCCGCCCGGGGGTCCGCCCACTCGACCCGCGTCGCCCGCACACCGCTTCCCGTCACCGGTCAAGCGTATGCGCAGATCGACGGTGGCCCTGCACCCGCTTGATACCATTGACCTCTTGTGAGCAGCTACTCGGACCTCCTGAGAACCCGCGGGGTGGCCCGGATCATCTCGGCTCAGCTGCTCGCCCGTTTTCCCGGCGGCATGCTCTCCCTGGCGTTCCTCATGCACGTCGAGCGCATCCACGGGTCCTACGCCGCCGCGGGCCTCGTGCTCGCCGCGACGAGCGTCGGGCAGGCGGTGGCCGGGCCTCTCACGAGTCGGTGGATGGGCAGCTGGGGCATGCGGCCGGTGCTCGCCCTCACGACGGCGGTCTGCACGATCGCGGTCGTCGTCATCGCGCTGCTCGACACGCCGGACCCGACCCCGGTGCCCGTGTACATGGGGCTCGGACTGCTCGCGGGCCTCGCCAACCCGCCCGTGCAGCCGGCCGTGCGCACGATCTACCCGAAGATGGTGAACTCGAAGCAGCTCACGCCGCTGTTCTCGCTCGACGCGTCCGCCCAGGAGATCATCTGGGTGTTCGGCCCGGTCATCGCCACGTTCCTCGCCATCCAGGTGAGCACGACCGCCGGCATCCTCGTCGCGGCCGCGTTCATGGTCGGTGGCGGCCTGTGGTTCATCTCGTCGCCGGAGCTCGGGCTCGTGCGCATCCCGCGCAGCAAGCGGAGGTTCGGCGTCGTGCTGCGCCGCCCGTCCGTGCTGCTGAGCACCGTTGTCGGCTTCCTGCTCGTCGCCGCGTGCGCGGCCATCGAGGCCGGCGTCGTCGCGGTGTACGGGCACGACGGCCCGGAGGCCGGATTCGTGCTCGCGATGTTCGCGGCGGGCTCTCTGCTCGGCGGGCTCGCGCTCGGCCACATCCCCATCGGACCCTGGGCCATGGCTCGGCGCATGTTCATCGTGCTCGTCGGCACGGCCATCGCCGCCCTCTGGATGAACTTCTGGTGGCTGAGCGCCTTCCTGTTCCTTGCCGGCGTCGGCATCGCGCCCGCCCTCGCCGTGCTGTTCGCGGTCGTGTCGTCGACCGTGAAGTTCAGCGACACGGCGGAGGCGTACGGCTGGGTCGGCACCGGTCAGCTCATCGGCGCCGCGCTCGGCTCGGCCGCAGCCGGCTTCCTCATCGACGCGATCGGGCCGGAGGGCGCGTTCTACGTCGCGGCGGCCGTGCTCGTGCTCGGCGTGATCATCCCCGCGGTGTTCCGCAGGCACCACCCGGATCTCCGCGGCCGCGAGGCCGGACCCATCCCCGACACGGAGCCCGTGCCGGTCATCACCTGACCGCAGCGCCCACGCACGCACGCACCGCACGCGCGCACCCACCGCCCCGCATAATCGGAGGATGGCCTCCCTTCCCCTCTCGCCCGTCCTTCCCCTCGCCGGCGGCCGCACGATCCCCCAGCTCGGCCTCGGCGTGTACAAGGTCGAGGATGCGGGCGCCGCGGACACCGTGCGCGTGGCACTCGAGGCGGGCTACCGGCACGTCGACACCGCGGCGCTCTATCGCAACGAGGCCGGCGTCGGGGAGGGCATCCGTCGCTCGGGCGTCCCCCGGGACGAGCTCTTCGTGACCACGAAGGTGTGGAACGACCGGCACGGCTACGACGAGGCGCTGCGCGCGTTCGACGAGAGCCTCGGCAGGCTCGGGCTCGATCGCGTCGACCTCTACCTCATCCACTGGCCGGCGCCCCGGCAGGACCGTTACGTCGAGACGTGGCGCGCCCTCGAGGCGATCGCCGCCGACGGCCGGGCGACGTCCATCGGCGTCTCCAACTTCGAGCCGCACCATCTCGACCGGCTGCTGACGCGGTCCGGCATCACCCCGGCGGTGAACCAGGTGGAGCTGCACCCATGGTTGCCGCAGGCCGAGCTCCGCGCATACAACGCCGCGCACGGCATCCTCACCGAGGCGTGGTCCCCGCTCGCGCGCGGTCGCGTGCTCGGCTCCCCCGTGCTGGCCGGGCTCGCGGCGAAGCACGGCAGAACCGCGGCTCAGATCGTGCTGCGCTGGCACCTCCAGCTGGGCAACGTCGTCATCCCGAAGTCGGTGACGCCGGAGCGCATCCGCGAGAACCTCGACGTGTTCGGCTTCGTCCTCGACGCGGGCGACCTGGACTCGATCGCGTCGCTCGCGTCCGGCGAGCGCACCGGCCTGCACCCCGACGACCACGGCTGATCCGGCACCTTCCCTATGCTGCGGACGCCTCGTCCCCGTTGTCGACGTCCTCCGGGTCCGGCAGGGTCACGAGGAAGCGCCACAGCGGCAGCGTCGCGGCGAGACCGACGACACCGCCGAGCACGAAGGGGACTGTGAGGTCGATGCGGGCGAGCAGGCCGCCGACCAGGTAGCCGAGCGGCATCGCGCCCCAGAGCAGCGTGCGCCACGTGCCGTGCACGCGCCCGAGCAGCCGCCCCGGGATGGCGGCCTGGCGCAGCGACATCACGAGCACGTTCCAGACGGTCACGCCGGCCGTCACGACCACCCACGCGGCGCCCGGGACCCATACGGTCGGCACCAGCCCCATGATGAGGAGCCCGGCGAGCAGGGCGACGTTCCCGATTGCCATGGCGCGGCCCGACCCGAGTCGCCGCGCAAGCGGCGCCGTGATCGCCGTGCCGAGGAGGCCCCCGACGGCACCTGTGAGCAGGAACACGCCGAACAGCGCCTCCGGCACGTTCAGCCGTACGAGCGCGAACAGCACGAGCGTCGCCGTCGCGGCCGCGACCCAGAAGCCGGTGAACGTGCTGAACAGCCAGAGAGTGCGCAGCATCCGGCTCGCCCAGATGAAGCGCAACCCGTCCAGCAGCTGCCGCCGCCATGGGACCCGCTCCTCGCCCGCCGGGCCGGCGAACTGCCGTCCTGAGGCGACGCGGGGCAGCAGCACGGCGAGCACCGCTGCGAGCGCGAATGCGCCCGCGTTGACGCCGAGCGGGATCAGCACGGACACCGCGAACAGCGCGGAGGTGAGCGGCCCGGAGAGGAACGTCTGCACCACGAGCTCGCCCGCCTCGATGCGGGAGTTGGCCCGCGACAGGTTCGCCCTGGTCACTACGCTCGGCACCACCGCGCGGGCCGCGCCGTCGTACACGGTCTCGAGCGCCCCGTAGACGAAGATGACCGCGAAGAGCCAGCCGATGGTGAGCAAGCCGGTCAGCGACAGCCCGCAGAGCACGAGCGCGAGGAGCGCGCGCACGCCGTCCGCCGCGGCGAGCGCGCGACGCCGGTCGACACTGTCCACGACGATGCCCGCCGGGATCGCGAACAGCAGCCACGGCAGCAGAGCCATCGCCGACAGGATCGCGATGAGCAGCGGATCGTGCGTGAGCCGGGCGGCGAGCAACGGCATGGCGGTGCGGGCGATCCCGTCCCCCAGGCTGGAGGCGAGGTTCGCAGTGAAGAGGTTGGCGAACGCAGGCCCGAGCGGCCGCGGCGTGCCGCGATCGCCCGGGCCCTCGGTCACCAGCGGCCGTGGACGGCGGCGCGGAAGTAGCGGTCGTAGATGTCGCGCACGGCCGCGTCGAAGGTGTCGCCGAGCGGCGGCACGGATCCGGCCACCGCATTGGAACGTGCCTGCTCGACGTTGCGGGCGCCGGGGATGACGCTCGACACCCCGTCCCTCTGGGCGACCCAGGCCAGCGCGGCCTGCGCCGGACTCAGCTCCGGGTTCGCCTCCTTCGCCGCACGGGCGAACTCCTGCGCCGCGGCGACGCCCTGCTCGAAGTCGACGCCCGAGAACGTCTCCCCGACGTCGAACGCGCTGCCGTCGCGGTTGTAGGTGCGGTGATCGTTCTCCGCGAAGGTCGTCTCGGCCGTGTACTTGCCGCTGAGGAGCCCGGACGCGAGCGGCACGCGGGCGATGATGCCGACCCCCGCCTCGAGTGCGGCGGGCAGCACCGCGTCGAGCGGCTTCAGGCGGAACGCGTTCAGGATGATCTGCACGCTGGCCGTTCCCGGCCGGGCGATGGCGGCGAGGGCCTCCTCCGTCGTCTCGACGCTGACCCCGTAGTTCGCGATCGCCCCCTCCTCGACGAGCGCGTCGAGCGCGTCGTACACGGCGTCGCTCGAGAACACGGGGGTGGGCGGGCAGTGCAGCTGCACGAGATCGAGGCGGTCGACGCCGAGGTTCGTGCGGGAGCGCTCGGTCCAGGCGCGGAACTTCTCGAGCGTGAAGTTCGCCGGGTCCTGCTCCTCCCGCCGCCCCATCTTGGTGGCGACCGTGATGCCGTGACCGGGGTTCGAGGCGAGGTATTCACCGATGAAGCGCTCGCTGCGACCGTCGCCGTAGACGTCCGCGGTGTCGAAGAACGTGACGCCGGCCTCGACCGACGCGTCGAGGACGGCGCGGGCGTCCTCCGGGTCCACCTCGCCCCAGTCCGCGCCGAGCTGCCAGGTGCCGAGGCCGATGACGGAGACGGTTCTTCCGGTACGGCCGAGTGTGCGATTGTCCATGCTCCGACCCTACGGCTCCGCCGCCGTCCCGGGGGTCGGTCCTCGCCCGCCGACCCCAACGATCCGCGACGCTAACAGGCCTGTCACGATGGCGGCCCGGGCATCGACCACGCGCCCTCGGCCGCGGTTGCATGGCCGCATGACCCGCAGACTCCGCCTCCCCCTGTTCGTCCCCGTGCTCGCCGCCCTGCTCGCCGTGTCGCTCGCCGGCTGCACGGGAGGCTCCGGGACCGGATCGTCCTCCTCCCCCGACATCGGCGTCCCCGCCCCTGCCCCCGCGGTGGGTGTCCCGGACGGGACAGACGAGGGGCGGGCGATCGACGAGCCCTCGTCGGCCGGCGGATCCGGCGGGGTGGGTGGATCCGGCGAGATGGGTGGATCCGAGGCGGGCGTCGTCGACCGCGACGTCGTGACCACCGGAACCGTCACGCTCACCGTCGACGACCCGGCGGCGGCCGCACGCGAGGCGACGGGCATCGTGGAGGCGGCGGGCGGGCGTGTCGAGGCCCGCACAGAGCAGGCGGGAACCGCGAGGAGTGACGGGACGGCGGTGGACGCCGGCCCGGCGACGGACGGTGGCCGTGCGACGCTCACGGTGCGCATCCCGTCGTCGGTGTTCTCGACGGCGCTGGATGAGCTCCAGGGCCTCGGCCGGGTGGACTCTGTGAGCCTCACCGCCACCGACGTGACGGCGCGGGGGGAGGATCTTGACGCGCGCATCCGGGGGGTGCAGACCTCTGTCGACCGCCTTCTCGAACTGCTCGCCGCGTCGGGCGACACCGAGGCGCTGCTGAAGGTCGAGAAGGCGCTCGCGGACCGCCAGACCGAGCTCGAGCGCCTGCAGGCCGAGAGGGCGAGGCTGGCGGACGCCGTCGCCCTGACCACCGTGACGCTGCAGCTGCTGTCCGCGGGCATCGCACCGGATCCCGAGCCGGAGGACTTCTGGTCCGGCCTGCTCGCCGGCGTCTCGTCCCTCGTCGGCGCGCTCGGCGCCACCGCGGTCGGCCTCGGCGTCGCGCTGCCCTGGCTGCTGTTCCTCGCCGCCGTCGCGGCGGTCGTCCTCGTCGTGGCGCGCCGCATCGTGCATCGTCGGGCGTCGCGGGACGCCCGGGCGACTGAGGACCCGGGGCCCATCGGGGGGCCCGGAGAGGCCGGCTGAGTCAGTCCGCGGGCGGGCGCCAGCGCGAGGCGTGCAGGAAGATCACGCCGATCGCCGTCGCGAGGCCGACGACGAAGACCCACGGGCCGAACTGGCCACCCAGCTGGGCCCAGTAGATGTCGTCGCGGGAGTCGACCGTCGTCGAGTTGAACACGCCGTACGCGCGCGTGACGAGCACGACGCCGAACGCCATGCACGCCGCGGCGAGCGCGCTGAGCGCCACCGTGTACGCGGTCCACATCCGGTGCGCGTGGGCCGCGGCCCGGGCCGCCACGGCCTGCTGCTCCGCCGCGGCGTCGGCGTCCGGGGCGAGCGACGGCGATGCGGGGGGCTCGATCGCGACGCCCGCGGACCCCGTGCCCGAGAACCACGGGGGCTGCCCGTTCGCCGACCCGTTCGCCGGCGTACCGGCTTGCCCGTCGGCGTCCGTGGGCGCCGGCATGCGCGGCTGCGGACGCGCGGGCGCCGACCCGGCGGGAGACACCGGACCCGGCTGCCGCGGACGCGCGGGGAGGCGGGCGGGCGCTCCGCCCCCCTCCCCGCCGTCGAAACCGCGCTGGTACGCAGGGTCGAATCGCGGATCGTACGATCCGCCGGACCTGTCCGATGCTCCCGTCGCCACGACGCCCGCCCACCCGCCCGCGACTCAGGCGGTCGCCACCGCAACCTCGACGACGGCCCAGGAGAGGGCTGGCAGGGTGAGGGTCAGCCGTTCGCCGTCGATCTGCACGTTCTGGAGCGGCCGCAGGCCCACCTGCTCCCCGGTCTTCAGGTTGTTGGTCGCGAAGCGGTCCGCGCCCTCGGGCGCCACGAGCACCTCCGCTCGGGTCACCTGCGAGGCGCGGAACCCGCGCAGCGCCACCTCGACCTCGGCCGAGCCGTCGAGGTCGCGGTTGGCGAGGAAGAAGGCGGTGCGGCCGTTCTCCTCGTCGTAGGTCGCGCTCACGTCGACGAGGTCGGCGTCGCCGAACTGGGCGGTGTCGACGCGGTCGGACACCGTGCTCGTGCGCAGGATCCGGCCCTTCGCGAGCTCGGCCATGCGGGCGAACGGCCAGAAGATCGACTGCCGCCAGGCCGGACCGTTCTCCTCGCTGCGGATGGGGGCGATCACGTTCACGAGCTGGGCCTGGTTCGCGATCTTCACCCGGTCGCCGTGACGCAGCAGCGAGTTGAGCAGGGTGCCGACCACGACCGCGTCGGTGACGTTGTACTCGTCCTCGATGACGCGCGGGTGCTCGCGCCACACGCCGGACTTCGCGATGTTGTGGGGCTGATCCTCGCCGTCGAGCCCGCGCTGGTACCAGACGTTCCACTCGTCGAAGGACAGGTCGATGAACTTCTTGTGCTTGCCCCGGGCCCGCACCGCGTCCGCGGTCGCCACGACGGACTCGATGAAGTAGTCCATGTTCACGGCGCTCGCGAGGAAGCTCCGGGCGTCCCCGTCCTGCTCGTAGTAGTAGGCGTGCATCGACATGTAGTCGACCTCGTCGTACGCGTGCTGCAGCACCGCGTACTCCCACTCGCCGAACGTGGGCATCCGCGAGTTCGAGCTGCCCACGGCGACGAGCTCGAGGCTCGGGTCGACGTAGCGCATGGCCTTCGCGGCCTCCTGGGCGAGGCGTCCGTACTCGTCGGGCGTCTTGTGGCCGATCTGCCACGGGCCGTCGAGCTCGTTGCCGAGGCACCAGAGCTTGATGTCGAAGGGCTCCTCGGCGCCGTTCTTGCGGCGCAGGTCGGACAGGTAGGTTCCGTCGGGGTGGTTCGCGTACTCGACGAGCTCGCGGGCGGCATCAACGCCGCGCGTGCCGAGGTTGATCGCCTCCATGATCTCGACGTTCGCGAGCTTCGACCACGCGGCGAACTCGTGCAGGCCGAAGGCGTTCGTCTCGAGCGTGTGCCAGGCGCCGTCCAGGCGGCGGGGGCGGTCCTCGACGGGCCCGACGCCGTCCTCCCAGTTGTAGCCGGAGACGAAGTTGCCGCCGGGGTACCGGACGACCGACACGCCCATCTCCCTGGTGAGGTCGAGCACGTCCTGGCGGAAGCCCTCCTCCGTGGCCGTCTCGTGCCCGGGCTCGTAGATGCCCGTGTACACGCAGCGGCCCATGTGCTCGACGAACGAGCCGAAAAGGCGGCGAGGCACGTCGCCGATGGTGAAGTCGCGGTCGATGGTGATGCGCGCACGCGTCATGAAGGTTCTCTCCTCGAGTTCTGTGGGTGGTGTGGACGGACGAAGGCGAGCCCTGCGGGGCCCGCCTTCGCCGAACGGCCTACTGACCGCCGAAGCCGGTGGTCGCGAAGCCCTTGATGATCTGCCGCTGGAAGAACAGGAACACGATGATCAGCGGCAGGGCGGCGAGCACGGCGCTCGCCATGTCCTGCGCGTACTGCACGCCGAACGCGCTCTGCACGGTCTGCAGACCCACCGGCAGCGTCATCAGCGAGGCGTCGTTGGTGACGATGAACGGCCAGAGGAAGTTGTTCCACGCACCGACGAAGATGAAGATCGACACGGCGGCGAGGATGGGCCGGGACAGCGGGAGCACGATCTGCAGGAACACGCGCATGCGGCTCGCGCCGTCGACCCGCGCCGCCTCCTCCAGCTCGATGGGCACCTGATCGAAGAACTGCTTCAGGATGAACACGATGGCCGGGTGGATGAGCTGCGGCAGGATGATGCCCGCGTAGGTGTCGACCATGTCGAATGCGAGCATCTGGTAGAACAGTGGCACGATCAGCATCTGCGGCGGCACGATGATCGACGCGATGGTCACGTAGAACAGCACGCGCTTGCCCGCGAAGTCGATGCGCGAGAACGCGTATGCGGCGAGGGCGGAGATCGCGACCGCGATCGCCGTGATGACGGCCGAGGTGAACACGCTGTTGAACGCCCACTGCGGGATGTTGCCCTCGGACAGCACGGACGTGTACGCGTCGAGGGTGAACCCGCCCGCCGGGATCCAGGTGACCGGGGTCGCGCCGGCGTCGGCCTCGCTCTTCAACGAGGTGACGATCGCCCAGGCGAAGGGCATCAACCAGAGGGCGGCGAGGACGGCCAGGATGACCAGCGCGATGATGCTGGACGGTCGTAGCGGCTTGCGCCGGTCACGGCCCTGCCGTGCGCTCGGCACGCGCCGGTCGGTGGAGGCTTCCGTACGATCGAGAACTTCTGTCGCAGTCATTACTTCGCTCCCCTTCGAGACGTGACCAGCACTTGAACCATTGAGGCGATCACGATGATCGCGAAGAACACGTAGGCGACCGCCGACGCGTAACCGAGGCGGTACGCCGTGAAGCCGGTCTCGTAGATGTACTGCACGATGGGTCGGGTGGCACCGCCGGGGCCACCGCCCGTCATGATGTAGATCTGGTCGAACACCTTCAGCGAGGCGAGGACCTGCAGGATGACGATGACGATCGTCGTCGGTGCGAGCTGCGGGATCGTGATCGAGAACAGCTGGCGCCACTTGCCCGCGCCGTCGAGCGATGCCGCCTCGTACTGCTGCTCGGGGATGTTCTGCAGAGCCGCGAGGTAGAGCAGGAAGTTGAACCCGACCGTCCACCACACCGTCGTGATGACCACGGAGATCATGGCGGTGTTCGAGTCGGTGAGCCAGGCCGTCGATCCGCCGAGGACCGAGTTGATGAGGCCGAGCTGCGGGTTGTACATCCAGATCCAGAACAACGACACGACGGTGGACGCGAGCAGGAACGGCGCGAAGAACGCGAGCCGCCACAGCCACTGCCCCGGCAGCCCGAGGTTCACGAGCAGCGCGAGGATGAGCGCCACGAGCACGAGCGGAACGGTGCTCAGCAGGGTGAACCACAGCGTGTTGCCGAGCGATCGCCACACGTCGCCGTCGGCGAAGGCCTCCGCGTAGTTCGCGAAGCCGATCACCTCGCTGTTCGCACCGGTGATGGACTGGCCGGTGAGGCTCAGGTAGAAGCCGTAGATGATGGGCCAGACCAGGAAGAGCAGGAAAGCGATCACGAACGGGGCGGCGAAGCCCCAGCCGTGAAGGGTGTCACGGCGGCGTGCCGAATTCGGCACCCGCCCGTCTCGCCTGGTGAGGGCGTTCGGGCCCACGCCCTGCGCCCTGTTGAGTTGGGGTGTTGTCGTCACGAATCGACTCCTTCGTCAGTTTCGTCGGGTACTACGCGGACTCGAGCGGGTTGGGCCGGTTGAGCAGGATGTTGAGCCGTCGGATGAAGCCCTCCATGCCGGACCGCGGATCCTCCCTACCGAGGAACACGTTCTGCACGTTCTCCGCGAAGTAGGCCTGGAAGTCCGAGCCGGACCCACTGAACCACGCCTCGGGGTCGAACACGACCTGCTGGGCGGCCTCCGCGTAGTGGATCTGCGGGACGAGCCGGCTGTAGGCCGGGCTGTCGACGATGGGCTGATACGCGGGGATGTGACCCGCCTCGGCCCAGCTGATCGAGTTCTTGAGGATGTTCGCGACGAAGCGGTAGACGTCACGCCGCTTGGCCTCGTCCGGGTTGTTCTGATGCGGCAGCACGAATGAGTGCGAGTCCGCGTACGTCGCCGGGGTGCCGTACAGCGTCGGGATCACCTGGGCGTCGACGGGGAGGTTGCCGTTCACCATGGTGGGCAGCTCCCACACGCCGGTGAAGAAGAGGCCGCTGTTGCCGCTGACGAACTCGCTGACCGCGGTGCCGTAGTCGCCCGTCTGCGCCGCGATGGTGCCGTCGAGGAGCGACTGGATGAACTCGAGCGACTCGACGGCCGCGTCCATGTCGAACTCGACCTCCTTGCCGACCTCGAGCGTCATCTCCGCGCCGTGCTGTGCGTACAGCGTGTAGAAGAGACGCCACATCTGCGCGCCGTCGTTCAGGAAACCGTAGGACAGCCCGTGCACGCCGGTGACGGCCTGCATCGCGAGGGCGACCTCGCGGAACTGGTCCGGTGACGTCATGACGGGCAGTCGGCCGTCCGCGTCGAGCAGGCCGGCGGCCTCGGCGTGCTCCGTGTTGAACATCATGATGAACGGGTGCGTGTCGAGCGCGATCGAGTACAGGCTGCCGTCGATCACGCCCTTGTCCCAGACGCGGGGCAGGAACGTCTCCTCGGTCACGCCCTCCTCCGCGAGGATGTCGAGGTCCCACTCGTCGAGCAGGCCGCCCGGCGCGTAGCCGGCGACGCGCGTCGCGTGCATGATGGCGACCTCGGGGGCGCGGCCGCCGACGGAGGCCATGGCGAGCTTCGTGTAGTACGGCGTGCCCCACGTGAGCACCGTCTGGGTCGCGTGGAACTCGTCCGGGAACTCCTCGTTGGCCTGCTGCACCAGCGCGTTCATCTTGATGCCGTCACCACCGCTCAGGAGGTGCCAGAACTTCAGTTGCTCGACACCGCCGGCCGCAATTGCGGAACAGCCGGAGAGAGTGGACGGGAGCAGGACACCGCCAAGCAGGGCCGCTCCCCCCGTCAGAATCGTTCGTCGGGACAAGCCGGCGGTGGACTTTTCGAACGCTGGGTTCGTGTGTTTCACCCGTCACTCCTTTGAGACGCGTTGCGGTACCGGTAGCGCGTGCCCTGAACGGGCAGGCGTTTCGTTCAAATTACATCGTTGTAAAGCCGTAGGCAATACGGATTCTCGAAGCATGCTGCCGTGGCTCCGTTGAGGCATTCTGCCCCCACCGCCACCAAACAGCGAGAGGCGCGCACAAATGCGTGCCCGTCCGTTATGCGCCCACGGCCGCGCGCGTGCTGCCGCGCTCGACGATCCGATGGCTGACGACGGCGAGACGGGGATCCATGTCCCGGTCACGCATGCGCTCCACGAGCATCGTGAACGCCCGCCGGGCGAACTCGCGCTTGTCGAACGACACGGTCGTGAGGCCGGGCCCGAGGAAGCGCGCGGCGTCGATGTCGTCGAAACCCGCGAGCGCGACGTCCTGCGGCACTCGGTGGCCCCGCCTCGACAGGGCGCTGAGCGCCCCGATCGCCATGCCGTCGGTGAAGCAGAAGAACGCGTCGGGCAGCGGATTCGCGTTCAGGTACGCGTCGACCGCCGCGGCGCCGGCCGCCGATGTCCAGTCCGGCTCCCGGATCTCCCGCGGCGGAAGGCCCACATCCGCCATGGCCTCGCGATAGCCGATGGTCCGGAGGTGGCCCGCGGCCGAGACGGAGCGTTCTCCTGCCCCGACGCAGACGATGTCGCGGTACCCGCGCTCCAGGAGCATCCGCGTCATGTCGCGCGCCGCCGCGGCGCTGTCCACCGTGACCCGATCGGTGAGCTCCTGCTCGACCTCGCCGATGAGCACGATCGGCGGCAGGGTGACGCCCCGCTCCACCGCGCTCGCCTCGAGCACGACCGGATTCAGGATGAGGCCGTCGATCTGCTGCGCCCGCGCCTTCACGAACAGCTCGCGCTCGCGCACCGGCTCCGAGCCGGTCTCCTCGATCTGCACGCTCCACCCGGCCTCGTGCGCGGACTCGACGATGTGGTGGGCGATCTCGGCGGAGTACGCCGTCTCGAGCTGGGGCAGCGCGAGCGCGATGAGGCCGGAACGCCCGTTGCGCAGGCCCCGGGCCGAGAGGTTCGGGACGTACTCGAGCTCCTGGAGTGCCAGCTCGACCCGCTTCCGCGTGGTCGGGCTCACCGGCACGAGACCGTTGACCACGTTCGAGACCGTCTTCGGCGACACCCCGGCGCGCCGGGCGACGTCCTTGACGGTAGCTCGCATGCGAGCAATCTAGCGCAGGGCGACGGTGCCGCTGCCGCCCTTCCGCGGGGCGCCCGCGGTGAGCGGCCGGCTCAGGCCAGGGCGGATGCGCTGATGAGGGCCAGCAGGGCGCGGGCGTATGCGTCGGCGGGGTCCGCTGCCGTGAACACGGTCGTCTTTCCGCCCTGGTCGATCTCGACGGCGAAGCCCTCACCGGTGCGCGTGAGCGAGCGGAAGCGGTCGCCGATGAGCTCGCGCAGCTGGTCCTCGCGGGGAAGCCAGAGCGAGTCCTCGAGGGCCACGGAGTCCAGCGCCCACTCCGTCGTGCCGTTGAAACCGAGGACCGTGCCGGTCGGGTAGTCGTGCGCCTCGATGGTCATGTCGCTCAGCGTGAAGACCTCGCTCTCGAAGTCGTCGCGGTGGATGAGGAAGCGGTCACCGGCGGTCGGCCGCCACACCAGGCCGGAGGCATTGAGCGCGAATGCGACGTCCGAGGAGATCATGCGGCCATTATGCGCCGCGAAGCCCGGCGCGGCATCCGCGCGCCGGGTCAGGCGAGGAACCCCCGCAGCAGCGCGGCGGTGCCGTCGAGGTGCTCCCGCACCGCGGCCGCCGCCCCCACGGCGTCACCGGTGAGGATGGCGAGCACGATCGACTCGTGCTGCTCGTCGGAGTGCGCGATGTTCGGCTCGAGCAGCGGGATGCGGTCCAGGAGCTCGTTGACGCGCGTGCGGTTGTCCGCGAGCAGCGGCACGAGCGAGGGGATGCCCGCGAGCTCGCCGATCGCGAGGTGCAGCCGGGAGTCGAGCCGCCGGTAGTCCTCGGCGGGCGCGCCGCGGCACTCGCCGAGACTCGCCCACAGCGTCTCCCGGTTCGCCGCCGGCAGGCTGCGTCCCGCCGCCCGGCGCGCGGCCCCCGTCTCCAGCAGCTCCCGCAGCCCCAGCACGTCGTCGAGCTCGGTCGCCGACACCGCGGCGATCGGACGCGACGGCTCGAGCGGATTGCCCTGGCCGGCCGGCGGAAGCACGTCGCAGACGAACGTTCCGCCGTAGCGCCCGCGCCGCGACACCACGAACCCGGCGTCCGTGAGCGAGCGGAGCGCCTCGCGCACCGTGTCCCTGCTCACCGCGAAGCGGACGGCGAGGTCTCGCTCCGGCGGCAGCGCCTCCCCGGGCACCACGACTCCCAGCCGGATGGTCTGCAGCAGGCGACCGACGGTGTCCTCGAAGGCGTTGCCCGCGCGCACCGGACGCAGCAACGCGTCGCTCGCGATGCTCTGGCGGTCCGGGGCCGGATCCGGCCGGAGGTCATCGGACACGATCAGAGCGGGGTCACGTATGCCGCGCTGATGCCGCCGTCGACGAGGAACGTCGATCCGGTGATGAAGGAGGCGTCGTCGCTGGCGAGGAACGCGACCGCCGCCGCCAGCTCCTCCGGCTTCGCGAAGCGGCCGACCGGCACGTGCACGAGCCGGCGCTGGGCGCGCTCCTGATCCGTCGCGAAGAGCTCCTGCAGAAGCGGCGTGTCCACGGGCCCCGGGCAGAGGGCGTTCACCCGGATGCCCTGCCGGGCGAACTGCACGCCGAGCTCGCGGCTCATGGCGAGCACGCCGCCCTTCGACGCGGTGTAGGAGATCTGGCTGGTCGCCGAGCCGAGCACCGCCACGAAGGACGCGGTGTTGATGATCGACCCCCGTCCCGCCGGCACCATGTGACGCAGTGCCGCGCGCGAGCACAGGTAGACCGACTTCAGGTTCACGTCCTGAACCCGCTGCCAGGCCGGTAGCTCCGTCGTCTCGATGGAGTCGTCGTCCGGCGGCGAGATGCCGGCGTTGTTGAACGCGATGTCCAGGCGGCCGTAGCGCTCAACCGCGGCGTCGAACAGGGCGTCGACCTCGGCCTCATCCGTGACGTCCACGCGCACGAACATGCCGTCGACCTCGGCGGCCGCCGCCTCTCCCGCCGCTCGGTCGACGTCGCCGATGACCACGCGGGCGCCCTCTGCCGCTAGGCGTCGGGCGGTGGCGAGGCCGATGCCGCTTCCCCCGCCCGTGATCACCGCCACCCGACCGGCCAGTCGCTGGGTGAGGTCGAAGGCGGCTACGGTCACGGGTGTTCTCCCTGCTGCTGGGCGGTGCTGTCCGAGTCTGTGCTCGGCGGTTGTGTGCTGCGCGGTTGCGTGCTCGGCGGTTCTGTGCTCGGTGCCCCGGGGATGCTGAGGAACACGTTCTTCGTCTCGGTGAACGCCTCGGCCGCGTCCGGGCCGAGCTCACGACCGAGGCCGCTCTGCTTGAAGCCACCGAACGGCGTCGAGTAGCGCACGGACGAGTTGGAATTGACCGACAGGTTGCCGCTTGCGACACCGCGGGAGACGCGGAAGGCGCGGCCGAGGTCCCGGGTCCAGATGGACCCGGACAGGCCGTAGTCCCCCGCGTTGGCGAGAGCGATCGCATCCGCCTCGTCGTCGAACGGCAGCACCGCGACGACGGGACCGAAGATCTCCTCCGTCACCGTGCGGTCGGTGCGCGAGCCCGGCAGCAGCACCGTCGGCGGGAACCAGAAGCCCGGTCCCTCGGGTGCGCTGCCGCGGAACGCCACCGGAGCGTCGTCGGGCACGAACGACCGCACCCTGTCGAGGTGCGCCCTCGCCACGAGCGGCCCCATCTCGGTCGCCGCGTCGCCCGGATCCCCGACGCGCACGCCCTTCACCGCGGACTCCAGCAGCTCGAGGAAGCGATCCAGCGCGCTGCGCTGCACCAGGATGCGGCTGCGCGCGCAACAGTCCTGCCCGGCATTCTCGAACACCGCGTACGGCGCGGTGGCGGCCGCGAGCTCGAGGTCGGCGTCCGCGAAGACGACGTTCGCGCTCTTGCCGCCGAGCTCGAGCGTCACGGCCTTGACGCTGCGCGCGCAGCCGGCCATCACGCGCTTGCCCACCGCCGTCGACCCGGTGAACACGATCTTGCCGACGCCCGGGTGGCTCACTAACCGCTCGCCCACGACGTCACCACGTCCGGGCAGCACCTGGAACAGGCCGGCCGGCAGCCCCGCTTCGCGCCCCAGCTCCGCGAGGCGGATCGCCGTGAGCGGTGTCCACTCCGCGGGCTTCAGGACGACGGCGTTGCCGGCGGCGAGCGCGGGCGCGAACGCCCAGCTCGCGATGGTCATCGGGAAGTTCCACGGCACGATCACGCCGATGACGCCGATGGGCTCGAGGAACGTGACGTCGATGCCACCCGCGACGGGGATCTGCTTGCCGATCATCCGCTCCGGCGCCGCGGAGTAGTAGGTGAGCACGTCGCGCACGTGCCCGGCCTCCCAGCGCGCCTGCCCGATCGGGTGACCGGAATTGGCGACCTCGAGAGCGGCGAGCTCCTCCGTCGCGCCCTCGACCGCGAGCGCGAACCGCCGCAGGGTCGCCGCGCGCTCCGCCGGCGCGAGTGCGGACCACCCCCGCTGCGCCTCCTCGGCGCGCGCCACCGCCTCGTCGACCTGCTCGATGGTCGAGTGCGGGATCGTGCCGAGGATCGTCTCGTCGGCCGGGTTGACGAGGGTCGTCGCGTCGCTCATCGGGTCGCCGCCACGAGCGCGCCGAACAGGCGGCCGTCGGCCGCGTCCTCCTCCGGATGCCACTGCACCCCGATGCCGAACGTCGCGGCCGGCAGCTCGACGGCCTCGATCACGCCGTCGCCCGACACCGCGGTCACCGTGAGGCCACGGGCCACGCGGTCGAGGGCCTGGTGGTGGTAGCACTGCACCGTGAGGCCCGCCGCCTCGCCGCCGAGGACGTCGGCGAGCAGGCTCGGCCCGCTCACCGTGACGTCGACGGGCCCGAACACCCCGCCGCCGGGCTGGTACCTCTCGGTGCCGACCACGTCCGGCAGGTGCTGGTGCAGCGTGCCGCCGAGCGCCACGTTCAGCAGCTGAGCCCCGCGGCAGATCGCGAGGAAGGGCAGGTCGCGCTCGATGGCGCCGCGCAGCAACGCGAGCTCCCACGCGTCGCGGTCGGTGCGGGGCTCCGAGGTGCGCTCGTGCGGCTCCTGCCCGTAGAGCGCGGGGTCGACGTCGGCGCCGCCGCTCAGGATGAGCGCGTCGAGCGAGCCGAGCACGCGCTCGACCGTCTCGGGGGTAGGCGCCTGCGGCGGGAGCAGCACGGCGACGCCGCCCGCGTTCGTCACGGAGTCGAGGTACACCTCCGGCAGCACGGCGGATCGCACGTCCCACACGCCGGTCCGCGCCCGCTCGAGGTACGTCGTGATCCCCACGAGAGGCGCGGTCATCGCTCCCGTCGGCACTTCGGCTCCGGCCGACACTTCGGCTCCCGCCGTCACCTCGGTTCCCGCCGTCACCTCGGTTCCCGCCGCCGTCGCCGCATCCGCCGTCACCTCGGTTCCCGCCGCCGGCTCCGCTTCCGCCATCGTCACCGTCCTCCCCGCTGCTCCGGTCCCCGCGATCGCGATGGTGCTCGTCACCGTCTCGCCCCCATCCCGCTGCTTCCCCTCATCCCGCTGCTTCCCCTCATCCCGCTGATCTCCCCATCAGGCTGATTCCCCCCGCCGCTCCGCTCAGAACCGTACGGCCGCTCAGAACCGCTCGAAGCCACGCACGCGCTCCCAGTCCGTGATCGCCGCGTCATACGCGGCGATCTCGATGCGCGCGTTGTTCACGTAGTGCTCCACGACCTCGTCGCCGAACGCCGCGCGCGCGATCGCGGAGTGCTCGAACAGGTCAGCCGCCTCACGGAGCGTCGTGGGCACGCGATCCGCGGCGCTCTCGTATGCGTTGCCTGCCGTGAGCGGCTCCAGCTCGAGGTCGTTCTCGATGCCGTGCAGACCCGCCGCCACGAGCGCGGCCACCGCGAGGTACTGGTTCACGTCGCCACCCGGCACCCGGTTCTCCACGCGCATGCTGTTGCCGTGCCCGACGACGCGGAGGGAGCAGGTGCGGTTGTCGAGGCCCCACGCCACGGCCGTGGGCGCGAAGGAACCGTCGACGTAGCGCTTGTACGAGTTGATGTTGGGGGCGAAGAGCAGGGTCAGCTCCCGCATCGCGGCGAGCTGGCCCGCGACGAAGGAGCGGAACATCGGCGACATCCCGTGCTCGCCGTCCTCATCGGCGAACACGGCGTCGCCGTCCGTCGACCGCAGGCTGATGTGGATGTGGCAGCTGTTGCCCTCGCGCTCGTTGAACTTCGCCATGAACGTGAGCGACTTGCCGTGCCGATCCGCGATCTCCTTCGCGCCGTTCTTGTAGATGGAGTGGTTGTCGCAGGTGACCAGCGCCTCGTCGTAGCGGAACGCGATCTCCTGCTGCCCGAGGTTGCACTCCCCCTTCACGCCCTCGCAGTACATGCCGGCCCCGTCCATGCCGAGGCGGATGTCGCGGAGCAGGGGCTCCATGCGCGTCGAGGCCAGTACCGCGTAGTCGATGTTGTAGTCGCTCGCGGGGGTGAGGCCGGTGTAGCCGCGGCGCCATGCCTCGCGGTAGCTGTCCTCGAAGACGATGAACTCGAGCTCCGTGCCCACGAACGCGGCGAGTCCGCGGTCGGCGAGCCGAGCGAGCTGGGACTTCAGGATCTCGCGGGGGGCGGGCGTCACGGGCTTCTCGTCGAGCCAGGTGAGGTCGGCCATCACGAGGGCGGTGCCCGGGATCCACGGGATCAGCCGGAGGGTCGCGAGGTCGGGGATCATGGCCATGTCGCCGTAGCCCTTCTCCCACGACGACATCCGGTAGCCGTCGACGGTGTTCATCTCGACGTCGACCGCGAGCAGGTAGTTGCAGCATTCGGCGCCGTGCGGCGCGACCTCCTCGCGGAAGAACCGCGCGGCGACGCGCTTGCCGACGAGGCGGCCCTGCATGTCCGTGAAGGCCACGATGACGGTGTCGATGTCGCCGGCGTCGATGAGGTCGCCGAGCTGGTCGGTGCTGAGCATTCCGGTTCGTGCGGGCATCGGTTGCCTCCTCGTCGAGTGCGGCCCGACAGCCGGCCGTCAGGTCAGACGGCGGCTCCCATTGTGGCAGCGCCCGACCATTAGAGCACAGCGCCTCCCGTGCTGGCCCGATCTTGTAATGCGCTGGTTACACGCAAAGGTAGACAACGGGTACCAATAGGCCGCTACGCTGCCCTCAGCCAGCACGCGAAGGCGCGTGCCACTCTCGCCACCGCTCCACCCGATCCGGAGGAAGAATGTCGAACTCAGGCAACCGCAGCGCGTCCGGAGTCAGTTACAGCCGCGCAGAGGAGGGCTACTTCGAGAAGCGGAGCCTCAAGCGCACGGCCGGCGTCGCGGGCCTGTGGGGTCTCGGTATCGCCGCGGTCATCTCCGGTGACTTCTCGGGCTGGAACCTCGGCCTCGAGACCGCGGGCTGGGGCGGCATGGTGATCGCGTTCATCATCGTGGTGGTCATGTACTTCACGATGCTGTTCAGCATCGGCGAGATGTCCGCCGCGATGCCGCACACGGGCGGGGCGTACTCCTTCGCCCGCGCGGCGATGGGACCGTGGGGCGGTTTCGTCACCGGGCTGGCGGAGACGATCGAGTACGTCGCCACCACCGCCGTGATCGTCTACTTCTCGGCGGGCTACGCGAACGGCATCACGGAGGCCCTGTTCGGCGCATCACTGCCCCCGTGGCTGTGGTGGATCGTGCTCTACATCGTGTTCATCGCGCTGAACACGGCCGGCGCGTCCATCTCGTTCCGCTTCGCAACCGTGGTGGCCGTCCTGTCCATCGCCATCCTTGCGATCTTCGCCGTCATCGCCGTGTTCTCCGGCGCCTGGAGCACCGCGAACCTCTTCGACGTGGCGCCTGACCCCGGCCAGAGCGCGTTCCTGCCGCACGGCGCCCTGCCGATCCTGCTCGTGCTCCCGTTCGCGATGTGGTTCTTCCTCGGCATCGAGGAGCTGCCGCTCGCCGCGGAGGAGGCCCACAACCCGGCGAAGGACATCCCCCGCGCCGGCATCCTCGGCATGGTCACCCTCGTCATCTGCGGCGCGGTCGTGCTCGTGCTGAACCCGGGCGTGAACGGGTCGAGCGCGCTGGCCGCGTCGGGCGAGCCGCTGCTCGACGGCTTCCGGGCGATCCTGCCGGAGGGTCTGGCAGCCGTGCTGTCCGCATTCGCCCTCATCGGGCTGCTCGCCTCGCTGCAGGGCATCATGTTCGCCTACGGGCGCAACATGTACTCGCTCTCCCGCGCGGGGTACTACCCCAAGATGCTGTCGCTCACCGGAAAGCGTCAGACGCCGTGGCTCGCGCTCATCTTCGGCGCGATCATCGGTTACGTCGCGCTCGTGATCGTGGAGCTCACCGGCGGCGCGGCCGGCTCCGGCGGTGCGATCGTGCTGAACATCGCGGTCTGGGGCGCCGTGCTCGCCTACATCCTGCAGATGGCGTCGTTCGTGATCCTTCGCCGGAAGTTCCCGACCGCCAAGCGCCCCTACCTCAGCCCGACGGGCGTGTGGGGCGCGGTGCTCGCCGGCCTGATCGCGGCCGCCATCTTCGTCGGCTTCCTGCTCAACCCGCCGTACCTTCCCGCCATCGTCGCGATCGCGATCGTCTACGTGATCATGCTCGTCGGCTTCGCCCTGTTCGGCCGGCACCGCCTCATCCTCTCCCCGGAGGAGGAGTACGCGATGAGCGGCGGCCTGCACGGAGACCCGCAGCTCGAGGGCTATGACGCCATGGAAGCGGAACTCGACAAGAACTAGCCACCGCACACACCGCGATCCGCCGGCCGATCCACCGCCCGGACCTATAGCCTGACCCACCGCCGGCGCCCACAGCCTGACCCACCGCCGTGGCCCACAGCCTGACCCACCGCCGAGACCCACAGCCTGACCCACCGCCGTGGCCCACAGCCTGACCCACCGCCGCGGCCCACAGCCTGACCCACCGCCGCGATCAGGGACCGTGTCCACCGGCAATGCGTGCGGTGGTTGCGGTTCTGCTCTTGGTGGCCGGTCGCCATCGTCGGGAGTGGTCGAGCCAGGGCGGTGCCTGCACCTCCGGTGTCCCGGATCGCATGCGGATCGCCCACCCGGAGGTGTCGATGGTGCGGTGGTGGAACCAGCACAGCAGCACTCCGTTGTCCGGATGCGTCGGCCCACCCTGCGCCGCCGGAACCACGTGGTGGACTTCGCACCACCCGGCCGGGATCGAGCACCCGGGGATGAGGCAGCCGCCGTCGCGTGCGGTGATGGCGCGGCGTTGGGGTGCGGTGAAGCACCGCTCCGCCGACCCCAGCCTCACGATCCGGCCGTTCTTCCCGAGCGCGACTTTCTGGATCCCGCCGGTGCAGACGAGCTGCCGCACGGTGGTCGGTGACAGGGGCGACTCGACACCGTCGGCGTATCCCGCGCCGCCGGACTCGAGGTCCTCGGCCCGTACGGTGACGAGCACGGTGGGTGCCGCTCCGCCGATGGTGGGGGTGTCGCCGCTGCGTGCCATGGTGTCGAGGACGCCGATGAGGATGTCGTGCCGCTGCTGATCCTTCGTCCGCGGGTCCCTGGTCATGTTCTTGTCCGCGAGTTCCTCCTCGGTGAGGAACGCCGGTGCGGTGGTGGGGGTGAGGTAGGCGTCGAAGAGCCGCTTCACCCGCCCCGCCGCTTCGGGCAGGAGACCACCGGTGACGGGGACGAGGCCGTTGCGTTCCGGTCCGAGGCGGAAGCCGCGCTTGGCCATGGCCGTGTTTTCGTCGGGTTCGAGTCCGTCGGGGTCGAGGGTGGCGCGCCATACGGATGCCTGGATGCGGATCTCGTCCGCCGACGCGGGCACGACACTGTCCGGTGAGGTGCCGGTCGCTGCGGCGACCAGCTCCGCCTCGGCGGCGTCGAGCGCGTCGGGGTGGACACGGTCCGCGATCGGGGCCAGGTTCCTCGTCAGCGCCACGGCGGCGTCGATTCCGAGGTCGCCGCGCTCCAACGCCGCACGCACGCGGTCGAAGGCGGCGGGCATCGGCGCGCCGGACAGCGCAACGCCCGGCCGGGTCAGGGAGGCCAGCGAGATTCGTGAGGCGCCGGTGGCGCCGGAGACCTGGGTGAGGCGCTGCAGGAGCTCGTTCGCGGAGCGGCACCCTTTCCTCGCGGCGAGCCCGGCTGGGCCGTCCTCGGTGCGGGAGCGGGCGGCGAGGGAGCCGGCCGCGGCGATGCGCAGCGCGTCGACGTGCCGCCCGAGGGTTTCGATCTCCCGGACCGCGGCAAGCAGGTCCGCGTCGCTCAGCCCGTCCACCGACGCGACCGGCAGCGCGGCGGGCACCGCGTCCGCGAGGTCGGTGAGGGTCGGGTTCTGCATGCGTCCATGGTCACAGCAACCACCGACAATCTGCCGATGACCAGCATAAACTGTGGACAGGTACTCCGTAGCGCCGGTTGAGGAGGAAAGGACGCGGGCGGGACCGGGGCGGAACGCACCACGCGGGCGGGACCGGGGCGGAACGCACCACGCGGGCGGGACC
>Ga0210040_10000554_pt1 | contig 62545 bp, 40 predicted proteins | sample CryGeyCG12114_NA_FD_185462 | JGI IMG/M metagenome (GOLD analysis project Ga0210040, IMG submission 185462) | Groundwater microbial communities from aquifer - Crystal Geyser CG19_WC_8/21/14_NA (SPAdes) (version 2) | ecosystem: Environmental > Aquatic > Deep subsurface > Groundwater | place: USA...
CAACCAAAACCCCACATTTCCTAGAAATCAACAAATTCGTCATGTGTCATTTTAAAATGAACACTAATTCAAATTATGTTAGCACAGTAACCGGCAAAAATTAACCATTACCAAATAACTGTGCACTAAAATAGCTCTACTTTAATTCTGAAATTCCGACCAGACCAAAGTAGCTCAATAATGATAGGATTTCCAAAAATAAAATAAGCATTAAGGTTGCCATTTACTTTGGCATGGCAAACAAACAGATTCGAACAACTGGAAATTAGCAGGTAATCATAATTGAACTTCAATTGTATCATTTTATGTCTGGTGACTGTCAGTTCAATATTTACTTCAAACAGTTCGCTGGAGCAGCGGATTATCCGTAATAGCGTATATTGCCAAGATTTTGATAGGCCGCTTAGTAAATGCGGATATTTGAGTGGATTTTTGGCATATCTTTATCCTCATAAGGAAAACTGAAGTGCAAAAATTTCCACTTGTGGCATGAACTTGTAGTGCGAGATAATGATGTAGCTACTTGGCTCGTTAAATTTTGTAAATACAGCCTATGAATTTTAAAATCTCCGGAGTAACTCATGTAAATCAGGCCGCTTTTATTTATTTGTATGACTGGCACACCACAGTTCATATTCATTAAGAAATGCTTCAAATTGGGCAAATGTATGTTTTCATACATCATTTCCAAATTTTTTCTGCAACCTGTGATGACGACAAAATTTTTAAGTACTTTGTTTTACCTTTTGACGCAATGACTACAGTGTATAATTACATTGCCACACAAGGTTGTAGTTCCCAAGTCACGCATAACCCAAAGTTCAGTGCAATAATAAAATTTCAGTTTATCACCAAAAAGCTCGTAAAGTTTAGAAGATAATGCATTAATTGGGCTACACAGTATATTTAATTTAGTTAGTTAGCTTCGTTCTAGTCAAAAGTCAAACATCCGCTCCTCAAGAATTCTCGAATAATGCTTCAATACAAATCAACTAACTATAACTAAATCATTTAAAACAAGTGCAGGTGTGTGTGCCGCCATCATATGGACTCATTATGAGGACTGTAGATGAGAAGAAACACAAATATGCACTAGTTGTTTGCTGATTGTTTGTGAGGCGTTGTCCTGTGGTTACACTCTATATAAAAGTGAAAAAACACAGTACAGCCATAAGTTGTCAAGATGATAAGCATAAAACATATCCCGACACAATTAGCCAAACTTCCTAAAACAAATCCTTTCCGTTCAGTCAGTCCGCACAATATCCTGACATGTGTCTATGTACATAAGTATACTTCATGTGGTAATCATACATGTAAATAATTTTTACTCACCTCTCACTTACTGCCATTATTATTGTTATTATTATTACTTCTGTGAACCAAAAGGATGATGGAAGATTTACCAAGTCAAAATAAAGTCAATGTTAGTATTTGTGTTAGGTTAATAGAGTATACGATTGCACAAACAAGTTCTTTGTGTTTCTCAACACAAATTAGTTGGAATAACAGTTCACCACGCAAACCTTTTTTTCCTGTGCGTATTGTTAAAAGATATAAACAAGGTTCACCTAAATGACATCATTTTCAATGCAAGTTAATGGACTTGGTATGTTCAGGCATAATATATTTCATCAAACATTTCAAGAAATTTTTCCACAGTTCATAAAATAAATGTTAGCAGCGTGTGGTGTGTGCGTTGTAACAAATGTTTAGGCAAAAATGAAGTCAGTGAGCCAACAAATGAACTCATGCTGTAATGGCGGACACGCGTGCAATCCAATGGAAACATTTAATAGTTAGTTAGTCCAGTGAGGGAGAGAGGTAAATACATCCGCTGCGGCTTTCATCATGGCTGGCCCTCTTTCCTTCGTTTTCCACATGAAGAACTTTTGCTTACATGAGGAATTGCATTATTATTAAATCTATCATTTCAATCGGATGCTATATGGTTTTACTGCATGCATGCATCATAAGAATTATGTTGGGAAACATTTTTGTATAAAATAAAATTATTGAGGAATAATCGGTTCGCTTTTGAAAATTAAAAAATCTATTCTGCTACTGACATTCAAAATTTAAGGAACATTGCTTCGATATATATCAAACTATGCATTACACTAATTCATTTTTATAATAACTTCTTTGTCTTGTATCGTATGTATTCAAACTAAACTTGAACAACGTGGACATCTTTTGATATTATGTCAAACTGTATAAATTGTGGATAAATTTCTTTGGAAAAGGAGGATTGATCAAATTATAGATATTAGATAATAGGGTTTAGATAACAGGATGTGTATCATATTTAATAAAAGTGTATCCTGTGGAATTTTGACAATGCCGGTGCCCCACTTTACACAAAATTTCCCTCATTTGTGAACGTGTGTAGAGGACAACTGGACGATGAAACATTAGATATAGCTCTTCATACGACTTTTAGTCACACTGAATTCACATATTTCCACTTTTTTGTGCAACCTTGAGTAACATTTTGCTGTACGTCATTTTCGTGTCACGTAACGCACAAGCTCGCAAGGTTACAATAAAGTTGCAATTATGACTCTAAAGTCTCAATGGACCTGCTTTCGAAACCCTGCAAAACTTGAGTTTGGCATGGGCTCATTGACGTCTTCTGTTGCATGATAAAAACAAGAAACATAAATATCATATTTAACCTATTGTTCGTCCCTTTTTTCTAAATCTTGAAGATTATGATTTACTGTGTTGGTTGGTACGATAAAGTATGACAATGCATACTCTATCATCATTACACAGCATCCACAATAAAAGTGCACTCTTGTTACTAATTGCGTATAGGGAGGTAGGTGATACTGCTTATTAGTTCCAAGTTCATTTGGAAACCATAAAAACGTCTTCAAGTCCTTTGTTCAAAGAATACATGCATCCTAACATTGGACAAGAATACCATTTTTCTTGTCAGTCTTATAGTCTTTTCGAAACGGACATAAGGTCGCACAGCTAATGTTCATAACTCCCAAGAAAACAATTGTATTCAAACCCAAAAGAAACAATAATCATAAAAACAAACCCTCAGGCTTTTCATCATTTTTAGTATTTAATTTAAAGAACAACTGAGTGAGTGAGGGAGCAAGTATGGAGTACAAAGGCGATTAAAGCTTGTCAATGATAATATAGCCAGACATATATGTAGTATCTCAAATTGGATTTTCCCGTACATAAAATAATCTACCCCAAATAGAATGCGAGTCATACTCACGTTAATGAACTGAATTTGTGAGAAATAATTTAGTATTTTTTCCTCTTAATGCAGCGTACACAATTTATGATGAACTGATTTAAACTTCAAACTCATAAATAGATGTACACAAACACAACATGAGCTATTTTGCGCGCATGAGATAAAGTCTTCCATATCAGGAGTTGTTTAGATTTCCAAAAGCATATGCATTTAATTTTTGCATGCATCAATGTACACAAATCATGTGCAGCATGACATGCTGCATTTGCGGTTGGTGGCTATGGCTAGACCACAAGATTTATTATTGAATTGATTCAGATTGCTATTGTTGAATGTACTCGACTAATGTAGTTCCTTGAATTTGATGTACAGTCGTAATTTGGGATAGTCCCTACGCCTTCATCCCTCTCTCTCTCTATTTGCTAATTTAAAAAAAAGTGGGATGTGAAATGTAAAAAAATAGCACACCTAATTTCTCAGTAAAGTGTGATGACGCTTTTTGAACAACCTTCAAGAAAAACTTTCGAATCAAGGTGAAAGAAATCAAAGAGTGCATGCATGATGAGTTGCAAAAATGTATAGAATGCAGGGAGCGTTTCATTTCCTATTCATCATTGTTGGGCACAACCAGAAAATTGATCCCACACAAATGACTAGCAATTGTTTTTTCTCTCGAGTGTATTATGTTTGTCTCAAAAATCATTCAAGCGAGTGAGAGTGTATTATTCTCCTGCTTCTCACTTCAATGAAATCCACAAAAGAGCTAACGAATTATATTTATCTCATTTGTGGAACCCTACCATTTATGTACGTAACTAACTACGATTAAATAAAGTGCTTTATGAGTTTCTAGAAAACTCGAAAGTAGAGACCTGAAGACTTCTAAACTTGTTTTGGCTAATTAACTCTTAAAATATGAAGGAGTCAAGGCAATTTTTTATTCATGGCTGCAAAAAGCTTTGCCTTTTTATTAGTCCCATCCAGTAGTTTTGTTGATCTCACCGGTTGAGTCAGCATCAGCACTGAGCAAAACCTGCACAAAAGAAATATGGAAATTTGATAGCCCATGTGAGGCTATAAACTAGGTTGGACCGGTGGAGAGAATACATATGATGAATTTAAACTTGCGTGGAAATCCTTGAATAAATGAATGCTTTTTTAAGTATTTGAGTCGAGACTGGAATATATTAACAAGTAACAGTACTGCATTGGACTACATGTAAAATTGTCACGATTTATTATGCCAATTTATGGCAATTTTTGAAATAACAGCTTCTTATGATAAGAAGTTTAGTTTAGTTGTGCATAAAGTTCCTGCGTCTTTCACTTGGGTCAGAATTTATATAAAATTCAGAAGAAAATTTGCAACATTTGTCACATTGGCAAAGAGCAAGTCAGGATCAGGATTGCATGATATTACATATTTTCTATCAACTGTCCGATGTTTTTATACTTTCACTGCATCACTTTCATTGCAATTCAATGAAATAGTTATCGAAGCCCGATTTTCATTTTTGTTTTTTGTGTGTATCTAGTCTAGATTAAAGTGCAGAGCTAAAAAAAACAGCAAAATGACATTACTACCAAAAAGCATTTTCTAGGTGCATGATACAGCCGCCTCCTGGATCCTATGTTTAATGCATGAATAAAAACTAAACACACGTTTATGGATCATCCATCACTTAAATGTTTGCAAGAATTACACCATCCAATAAAAATATACAATGCATTATTAAAGTCACACATTATTTAAGTTTATTCATTTTTTTTAATCGATGATGTACAAAACAAAACCGGTTGCACATAAGTACCACAAAATATTTTATCCATACATTATGAGTATTTGTAATCAAGTAATCAAATTCATGCAGATATGGGGACTATAACATGAATATGACTTCGGGTAAATTGATATATACGAATCACATTAGTGGAATCCAACCAAAAAATTATGCCTAACAAAAATAGTTTTGCAAATCTTATATAATCATTTCAGTCTTCAGTCTGTTAAGTAATCTAGCAATCATAAAATCTTAGGGGAGTAAAATAGGCTAAGAAAACAGCTATGGATCGAAATACATAGTAATCTCATCAATATCACAAGTACTAAATAGTTGATTAATCACACGCTTCAAATATTGCATTACAATCAGAGAACTTATAACGCAAGAAACAGTAAAATATTCAAAGTAATCTCCCACGGCACTCAGGTTCATTACATTGGCAGAACATGAATGCTTTATCCACACTTCCGATATCGTAATTGTAGTCCCAAGTTAACTCCGTTCCAGCCTTTATGTGCTGAGAAGTGAAGAACGCTACCCAAGGATATCGCAAATCATGAGTGTCAACGAACACATTTTGAACGAAAACGTTAGAGCGACAAGAGTGCTGCAAGTAAAAAAAACAGAGTCATCAAGATACATTTTTCGTAATCTTATGTGAAGAAAATACATTTATTCCAAATAATAAAGTTACATTGAAATAGCGCCCAACATTGCCAATTCTTTTGGCATCCATAAGCACATAGTCAGTTTCTCCATAAAGTAAACGAAACGGTTTTTTGGGCGCCTGTGGTGCAGGCCGTGAACGAGGAGCAAATTCAGCATTATCTACAGAATAAAAAAATTGATGGAAATAAAAAATACCAAATGATTTCAAAACGATTAAAAAATAAACTCTTCATACCATCGGAATCACCAGTTGCCTCCGTGTATTTAACTCGTTGAGCTCTAACATGTGATCTAAGAGTTCTCCCTGATGGCTCTGGCTGGTACTTTGAGGTAGACTGAGCAGGTAATTCTTTTGGACGGAATAGTTTATCCTTTTTAGGATCAACTTTCTTCTTTCTTCCACCTAAAAATACGAATAGGACGAAACAGGTATGCTCAAAACACTGTAGTCAATTAATCCACAGTCCATAACAGAATAAGAATAAAAATTTAACAATATATTTTTAACCTTTTCCTTTTTTTCGCCCTCGCACCTTTTTCTTGGGCTTCTTCGCAGTCTCTTGGGCTTCTATGTCAGTGACATCTGATTCATAATCTGCTTTGGAGGCCTCGCAACATTCAATAAAATCTAACGCAGCAAAGTATTCATCCCCGAATTTGCGTCCCTCCTAAAAATGATACATTGCATTCAGAATATCATAAACTATCAGGCCTTGAAAGCATTAGCTTTACAATACATTGTACTAACCTGGTCAGTCCGATTGCTGTCCGTGTACATGAGTCCCGCATAAGTGCACAAGAAAGTTCCTTCAGGAATATCACAAAGAGATCGAATTCCCCAGCCTTTGTTGGAAGTTTTAAACACTTGCAGTGGGTAACTCAAGCCATGTTGAACAACTCGATTGAAGCAAGACTTTCTACATTTGCATCTAAAATCAAAATAAATAGTTGATAATCTACACAAATTAATATTTGTACGAAAAAAGGAAATTGGAAATACAACCCAAAACCACGAGATGCGGACATATTACCTAGAATTGCATTCATAGATACCACTAATGATCATTTCCTTCAACCTCCCATTCTCATAGCCTTTCGTCGGAACTTCAGGATTGCTTAGTTTTGTAAAAGATATTCCCGAATGAGTCAGTTGCCAACAAGCACATTTTGACTGATCCTATAAGAAGAGGACAATATCTATGACTGCACATTTATTCCTAAGCTGTCATGTTTCAAAAGAGAGACATTAGGAATACTCACTTGACAATCATCCGTACAATCACAACAAAGTAAAAAGTCCTCCTCCAAAGGAATGTTAATCTCAACGGGAATACGTGATGCGGAATATTTGACATAGACTGGGTAATCCGCATTAAAAGCATTTATACATGAGATCGGTACCCTCTCTTTGCCCTCTGAAAGATCCTATTATATTATAAATCAAACATAGCCATTACAGATTGGATGCAAAAAATGGTCTGGGAAAATTTGCATAAATCGACGAAAGTTGTCCATTTTGATCATGTAAGTAAATATTACCTCAACTTCATATATTACCCGGGTGGGAATAAAGGTATCCAAACAATCCACAACTCCATCATAGCAAAAATTTCTCACTGTGAGAGCACAATCAGTCTTACACAGATAGGCATGAAGAGATTCGTAATCCGGTAGTTTTTTACCACAAGGACCGTAGTAGCATATAAAAGGATCCGACTCTCTGTCAGTAAAAAGCAATGGTTTAAAATGAAAAAAACTAATACAATTAGACCGTCTTGGTGAGTACAGCATAAAACATTTACCTTTTCCATCCTAAAAGCATAGGAATTGCAAGTGGACTCATTTTCCTAAAACTTGTGTCCAATGGATCAGTGTTTTGAGTTATGCAGTGACAATTGCAAGTATGCACAGTATATTCGATCGATAACTTGTTTTTTGGAATTTGAATTTTCTGCAAATAAGCACATTTAAATTCAGTCATCCAAATCTTGATACAGTCTACCAAATGTAATAGTTCTTAAATTTAAATGCTTCAAAGACAGTCAAGTAATATATACCTTCAGTTTTCCTTCATACTCAAAAAAGACATGGGATTGACTAGACCAATCAGTGTTTCCTTTTATAACTTTAAAATGCTTATCAAACTCTTTAGGCTTCACAGGTCTGTAATTTTGAAGCTCTTCGATATTATCTATGGACATGCAAAGTTGTTCGTTATTTTTATGTTGGAATTTAATTCGTATTCAACACCAGACAAAAAACTTACAAGCCTTAATATTTTTCATCCACTGCCTCGTTATTTTATCATCATAATATATGTATTCAATCCTTGGTTGTGACTAAAAAATATTTAATAAAAATATTGTGCAAAAAATTAAACAATCGGAACATAATGACGCAGAGGAAACGACGAAATTACCTTTTGAATATAAGCAGATAAATTGCTCACTACACTGAATTTAGAAGATAATTCCTTTTTAAACTGATTGAAAAGTGGCGCAAATCGAAGGCATCCTCGATACAGCCATTCCTCCCTTCGGTCAAAAAGGAAAACTACTTTTGCCAAAGAGCAATCAACCTCGACGACTCTGGACGGCCACCAAAGACCTACATAGCGTGTGTAATGACATGATACAAAATTTATATATAAGCCTGAAATCAATACACAGTTATGAAAGTAACAGTCACAAATGCTAACCATTCCATTCAACGGACACCACCGTTCCAGTTTGAAGACGAACCATTGGTCTTTCAGGAAATCTCTGCACGTATTCTCTGATGAATTCTTGAGAGTGTGGATGAACGTCTTCCCAAATTTTTCGTGCGGACTCTACGACCATTCTAATATCCACAGGAAGCACGTATTGCGCGTAGCCATAATCATAAAATATCAAATATCTGTCAACAATAAAATACAAAAATTAAATCAATTCAGTGCCATTATTATTTTCATTGCACACAGCGAGTTTTCGATGCAATCTTGAATGGATTTCATGAATGAATAGTCTGATAAAATGCCATTCATAAGTGTTTTTTTTTCTTCATTTTACTTTCAAATATTGAAAATAATTACCTGTAGCGATTTAAATGTCTTGGTGGTTCAGCAACTATGCCTGCATAGAAATGACGATCTTCATCCTTTTCACTTTCAAAGTCATCCCTCAGACGAGCGATGACTCGAGCACCCACAGGAAGAGCAACTGATTCAGGTAATTCTTTTGGATAAGCCAACTGTCTGGCACATAACTGTCTATCCAATTTCACGTCTCTTAGAAGATCCTTCCCCTCTTTTAATGTCTTTACATTTGGGTTGGGCTCAAATTTGACAACATAATCGTGCTAAAAAAAATTCAACTGCTTCATTACATATCTCAACGGCCGTTAAGTATGAAAACAGAACAACCAACCTCGAAATCTCGGATTTTTTTTAAGCCAATAATATCCCCTTTTAGCCATACATCAAGTGCACCCCATATCATGGCGTAAACTTTATCTCCAACAACTGGTTTTCTTTGTGGAATGGACGATACAAGTCTAATTGTGCGAATATGTTCACGATCACCCTTCAAAAAAAATATGGCGTAAGCAAAAAATTTTTCAGTGTGATACAAATATTAAATATAAAAATTATTATACCGTAGTGTCTAGTCCGAGTCTTGGAAACTTCACATTAACAATTTCTGCAATAAAAATATGTGGTTACAATAAAAATATTCGTAAAGTGCTATCCATCAACACTGTGTCACTGAAGAGCTGAAGTCAATGTTATGTTTGCTCTATATGATTATTTGGATCGCCTGGTGCTATTGGCATGCATTTGTGAATGTAGCTCTTACTTCCCTTAAAATAAAACGTAAGATACTTATTTAAAATAAATGACACCTCTCCAATAGTGAGTTTGCTATTTTTGTTAAAAAGTCATTTGTTGAATTTATGGATGAAAAGTAGCCTCATTGTTATAGTAATGTTTTGCAGGAATTTTAAAGAAATAAATGATAAATTGGGTGATTTTAAATGCAAGTTTCTGGGAAAAAATAAACTGTGTTCTTCACCAGTTTGTTTACACGGAAACCAAGACAAAAAAGCCAATGCCAAATAACGGTGCAGTAAAAATTTTCCATTGTTTTTTGGAACAGACAGTAGATATTCCAAATCTCAGTCATTACCTATACTTCTCGGCAATTTGCGTTTTTTCCCCTTAGAGCGTTTTTTAATTGCTTTCGAATAGTTAGCAAGAACCTTGGACTTATCCAAAGTTTTCTTTTTCTTTCGTAAATAACGGGATTTCCCATCTGCTTCCACATGGAGAATCCCCAGATTGATGGACTAAAAACAATTACCACGATTAATTATATCTAAATTTCAGAAAATGAATACATAGTACCAGTAAAGTAATGAATTACGAAATCATTTTTACTACCTTGTGAACTGGTTGTGTAACTTCCTTAGTTATTTCCTTACAAGTATTAACTGCTTTTTCATTTTCATCAAGCAACATGTCTACCTTTCGAAAGGATTGCTCTAAAAAATTCAAATTACTACAGGTAATCATAAATCTAAAATTTCAAATATTGAATAAAAGAATAGAGAATAGTTATTACGCAACGCACCGCGTGGGAATAGTTGAGATGAAAAAAGTAAAGAAAACATACCTAAGCCTTCAATTTCATGGACAAGTTCATCTAATGATGGTCCTCTCATCAATTCGAGGACACTCAAATTGGAAAGAGCTATCGGTGGCGTTTCTTCATCTTCGCTACTGTCCACCAAATCAATTACCTCAGGTTCCAGCGCCATTTGGGTGGAACTACGTAACATAATAAGACAATACACGAATGAGCTGTGCCTAGCAATAAAAAATGTGTATCAACAATCACGGAAACTGGCTTAAGATAAATCTAACCATACAACATCAGACAGTTTCTCCAATTTTGTCAATATGTGATCCACTTCTAACGAGCATTTTTGCTTTGCATTTTTTAATCATTAAACCAAAGGTAAGCAAGGGTTTTTCACAGGCGTAGTGCCTCGCGCCTCAATACAAGAACTCCTATATGCAAAATATATGCACATGCAGAATGCAGACTAGTGTAACATGGCACCCATGGCAGTGCATTACATATTTCAAACATATCGTTAATCTGAGTGAGTGGACTGAAGCTAGGTCGGAGTCCTATTGGTCCCCATAAGCTGACAAAAAAAATGTTTAGAAGATTTTTAATATGAAAGAGATGTTCTTTCCCTTAGGTCGTGTGCCCGGGAGAAGTATCTCCTTTAAATTATGAAATTTAAAAACAATTTTTTGGTGGTCAGCTTAGCAGACCATGACGCTGAAGCTATTCGTCTCGATCTATAGGTGAACTGAAGCTATTGGCACCACAAAATTTTGTCCACGTTTTCAACATCACATAGCATAGCTTCTTTCCAGTTATGTTAGGTTTTTCAGCGTCGAGCGTGGCATTTACACTCGTGTTAAAAACGCTGAAAACAGTTTGCGGCGGTGCCAATAGTTTCAGTCCTCCGTAAGTTCCACTTCCGTAATATTCATACTGTACATATGACATAGATTAATACTTCTACTGACTATCTGACCTTTGGGACAGCCAGAGTAGCTCATATTAAACGATTATCACTGCGTGAAGACGTTGGCGAGCATACTGGTACTCAATAATTTATAAATGGTCGAAAGGACAAACCAGCACTTGAAAATTTGAGAGACAAGACAAATCTTTAAGATGTTAAAGTACGACGACGGGCAGCATGCGATGAGATAAATGATATAGTACACAAGACGTAAGATGAATCGACAATTGATTGAATCTCTGATTTCTAATTAGAAAATCAAATCGAAGTGACATACCTGTATTAAAAATGAGATCAGTGTCCGAAGAACCCAGAATATCCTCAGCGCAAAACTCACTTGTCAAAAGGTCGTTTGGTATGGTTTGATAGTAAAATATTACAACTCCCGCCTTGATAGACAAAGACAGGTCTTCAACGGTATGCATGAAATCAATACATTCTCGTATCTCGTGCAAAAGTTTGACTTGATGGAAGTATGGAATGCCTCGATACTCGATATCGCTAGAATGAAAAAAGACAGGATGGAACAAGAAAGACAAAATTAAATCCAGCGAGGTTAAATTTCGGATGTTGGGGTGATCGGAAAAATTTCCAAGTTTTTTTAGGCACTTTTACTAGGGATTTTTTACAACATGTGCCGAGGCATGTACCAAAGTGTTTCTCACAAAGTTTTTGCAAAATGGGTGGCAAGAACTTTACAGCTACTGCTTCGCTAGATACCGAAATCAAGAATGCTGGGCTTGGAGCTAAAGTACAATAAATAGTAGAATTCGAAAAGTCAGGTGCCTTTTTTCGTTGCCATGGAAAAATGAGAAGTATTGTGTACTGGCATCGCGAAAAACAACGATGCATCTCTGTGGATATTTTGGAGACATCATTCATTGTTGGTACGTTGGTTTTAATAGTTGGTACTGTGTTTTCTCCTGCATCTGCTCAGATTTAATAATATCATTACATTGCACTTGTGCAGTTCTTGAAAGAATAATCTGGTATATGGTACATCTTGAAGACTAAATCTTTCCTAATCATCATTTTATGATAACCTGGGAGCAATAAAGTAAGTCAATCAGTGCTGCAAAGCATTCAAACTTTTCAAGCGCTCATACTTACAGCCTTGCATATTTTCAATTCAATATTGAAAGTATAAATAGTTATTGTAGTAGGCTAGGCTAGCCGCTAGGCCGCAAAGCCGCAATGATCGTTTTTGCACACGTGTATTCACACGCTTTCAAATGTTAAGACATTCTTTTAGTAGGCAATGTCCGTTTTCATTTGAACAATGTGCGCAAGGGATATTATCAGCCAGGAACATTTTTTATATTCTCCATAGCACGCTCCATTGTTTTTGAAGCTCAAACACATGCGCAATAGCGCAATAGAACTATATAGAACAATAGTGAACAATAAGTTTGATGCAAATCCTATGTTTCCTAGTTTAAACCTAACCAATGAATATGGAATTAATATTCTTTGACCTAACCTAACGGTTTGCAAAGTGAATTGGAGACTTTGAGACTGAAAAACTATTATTCTGAATTTCGGCTCTGAAATTTGTTTCTAGAGCGTCTTCGTATGCTAAAAGCGCTTTTCATGTTCACATAATTGCCACCAAGACCATATTATGCTTCTTATTAGCTGCCCGCTTTCAGATGCAACATGTTTGTATCTGTATTTACAACTTATTTAACTTTTCATAAGAAGTGATCCTGATACATGTCATTTCACCAAATCCTCTCACATATCATCATGTGAGCACAAAAACGTGTTCCTCATATTTATTACCTCATAGTCTACGACACACAAATAGTGTGCAAAAAATAGTAACAAAACAAAATCCATATATCCAATGGGATTCATGTGTGGGATTTTAGGATTTGGGATGCAATGTGCTCCTCTATATACAACATAGTTGAACCTATATGATAAAGTAAATCAGTCCGCGATATACGCATATCATATGCTCACACACATATTGCTGTTTCTTCGAACGATATACAAACAACATTCGCTTTATCTCTGTGTGTGTGTGTTAGTAGTGTGTGGTTGTCTTCATCTCATTCTTGTTTTAATGCAAGAAAATATAATTAATTTGCTCATTTCAAACGTACCAGTTATATCGTCACATTTTGTTAAACAATCACCACAATAAAACCACAGTAGATCAATTCATTATTTGGATTCGTAAAATAATTAAAGTTCTTGTGTTTTCCTCTGTTAACAACATTTTTGCGGAGGATCGTTGCAACATTTAACTAATTGATTCCAATTTTACTACCATACGTTAACCCTATTTGTAAAATCATGAATGTTAGCTAGTGATTATCAAGTTCAACTTTGAAGGTTTGTTGCATTTTATTTATTATAAGTTTGACTTTTTAGACTCGTTGAGTTTGAGTTGATCAGCTGCTTTCCAGAATTTTTGTGTCACTGCATCGGCAAAGGAATTTTTTATTGTCATTGTATTATATTCCACAACCAATTCGTGTTTTAAATTTAGGTTAGAGGTTAAATTGAAAATCTTAATCTTGATTGAATATTCTGCATAATTTTTAAACATCTTTGAGCCCTGTTACATCACTTAATTCTAATTGATTTGTTCCTGGGTTGGGTATTTGGTAAAAACAGCGGGTTCTTGTCATCCATCCTCTAAAGTCTTGAATAGTTATTATAAAATGTAAATTATCCATATTTGAAATGGTTGATTGTGTTTCGTTTAATAAGTCAGAAGTAGCCAAGCCGTGTGGACTTATTATTATTGTGTCAATACTTTATTCCGGTTAGTTGAAAATTATTTGCTTTATAACAATTTAGGACTTTTCTGGATCTTAAATTTAATTGGATATAACTTATCCAGTGTTCTGGATTTTATTTCTGAAAAAACTGCCGACACGATTTATATTTTTTTTAAGTATCCAAAATCATTTGCGGGAGTGATGCTATGATAATATGCTAGATAACGCAATTTACATCACCATGGCACCTTAGATGCATGTTTGTTATTCAATCCTCAATGCTCATTCTTTTGATTCATTCGAAAGCAAAGTTTACAAGTTTGAAGTGTCGTTTAAATTTGCTCCCAAATTAAACTATACTGATTGTCTTTGCAGTTTAGTCGTCACTCACTGGAGATTGAACCAACGCAATCATGATTATCGAAAATACGGAAAGCTTAAAAGTCTGGCTTACTGCCATCTTAAAGCCATTGTAAGCATTAAGAATGAATTAAGTTTTTTTCATTTTTATTCATTCCGATCAAGTATTATATTCATATACCTTAACCTAAAGGTGCGATGCCGATCCAGCTGCGCTTGCAAAGTATGTTTTAGCATTGATTAAGAAGGATAAGCCGGAAAAAGAGCTAAGGCAAAGTATGACCGATCAACTTGATGTCTTCTTACAAGCTGGTGAGATGCTTTATTGTTTTTTTAGCTCCAATATTCTTACTTATTTCATATTACGAATGTGTTATTTTTAATATTTTGTGTTGGTTTAGAAACAAAGTCATTTGTAAATCGTCTGTTCAAGTCATTGGCCACTAAAGACTATTTAAATCCTTTACCACCTCCTCCGCAACCAGCTACTGAAATTTCTGATGAGGAAATGAGCCCTGAAGTCAGTGAACCTAACGACGTAGAGATGTTGTTAAGTTCGGAAGAACCTGACGTCCCAAGTATACTCAACTTATCTAATAGCTCCTCTGGTTCTGGGGATTCCATGCATTCACTATCCTCTGGAATGTTATCTCAGTCATCTCAGGAAAGTGTCGTAATGACAGATAGCAGCAGTAGCAGTGGTAGCTCAAAGGAAGAAAACAAATCAGGTGTAAAGAAAGATAAAAAGGATGTAAGTACTAAAGCGTTCGTGTATTTTTTATTTATATTTACAGTCTCAGGAAATTCAAACTCTCTCGTGTTGTCTGTTGAAATGACATTTATGTGACGCCATTGCTGTTTTATTTTCGTATAGGATGAAAAAGATAGAAGCAGACGGAATAGATCTCGAAGCCCTCGCCGTAGCAGATCCAGATCCCGTGGTAAACGATCACGTAGTCCTAGAGATCATAGGGACCGTGGTCGTAATAGAAGTCGGAAAGGATCACCTACACGCCGGTACGATAGGGATGTTTGGGATAGAAGGTAGTATTATAAAGGGGAAAGCTTTGTAATAGTCAATCCAAGCTGCATGTTGGATTTATAATTTCTAAAATACATTGTACAGGAGATCTCGATCCCCTATCAGAAATCGCTCTGCTTCACCTAGAACTCGAAGCAGAACTCCACCGAGGTACAGACGACCCTATCACAGTAGATCTCGCTCACGGTCACAAGAAAAATCTAGATCTCCTCACTCAGCGCGAGAGAAAGGTGATAAGAAAGAGACCAGTGCCATTTCTGCGGTAGCAGGTATTGACTCTGACTCTGACGGAAAGTCGAAAGATAGTGCCGAAAAGCCTCCAATTCAAAGTGTGATTGTCAAGGGAGAAAGTAAGTAGAAAACTTACTCGTAGTCTAGTCGTAGCTTATCTAATTATTGTAAGCATGTATTTTTATGCAACTTCACTATTCCACAGAATACGATGCCTCATTTCCTTCAAGTTCAAACAGATGTAGAGACTATGATGGTAAGAACTCATTAATACGTCCAGGCTATTTTTAATTTATATTCATTAAACTTCATTTTTTTTCTATTTATAGAGAAAGGATTGTGCATGCGTGGTGATCAGTGCCCATATGATCATGGCAGCGATCCTGTTGTGTTGGAAGATTTATTAGCTCCCACTGCTGCTGGCTCTCAAAGCCCAACTTACGAGCGGCCATATTTTGGAGGTAAATACAAGGAGCATCATGAGCGTGGATACTACACCGCCTATCGAGTGGGTAAGAAAGAAGCATTTACGTAACGTGTCGCCCAGTTAAACTGTGGTTTCTTATACATTTTTATCCTTACCTAATGACAGCAAAGTTTATATTTTAAAATATGAATTTTGATAATTATACACTCGAGGTTTTGTAGACCTTGGTATGGTTGGCAATCATGAAATAAATGCCAACTTATTCCGTTATTTCCCTTTACTGTGATTTACCCCATACTAGTTACTAGTGTATTATTTCGCACCCTTGCCGCAATTTACCAATTTGCGACGGTCAGTTTCAAATCAACTCACTTATGCAACCTTGTATTGTTTGTTCATGGACCGTTTATGTAGTTTATGGACCAGTCAGAATCATAGCAGAACGCACTAAAACTGACCACTTTTTTGGTCTTGAATTAGTTAGAGTTATGATTAGTTTTGTTTAAGTAAGTGACAAATATGGAACGGCTTTACAGCCTACATGTTACATATCGGAATCTACTGGAACACTTTACAAAATGCTCTTTGTTCACCCAAAGTCATCTGGCGGTTCGTGGTATTTTTACAAATTTGCATGCTTTGAAGATTGTAAGAAAATAATTTTCAGTTTTACGCAATGGCCTCGTATCGATGCATTCTGATTCTAACTATGTCCTTCTAAAGCACATTGTAGTTTGCTATAGTCACTGTATATAACAATAACAAGTCACTATGAGTTAGTTGAATGCCTTGTTAACAAGTATTTAAACCAAATAGATGTCCATCTTATTTATCTAATTATTCATGCTATTTTATTTTGGCTTTGGTTATTGGTTCTGTAGCTTTATTATTCGTGCATCAGCATCATATGATCATATGATGCAGCCAATTACAAAAGCGCTCTGTCTTTATTTTGGTTGCTGAATGTTGCATGGTTAACAAACGCTAGCAATCACTACAGTAGTAGTTTGTCTTTTGTGCAAAACTTATTGGAAATTATGTTCCGCAGGGGAGTACTATCCGGACAATCCTGGAATGGATGCTACGCCCTTAGCGTGGGGACCTGGTGGTGTGCCTACCTATCGCCCTCGCCATCTAGGTACTGGTTAAAGTTGATTTGCTGCCTATTGCAAGTCATTTACTCATTACATTTAAATTATCATGTTTCTATGTGGTGTTTATGCTTGCGAACAGGTTATGAGACGGTTGGAAGTAGAAATCGAGTAGGTATGCCTAGAAATCTGATGCCAGGGTTTCCAATGGGTGCTCCACAGCGGGAATTGATAAATGTACCAGTCATGGGGATCCCGGCTATTAATCATGGAATGATGGACATGAGAGGGTCTGTTGGAATGCATATGGGCATGCGACATCACATGCGTGGTCGTGGACGAGGTCGTGGTTTTGACCATGGGCGTCTGGGAAACAAACCGTACAGGAATTATGCGAATTGCTCTCTGGAAGTCAAGAAAATTCCCAAGGAAAAAAATACCATCGTAGATCTTAATAGTCATTTCGAAAGATTCGGAAAAATTGTCAATATACAAATTTGTTTCGAGAATGATCCTGAGGCGGCTTTAATTACATTCTCTTCTCCTGCGGAGTCACAAGAGGCGTATCGGTGCACCGAAGCTGTGTTTAATAATAGATTCATTAAAGTCTTTTGGCACAACAAAGAAAAGGTTGGTTTATAGGTCCAAGCAATTGATTTTAGGTGTGTTGTTTGTTAAATCCTAATATTTTCTACTATATTTGTTTTAACATAGGAAAACGAGGATGGTATGGATTCCAGAATGTCTGTAAAGGACCGTTTAGGTCTCCAAGAAAAAATGGATCTAGAGCATGAAAAAATACTAGTATCTGGGAACAGTGTTACGAAGACCATGTACAACTGTGTACCTATGACGAAGAAAGAGGTATCTGCTGAGAAGCAAATGGTACCTGAACAGTACATAATAATAACAATTATTTTCAGTCGTCTGAATTTGATCAAATCAATCCTTGCATATTATTTCTCGATTTTTAGGCTGTAGATGCAATAAAAAAAGACCAGGAAATGTTAGCCGCTCAAGAGAGCTTTAAAAAGGCCCAAGAAGAGAAGAAAAAAGAAGCAATGAAGCTGATCAATGACCTAAGAACTAGGAAACAAAATATGATGAGGGAACAATTGGAACAGCAGAAAAAATTAATAGCCAAACTAGAGGCAGGTAAAGGAGTAATGAAGCAAGAGGAAAGAGATAAACTAATGGACTTGATGAAGTCACTTCAGGAAAGCATTGAAACTCTAAAGAAGGATCTCGAAGAAAACTCAAAACTTCAGCATCCGTCTTTGAGATTAAAGGAAGACCCCTTTCCAAAAGAGGCTAAAGTAAGTCACGAAATGAGCTACAATAGTGAAATAAATGTACACCTACATAAGCATACATCTTTAACAATCAATAATGTAAAAAAATGTGTACGGTAGACTCAAAAGGAAATGCTTGATGCCGAGTTGGATCTATATAATCGGGAACAGCATGGAGGTGACACTTTAGCTCTACAAAAAAAGATTTCTGAATTAAGAGCCCAAGCTCTTCAGAGCAGGGTAGTTCGAGGAAGAGGTCGGGGATCTTTGCGAGGTTTTGGACGGGGTATGCCCAGGGCCGGGTAAGCTGTTTCATTGTATCATCGGTTTAATTCATAGAGCGCTTGTATTGTCCTGCTTTTGTAGGATTATGTTTTACTGACGCTTTATTAATTTGTTTCTTATTTATTAGAATGCGAGCTTTACGAACTGTGGATCGTCGACCTACAACCTTGAAGGTGACTGGATTCCCTAGTGAAAAGTCTCAAGAACTACTCTTGCACTTCAGGGTAAGATCCGGAGAGTTTGTGATGAGTTTATGACTCGCTGCATTTGACCGTTGTCTGACTTGATTTCGTTATTTCGCAGCAATTTGGTATTGTGGAAGAAGTAGAGTCAGATCCGTCGGTACCATTTGTCATTGTGAAATTCAATGCAAGGAAAGCTGCTGAAATCGCTATGACTAACGGACGAACATTCGAGGATGGTCAGTTAGATATGCAGTGGGTGTCTGATAAAAATGAAGCTTTTGGCAAAAACAGTAATGTAACTAATTCCAAAAATGGTGAAACTTCTGCGGCCGAGGAGTTAGACAATGGAGGGCCCATGGAAGAAGATGAAGTGAGATATTTTCTTTAATCCTGAAATTTTCCATGTTTTGTATTGACTGCAACTTATGGCATGTAATGCAACGGGAAGTTTTTTATTCAATGCAGTTACGGGGTTAATCGTGATAACTTCTGCTCTGTAATGGCTTTTTATACATCATTGTAACTCTTTTGTCCTATGATCTATAGCTTGGTGCTTTATTGGCTCGAGAGATATTGCGTACTTATGAAGACGAGGAGGAAGATGAGGAATATCGAAGCTGGAGACGATAGTTATGAACTTTCACTGGAAACTATTACCCTTTAACAATTAAGACCATCTTAGCAACAACCTGTTTTTACAACAAATCTTCTTTTCCTGTTCAGCTACTGCGTACATTTAAGACAATGTTCTTGTAATGTCATCATATTTACTTTTACGTATTCATCACATACATGTGTTACTTACTGTAAGTCAGTTCGTATTAAGAGCGTTATTATGTAGTGATATTCAGCTAAGCAAAACGTGCAGTCCCATGTTGTCAGGTATAGTATCAACCCTTAATATTATTATTTTCTATTGGAAGCAGTGCAAAATCGAATGTATCATCTTAGAAGAACAGGTTGTCTCAATATTTATATTTCAGTTGAGCTAGTTGTACGCTCAATATAAAGTTTTGCTTTTATTCCAAATTAATTGAATGTTGTTTAATATGTCAGTAAACTTAAAGAAGCCGCGATTCTAAAACCGGTCTTACTACCCAACTTTCCTCTTAATTTTACTAGCATTGCGGCTGTTTAAATTCGTTGTTATTTGTGCCCTTTCGTAGTGTAGCTGATAACGTTTGTTTGTCTTCAAATTTTGTATCTTCTCACATGGTGTACAAAACAATAAGGCTTGAAAACAACCTGTTAGAAATGCTGTTAATCTATTACTGTGCGCATAAAATCCATCATCACAAATAGGATGTGTAATAAGGTCGGCCCAATACTATGTCGGGTGTGTTACCTCGTCCAAAATTTGTAATTTAAAAGTCTATAGTTCAATAGTCCTATGTTTAAAAAGTATGAAGAAGTTTTGTAGAATAAGCCTTAAAATTTATGAATGTGCATGTTAGTCTTAAGTATTAAATAAACTAAAAGTGTATTCATTAATGTTTACGCAATCTTTAAGTTAAAAGATATCTATGTGATGGTTAGATAAAATATATTATCATGTACGTTGGTCATAAATATCCATGTATTTTAAATGCGAAGTTGCAACTTGTAATGCCTGTGTTGAATGAAAAAAAAAACTATTTTTAGTGAGTTATACAATATTAACAATCTGTATGGATTTTATAAATGAACTGAATTCTTTGAAAAGAATTCACAATGAAAAATATCACGTTTTGCAAGAAAATATTAATAAAAAAAGTCTTGATGATCGTACTATAATCTATTCCTGTCGTTATTTACCCTGACCAAGCGCACCTTCAATTGATCCCATCCCTTTTATCCTCATGATCACACTAATTATTACGGTGCATGATATGCAATTCACCTGACTCGTGAGTGTGTCCGCTTGGAACGGTTTTTATGTTACCTATGGAAAAGACCCATAGGTGGACCTAATAAAGACCCCATTGAGGCCTGACTACAAAAAAACCACATGGTTTTTCACATAGGGTTCCTTATGGCCCTGCAGCGACGTACTTAGAAACATTGCGGCGTGCTACAATAAAACAAGAATACTTGAAACTATGATTATAGTCTTGTGAAGAAAAAAATTAAATTCTACACAGCTGTGGCAAAGTGTACATTTATTTTTTTAATTTTATTAGAATTTCATCTTTGTAAAGTACCTCACATGAAGCATTATTGACATGGAAACCTTAAAATCCGAAAAAGTTTTTTTCATGTCTAATAACTGAGAAAATTAATAAATCCAAGTTTATAAAACAAAGATACGTACATTAGTAAATATTCAATGAATGTGAGATTACCTTTCATGAAAAATATTCCCAAATCTTAATATTTATACTTTTATTTGAAGCCATTTTATTATTGTTTTCACAATGTGGGTTGTCATCGAAATATACGGAAGTTTTAGACACATTGATCGAATGGTCTATTCTTCTCCATCAACTCCAGTTCCAGTCTTGTCAGTTTCACAAATTTCAGGATCAGGAATTTGGCCCATTATTGGGGATGAGGGGCCACTTGAGACAGCAGAAGGAGGCACACTCGAAGAGTTATCTAAACGTCAATCAACCCATAAACAAACGAGCACATGAAACGATAACTTTACATGCACACTTACTGAACTAAAAGTTCAGCAATTTATTTTCCAGGATTATTACCCAGAGGAGATGAAAGCGCAGTAGATTTTGAGGTTGGGTTAGTCAAACCAGTAGCTTGTTTACTAGCACAAGAATCAGTATTTAATCCACCTACAAGTGCAAGAACAAAAAAGAAAGTTTTGGTCTAAACTGGGCTGTTCACAATTCCCATTTTATTGAATCATTTCCACACCTTGGTAAATCGCTTGCGATGAAGAGCTTAATGATACAGAAGGTCGGTAGTTAGCCGTAGTAACTTTTTCAAGAAACTCGTCCAATTGCTTCAATGACAGTGCATTATGCAAAGTTTCCAGAGATCGGATTGAGGGAAATTTTCCAGAATCTGAAGCTATATATTTAGAGCAGATTTACTTTTGTATTAATACTTCCATGGAAGAATATGCAAAAACCAACACTCAATCCTTTATAGGCAAGGCTTTTAGCATGAATAGCATGTTTCTGACACGAATTACATTTGTGTATGCATTAAGTATAGATAAAAGTGAGTGTTATGTAAAGTGTACCTGACAATAAAACACGAAAAGGTGTGGCATTAGGAATCAAACAAGTGAGGTCACCTGTCATACGATGGTCGTCCATAAGGGACTTATGTTGTACATCATGCACTGGGCGATGACCAGTAATAACCGCTGTGGAAAACAAGCTCGTGGTTCCACCTAATACAATTCAGTTTAATTATTAAATAGAAATTTTGTTAAAAATTGTCAATTTCGTCTAATGCAGAACACAACAAGACCACTCACCGGGATATTGCCGATGACCAGAAATTTCTCTGTAGAAGAAAATAAACAAATATGTAAATTATCGAGCGATTGATGCTACTTTTAAATGTTTTAAGATAAAAACAATATTAACTTTATAGGAATGGGTTTTGAAGCAATGTTTGAACAACAAGATAGGGAGTCTAATGTAATTGGAGTCAGACAAAGGCACGGTTGCTCTGGTACCCTGGGAGGATTTTCATTGTCACTACACACAGGGGAAATCCTTTCACGATCCAACTGATCCAACATATCTTTATCCGCTGCAGCCATCTTAGACACACCAGCATACAGAAATAACATATTTGAGCTCATGCATGACGACGAAGAGTTTTAATAGACCTAATTGTCTACTTACAGTTGATTTTACAGAGTCACTCCTACTATTTGGTCTGAATCCTGGACCAGGTAAAATGTTTTTTTGAACACAACAATTCACACCAGGACTGAAGTGCAGCTCCACGTGAAATCTAGCAATTATAATAATAAACCATACAAATCAGACAGACCAGAAGGATAAGATATACGGACGACGATTATGAAGTGGAGTCGTTTATACCGTTCTTCAGAAGTCATATCCTTCGTGGGATCTTCATACAACATTATCACAATCTGAGTTAAATAGTTAAGCTCTGAAACGGCACTGATGTACTCCATTGCTCGGTTCCATTGTTCATCAATGGCGAACTGAGAGAGACCCTTATACGATTTCAGTCAATTATCGAGCTCTATCTATACATGCTTTCCTATAACTATACATCATTGTACTCAACTCACATCAACTAGCCCTCCATATCGGATCATAGTTAGAAGGGAGTGAATGTGACTTTCACTTGTAAAGTACAATCTTGTTCTAACATGGCGCCCAGGACTTGAAACTCCATGAGAATACCTGCATGCGCACAAATACGGAATATAATAATAGAACTGCTGAAAATAAAAACAAAATCATCGAAGGAAAAATAAGAGAGATGATAACTAATTTTAAAATGACAATGAAACAAACCTAGGATTCAGTCGATTAACTGATTCATCCGTTGGCTCGCCAACGTTTCTTTGCAAATCAGACCTGATTTTCCTCAACAATGGTGTACAGATTCCTTGGGCTATAGCCAGTTTGTCAATTTGGCTAAGTCCATACTCCTATTAAAAAAAACAATTTATAAGCTTAACTTGAGGAAAGTAAAGAGCACAAAATATTGCTGTTTCAAAAATTACTTGAGGAATGACAACATCGGCAAGGCATTTAGCATTCTTGTAAAGCTCTTCAGACTGATGAAATCCTATCGCATGGAAGTTGTGCTGAATATCATATTTAATACAATCATATATATCAGGCACTTTGGAAATGTCAAAATTTCCTTTGCTTCTAAAATCTTTCTCCAATTTGCCCCATCTACGAGCCATCAAATCCCAAGATTCTCCATGATATAATGTTGTATCTTTTGTTTTAGGATCATCCCTTTTGGCTTGAATCAAGTGAACCAGCTTCAATATCAGCTCTTGAATATACTCGCAACATTTATAGGGATTCTTGATGAATTCCAACGCTTTACTGATACTGACAGACTTGCATGGATTGATTTTTTCTTCATCCGCTGGAGTCAAATTTTTATCTTGTTGCATCAAGTCATGCAGCTTTTGTTTGGCACTTGAGAAAACACAGACACACTCATCAGTATGGACAACACACCGAAATTCCAAAGATTTCAAAATATTTATGGTATATTTTGGTGATATTTACTGTCTTTGGAATTTGCTCGACTCGCAGTCATTATCCAACAGCCCATTTGTGTGCGCAGATTTAACCATCTGTACCAAAATGGGTGTAAGTTCTCCTTCCAATGCCAACAGTCCTTTGGCGAAAGCTGCGGCGGTCATTTGAACCCTGCCTTCGTCTGAAGCATAAATCTTTAGATCGTGCCGAAAGGTTGAATGAAGTCTCAACAAGCCTAAACCTTGAGTGCCTGCATACTCGCCTTCATCCAGAATGTAGAACCATCAAATATTTAGATTATTCCTCTTGATCAAGTACATTTCATAAACTTATACAACTGATGATAAAAACAATGCAAACTAAAATATAAAATGGCATGCATTTTGATGTCGTAACTCAAAATTTCATGATCTTTACATAATAGGCAAGAAAAGGAAATAACAATGATTAAGTAAGTACATATAAAGTGAGCAGGGAATGGCACGATGTGTTGGAGACATGGGATGGTTGGAGGACGCAAAAAATGTGCATGCGAACACGAGACACTGTCAATTCAATATTAGATACTTACAACTTGAAACCAAAACGGAATTCAAAAATATTGTTTCGTGTCTCGAGTGCCAAACACACTGAATTGCAAAGGAGTAGAAAGGAAAGTGATAGGGGAAAATATAAGTTTGTACTTTACAGAGCTCTCAGCAGTATCAGGTTCTCAGATGTCGTGAATATGTAAAATCCAATTTGATCTATTTGCTAAATATAGCTTCTGCCTGACATTACAACGCAACAAATACATACACAGTTTGAATTTTGATTTTCCAGATAAATGAATGACAAAACAGCTAGCGTTGTTTCAAAAAGAACAAGAGACAAAATGACAAATCATGCGACACCAAATTAAAATACACAACTCTAAATAAAAGCAAAATTTCTGTACATACTCAAATAACGGAAGTTTTGAATTCAATGTTGCGTGAATATATAGAGAGATTAAATGATTACCTGGAAAATAACGGAAAAACATTTCACATAGAAAACAGAAAAGATACGTTAAATAAATAAAATACAGTTGCAAAAAAGTAATTGGAAGTCACAAAAATAGCAACAAAAGTGAAGTACTGCATGAGATAGGAATAGATTGAGATAACAGGTTTGGAGTAGGTGAGCAGAGCATGCCATACCCTGTCCACCTGGATACATACACCGAAAACTTCGTCCAAGTTCTTCTGCTTGAACTCTTCCCGCAGGAGTCAGTTCCCCACCCCACTTTAAGATCAGGACTAGTGAAGGCTCCTTGGGTGTGTCTAAAAACATACAACCTCCATTGACTATGTGCATTTACACATTGCAAGGGATTGAAAAAGTTATAAATAGAAGACATTGTAAAAACCAGAAAAAGATAAGGCTTCACCATCTTCACTGCTCGAAGCTCTGGGTCGTCCTTTGGGCTGATATTTTAGTTGAACCTTGCGATTTATACCGGAAAAGTAACCATACCTATAAAAAAGAAAATAATTTGGTGTTTGCTAGCTTGCAATATGAGGACAGGCTCAAATACTCAAGCCATGTACCAGCAATGCCACAAATGTAGCGTAGCTGGAATACAATGCAAGTAATGCTGAGCAAGTCCGCAAAAGGCGTCAAATTGCTCCGTGGTTTGGTTAGTACTTAGCAGGGTAAAAGAATACTAGTATATGGTATTCTTTTACCCTGGTACTTAGTTAGTACGGTGACCTGCGTTGCTGTGACGCACCTAATCTAAACACTAAACAAAGCAAACAAGCGTTTTATTTTTTGCCCTTACATTTCCAAAACATTTTTCAGTTGATCCAATTTTCCTCGCTTTTCTTCGATTTCAACATCTTTAGAATTTTGGCATTCATTCAAAAGAAACCTTGCAATATCCAGCACTTCTTGCAGCTGCTTGGGGCGCTTCAATTTTACATTGTTTTCAGCAGACCCACCATATTTTTTAAACAATTCGAAAAATCTAAAAAAACATGCAAAAATATTTGCCCCAAGAAGTTCAGATTGCAAAAAAAGTTACAATACACAACAACACAGCTAAACACTCACTTTTGATGACGAACTTCCATCTTCATTTTCTGCTTCGGAGTTCTGTCACCATGTCTAATAATACCTACGACACAGCGTAGCTCCATCCTAGTTTCAGTAAGCAAGATAATTTACTAAAACTACCCATACATAACTCAACATGATTGATTATAGACATATAAAAAACTCAACTCACATTTTTCCAAAAGTAGTCGGCACAATGGGTGGATCGTCAAGTTGGAATGGTATCGCCCAAGGTATATGCAGTGTAGGGGCTAGTTCCCGAAGAACCATGTTCCCTAATATTCTAGCACAGTCGTCATAGTATTTATTCGAGTTTTTGACAAAACTGAATCCATTCACGTCACATACGTAGGATTTCCCATTTGCTCTGTTTCACAAAAATACGTGTATTAGCATAGCATATGATTAAACAATGTACTGCACTTAAAAGAGTGTTTTTTCTAACCTCAGCAAGTCAAATCCGCAAACTGTTTGCTTGAAAGCTAGACAAACTTTTCGAGCAATCAGTTTTTCAGCTGCACTCAAAATCACTGGATATCGGACTTCCTTGCCTTCAGAATCTCGTTCCACCTTGCCGTCCAGCGCTGGAGATTTTCTTGCTTCGGCATGTGCATAGTCTGGACCAACTGTATATACCTGAAAAAATGTCTATTTACAATCTATTTACATCATTTCAAATCTTAATATGCATCGTTACCTACCTTGACATCTGTCCCATCAGTGGGCATGAAATCTTCATAAATATAAGAGCCAGTTTTGCGGACCCTGGACTCTGGTGAGTAAACACTACTGCGACTACCAATTTTTCGAAACAGTCGCTGGCTCCCACCTCCAGCCGATGTGGGGTAGTAAATGTAAATATTATGATCTTCCGCCGACACTGGTTTCTCCACAAATGGCTTGTTGAAAATCACTCCATTTACTTCCACATGATCTTCTGATTCAATCAGTTCGTGCACTAGAAAATAGTGCCATGAAGAAGACAAAACATAAATGTAGTTTGAGCTGATAATTTTAAATTAGTCATGAGTGGCGTCAGTACATAGCATAAAGCATACTTTTTGGATCGGATGAGTCTCTATCCAAGACAGCATATCTGGGCAGGAGTATTTCTTCCTTGCCCAATATGGCGTAAACTTTGCGTCTGTCTTGTAATTCATATTGCATCTCGATATTATTGATTATATATGGATTGAACAGTTTATAGTAACTAATGGCTTTGTCCAGTGGAAACCCTTTGGAATGGAATGAGATGAGACAGTCACAAGGGGGCCATTCTTCAACTGGACGCTGTTTTCAGATACAAAAAATATCATGAATTTAAAGGTAAGATAGTTAGCTAGTGGGTTTTAAACTTGGAAAATGTAACATGCTTTAAGAGTACAAATTTTATGTGTAATATTTAGCTGTGTAATACGCACGCACTTTGAGAATAGTCTCCTCCGGAAAAACTACTGTCTTGATGTATTCAAAATCATCCATTCGAGTCAGAATTTCTTTCATTGGTCTCGACTCGGATTTTTTGGACATAGCACATATACCAACAACAACTTGTTTGCTTTCGTCCACGACACCTTCATCTTCATCAGCCATTATCTGCACAAGGATTAAAATGGAATGTGAAATTTTAGATTTTTTCAGCGTTAGCGCCCTCTACATTGAATGCAACTAAATTGTGTGACGAAAGAAGAGAGACAAGTCGCATAAAATGTAACCTTATATTACTCCCCGTGAAAGAGAATTTTTCCAAAATTACAATAAACAACAAGAATATACAACTACACTAATTATACCCTAACTAATATGCTACAAGTGCAGCTTATCGCTAAATACACTCCACGATTGCCATGAACTACGAAGAGCATTGATTTCATAAATCTATTGAATTTGAGTCCAATATAAACAATCAAGATCAACATGACAACTACCTATTTACTGAACTAACAAAAACCCAAATAGGGCGACAGTGCGTGGCAAAATCAAATAGTTGTATAACTTACTAACTAATGGGCAAATGTTCTTGCTATGACAGCAAGTAACACTTACAAACACTAGCATCAGTGATTACATAATGAATAAATGAAAAAGAATAAAATAAATGTACCTGCAGAAGAACGAAAAATTATGAAGCTGTTTGAGGCAGCAGGCAGGCAGTCAATACGCAAGAGGCACACCGCAGAAAGAACAATGAAAGTTGTAAACTTTTTTTTTAGAAACAGTGATTTCTCGATGCAATTTATTACAAGGTAGACGTCCCAGTGTGTTGTGAAGATTAGATTTGAGGGCAAAGTTTTATCTCATAGCTACGTTTAAAATTCTGGAAAGATTAGAAAAATATACAAGACCAAATGACGGCGTAAAGGTTTTGTTAGCTAAACAAGACTGGTTCATCAGGACTAATTTGTTTCAATGAGCTTTTGTGTCATAAGCTTTAGATTTAGTTAATATAGTTGGACAAGAGCAATAACAGCAGCAAAGGATAGTGGCAGTAATAATATATATGCTCATTGGTTTCAGTTTCAATCGTCATTCACGTCTGCAACATGAGGCTGATTGATACAATGGATAAACTTTTTAACGATACTTTTGTCTGAACCCACTGTACAACTAAAAGTCATTTTAAAAGTTTGTTACAATGCAATGTACACAGCAAGGGAGAATAACAAAGATGGATAAGCTCCAGGATTTCAATATTCTAGTGACGAAGATCGGCAGACAAACGCTATATAACACAATGCAGATAAGATAAGAAATGAGTTAAAATTTGTGTTAAAAGTTGCAAACTTTTTACAATCGGTACATAAGGTTAACAAATCAGCTGTTCGGCTTTCAGTTGCGCTCAGTTTGTATAAGTGAAATGTGATGGAACTAGTAACGTTACAAGATTTCGAAACACCTGCTTTGTTAATGCAGATTTCTAGATCATTCCGAAATATTTATTTATCTCTGAATCGGTTGAGTTCAGTTGCAAACAACTAACTTCATAATTTTTGTCCTGTGGGATTGCATTGTTCATAGTCAGCAACAATGATAACAAGACTGTATGCATGCATTTTTGCTAAACTGCAAAATCAATTGCCTTGCACTAGAAGGCTTTTTTAGACATACACAGTCACAGTACTCTGCTTGTCAAAATAATTTCTATCCATAAATTCTGCATGCATTTCTTTGTAAGTTACTAATGAATACACACTTTTTGCATTACAAAAACAAAACAAAGCACGAATGTTCAACTGAAATATTATTATTAAAAGGGCTTGGGCAAAACGTAACATATTGACTTAACTCTTGGAAACTCGAAAAAATTAAAAAATTACATAGATATAAAAATTATAAAATTTGGTTTTATTATTATCTAATAGCTTTTATCATAATTATTCAGTATAAAGAGTTACCTGAAAAGCTGATTGACCAGAGAATGTGAGATGCCCTGTCTGCGATGGGTAGTAAGCACTGATCAGGCCCTGGTAACCTGCTTCCAATTCAGAATACGACATTTTGTGAGATGACCATAGGTCGTTTTTCTATCCTGATTGCTGCCCGTTTTCCTTGAATGACCATTAGGGCAATCTGGTCGCATTATTACTGCAGATGAGTTCAATAAGACGCCATCTTTGGGGAACTGGCTTTGTTAAAACTGGACACTACGGTACTGGGCTCCTCTTGTATTTCCAATATCAACGCAGACAATGAAAGAGGTCTAGACAGGCACAAATGTAGTTCTCGCTGGAAAAAGCACATATTAGTTTATCATTTGTCACTCAGTATTAGTTTCAACTTTGCAGTGAAACCAAATTTTTCTAAAACGTACAACATAGGAATGTAAATTGCTGCTGGAAATGACACACACGCTGACACAGCTTTGGTACCAGATTATAGAATTATTCCATTGTGATTGAAATTTTCCGTCATTACTATGCTCATTTTATTCTGGTTCAAAATGTGTTAGGTAGGAAAACATGCTAAATTCACTTATATAAGTATCAAATCAATCAAATGATTATCATGCGAGAGTAGCAGAATAGTTAGTTCACCGCACCACAGTCCATGACTATTTTATTCATTAGTAAGTCCGTTTTTTATATGAAGAAGCACATTTTGCATCATTTCATGGCTTTCCATACCAGTAATACAACTTAAAGAATACTTTCGAGAGGAGGACAGAGATAGATTAACGTAATTTCCATGCAAAATTTTTAGCTTTGAATTTAAGATACATATGCGTATACATTGTATTGCATATTTGATGTTCTACAATGACTTTTCCAGTAATTGAGAATTGCTGCTTCGTTACTAGTCTGCAACTGGTTGTAGTAACTAAAAAGCTGAAACAAGCATGGTTAAACCGCCAGTTGTGATGCGATCAATAATTTTGGAGCATCACATGCTTGACTATTTACAACTACATATATAGGAAACGGATGTGAATGTGCACTATGCTTACTAACTAAATATCTTCACGACCCTATATACACAGTAGTGGATGTGAATAGCCAGTATAGCCAGCTACTTAATGCAGTATTTAAAGCTATTATTAGACTCACCTGTAACGATTTCACTCAAACGCTGTACTTAGTCTTCTTCTTCTAAATTTAAGTAGAATTCTGAGTGCTCAAACAAATCAAATTCTTTGAATCTACGACAATAATAATATTCAACTTTTGATGACTATAATACTACACTAACGTGATATTCTTGGAATAATGCGTTCCTGGTAAATGATTGTTGCTTCGAAACCAGCAATCTTATTTCACAATAAATTGAAAATAAATCAGATTTTCAAAAGGAATTGGCTGAGCCCAGGAGTACCACTGTTTTATACGTGAGCTTGAATAAACAATAGTCAAAAATGTGGGGGACGGGCTAACCAAATGTATAGTCTCTAATATTATTCGCACGAATTCATGCTGCTCAACTCTCACCACGCATGCATTCTGAGTGCAAAAATTGAATCCAGCTCTTACCAAAGAATTCGGGACTCTCTCAGATAGTATGCGTACATTCTTAAGATCTTATCTGATTTCGTTATAATTTTATAAGTGGGACATGCGCATCCCCCGTCTTGTGATTTCATGCAAAATTGAGTTTACAATCATTCATCAAAAAGCTTCCTGTCTGCCGACTACAGCAAGAATATCAATGCAATGAAATAGCTCACTCAATTAGTTAGTTAGTTTAATATTTGCAGTGAAATATTTTTTTTTATTTCTGCAAAATAAATATGCATTAAAATATTTAAATCGCTGAGATTATATGTGTAAAAGTATAAGTGTAAAATACCCATTTCATTTCATGGCATAAAAGGATGCATAAATCATGGAAATGTTTACTAACTAACATATACTACACGCCATATGTATGGGTTAATTCTAGCAGTACATTTTCTTTTGAAATCCAGCAGGTGTAAGACTAACGACCAATGGAAAAACAGAAAATGCATTTAATGACTTTGATCATTAACAACTTAAACTTATTCTAATCATGCAGAAATGCTTGTGTGCACACCATAAATTTTAAACTGGTCTGCCCTGCTCTGCCTCCCTAAATGATATTTTGCTTGTGTGTACAAATTCAAACTAATTGAGTGAGAATATTTGCCCGCTAGTTTCAAAAATACCACTAAACCATATAAAATTGACAACTGTCTCACGAACTTCCAAATTCTGTCTAGTTAGATAATGATAAATCTCCCTAGCCCATCTTTTTCTGCTACATCTACACATCATCATTATTGGAAAAATATTTGTGACATCAATTCCAGCAGTTTTGTTTCAAGTGCATGAATAAGACCTTCACGTATCTGATTAACTTGTTTTAACGGCTGTAAAAACCAGGTTAGTACATGCTGTGGAGAGTAGAGTGTAGTTAGCACTGAAGCGTTTTAACTTTATAATTATATTGTAGTTTTGCATCTGGTAGTGATTATTTCTCCATATAATTTGGTAACTCAAGGTCTTGGCATTTGTTATTTTTCAGGACATGCTAGCCTAACTGACCAGAGTAAAGTAAATAGGTCCAACCAGCTGTCACGCTAAGTGGGGAAATTCACAATCATGAGCACCGACTTCCAAAATGGCCTTAAAAGATTTGATCAAGAAAAGTACTTTCGTGATCCCAAAACTGGAGAGAATTGTGAATTTCCATCCTTGTTTGACAACCCGTCCATCACTCTATCTGTGGTAGTCCCTGCATACTTTGAAGAAGTTAGATGTAAGAAAAACTAAAAGCTACTATGTTTTAGGTTCTCACGTTGGAGATTCAGAGAGCTTTTATTTCATTATTACGTGTATAATTATTCTGCGTGTCTGATGTGTGGCTTTAATTTGTTACTGTAGTACCTCCTATGCTAGATGACTGCTTACAATATTTGGAGAAACGATGTCGAAAAGAGTCTTCATTTTCATACGAAGTTATCGTTGTCAACGATGGTAGTACAGATGGAACTGTAGATGTTACTATGAAATATGCTGCAAAATATGGTTCGGAAAAAGTTCGTTTACTTGACCTGGTTGAAAATCGGGGAAAAGGAGGTGCAGTACGATTGGTGAGTTTTTGCGTAACTATTAAAACTAAAATAAACTACTTACTTTACTATATAATTTTGGTCAGTTCGATTTGTTCTCTTGACTTGATTTTTTATGTAACTTTTTTTAGGGAGTTCTAAGCGCAAGGGGGGAACACATTATTTTTGCTGATGCCGATGGTGCCACTTTGTTTTCGGACATTGATAAACTGTTTTTAGCGTGCGAAGAAAAAAAAGCCGCTGGCAAGTTTAAAAATTAAATATTGTAATGATCGTGAATTAGATATACATAGTCATATAGATGTGCTCGTACTAATAAATTTTGGAATCGTATAGATAAATTCGATGGTCCTACGTGGGAATTCCCGTGTGTTACTTGTGGATCAAGGGCTCACTTAGAAGATGAGTCTATTGCTCAACGTTCAGTCTTCCGAACTTTCCTTATGTTAGGATTTCATTTTCTGGTTTGGCTGTTTACCGTCCGAGGGATTAAAGATACGCAATGTGGATTCAAGCTTTTTACACGGTCTGCAGCGAGACTAGCGTTCCCAAATTTGCACATACAAGGATGGTAAATATTTTTAGTTTATTCTTATTCCGGCTTTCCTTTTTAGTTTCCCGATTTTATGCTGCTGTGAGTGCTTGTACTTAATACTAATAATTTGTATTTTAGGGCATTTGATGCTGAACTATTGTATATTTGCCAAACGCTGAACATTCCAATTAATGAAGTCGCCGTCACATGGACAGAAATAGAAGGCATGCTTATTTTTCTTCGTTATCTGATGTCATTTAATTTTTTTCAAGCTTGTCTGCTATGGTATGGTATTCTTAATTATATGGATTTGTGTGCATTTATCAGGATCGAAAGTCACGCCTGTATGGAGCTGGTTACGAATGGGTTTGGACTTGGTTCTAATTTGGGCAAGATATACCATAGGATCATGGAAAATAACTACTAAAAACGATTAAGATGTAGATGTAGTTGTTCAATTTCTCGTTTTTTTTTTTTTTGTTTTTTTTTTGGTGGGGATTTGGTAGTTATTTTTATGTTATCTAAAATGGTGGGAGATCAGTCTATGTTGCCGCATTTGCATTTCGGTGCTTGAGGTCAAATTTATGTCTACTATGATAGCGTGATTTGACTTGTGATATATTTTTTGGATGTATCGCCAAATAAATTATTAAATTATATACAGCACTGCTGGTTACTTGCCTTCGATCCACATAGGCATTATTGACTTCATTAGCTGCTCAGGGTAAATAACAAATGGGATTATGGGAAAATTAAGCTTCGCACATCATGCTTGGGAATCGTGCATGTAATCATTTCGATTCATCATGGAAAAAAAAGTATTTCTTATTTTCGGCATTAATATAGGAAAGAGGATATACAAATAATTTTTAGACGTCATATTCAATTAACAAATGTTTACAATAAACCAAAAAAAGGCTAATCCTAAAAACTTATTGTGGATAATAGTTAATAGGTGCTAATTAAAATATAATATGTGTGCAGAAATACATGACTCTTATCCCTCTTATTCAATATTATTTATTATATCGCACACACATCACTGGCTAATAACGCAGGATGAAACCATGGGCTAAAAGTTACTGGACTTGTTTGATTGTTGGACTCGTTGGACTCAAGAATTGAGTACCGATTGCATCAAATGATGGGAAGCAATTTCGCGTGGCTTGTGCAATACAAATGAGTGGTAATAAAACTTGCTGGGGTGCCGAAACACTTCCGCTCTGCGTGGCAGTCCCAGTTCTGTACAGACGGGACTCTTTGGGTAGGAAAACGGACTTGTGGGGAATGAAGGATGCAATAATCATTGGTGTATGCAATAATGTGGTGGTAGTATTTACTGGTCACATTTGCTTTCATTTGGAAAAACCTGAGTGAGAGTACGTGTGAACCTGTATTGAGAGAGTAGAAGCACATATGCGTCCACTATACTTGTAGTCCACATGAAAAGATTGACTCACACTCGCACAAACAAACCTAAACATATAATGTGAAATGCATATGATTGAAACACTCATATACACTCGATCTCTGTGAAGAAATCATACTGAAATCAGTTGCATACATGTGCGTATTTGTAGCATAGTATGGCGACACGACCCCGGATGCTCTTTGTTCCTTAAATAAGTAGATCAAAAAAGAAACCAGGGTCGTTGGTTCCTTGTAAATATATGGTAGTTTTATGGTTTCATTGGACCTTTATAGTTTTTTATACCGGATCAACATGACTTATTGAGTAGAAGCATGAATTCTTTCTCGACACTTGCTGCAACAAATCATACGGGTTCTTTTGTCGCTCAAATTAAAAGTGTATTTTTTTACCATTTTTGTCAACATTTTTTTTCCAAGCCGTCAACATGCGAACCTAATATTTCTAGTGAATGTACGTGCACCCATGAAAAAGAAACATGTGGGGTTATTACAGCAATCTGCTGAGTACTTTGAGAAGAAGTATTCAGTACACCAGTAAAGTTAATCAAGTAAATTTTGTGGTGGTAACTTGTATGCTTGTTTAAAACAATTCTAAATTACGAAATTCAAAGCAAGCAGATATTTTGGAGGATTGCTTCCTTTACGTTAGCATTCTTTCCTCTTTGTTTGAAATATCAAACGAAACCAATAATTTGTTGCATTTCATTGTGTCTGTTGTATCTATAGTGAATGAATATAACTTTTAGTCACCCAACGGTTTAACTATTATTTCCACAATAAAACCTTCATAGAACATTCTGACCATTGTTCATGAATTTTAGAGTATCACTGGGAGGAATGGAAAAACCACAAAATCGTACAAGCACTTATGTGATCTATAATACAAAAGGATTTTTCACTTGTTTCCACAAGAACAAAACCATGCCTAGACCTTTAAAAAAAAGTTAGACTAGTAAGAAGCTGAAAACATTAAAATGTTAAATATTTTAATTAAATCTCCCAAACCTCAGGGAATTTCAAAATATAAATAAAAAATATTCAAACTATACTAAATACTACTATTGAATCGAATCAATGCTTCCTTCTCCCAGAAATGCAATTAAAACTCCCTCACTTCAATTCTTCGGAGTTTATGAAAAATTTTACTGAGCAAACTAAAACTCGTAGAATATTCCGTCACGCATTAAATTTTGATTTGATGAAGTTGTAGGATTGAGTTACAAATTACACTATGGATTTGAATGCACCTTGTTATTATTAAATATTATGTGTGAGTGCGTATTTGCACTGTAAGGAAAAATGTTTGTTTCTCCATTTCAAATACATGTAAGTATCTTTAGTTTGTCAGATGAATGAGTTTCTCCTCAGCCTTGTGGGAGGGAGAAAGTAGAGTTGCAATTTATAATTTACCGTTTAATTCCACTTTGCCTTTATTGTGAAGCCCGTGTGTTTGAAAACCTTCTCACTCATCCAAAATTCATCGCGGTACTAATAAAAGCCTGCAAGGATCTAGTGGGATCTCCCTTCAAGAAATTAAAAAACATACACAAATGCTGCATTAGAAATTAGAAATGAAATGATTTGATAAAATCATGTAAGGAAGCAATGCAATTTTTCCACTAACAGAAGGTATCAGCTTTTTTTTCTTTTTTCCAAACAATTTTTTCCTGCTTCGTTTTATGATTTACTTTTCACAATTACACAAATTACAGAAATAAAAAAACTTGTCCATGTTGAAAGTAAACTGGTCTTGTAGTCATCAATGCAATAATATGACATCAGCCCATGCTGAGAGTGATCAATCTTCCCTATTGTCCCTATTGTACCATTTACTGTATATGTAAACTTTTGGGTCAAATACCAAGTGAGAACAGACTGTCACGACGACATCATCTATTTTGATCTCTAAATTATTGAATAACAAGCCTGAAAGATTTGGACTTTCCCTTTAAGATTTCCAATTCTGTTGTAATTACGTCATGTATTTCATCATCAGCTAAAACTAAATAAATAACAGTTAGCACTTCATCCCAGCTATTTCCTTCATTTAAAACAAGCGTATTGTTTCCACCATACTACTTGATAGCATTGCATTTGCATCCCTAATTAAACTCACAGTGAAAATACAAACACAATCATTAATCTTTTGTTGACGACTTACCAATTGACACAAATAAATGAAAACTTTGACAACTCAACTAACTCACTCGTATAGGGACAAAAACGTGATCAAAATTCACATGGAACTACATAAGTAAATAAGTACATTCATTTACTCTCATACCTTGTGTTTGCTAACTAATAAGACCAACGCACTCCAAAGAATGGGAAGAGCCAAACACATATTACATGTACGACGTACCAGAGGGTAGAAAGTGAAACAAGGGGAGAAAGTGTGCCGCTCACTCACCACCATACAATACAACGGTCTACACACTAGTAGTGAACATGAACACTCAAATGGGGTATATGCAATGCATGGCCAGTGTAGAGTGAACGCATGCAGAGTGTCTGAAGAAACCCAAATCAAGTCTTCACTCTGTTTTCTCCCGATTCCATAAGAGGTAGTAGTGGCGCATGCAAGAGTACACAGACCTGTCGTCCTGGTTAGTCGTTTCCAGTGCTGCTCCAAAAATGTATCACATTTGGTTATAGCTAGTTACAAGGGTTTAATGAGAACAGAAAACTTTAACGGTTTGACTGAAAAAACTTGTACTTATGTATGGAACAGACAGTAAGTGACGAAGGACATTGTGAGTGATTGTGTGAGTCGATATTAAGAAGTTTGCTAAACAGCAATAATGTAAAATATTTTGGATGGTTAGAGAGGATATACGATAAAAAATATTAAAATCACAGATATGTGATAACAATATTGTGTTTAGTGCACAAGTAAAGTCTTAAAATGTGACTCCCTATTATTGTGAAAAAAGTAAAAGCTTCTTTGACCACCGAAAGTTGTACACTTTTCCAAACACTTGATATTATCTGTCAGTACTTATTACTATTGCTAATGGGACATTATGGGGGGATATACAATGCGAGGTTAAATAGAGGTGCATCAGAATCAGCAAGCCAGAAATATTCATTGGGGCAACGTGAAACTTGATGTGAAATACTGACACAGATTTGCAGAGTTTTCTTCACACTGGTTATAAATCGAATTGATTACTGGAATAAAAAATTCCCACGGACAGTATAAGGGAATATAATTTGAGATAACAGCGGTACGGAAACACTAGACCCGAAAATTGACTGGTGAACAAGTTAACTAACTAATTGCTGCTACGCAGTCATCTATGTAAGTAATGTGAGCTTACTGGTTTCAAAGCTGCTTGTCGGCACCCACTAAAATCCGATCATCTTATCACAAGTGAAAATAAGTCGATTAGGAACTTCAGAGCACACAAATGGTTTTCACCGACGTACTTATTGGGATATGAATCCACAACTACATTACTACAAAAGGTATGTTTTTTTTACTATAAAAATACATGGTAAAACAATTAAATTAATTAGTTTAAACAACAGTATCAATTGCACCTTGAAATCTGCTTGTAATGAAACGTCATATGGCTTAATATCTGAAAAAGTTGATAGTGCAGCAACTTTCTATACGCAACGTAGTCCAGATGATTACTTTTTAGACTCCTCTCTCTTTCTGTGTTTAAAATTTAATAAAAATTTTAATCACACCTTCATTTGGCAACTTGTGTGTAACTTTCATTCTTAATGGAATAATAATAACAGAGTTAAACAAGACATCGCACACTAACTGCTTCCCCAGCAGCAAAGCTACTAGATGTTGGGTGAGACTTTTTCCGAGTGAATACAATGTGCAGCATATTTAGGCATGAAGGCTTAATTGTAAGGTGTACGCAGAGTGCGGGATGCTCTCTGGGGAATTACAAAACGGAATTACTTCACTCTTTTAATACTTAACAATGGCGTGTTGTTTACCTCCTTCCAAATCTTATCAGATGAGGTGTCTAGTAATTTGCAAATGCTGCGAGCTCTCTGACTGCAGCTCCAATTCACCATTAGCATGTTCTTTGGAGTGTACTTGGTTCTCACTCTCCCCCTTGCTGTTGTGTACAACATGAGCTCTCATCCAGTTTCCTGGAGTGGAAGCGGAAAAAAAGCAATATAAAATCACAATGATGTCTATCTCCATTCAGATAAAGGGTAGCTGATGAAATGAACAGAGAACTATACCTAAAGTTTGTTCATGCTCACACGTCACACATATATCACGAGAAGGCTTCGACAAATTCATTCAGCCAAGTGAACATAGGGTATAGGGTTCCATTCCACCAGATAGAATGAAAGTAAATTTTATACTTTAGCTCTAGAATAGTACTCATTATTAGCAATAATTTGATTGGCCTCAAAACTATTTCAGTTCTGATGGTTTCACTTTGGTATAAGTTTGAACTATTCTATTGAAAAATGTTAATGCTATTTCTGTATTTTTTCATAATGGGACTGGTACAAATTTACATGCCATGCATTATTACACCGTTCCACCCCTATACCTCGAAAGTTAAAACAGCGAAAGGAAAATTCGATTCGCTTAGAAACGATTCTATAGTTATTGGTTGAAGCATATTACACGCCCACCACACAATCAATGTTAACTCGTTTCGTGCTTTGGTGACAAACTAACCAAACCTGTACTAACTACAGTTAGAAACACGAGTATGAATGCGTTGTCCAAATGCATTCCCAAGCATTTGCATCTTATCAATTCCAATGTTACAGAGCTCAATAAAACTGAAACGATCATGGAGATTATAACTGTGAGCTCACTGTTTTAAATTCTTGTAAAAACAGGAATAATTGTTTTGCATATTGAATACAAAACAAACTGCGTACACATTATTTGCCATCACTTACTATGCATTCCAATGAAATTCATAGAGCTCACTCTATAGGAGCCTCCGACAGTGTATGCGGTGAAACAAACTTGTTGACTAAACTCATCCCAAATTCACCATATCGGTGGAAAATGAATGTACAAGTAGCCATTGTTTCACTTGAATTGGTTTCTTCCATGAGCGAGCATTGGAAATCCTAAAGTAGTGGAGGTGATGAGGTTGTTAGTATTCCAACCAAGTATTTGAGTCGAGGTTTTCATAGACTTGAATAGTTTTCAAGAAGACTGATAGATAAAAATCTTGGCGTACACAATCGTATGCTCCCCAATGTGAAAATAAAAGTGGCGCTCAAAGTTCTCATAAAGCCCCTTGGGATTTCACTTCCCAATGTTGTCTGACTGAGAAGAACCCGTTCTCAAACCCAATGTAAATCCAAACCGTTCTTAATCTTTGAACGACGGTAGTAGACACTTCTTAGTAAACGAGTTGAATTGAATGCGCACCAACCACATGGATGCGGTTCTCCCTACAGTAATACAAAACATTCACAGTTTGGAGACTCTCTGGTGGAAACGTTCTACAACTTTAACGATTTCCTCTATCAAGTGCCAATTACTTTTATTATGCTTCCAACATGCGAATAGAAATCTATTGTTTTTCCATCCACCTAAATCATTCGTTTCCAATCAATTATAACAGCAACTTGTAGGAGCCAGCTAACATTGTGTCTCCCACAACTGGATAGTATATAAATCATTCCTCACTCGGTCAAATCATTCCTCACTCGGTCAAATCATTCATGTATACAAGAGTACAAGAGAAGATATAAGTTTTCTGCTCCCTTGTCATGTGTGCAGCTGATGTATATAGTTGGTTAGTTAGTTCACAAAAAGGGACAAAAACTTTGCTTTTTCATACAGAAAAGATGACGAACTGGTGAACTCGAGTTTTCAACTTGCTCCTTTACTTACTAACTTAAGTACATGCTATCTATTGCACAAGGATTTCAATCTTGGACGGACCTTAAAGTTTTCCTCCAGTTAGTTCATGTGTACTACTGTATTGAAATGCAAGGGAGTGGGCTGTAAGTAAAGCACACAAGGGAGAAAGTGATGAGAAGAGAAAAGAGAGAATTTGTCAAGAAGAAAACTAAAGTCAGGCAGGAGCGAAATAAATTACTGCCGGTCCTTAATTGTCTTCTCGCCACTGTCTGTGTATATGAGGACTCGACGAGAAGCTAATTGTCATGTCCTTTTTATCTTGGGAGCAAAATGTACAAAGGGCAAGACAAACTCTGAGACGACTTACGTTCCCAAATTTTCACTCATCATCACCCTTCATCAACAACTTTTTCCATCTTGAGCCCACCAAACTTTACATTCACAGTCGTCAAATTAAATATTTTTCCCCTTTGACTTGCCTTTTATTATGGTTTGGAGTTTCCCTCCCCAACCACTGCCTATCATTATAGTTAGTTAGTTCGCTGGTAGAACCGTTAAATGCAACAGTTCCAGGAGTTGATCCAGAAACTATTTATGCCGCATAAGTTTACTACTCACTAATCTGCTCACGTTTCATGGACTTCAAGTTTTTGTTGACTGACTACTGACTAGGATCATTTTTGTTGAGAAATGGGCAAATTCTACAAATCTTGAATAATGCATCGAAATCTAAAACTAAAATGAAAGCAAGTGTGAACTCATAGAAATGTCTTGACTCTGATGAAATGTGCCACTTATGTGTTACAAAACACAAGTTATTCGCTGAAAATTGTAGACCGCTTGTTATTGTTTCACAGATAATACACACAATAAGCTTCACAATTATTAATATTTAAATCCCATGACATTGTCAAGAAATTTTATTCTACCTCGTCACTCCGCTTTGTTAACTTTTCAAAATGTGAATTTGAAAGTAAGATTTGCGATTCCTCAGGGCACTGAATGCTTTACGAAATGAAACTATATAGTTCAATAGGAGAAACAGAAACGAAACTTATTTCTGAAAAAGTTGAGCTGAGTATTCAATGACGACGAGAACAAGTACAATCTTATTTTAACGTTTTGGCTTTTACAAGATGCAATCGTCAATTAACTTTCAACATTACAACAAGCAAACTATCAACTGCCGAAATCAAGCACCTCAGCTGAACGAATCGCTGTAAGTGGAATGGTTGTCGGCGTCAAACATACGCATGTGAACCAAATCTTTAAGCGAAGTTATTTGAAAGAGCTAATGGATAATTTTGTCTTGCTCAGCAACTTCAAAAACGTGCAATGGCTTTGTACATGATTTCAAGAGCAAAAAATTGTCCCAACGATTTAATCTAATATTTACAGCGGAAAATATTACAACTGCATGTGTGACTTAATTTCTTTTGAATTATTAGCTAAATATAAGTGTATCGTTTCGTATTCTAACTTGCAATCTAACTAAAATTAGTAAATGGAAATATACGTAAACGTAAATTGATTGCTTTGAATTTTTTAGGGATCGGGAGAAAAAAAGTACATTTAGTCAGATGTTGGAAGCGATAGTTACATGACCAAGATACAAGATAAGGTTAAAAAAGGAAAGTGGTCATACACATAACACACTACTACTATATATAACATACAACAAGCAGGATTTGGGGAACGGAACGATTGAGGATCGTAAAATGAGACTGTTATGATAAAGGAGAAATTTCGAGAGAGCAAGTTGGAGCTCATATATCTACATTATGCTCCTTTAATAGGAGGCTCTCATATCTCGGCAATGAGCTTTACAAGATTCTTATGGGAATTGTAATTTTATTACGAGCTGAGGATTCCTTTGCACTTGCTCGTGTATGCATTAGAAATTCATTTCCTGATATCTGGACGATGAGTTTCCCTCTGCTGATTGCATTACACTGAAAGATTTCCATGTCAGGATTTTCTTGTGTTCCCCAGTGAGAGCTCCACACTCACTCACATATCACAATGGGAAAAAGATGTTCCCAAAGTCCTTTCCCTTTCTACTTCCGTTCCCTATTATTCAGACCCAAGTTAAGTCACCGTGGATAAAGTTATAATAATATATACTATAAAGGCATATGCTACCAACATTATTAGCATTCCAAAATAATAGCTATAGTCTCCCTCTCATTTCATCAGGTACGAATTCAATAGTTTATGAAATAACAGCTGTCTTTTAGTCTAGTCTATCAAGAATAAATTTTTTGTCGCACAATAACTTTGTTCTGTGGGTCTTCCTCACTGTATGCATCAGCATCTAACTACCAATAAGATTAACGAAAAGTGCTCCTAATACACACAATGCACCTTTAATTAGTATACTTTGCGAGGCCACTGTGGTAAGCATTGCACTTAAGGACAGTTATATACAGATTTAGTTGTAATGAATGTTGAAATGAGAATCATAAAATCATTATGCTCAAATGACTGTCTAGTCTAGCTATAAGAGTAATGCCACGGTGTGGAGTAAATGTGTTAGATACTATTCTGGGGCAAATTCGAGAAATGGTCATTGCACACAACACTCACCAAGTTTATGTCCAGCTCCAGAAAAAGAAAAGTACGAGAAGGAAAAGAGAACTGTTTCAATCATTTCTCTTGTGCAGTGGACGGAAAAGTCTGTGCTTTTTAGATAGCAACTAACGTCAAAGGATCACACGCGAGAGAAATTTTTATCTCACCTCATCAGGCTTGTTGCCATTTCATCGCCTTACACTCATTATTAACACTCATTTAGTTCCCTCGTCTAAGATTTGATCCTCTCAAAAAAAGGTTGAGCAATCTTGGCCGCTTGTTAGCCCCGTTTTTATTTCTGTTGGCTTTATCACCTCACCAAATACATATTATGATGCCCATACAACTTAAATAATACAAGTTACTGATAAATTGCATTGGATTTAGCTGCAAATTTTCTCTCAAAACTTATAGTGAGCGTATTTCTATTTAGTCGTTTGGTTAACGCCTTTAGATTTCGATCATCATCAACTGATGGACTTAAGTTGGTTCATAAAATGAATTTAGGATTTTTAGCTAATGAAAAACCAACAATAGCTTTAGTTAAAGGATGCGAGGAAAAAGCTTTTAGCAATGGAATCAATAAAATACCAAGGTGAAATCCAATATTGAGAAAAAACTAAGAATTTGTAACTTGACCTCTTGCACTGTGGCTTGAACATTTGTTGAACTTGCTTATAACAGGGCATTCTCAAACAAACGGCACTGTATGTGTTTCCGTGAATCACCCACTGACTGACTCAACTGCTATTTGAAAAGGAACGAGACGTGCGTTGGTGAGCCATCTATTTACCCTTCTTGCCAGGTACATAATTAGAAGGAATTCTACCTTCTTTTTACCACCATTAATGGCTTCTGATCCGTCCTCTTTCTCAAATAAATTCTCTTATTCTCTAATTACCTTGCACCCTATATATAACTGCACTCTGACTTTTATTCTTTTTCCGTACACTTGATTCCTGTTGTAGGGGCAAGTAGTAGTACATGGGTAACTTTGTTCCAGTGCACTTCCACATCCGTACAATTATGCTCCCCACCTAAAGTCTAACTAGCCTGGTTTTCTCTGTAATACAAAACTGCGGCAATGTGAAAATTAGGATTCGTCGATGAACTCTTTTATCTTTCAACCTAAAACGCGTCTTTTACCACTAATATGTGTGGCTGCTGCCAGTTCATATTACCACTTGATCTTTGTGTTGTTAATTTTACATTGTTAAATTGAAGTAGTCCATCCATCCAATATATAGGGATGGAATCATGTAAAAAGGATGAAATTAAGGCTGCTACGACTTTTAAATTGTCAATTTTGTCAGCTTTGATTTCAAATGCAAATGTCCATTATTTACACATTGATACTCTATCTTTTTTTCAGATGAACTGTAGTTCAAACTAGTAACATTGTTTGTTTGTAAAAATTGCAAACAGCCGATCACACAAAAACTTTAAGTATTATGTGACTTTAGCTTTGCGTTAAAAAAAGATGGGTATAGACCCACGAATTAAAGTGGAGACATAAAACACAAGCCAGCATACTAAGGTCCAAATACAGCAGCAAATAGAAAGGGAAACGAGGATATTACAACCTGTTTCCGAACAAGTAATGGGAAGCAATATGTTCAGGTTTGGTGGTTATAAACATTGACAATCGTTAAGATGAAGTTCCGTAGTAGGACCAGCACCCGTGAGCCTGACTTTACACGTAGTAACTACTATAGTTCCATCCATATAAGCTCCTAACTGGTACTTGCCTTGTTTTTCATCATGTTCCAACTGACAAGCGGAACAAATTGAAACTGTTCTTGCACAATTCGAAACTTAATAAACTTCCTTGATGGTAGGGTTCATTCAAACACCTTCATGAGCTCCTTTTTTTTCATCCACATGGAACAACACCTACTCTCACTTGTAATACTCCTATATATATTGGGGCTGGCTTGTAAGTGCTGTTTGAAAGCATGGACTATTTCCTTCTTTTTGGCTTTTCACTTGACTTTCTCTTCTCAGTTTCTCACGTTTTCTTACAGTTAGAGCCCATAGACTTTCTGGCCCGCTTTTCATCTCAAGTTGCTTTACGTACTTTCTATGTACTTACTTGTATGTACAATGTGCTAGCCAGAATGTAGTTAGTAAGTAAGTTACTTTAGTTGGTATACATGTATACACAACAAGAAGATATCGTTGGCACAGGATTTTTTCTCACCCTTTGATCAAACATTATGTAGCTGGGAAAAATGAGTTGCTTTCACTCCTATGAAACTTATTGTGAGATATATACGATTCTCTCACCATGTTTCAAACAACTCATAAGTTTTTATTAACTACTATTCAGTGGCAATCACATTTTCTCACAAGAGTGAGCCTCTTTTTCCTTTTACTTTTTCAGTGAATCCAATTTGGAGTGTTGGATGAGAAAAATGGCGCAAGTCTGTATAATGGTGACAGGCTAAACGATTTGAAAGAACATATCAGTCTGATATTGTTAGGAAAATGAGCCAATCAATTGGATTGTAAACTGTGAATAACAATGTGCCAGAAACTCCTTTTTTTGTTTGAAACTCCTTTGGATGGTGAATTATCCAAAGGAAAATGACAAGTTACATTCTTATTGTGGTGCGGGAAAAGTAATGGAATAATGAGCCGTCACTAATGAGTTCTGGTTCTCATCAAATTACCTCTCAGGCTTGAATAACAAGGACCCGTTATCGGATTCAACTTTCCCTTACTCTTTTCTTTTCTTACAGCCAGTTAGTTTTAGTTAGTTAGTCAGCAGTCATTGGGCACCATTATTCTTTTCATACTTTGGCTCTCTATTCAAAGGATTCATATGGCGTCCCACTAACTATCATCATTAACCTAAATGACAAATTTTTTCTTGTGTATAGAGTAATGCATTCCGTTTCCTTCTCTACAACTCATATTCACATGAAAATTCAAACTTTTTTGCTATTAACTATAATTTTATTTGGTCATAGTCTATTGTCTCCAAGATTGCTTATCTTCTGTTAAATATATGTGATTCTCATAATTCACAACAGTATAAACTACCGTATCTGATTAAAGTTGGAATGGGGTTGCAATATATTAGTAAACTATTGGAGCAATTTAGACGACGAAGCATTTTTCTAACTTCAAGTACGCATACTTAAAAAACATGGAGAAAGTGTACACAGACAGAATGACACATTAGTTGTACAAGCGATCTTGGCTGGCAATAGACTACAAGTGTTCAACTATAGTAAGTTCGTGAGTGTTGAACAAGGGATTTACAACTTTCCCTCCCAGAGCTAAAAGCACAAAACGATAATTAAAAAAAGAAAAGTAATAATTGTAGACCCTAAAACGAAACTTTATGTGTGATTCAACTGCTCACAAAGCTTCCTGGAGTCATGTCTATCTTCTTTTTGGCAGTATCATTCAGTGTCACTGCGGAATGATGGAATTAAATGAATTCACTCAACCCTTTTGTTTGCCAACACGGCTCGTTGGCTGCTCCACCTTATCATGTACCAAAGGAATGAATATGACCAAATTAAGTATCAAATAAAACCGTTTTTTGTAACTACTTTCGTAACTTTTTTCTCCCTCTATTTGTTTAAAAACATAATTTACTCTTGTCTCACCCAAAGGCTTAAACAACTATACACTTCTATTGCTTCACTGATTTTGCGGGCATTTGGAAGTTAATTGTGTGGCTGTTAAACCATCTCTAATTTGGAGACTATTTAAACAAACTAACCAAATGCAATTTACTATACTCAATAGATGCTTGCATTGAAAATCAATGTACACTGTTTTTTATCAAATTTTTCCTCAAACCAATACACAAACTAATAAATCCTGTTGGAATCCTTGTGTAAGCCTTGTTGTGTAAGCTCATAGTGAAACCTTAATCTGCCTCGTCTAACTAACTAACTAACTAACTAAATGCATCACGATACTATATGCACGGATTTTGAACCCGTGTAGAAAGGAAGCAAAGAATTTCACTCACCCTTGTGTGTCTAAACTGAAGAGATCAAAGGATAAAAGGGAAGAAAAGAGTAGCATTTGCATTCTCATATACTTAGACATGTTACACACACCACTACAACGTGCTATATACACATTCCCATGAGTAGAGTAAGACTCGTGTGTATGTGTGGAGCACCCTTTTTGATTTTCCGTTTGAATACGAGAGTCCGTCTGTAATTGGGAGGATGACTGACTGACTACTGACAAGTCCTAGTCTCACTCACAATAACAAACAACCAAGGTAAACGAACAAGATTAACTTTTGTGTGCCCCCCCGAACGGACTTTTTGTCTCTGTGTATTTGTTGGAGCACAAGGAAGGAAATATTCATCTTTTAATTGTGCTGTCAAAGACAATTGTACTTTGAGATCCGGAAAAGATTGGATTCCCTCAGACAGTAAGGGTGGTTATACAGCACTACATACGTTATCAAATATGTGTATGTTAGTAGTAGTAAGGTGTATGGTTAGTAGTATTCTTAATATATAGAGTGGCAAAACATATGGAATGCAAGGTGTGAGTGCGGGGGCCTTATTTTCTTACCATGGGAGCAGCAATAGGCAATGTATAGTGTGCGTCTGTAGTTAGTAAAATAGTTAGTTAGTGACTAAACTAACTGCATACAGAGTAGTAATACTTTATTCCCGTCTTTTAGTTTTAGTCTTATCATGAAAGGGAACCCATAGTTTGTTCTCCGGTTGAGCATATAATAATAATGGATGATGAGAAAACTGGGAGGGATGAGAGATCATGATGAAAATGTGTGCAGTGCAATCCATGTATCCATGAAAGAGGGTAATGCCTTTTCTTCACACAGTGTTCCTTCCTTCTATGATGATGATGATTATTGCTTGCACCGTGCTTTCAAATTGTAGGTCTGTTGTCGTTTTGTTTTTCCACTGTTGTGACTTTTGAGGCTATAGACTGCATGGGATGTACTATGTATGTACGTGGTATTGTTTGGGTAGGAAGGAAGAGATGGGACCCCACAACTACCATTTGTGTCACTTAAGTGTTTTTAATAATGTGACTCCAAGTTTGAGGAGCATTTTCACTCGTAATTATTCCTCATTTAGTATTCCATTAGGAGTAGGGAAAGCCTAGGCTAAGTATGCCTACAAGTTCCCATAATAATGAGAGCAAAAGGAAACTTATTTTATGCTTGCGTCATGCCAAGAGTTCATTATTATTTCTCTCTGGTTAGTCCCAGTCTGATTGTTTTGTGAATCTTGTTTTGCCTTTACTTCCGAAATGCTCTCTAAATGTTTACATTACCATGCATAAATAATACGTGTCACACACTCAATGTACAAAGTGCACTTTTTTAATCCTGTTCCGTTGAAAATTGGTGTAGGACTCTATGTGCCAACTGAAATAAATCTATCTAATAAGCAGTTATAACACAGTTCATGAATTTACTCAAGCCGAACCATCACCGTCTTTGCACAGTTTCAATCATAATGAAAAACTCTGGCCATGATAAAAGGACCTCTAGTGAATCTAGGGCGAAAGTTAATTACAAGACATTTTGCACATAGTATGATGATGGGACTAAAGAAACTTGAACATTCCACAAAAGAGCTCACATCTTGATGAGAGTATGTATACACATGTACATAGTCAGTGAGTAGTAGTGGCCGTAACTAGTACAAGAGTCAGAAAATGAGGGAAGGGAAAGTCTCTCTTACAGTCAGACAGAACGCTAACTCAACTCAAGTGAGTTTTTAGGTGCATGTCTCCAGAGAGATTCTCTCGTTTCCCCCTTCCTCACTTTTTGGTCAACTTAATCCCACTAAACTAGATGTATGGCTTGGGTCACTAAAGACTTGTGCACATCATCTCCTGGATTATCAAAGTTGAGCCTTTCCACAGGCCAAGTTATTCCATTCCTCTCTTGTACTCTTTGCAATCCCATTACAAGTTTCATCCTCATCCTTTTTTAGGGGGAAAAGGTGACTTTCTCTGGGTCCTAACCAACCAATGCTAACTAACTAACTCACTCACTTATTAGTAGCACAGTAGGTGAACACAAACTTACAGCATGAGCTTTCATCAGCCCTTTTTGTGCATTCAATGTGGAGTATCCGAGTTCCTACTGTGACACAAACTTTTAAGCAGTTTAACGAGTATGTGTAATTAATTAGCTATTTTTGCAACAAAACTGTATCTTATTCGCTTCCAAGATTATGTGTTGCAACAATAATACGCATAGGACTCATGTTTCATTTATTGGTACTATACAGAAATGATGGACTGACTGTACCGAAGGATTCCATGGTATGAATAGGTTTACGGGTTTAGCTGTAATACTTTAAGCATATGGCGACATTTGAAGAGCAATTCCAAGTAAGACTATTAGTTACTGTCATTTGTAGAGCTGAACACACTGCATGCGAGCAATAATTTTAGTTATTATTAAGTGTCTGGTGAAAGATTTTATGACCACGTTAGAATATGGCTTTGGGTAGCTTTGAGGACCAACTGAGGATACCATGTGAGGATTCCGTAGGGCGTCTCAATTAAAATCCGTGATGACCGTAATGAGGTGGAAATTAGTCCATTCCAGCCAGGATATTGGCAATATTTCCCTCTCACTCTTCTGACATTTTTCATGTCCCGTGACTTCCTCATGGAGTGTCATCCTCATCAGCACGTTACCTTGCTTGCCTACAGGCAATCGAGCTCTGCTGACATTTTCGATTTTCAGCTTGGTAGTTGAGTATGTAATATGCCGCATTCATATTCAAGAGTTATGATAAATTCACAAAGTGTGCAATGAAAATTAAAAATTTGCTCGTGCCTGGCACCATATTCATTTCATGAGGACCCCAAACTCTAACAGTATGAGTTTGGATACATAAGTCAACGTAAAAATCACTTTGAATCTTGCATCAACCGGATTTATTAAACGGTACTATTCATCTTTATGCACCCCATTATTTTGGAATGCACCCATAAAATATGCACTACAAAGGTTCTAACTAGGCCAAAGAGACATGCAAGAGTCGAAAAGAAAGTACAATATTCCTGCATCACAGTTTAAACTTATAGTTAGATAGTTAGCAAATTACGGACAATGATTTGAAAACTTTCCCAACCAAATCCCCATAAATGAGCACTTATTACATTCATCTGAAGCTAAAACACACAGCACTTACAGTAAACCTCCCCATTCAGAGACTTTTTTTATTCTTTCTCCTCTTTTTTACAAGACTTGTATATTACTACTACGTTTTCCTTGCATAGCCATTAGGAATGAGTATAGCCGTACAGTAGGTAGTAGCATATTCTCTCCAGAGTTCATGAAACATGCATGTGCGACGGGCAGATCATTTGAAAACCAATGCAGTAGGATGCGTTTTTAAGTCTTTTAAGGAGGCAAACTGAGTGAGTGGATCAGTATATTTGGTCCGGGGATTTGAGAGGAGACGAGCGCAATTTGTAACGGCAGCAAGGGAGTGCATTTTGTAGGCAACTGGTGTCAGACCCATTTCTCTACCACTGCCATCCATATATGTAGTGCAGTCAGAAGTGGCAAAGGGTCTTGTAAAACATGAGTGCCAAATACTACAACATGGATACTAACCAACTACGTGCACCATGGCTGGAGGAGCTAGCTACTCACTTTATCCCCAAGGATCACTGTTTTCAAAAGTCCCAGCAGGATGCTCACACACACACACTCCTCTCATGCATTATGCAGCCAACTATTTCATTTTCTTCCCACGTTTGGTTTTTCTCCGACTCTCACACCACTTATTCACAGCTCTCTCCTTCTCACATAACGCTACGTAGGGAATGCTGTAGCTTAACTAACTAACTAACTAACTCTGGCCACTTTCCCTACACGCACACTGTCGACTGCTCTACATGTGAGTTTACTTAGTCGTAGTCCGTACAACTCTTTCACTTGTTTCATATGTCATTGACGCACAACATACACATTACTAAGCTATTGCCAAAGTGGAAGAAAGACGTTCTTCAACTAAATTATCTCATTCTGCCTCACTGCAGCTGAATACTTTTTTTTGTTACATTCACAATGGCTCAAGTTATGTGCGGTTTGTACATTTTTGTATCGTTTTTTTATTCAATAGTGAAGGATATTCTCATCACTGGCTACTGCAGTTTGGGGCAGTCCCGAACGAGTCTTATCAATGATTTTAAAAGCAATAAAGACAACGTAATAAGTATGTTACATAACACATTGAGTGAGTTCAGAAATTCGGGAGAATTTTCAGCATTTTTTTAGGAATACGAGACAATCACCTAAAAGTTTGAAGAGATAGGTGACGAAAAAGGGAAACAAGAAATAAAACTAACCAGGAAGGGAAAACTGAACAGATTTGAACTATTCGAAAGAATCTGTGCAGTGTAGTTGAATTGTCCAAAGTGTCAATAGGTAGTCAGAGCTATACAAAGATTTGAAAGAGATGCACCCCCGCTCAAAAAGGATGTTTTCGACTTCTTGTTTGGTGGCACTTGTTTAGTTTAACTTTTCTTTTTATGAACCAATATTGTGCCGAATTGGACAAGAAACACTTTCACAACTTCTTATGGCATGTATTTTATGAATTGAAAATGGACTACTGCTCTTCTATATAGCTCATTCAAAAGTTATCAATGGGTTTTACAACCTGAGAACGGGTTGTTGTTCGATCTTTTAGAGTTAGTGAAAGGAATAGCGGACCAGTATGTGCTGCACTAACTTTGTGTCCATCCCTTGGGAAATCGGGGCAAATCAATTTGGATGAACCGTTTGTACAAAAATATTTCCTTTTGCTTCCACGACTGATTTTAGTATTATGGAGGTCTTGTTTTTTAAATAAACCCCAGCAAAAGGATGTATTGACGAAGCCAAGGTATAGTTTAGCATTATTGTTGTTTGCAGGCACTTTATTTCAGATTGTGCCAACAATAATTTGAAAAAAATTATTCGAGTAAATCGGTCAAGTAGGCCTTGGTAGGCATCATATTGACTGGGTACCTGGTCATATGATGGAAAAATTACCTTACTAACCATGTAAAAACCCGATATCCGATTTCGATAAAAAAATTTTTTAAATTGGAACGATTCAGGTAGCACTGGTGCTTGTCTGTAAACTACGCATACATCAGTAAGCTCATTTTTAACAGAGTTAATTAGCATCAATTTCAAACTTGCAGTTTCAGGTGATTTGGGCTTTAATATATAGAACACAGGGCGTTCTCCGCCAATGCTGGTTTCGTAATAAGGGTACGACTTTTAAAAGTGTATTTCATTTAGGTTTAACTATCAAATATTAAAATTGCTGACGGCAATAAGCAATTGTTGTTAACTCCATGGTATTCGCTAGAATGACAGGGCCAAGCAAAGTAGCCAGTATATTAAGCAGGAAACTAGCGCTAATTAATCGAAACTCAATTTGTGACTGTCTGTTTATCTGGTTTCCTCGTCCATCTAATTATATGAATATTATTGGCCGTTTTAACGCCGTGGGACACAATTTATTAGCTGAATAATTCATCATTTAGCTGCAAAAGCTAATCAAGCACATAATTCATAAAATTAAACCATTCAGCACCGCTGAGAATATTTTGAGATGAGATAAATTTGATCGATTTTAATGAAAATTTAAGCATTAAAATTATATACAAAAAGCAAATTTCTGGAATCATTCTTGCTACTTCCATATATTCGTTTAACGCGGTTTATTGGTTGAATTGACTTCTCATGGTTAAGAAAGCATCATACATAGCAAGTACGAAAGTAAGTTAACCCTCATTTTTCGACCAATTTAACCTATCAGAATTACAAATAGAGCTGTCTATGTAATTTCAATTCTCCCATTTGTCAGCTATCACATCCTATTTGCGTTTTCTTTTGAAGTTTTCTCTAAAAAAGTATCACGTTCATAAACCATCAGGCGCAACCCTCAACTTAAATCTAAAAGGCATTTTTCTGTTATAACGCAAAACTCATGTTTTGCTTCTACTTCATACGTAAAAATTGTTGACAGATTTATCAATCGTTTAATATTTACTCAAACATATGATATGTACAAAAATCAATTTGCTTTATAAGTTAATTCTAGCTGCGTTTGTGCAATTGATATTCTCCAATAATTTGATACTTCTTCGGACATCATATACTTGCAGTGAGGCAATTCTGTTGGTGAGTTAGAAACTAGCTAACAAATTAAACTACATTGGGGTGAAGTCTGTAGGGGTTTATGTACAACCAAGAAGACAAATTGAATTGCCCTTCTTTTCGTGTCACACAACACAAGAAACTCAATTTGCCCATATTTTGATCCCAATCAGGAAACGCTAGTTCAGGACATGTCAAACGCCTCGACCGAACAAGATGTTCAGAACACATTGGAACTACCTAACTATTCAAGTCGAGCGAGCAATGCAATGCAAGTAATCTCTAACCTATATAGCAGTGAATTTACTGTTTTTCAGCTGATACTTAGTCCGGCCAGCACAAAGTAAATTAAAAAACAAAATAGACCTTAATTGCAAACAGAATTGTGAAATTGTAAGTAAAACATGCAATAGACGCTCACAGCTGTATGAAACAAAATGCACCTATGACTTCAAACTCATACAATTACGTACTTACACACAGTGATGTATTCGCATGAAAGGTGCTGCATAAAACTCCCCAGAAATGCATAATTAACAACAATTTTTACCAACTAACTAACTACACCCTGCCCATCTGTCCGTTATGAAAAATGAGGAAAATAAGGACCATTGTGACTGTCACATTTTAACCATGTACTTATAGCCAAATAATGGGTTAGAGTGTATGACACTAGCTTTGAATTATTAAAGAGTAAGCAGTTTGTGCCTTGTTATGTTACACGTAAAGGAAAAACTGTGTAACTAACTAAAATATTGAAGGATCCCTTGTGAGTGAACTGGTTTCAACAAACACGGCTGAAATCTGAGCTTGTCACTAATGTGACGTCTTCGCATTTATGTCTCATGCACTATTCAATGTACTAACCGACCAACTGACTAACTAACTAACTCACTCTAAAACTAACTAACTACATGTGGGTATGAATAACTCAATGATGTGTCTTTTTTGTTGAGTGCCTCTTCCCCTCTCTTGTATTTGTATGCAAAATGAGAGCCTAATGGTCGGTACAGTGAGTGAACAGTCTCACAATACCACCACTAACTAATCCCGTTTCGTAAGTGGAATGGAATGCATCACTTTAACTATAAATACTCACCTCATTCCCTCTAATAACGTGTCATGTGTCATCTTCCGAAAAATATAAATGCTCTCCCACAATTCACGTCTTTCTACGCATATCATATTATATACAGAATGGATACAGAGTCCATTTACTTGTATAGGAATAGTTAATTTTTCACCCATGATTTTCCCCACATCATTATAAATTAGTGTGCTGTGTCCTGTTCTGTGAAAGGAAAAGCGATTTTCACATCACTAGAAAAAATGTATTCAGTGACCAAATTACACTGGGAAAAAAATATTAAATACCTACCTTATTAACTAACTAACTAACTATAAGCTCAGTATAGCATGCAACTTGCGACTCATTGCAATATCTTTCCCAACTCTTTACTATTATACTTAAATGATGTGGATTCTGAAGAATGGTTCCCACTGCAATCATCATGCTGGTTTCAGAAACCACCAAAATAACGTAACTAACGTGTATCATGTTCACGCACAGGTCTAACTAAGTAAGCCGGTATCCACACGCACATAAATACGGGAGACAAAAAAACTCCGATGCACATTATGCGAGTACATCGTCTGGCTCATTTTTTTCCTACCTTGTGTACAATGTGCATGTGGAAAATGCAAATTTATATACTTTAGCTTTAGTCTGTGGGACTGACAACACATTGACTTCTTTTGTTTGGCTTCATGACAGAAACCTTTGGAAAATTCCTTACTGCTCCCACTTTTTCTTTCCTTCAATCGTGTTCTCTCTTCTCCCAGTCCATATGAATTGTAAATACTGCTGACGACAATGTACAAGCTGGTTGTGTGAACTTGCACTCGTGGGAGAGAGTATACCTCGCTTTCGTAATTATCAGCGATAATAACAGTGTCTAACCTCTCAAACCCTTTAATGTCATTATTTATTAATAATAAATGGAGGACTAGTAACTTAGGATGGAAATGTATGGTGGCACACTCCACTTTTTCTTCACCCTTCATCATGTAGTTGAGAATAGTCATACTTTGTTGACAAAGTCATGCAAGCATGCATGAATCACCGCTTTTGTGTACTCTATGAAGATATCATCAAAAGCTTTACGTTTTTTTTTTGTACGCAAACAAACAAGCATGGTTATTCCTTTTGGTTTTGTTGCAATTCACACAGCTTTTGTATGCATGTATGCTTTCCCAGCAGAATGGGTGAAAAAGAGAAATAAAAACTGTGTGTATACAGATATATGTATACATCTTTTTTCGCCATGTGACTGTGAGATGATGATCATTTTCACTTGCCCAGTCGCCCGTGCATTGTTAGTGGGAATATCAAGTGGTACGTATGCATTCAAAAAATATTTGAATGAACCGACATTTTAGTTTCATTTCAAAAGTTGCTTTCATATTTCTCGGGGTACAAAGGACTTTGGAAGTTTGTGAATACCCGAAATGATGATACAGATGATGCAATGGTGTGTTAGGTACGTTTTTATTTTCAAGTGGAGTAGGTGTAGTTAGTACAGGGTTTGTTTGTATTATTAGAAAATTATATGAGGACTGGCAGTTAAGGTCTTTGTAAACGTCACATGTGTGTGCTTCGGAATGTGTTGATGTTGATGATAGGAATGCTGCTCTTCTTTTATTTCAGCACATTGTTTATTTTTCTTTTAGCGGATTTTTTTTCCTTTTTGCCTTGCTGAGGTGTGAAGAATGTCGACAAAATATGTGTTGGCTAGTTTCACATGTTTCTTTCAAAGTTTGATTAATACTAGCGGGACGAAAAGGGTGACTATTGACGAAACGAGGTTTCGTAACTACTATGGATGACAGATGACTGACTAAATGAGCCCAAACTGGACGATTTACTCAAAGAAGACCAAACAATTGGGTTTAACAAAACAAAGGACTAACTGAAAATGCGGATGACCAACAATCATATTGATGATGACAGAGATGATAGTGACCAAACACCGAACCATTGACAGGACTTTGATGGACTTTTATTGACTCTCTTGTATTTATTTTATATGCTTCACAAAGTTACTGACTACACCATGCGGGACAAGGACACTGTAAAGCAAAATGAAACCAGGCAAATGATGCAATGGAAACAGTCAAGTAGATGGTAGATATAAATCGTAGTATTTATTACTATGCGGCTGCGGCTTTTAGATTTCTTACACGAAGTAACTAACTAAGTAAGTCTTATTATTTGATAGATGCAGCCATCTCGACAACAAATTTTAAACTCGTATAGTTAAACATTTGTCACAAAAAACCGAGTTTAGCTGGCTGTTCTTGGTAATCTTGAGAATTTGCTTTTTCGTTTTCACCATAATTTAATTTAAACGATTATTATTCGGAAATTAACCAATTTTTTAGTACTGGATAGATATGTAATATTGAAAGATCTGGAATTTAAAACATTTCTGTGTAGTTAATTGCAAATTATACAATATGTGAGTTTGTTTGATGAATTTTGTTTGTGGTTTTCATAATTTACGATTTTGGTAGGGTGATTTTTCCTTGCATAGTCTAACTACGGGAAATGTTTTGGCATCTACATATTATATCTGGAATCGGATTACAGTACTTACATTATATGCATAAGCTCCCAGTGTTGCACTCTTCTTATACTCACCATAAAGAATTCAAGAATGTGCATATTAGTAAGTCAATAAAGAATGCATTTCCATTTCCCATTGCGTGCACACCACGGATTAACCAGTGTAATACTGCACGATCACATTTCGTACACACGACAGAACGGTGCTCCGTCTTATCAAGAAATTAGCTGAGCTTTGTGATGAAATAATACATATATTCTGAAATTAGTAGGTTAGATAAATTATTTAGTATCCAATCTGTTAATCTATTTATTTCTGACTAACTAAGCATAGATTCTAGTAGGATGCCCCGTTCTAGTTAATCTCATGTCTTTAAGTTATGGTTGTGATAAGCATATTATTTAGTTGTCTTTACAAGTATTTCATTCATTCTATTGGTTTAGTTGGAAGTTATGCTGTTAGCGTAGTGCAATCTTGTATAAATTGGCTTTGCGATTCAATAACAAATGCAGTCTAGATCAGTCAATGCTCCTAATATAATCTGATTGTTTGGTCCTTCGATTTTGAAACCCTTCATGGAACATAGATCCAATGTACTTTGCATTCATTACAGAGTACAATGTTGATTAATAATGTTGCAACTACTGTTTCCTTCTTCATAAGAATCACAGCTATTTGAGCCGTATCTTTGTATATAAGCTAAGGTGCATCTTAAATTCAACTCATAGAAACCCGTGGCTTACTTAAACCTCACATAAAGTAATTACATACGATTACATTTTCATTGTCACATCGGAATCACTTAAGTGGATTTGTAAGGAAGTCTTCACTCCATTATAGGCACGATCAAATTACTAGCCAAGGCATTGATATTGGACTGCCGTAAAATTGAGAATACTGGTGAAACAAACCTTGTTAAAAAGCATCTAAAAATATTTTTGTTCAGTAATTTACAAAAAAATGTCTGACAGCCGGGATGCATAAAACTCAATTTTGAACTCCTTACGGGAGAAAAAAGTCAGTTTAGTTAGTAGAAGTCGTGGCTGTATCCAAATTAAATAACAGCCTGGAGTGCCATTACATTTACTTGCGATGCTAAATTCTCAGGATTAACCATATTACACAGAGCAAGCATAAATATACTTAACGTGTAAGTTGGCTCTACTGCAGAAAAAGGAATGGAAGCCCTTTGTACTCTAGTAATCACCTGGAACGCACTTTTTACTGGCAGTCATCTAAAAAGTGCATGCATTAAGCAAATGTCGCCCTATGAAATCAGTGTTCGTCATCCTGGTAGTATAAAAAAGAGCTCTTTAACATTAAAACTACAATGATGATGATCCCTTCTCTTTTATAGTCATCATCATCCTTTATCTTATGCAACTAACTGCATTTTTTATTCAAGTTCAGGGGGGGAATCTACTATGCCGTAGTTTAGTAACTGCTGAGGTTGAGAAACTTGGATTTCCTTGTGTCGTTTTTTTTCCTCTTCTTGAAAACCACTCCAGTGGTTTCAAACACTCTCGACTCGTTAATAATATAGCAGGGTGGACAGAATACACACACTGTGTGTACACAGAGACAAACACATTCCATCATATAGTTACTAGCAGCATATTTAATGTGCACTGATTCCTCTTTTGTGTTCGTCGCCATTACCAACCACATGCATGCTGAACTAGTGGGACGATATAACACAAACTGTGAGTGAATATGAGTTGCTAATGCTCACCGAGTTCAGTCAGTAGAGTAACTAGTGCACAAAAAGAGATATGTGGTACACAGTGTGAGCATATGGTTTCTTTGCTTTTCCTGCGTGTACTAGACTAGCAACTAACAATGATTGACCGGGTCCTGTTCCACCTGGATTTTACTACAATTTGGCATAAAGTTGCATTTGGGTCTCAGGTATTACCATTTACAATAATAGGATCTAACTCTCAAGTTTACGCTTACAATCAAGAAAGCAAACTTTCCTTGAACCCTTAACATCGATAACATCAGAACTCCGTATCTCGCTAAAATTTCAAAAATGGACAGGAACCCTAATTTAAAGTTATTTTCCCATGTTATTTTCCCTAGGAAAAATTTAAATTTATTTTCAATCTTCTCTTTAACATTTTTTCGGCGTTCAACTTGAGCGTTGTATCCTTACATTCCAGATGCTCAAACCTGAGATCCAAATGCATCTGTGTGCCAATTTAAGGTCAAATCCGGGAGGTGCAGGGTCCCGTCAACCATTGTAAGACAGTCGTCAGAGGGTAACACATTTTGTGTGTTATGTGGTTCCATGCACTTCCGTCTTTATGATACGGATCTTGAAAGTGATAAAAATAGCCTCTTTCCCAAGAGTTTAGTTAGTTATAGTTAGTAATGAAGAGATTCAAAAGAAAAAAAAGAGTATTGCTTTGAGGCCACTGACTGACTTCCTGGTTAACATTATAGCAAGCTATACAGCCAGTTAGTTTAGTTAGTCAAGTTACTGAGCCAATGACGTGCATGGGTCGTCTCAATTACCCATCATACAGTCAGTCAGTCACAATTTTAGTTGTGATTGTTGTGATTTCACTCTCTACTGCTAATCTCATATGTAGTGTTCACAAGAAGAAATACATCCCGACCGCAAGTCTTTGTTGCTGTGTCGATACAGAAATATATTTAAATGTGTAAATGTTATTCAAATGGTGAAGTTTTGGATTTCAATGTTCAGTTTTCAGTGCACAACAACATTTATTTTTCTCACATGTACAATGATATATACAACGGTTAATTAATTCGGTCCAGTTTGTAGCAAAAGTGCCTGTTGTGGATACAGCATGCTAACTGCTATGCATAGAGCTCACTCTCAGTAATCTTGTTAAATGGGAAACATAGTGTGTTCAGATAGCAAGGAACTACTTCTGGAAGAAAAGAAAAAAACGGAAATCCTTCAAACTTTGAATAGGTATTGCACCTATGTGCTAATTGTATGTGTGATTGAGTGAATCAGGTATACTACATATCTGGCTCACTCAGATAACTCATTGCTGATACGCCCAGTGATTCAGTTGATAGTGCTTTCACTGTCCACCTAAAGTGTGACCAGGAGGAGCGCAAAAAACAAGTGTGTGTAAGTGCATAATGCAATTTTTGTGAAGGGAGCATCATCTGTACTCGCTCGCTCACTCAGTATTCATCATTGACTTGATTTTTTTCTCCCCTCTTCTTGTCTCGTGACTTTTAGTTTCTGACTACTGGACTTTTAGAGAAAGAAAAAGAAAGGTCATCCTCATCAGTCAGTCAGTCAATGCGTACATAGAGTGTTAAAAGTTAGCTGGGCTACTCTCAGGCTGCTCACTTTGTACAAACGAGAGCATATCATTATTATTATCAGGATGGACGGGCTGGCTGCTACCGACCAGTATTAGTGGCAGTGTTAGCTTTGACGTGACAAAGTGAGCAACGGGACACGAGCAAGGGAGAGGGAGGGTGAACAATTGTGTCAATTCTTTCAAGGCTGGACACACATGTTTCTTATGTCAATTTGATGAAGTGAGTGATCATGATCTGGGAGTTTGCTTTCACATCTGCTTGCCACTCACTCTTTCTTTCCAGCTAGTTAGTTAGCTATAGTATAAGCAGTGTGCATTTGTCAGAGATGGGGCTTTCACCTCGTAATAAAACTATTTAGCATTAAAAAAGACACAATGATTAGATAAATTATATTATTGCTGCTGCTAGAAATGGCGAACGTTTTTGTAAATATGAATCTATTCAACGCTCTGTAAGGATTTTCAATCTTAGCTTATAACCACTAAAAAAAGGTTTTGAAAGTCAGACGGTTTGGGATACAAACTTCGACCCTAGGCTTCAGTATGATCATAGTATGCATTTAAGTGAGCTCCCATCGGTCCAACTTTGTTCCGTTTTCCTATTTTTTAGAAAATGGTTAATTTTTTACATCCTACTCTCTTTCATTGTGTACTACTAAAGATGCACTTACGTACTAACTAACTAACTAACCATCGTTGCTGACGACTGGAACATATATCTGCCACTCTCTTTGAACTTTCTTCATCAAGCTTATGTTGCTAAAGTAAATGAAAGAGAGTGAGAAAAAAATAGTTGGTCTCCTCCCCATTTTTTCCCGTCCCTCTGCCCATAATGTATGGTAAAGGGAAAACTCATTACAAGACTTGACACACGGACTCCTTTTGTCCTGTGACTTGCTGTCAGAATTATTTTATCATGTGTGGACGCCAAAGACGGTCTACATTGTGAAAGCTCACACGGTGGGATTCATTCAAGAGTAAATACACATTGAGCTGGGCTCACCGCAAAATCCTTTCTACATATGTCGCTTGTCTTATCGCTATCCAGTAAGTAATGCTGCTGACTTGAGCTTCCAGTGGCGTCACAGAGTGGGATACATTGTCATACCAGATCCAACTGCCTATAGTGTTGTACATATGTACTTCATCGGAAAGCGATTAAGCTTTACTCCCTTTCATTTTATCATCATCATATATGCCTATATTTATTCATCTTCACGTCCTACATGGGACGACCACACTCACTGTGTACTTATAGTTACTTATACTACCACCACCTTTTGTGATTTTTATTCGCCCATGATAGAGGATGAGAGCCGGAGCTCACAATGAGTTTATTTTCTCATTAAAAGTGTCAACACTCTAGTTGTATCTGTTTCGGTCCCTGGTACTTTCTGCCACCGTTCTGTTCAATACATGCTCACACTTTATTTACACAGCCCAGTTTTGTGAACATAAGGTGATGGGGACTCTGTTTATTATTATACATTCGGCTCACAGTCAGCAGTGTAGTTTACTTACGCTATGATTTTGTTTTTCATAATTTGCTATGTGATGTAGTTGTTGCTTATTATTTTAAGGAGTTTTGTTCTTGTAGTTTGAAAATAATTTAACCTGGTAAAAGCAGTGAGGCGTAAAAAATAAATATTGCGGACACAATGATACGTTTTTTCAAGTATATTTTTTGGTTCGAAATAGTTGCAAAAACTATGTTGAATCTTTATAGTGACTGCAGTGATGTACAGTAGTAAACATAATGCAGGTTGAATTTGTCAATATTTTCACGATTTTCTTTTCAAATGCATTCAGTGGTGGTTTGGTTAGTTAGTACACCATAACGTGTATTAATGGAGCAAGTCGAGGTTACAAATGCTAGCATTGAAGCATTAGGCATGCAAGGGAACACAAGGGAGAAATGAATGAGAAAAGCCATTATGAGTAAAGATAGACGCTATTATTATTAGTGTACACAGTGCATGTAATGTGTGCATAGTCACACTCACACGTTATTATGAAACGATTCATTGTGTGTGCACTTTGACACAAACGAATCAATATTCATGTGCCAACAGCTCATCAAACATTAAATCAAACGGGTTTAATCACATCATCATCATCCTATCGCGTAACCTTTTAGCACAGTCAATAACTAAATACAATTTTTTCCAGAGCCATTGTGTAAACGTGAAGGTAGTAATAATGATGATGATAATAGGTAGTTTCTTTTCGCCACGAGTTTATTTACTTTGAAAATTATATGAGTTCACTAAAGTGTTTAATCTATAATTTTGTTTTTTTCCTTAACGTTTTGGGCAGAAAATGTACAGGCAAGTTGAAAGGAAAATTATTATGTGAAAGTTGCTTCATTGGAATTTATCATATTGTTTTAGGGAATTTTAATATTCTTCTATGTACCATAGTTATTTACATTAATTTTGGAGCAAGGACTA
>Ga0210040_10000555_pt1 | contig 62527 bp, 36 predicted proteins | sample CryGeyCG12114_NA_FD_185462 | JGI IMG/M metagenome (GOLD analysis project Ga0210040, IMG submission 185462) | Groundwater microbial communities from aquifer - Crystal Geyser CG19_WC_8/21/14_NA (SPAdes) (version 2) | ecosystem: Environmental > Aquatic > Deep subsurface > Groundwater | place: USA...
ATGATTCAATTTGCGATTGCAAGTTGGTGAACAGAGAAAGACTAGCTGATGAGACTACCGAAAAACGATAAAAACCCCTAATTATTATTACTGGTTTTTTGTAATATTAATATAAATAATTCCTTATAACCCGGCTTCGTCGGTATACCCTCTTGCTGAGGTTTATTTGATCAGAAGAATGAGAGTTAGTCTTGTAACAAGGAGTGTTTTTTATGTTTTGTGATTGAAGCTGATTTGTATATTTGAACTTGCAGAGGCACGATGATGTCGGTGAACGAAAAGGATATGAGCGACGAGAGCAAAGTTTTGGCTACAATGGTCCTATGACTGCAAACCACCATGGTTTGACACGTGAGTCCCTGGAACAAGGGGATTTTGGAAACTCGGGGTATGTGACAAAGCATTCCAACTATTACAAAACGAACGAAACCAACAATGCTGGTCAAAATGCTCTCTACGAGAATGGAGAGGCAGACGTATCAGAACGGAAAACGGTGGAGCGCCGTGAACGAGTCATGTCTTATGAAGGATTGCCACAAAAGCAATTCCATCCAAAGTATATTTTCGGCTCCCGTACATCACAAATGAACAGGCTGAAAGGGACAGAAGATGTTGCTGACAACCGCTCCCCTAAAAACAAATACTACTTTGGAGATGACGACGGCACACTCGGTACTTCCAAAAGAGCCGACCGAGAAAAAGGAATCAGATTTGATTCAGATGATATTAATGTCTCCATTTCGAATAGTTATAATTCAAGCGAAAATCAAAGACGATCTTCCGGCGGGTTGAACCGTAGTATCAGTTTTAATCCGAGATCAGCTTCGCATGATAAACCTTTTAGTAATGCTCGCCTCAGTCGAGAACACAAGTTTGACCACCGTGGATCGAATCCTCATTTGGTGGATTCCCCAGATTTGGAGAGCCCGAAGCTGATCACAAATATAAGCCGCAGTGTACGCGATGTGAACACCGAGGACAAGTATAATGCCTTCAATAGTAATGATCATAGCGGATATGATCAACATACATTCAGCCACACTTCTCGAACACGACCGTCGTTTCTCGACGGTTTGAAAAAAAGCTCACCTGATTTTTCAGATTCAAATGTTCGCGGGTCTAAAGCAAGCTCCCCCGCTCGCTCTATGACTCCTGCGGACTTGGCGTCTCCCTATGGGAGGAGTGGAAGCAACAACTGGGCTTTGAGAGCTCCCGTGAATTCTCCTAGAGTTTATGGAGGAGCGAATTCACCTCTCTCTGACGACTACCAGGAGACTCATCACATGAGTTCGAGTACGCCGGAACAAGATGAAAGCAAACCTCTAATTAAAACGGACACAACTTCGAAATTCTCTCGGCGTACTCTTCGTCGGCCGGATGGACAGCCGGCTGGGACGGTTGAATCTTCAGAGACTACCACTAGGACCAAGAGTCGGTTCAAGGAGTCAGAAGTTATGTATCCAAACGGAAAACGTGTAGAGTCACCCGGTCCGTTTCAGACTGATTTACGCAGTTCAGGTGGCAGTGTCGTCATACCTGTTCGAGACACTAATAATAAAAATGTTCGGTACGCCAATTAAACTGAACTGTGTGCATTTGTCTACCTGTTTCAAAGCATTGAGTGGCAAATTACGACTTTATTTTTCCGTTATTCTGATAACTATAAATTGAAGAGATTTACTTACATTCATTTTATTCAATTAATGATTTGTCAGTTACATTTTTACCAGTAATCACTATTGTAAAATAAATTTTTCATAGGTAACTGGTCTATTCTATGTTTGAGTAAATGCGGCCCATATTCATGCATGCAAATTTCTCACTCGGGAGCTAATTCAAAGATTTGCATTTTCATTTGATCATTGTTATCTTCTTTAGTTAAGTTATAATTATAGGTTTGTAGGATGATCTTGGATGACCCAGCCCTGTAGCTGGATATGAATAATGTATTAATATTATAATAATTAACTGTAACTTTTTAACCATTCGTTATGATTTATGCATTTTGAGACTACTTCGTCAAAAATTCGTCTAAGTCAGTGACGATGACGAGTGAAATATTTTGATAGGCTCACGTACTTTAAAGTGATATTTCCAGTCCAAGAAATGTTTTGTGTAATGTAAATAACAAATTATTGATTATCAACTAATTATAGTATGGAAACCGTACTTTTTTTGCAAATTAACGCAATATTTTGAAAGAACGAAATATTTAAACACTTGTTATGGTTGATGATTAATGAAAGATTGCCAGCAATAGCAGTTAAGTTAGAAGTCTTATAATTTCTGTGAGTTTCTGGCTAAAATTTTATGCATTTTGCACCAAATGTTGAGCATTTAATAAAAAAGTACTGTTTTCCAGTACAAATCGTGTGCTATAGGGTTAATATATTAACTTCTGATACATCTAAACTTTTAAATATTAAGTATCCAGGTACATAATTTGGATCCAGTATGCAACAAACATAATTTTGATTCATAATTGTAAACAACTTCGTGGCTGCAATCGTACCTTAATTGTTCTAATTGTGATTTAATAAACAACGATAATTAACCAGGCAAATGTGTGGATTGGTGTTTTATTGATTTTAGTTGCTTTATTGATCTTGAATATTTGTTTAATAGTTTTGGAGAGCAAAATGTAGACAGAGGCCTCTTCATTACCACACTCCGAAAGTTGAAATATTATGTCATACCCTTGTAACTATATAAAATAAATGGACTATTTGAAGAGAATTCTCTGCTCCTCACTTAGGAGGTGTCGCCCAGCCCGGCCGGTAGCTTTTGCTTGCGATGAAATGTATCAAAACAATTGTTTCCTGAGCTCCTTATGCACAACCGGGTCATGTATTGCTCACAAATATATAAACTGATCTTGGTATTTCCACAAATATATAGCATTTTCTTTGTTCCACGTAACCATTTTGCTTAAAAATTCTGCGGTATTTGAGTGCATTCCATTCTGCGGGATTTATTGCAAACCTGAATCCTTTTTCTTCTAATTTTTTCGATTTTTTTTAAATGACAATTTTTTTCATACTTACTGTGCAAAATTTTTCTAATTTTTAGATTTAATTTGGATAAGTCGGCCATTTAGCGGATAACTTAGCGCAACATTTTTAGTCTACAAAGTACAGTAGTACAGTTACAGTAGTAATAATACCCCCTCAAGCCCGTCGATAATTGCAACATAATCAATGAATATGCAGCTATTGAAACGTGATAAATGCAGAAAATATTTAATATCATGCATCAATGCGATCAATGCCTCACGTTCAGAGAAATAATAAAATATCATTTATGACTGTTTTTGTTTGAAAAGGTTTAAATTACCATCCAAAACGAAACTTCAATCACAATCCTACGAATTCAATTTTTTTGCAAAAGAATCTGTGGTTGCATTCTCATTCTATTGCATTCTGCACATTGAAAGTCATGTAATTTTTTCTAATTAACTGAGGCTAAGGAATTTTTTCCAATCCTTGAGAAATATGTCTGGTTTGATTAAGCGTGATGACCAACTAAATGAAGTCATCCAGGATTTGTCTTGATATGATACTTAATTTTTGCAGGATTGCTCCAACCAACGATTCAGAAAGCGAAACTTTTGACTCCAGACTCCATCTATCTATGGCGTATGGTACTCACCAATTTCACAAGCTGCTGCACATTCTGCCCTTGATTTTAGTTTGATAATCCAATCTAATAAGACATATTTTGGTGTTGAGACAACTTGAAACCTACTAATTGTCAATAAATTCAAAAACAGAATGTTTCATGTGCATTTGCGTCATTACAAAATACGGAAGGTGCTAACGATACGTGCGGATGGCAAGGGTACCAATGGAATTTGGTGCGGACAAGGAAAATACTTATTTACATCATGTGCGTACCTGAAGGTTGCTTCCAAATAAGGCACACGGCCAGATTAATTGCGCATGCATGCATGTTCAAATCAAGTTGATTACTTGGTATGCTTTGTTGAAACGCTAGATATGTAGAACGATTCAAGACGAGAATGGAACACCTGTGGGATTTCAGCAAATCATTAATTACGTGCATATTAGCTTGAAATGAAGGCGCGACCAAAAAAAACCAAATGGGCAAAATAATGCACGAATTCAATGACTTCTCTCTCACTTTGTAATGATACTGAGTTGGCTACGATTTTAGCTCATTATATGGCATATCTCTTTTAAATTCATGAGTGCCACTTTTTCTATTTAATCTCGTTAACGTGAACACTGAGAGATAAAAAAAGAAGAATTTGCTATATTATATTACTACTACCGTGTTGAAGCTATAGATGCTAAGTTTTGTCATTTCATTTTTTGTTTGATTAAATGGCTGGCCCAACACGATATTTAGTTAGTCGACATGTTGTATCAGGTAGTCAATAATATGCTTCTAATCAGCTCATCTCTACCTGCATTAGTTTGATTCGCTCAGTTTTTAATGATGCATTTAACGATAGGATATTATTTTGACAATTTTTTTTGTCTCCCATCTCCATATCGGTAGAATAGCTAACCAATTGTCTGCATGACTGGAATTAATTTCTCTGAATTTTGCAGCACTCCGCTTCAAACAAATGTAGTATTTTTTTATTCAAGTTAGATAGTATTTTCTAAAAGGCACAAACAACTTGTAATAAACTTACATGATTGGCAGGTATTTATTGAAAATGAAAAAAATCACCAGCGATTTACTAACTTACAGCACCATAATTGGAAGTAATGGCAAAAAATGGGCACATCCACATTTGTGGCTTTTCGTTTTCATTTCATACTGTGTGTTTGGCCAATTAGACTATCAACTATTGGAATTACAAGTTCAATGGTAATTTGAGCAGCTGCCAAAGCAATAAGTTTCAACTGCATGCAGTATTTGATCATGACATAGGTAAAAATTTCAACCTACGCATTTCACACTTGAACTTTTAATAATTTTCTAGACACTCTAGCATTGTTTCTAAAAAAAAATTCAGTTTACCCATTCATTGACAGGGGACGAATGTCACGTTATCTATTCGTTAGCTATCATGCATACCGAATTTTGGGAATCTATTGTACTAAATTCAACTCGGAATCCCTTCATTGAACTAGGTTACAAAATCTTATTTACAATTTTGGTTATAACTAACTGACTAAAGACCCCAGGACACTATTGAATCCACTGTGAACAATGGTAGGAAGGATACAGATTCGTCAACAGAGCATGCATTGATGTCTTGATACATTGCGTTCTCATCATTGCACATCCCTAGTTAAGCTGACAGAGATAATTGAAAAGAATGAGCCATTCGAGTTCATCCGTCTTGTCTTGCTTGCATACCAGATAGATACTAGACTACAAAGACACCAAAAGACACACACATGGGGAGCATACAATGAGTGCTACACGCATATAGTACACAGAAGAGCTATGAAAATGTTTGAGTTGTGAATCTGAGAAGTCAGAGCAAAGGCGAGATAGAGTACGAAAAACGAAGAGTGGGAGTAGAATGGTTCAAAAGACGCCTACACCTGTTGAAAATTAAAAGGAGAAAGCTTCATGCATTGGGCAATTATAAACCTTACAGGTACTGACTGACTGACTGCGTAGTGTGTTTCCGTATATGGGAGTCTTGCCGTAACACTAGATGAGCTGAACCACACTTTCCAGAAGTCAAGGTGCTAAATCCAACCACGGATTGGCCACCGATCTTCAACCACAAATATGTATGCATAATTTTTAAATATTATTTTTACTTTACCTGCAATTCTATAGCAAATATATTGATAATGATAACTAGTACTGTTTGTTTATTAATCGTTCTCAATGTTTGAATATGTCAGTAACTTTATTATTTAGCTTTGGTTCTCGAGAAAATTTAAAAATATTAGTTTTTCAAACTTTCCACCCTAAATTCAGTAAAAGTAAATTGTATAAACTGTGTCCATAGTAATACATTTTTTAATGTATTTCAATGTCAGTCTATTCCCTAAAAAATTAATATTCAGGGTGAAATTATTCAGCCGCCGTGAAATCGCATAAGATGGAAACCACGTTCATTGAATTCCGTGTACCTTGCTGGTAGCTGTACCATGAACATGAACAGCTAGAGCTACACTTGAGAGCTAGTCTACTACACATGCATGCATACATACAGAAACTGCAAATATTGCATACATGTATGTTGTAGAGTGTATGCTATGTGTGGCTATGGTAGTCAACAATGCAACCAAACCAAGAATATGTACGCAACATAAAAGATGGTTATGTTAAAAGCTTGTTGTTTGGTAGGAACGCATGCATTACATGGAGTAATGCCCACTTGAATTTTTAGTGATTTCAGATCAGTCATACAGACAGCAGCCAAAGTTTGTTTTAGCATTCGTAATCCTAATTTGCTTTGTGTATTAAATAAAAATCAAAGTTTTTTCACCGTAAAAATAAAGCAAGTACGTTGTTCATGAGCTTTTGTGTGTGTTTGTGCTCATTTATTCACGCAGTTGTGGCTGGAAGTCGCTCAAACTTAAAGTGTACGTGCCGGTGAATTCGAAATTAGATTGGTGTAGTGGAAAATCCGAAAAGTTTGAAGAACTAATTTGATAACTTGTACAGATATTTCCCTTGGTGAGTAGCTATATTAAATAGCTTACTGTGGGTCTAAAAATAAGGAGCTTAATTAATTGGGTCTGCAAAGTTTTGCTCGCAGTTTTCATTTCATGCAACTCGGTTTGCCCTGAAACAGTTGTAGAAATCACGACCGAGGCTTGAGTTGTTTCATATTGTGCATTGTTTTTGTTCAGCTTGTAAATTGGAACAAAAAGTTAGCGTTTGGGTGTATGTATGTTGCGTGTGGATCAGTTCTTGCCTCATGCCATGGTCGGTGACAGACGAGAAAAACTTTTTCAATTTGTGCAATTTTATAAGATTGCATCAGTCAGGGACAAGATTTGTCATGTTTGAGAGCCAAAATGTTTTTAAATATCTGAGTGAGTGAGAAGTAAGTGGTAGACTAGTGGAGCCCATTATTATAAAAACTGGGGTACAGTGTGAGCACAGGAATTTATGCACTATATTATAAACATATTATAATAAGACTTTTGCTATGTAAACATGTATTTAGCATAATTTAACGTTACTACATATCAGTTTCACATCCTTGCATTGGGGAATGAGTATCAAAATCAAAGTATTTTGAACATTAAAGAAATGTACCGATAATGCGTCTGAACACAACATTCTGATCTAATGACAGGTTGAGACGCTTTTTGATGGATAGGAGGGAAACAAATGGTAAATTAATGATTGGTATGGTAGCTGTAGTGTATCTGGCAAGTTATCGAGCAATTAAGCTTAATTCGATTATTCAGTTGATGAAGCTCATGAATGATATTCATATTTTCAGTAATTAATGGGCAAACTATAATTAGCAACTCGTTAATTGAAATAGTTTTGGAAAGTACGCGTGCATTTTTTTGCAACGGTTATGAATTCCATATTCCATTATATGAGCATTAAGAAAGATTCGTAAGCTCATTTACTGTTAAATCAGAAAACATTTAATTGCAAAAAAGGACGCAATCAAACTGTAAACAGAATCATACGATGGCCAAAATTGACAAGACTTACATTTAGATTAACTAGAAGCTACAAAGGTGTATAATGCTGTGTAGCTAATAGGAATGAAAAACTAGTTAGACGAATAAAAATGAGCTTCGCATTATTGTGCTCGCTCAAACCGCAAACTCATTAGTTTTGTTTACCGTCCGAAACTGCAAGTTAATTCACTAAAAGTGCTGAAACAAACCACACTAATCATTAATGGGGATAAATACTGTAGTGCACTGGCTGAGAGGCAAAACTGTCATTTGATTATCTGCAAGATTTTTTTTAACCGCCTTCTGCACACACCACAACTGGAATGAGGAATCCATTAACACATCGTTAAACATTTATAAAAATGCATAAAACACAAGAAATATAATGAAAAGGATAAAACGAATGCGTAAATTTTTTTCCCTAATTTAAGCAACACTATACACTGAATACTGATATAAAAGAATTTCTCTCACGACTATTTTTTCCCCAATTTTATCTTCATTATTCATCTATTCTTGTAGCCGAAATGAAATCAAGAGCTTAATTATGCAATGATCAACTTGTACACGACTTTCAGGGAATCCATAGACTTAAGATCTACTGCACAGATTAGATTGCTTGCCGTACGTTCGATACGCTGTGTAGTATACGAAATAGTGGGAACTAGTAAAGCACAAAAGACTAATGATTACCGATGTTTAGTTTTATAGTGTGCATGTGAAATTGGGTGCATGAATATGTTGAGCAGCTTGGCGTACAGCATGCATACTAGCTAACTAGCTATAGATTAATGTAATTTTAGGTATGTTTTTGTTGTTCCTGACTATATTTTACAGTACGAAGGATTTGGATAAGCTGAGAAATAAAAACCTGAAGGAACACCGCGTGAAACATCAACTGTACTGTTAATAAGATAAAGCTCACTTTCAAAGAACCACAACAGTGGTTTTACTCATTCAAGTGTTTACTAAGGAAATAGAGACTTCCTTGACTTTCGTGTTTGATGAACTACTCTAATGGATTCCCTCATCCGAAACAAATATGAAGTTGAGCTAAAGCTAATATTAATTCGTGCATAGTATAAAAAAAGTACAAGTATTAACTAATAAGTTATGTGCTTCACGCTCATAAATACCTGCATTTAAATTCCTCATCAGAATTCATGGTGCAAGTCACAACAATACAAGCTTGTAGTTTCAACTAACCCTCAATAAGTGCATTGGCTTGGCTTATAATCAGACTGACTAAAAGCAAGTTAGTGAGTCAGCCTGAGCATTTTATCTTGAAATTGCAGATCCGATGTTTATTCTTTAGGACGCATACTACTACTAAAGTTTGTGTTACAATTTAAGGGATACGCATTATACTACGTAAATAAAATATTGTGTTCACAGGTAACTAACAAAATAATAATCTAGTTAGTACAATTCTTTAACCCAGCCCAACTAAAATTTACAAAAAAGGAGCAAATCACAGTTTTTAGGCAGCTGTATAAAGCTGTACGAGATTTGAGTTGCTCTGGATCTGTGAGTAAACGGAGTAAACAAACAATGTAGACAATTCCTTCCTTCCCGTATAAAAAAGATACGGATATGTTTGAAGAGCTTTTCGTCTTCACACATAGCTTGAATGTGAGCAGAAAATTTCATCCTGCTGTGTCTTTTCACAGGTTGGGGCTACAAATGCTTCCCAGCGGCAATGTCACTTTGGAGAGTCAACATTGGCTCTAACTAACTGAAGGATACTTTGACTGGACTGTCAGTGAGCCCTATTGGGAAAACCGTGATTTCTTCCTCAGAAACCTACCATGGATTTAAAACAGAGTCTCGAAATTTTCCACGGTATCAACAAAGTTCCCCAAACCCTTGGGAGTTTCAAACTAGACGATCACAATGTGGACGAATGGAGTGATTTTTCCGTTACCGGCGTCAAACACAAGGGAAGGACAGAAGTAGGGAAATGGGTAAACCCTGATACCAATGCGGATATTCATTATCAAAAAGTAAGTCACAATACTATTTTCCGCTAAACAAACCAATGATGTTGATGAGGATGATAAAAAAAGCATTAGATGCAAACAAAAACCTAGTTTTTCGTCAATAAAATGTACCGTGTGTGTGTGTTCCCATATCTAATGATTATGAGATGATGCCAAAAAGTGTTCACTCCAACTAACTAACTAGATGACATGACATTGTTAAAGTTTAATTCTCAACTGCTCGTTTCAGAGTGAAATAACTATCTGTAGCTATAGCTATAACTGCAGCTATATAAAATTAATACAGCTACAGATTTAACATGCCAATCTAAACATGGCATTATAAACTGACTGACTGATGATAAAAAATACGTGTTGTTATCATCAAGTGGTTGACCAAAACCCAAAGGAGCCAAACAGTGCATGAAAAAAGTGAGTGGCATTGATGCAAATGATTGCCGTTGTTCTATAAAAACTGTATTATTCTGTGTTTACTGCTTATAACTGACTTGACTACCTTTTTTAGTCAGCAGTTTTGTTTTCCTCACGTACTAACTAACTGACTAACTAACTAATAACAAGCAAACGAAAAGTAAAACAGATTTGAGGGCGGCGTGCAGATTTAGCAGTGTGTGATATATGTGAACACTTTCCGGCTTTCCCCTTTGCTATGCATATCGACTATCCACTTGATATTTTTACTTCTTTGTTTATGTCGTATGGCTGACAAGAGTTCGCAGTGTACAGCAAATTCATAATAATAACCGTCATTTTCGTTTACTGAAATCAATGTGGAACCCACGAACAAGCTATAGTTATAGTTAGTTTTAATGTTTGGGACTAGCCGTATTCGATTTCAGTTGTCAAAGCTGTTTCATTGTTTTGTTCATTGATATTGGATATGGAAATAAGATCTTTGAGATTGCATTGTTGTTAGGATATAAAAAATCGGCATGGTATGCGATATTTATGGAGTTTTTTCATTGCTGTCCATTCAGAGGGTATTTTTTTTTATAGTCTTCAGATATATTGCTTGGTATCTGATTCTCAATTGCATGGAATCAACGACTTCGGATTTTGGATTAGCACTTATTGTGTTGGTTATATAGTTATTTAGTTTTGGTTCAGTGTGATGACTAGAGTTGGAAATTGGAAACCAAGGGCTTGTTGGATGGCAGGAGACGACGGACAGTGAGGGTAGATTTTATGACTTTGTGCAACCCTTGTGGTTCATAAACAATACTAACATAAGAGTGAGTTGCTAGACCGCTTGATTTGGTTAGTGAGAGAATTTCTCATTACCATATTATTGGTGTCTTGGCTGGCAATGAGTTATGTCTATGTGAGAAGAAAACACACACGGTGCTGTGTGCTTTTTATGTGCTATGTTTACTTTCGTTATGGTCATCCATTTTTATTGGTCTAAACCTATTAAAAGTTTTCTGTTTTTGCAGCGAGAGGATCGAAAACATGGGGAGGACGCTAATGAGTTAAGTCAGACTCAGGTGATCAAAGGGAATGCTCCAGATTCAAACTTCCAGATTGTACATTCGCAGAAGCAGTCACAAGACAAAGGAGATGGATCTCGGACCCTTTCATCATCTGTTTCTTATCAGATGAGTTCCGTCACTGGATCAAGGTCTTCCAGCAAGGTAGCAAGTTTTTCTTGTTTGCATTCCTGAGATATAGCGTAGATAATATGTTTTGTATGTGGTATTGTGATATTGTAAAGTTTAGCAAACACTACCTCGAATGCATGGAATGAACATGTTAATTAGTTAGTAACCACTTTGCCTATACGTAATTGTTAATCTTTTTAGGTTATTTAAGTAGTGAAGAATGAATCATTTGGGATGTTTGCTAAGGACCGTTAGCATCTTTTATTTAATATTTTGTGTAGTATAGAGCGTAGGGGTGAATGTATTTTCATTCATATTTAAATTTCTACATATGGCGGACAACTTTGTTTCGTTTTTGAGGTCATACATCTCTTATTTGTTGACCTCCTAATATGTACATTTATCAGTTTTGTAATGCAATTACTATAGTTTAAAAGAAAAGAGGCGAAGTACAATGATTATAGTGTTTTAAATGCATGGCACATCGCACATGGCTCATGGCTCGACCATCCTCGCGACTCCCGAGAGTAGAATTGCATATTCGAAGGGGAAAGAATATTTTCATGGTAGGTTAATCGGTTTAATTAGTGGGTTTTAATTGACATAGTGATTAATAAATTCATAATAAGCGCAATAGCAGTGTTAGGATAATTGGGCAATGTTATTGATGTAATTTGAACCAAACCAAGCTACAATTTAGCCATGGTGATTTCGGATTTGACTATAAAGTAAAGTCTGGTTTTCTTCAGGTTTCTGGTATATCCCCAAGTTAGGTTTAAGCTTAAAAGTCATAATTTTTCTTATAGCACGATTTCATTGATTATACTTGGGTATAGAAGACAAACTAAGGCAGAATACATTGTAAAGTTTGTATGACTTAAGCAGAGCCGTGTTACTTAAAAATTCTACTTTCAATTTCGCTGAACATAAAATATGTCCGCTAACAATGAAGGTAATTATTTTCTGGGACTCATTTTATCATCTGGTTGCAGGTAACGAGCAATAAAACAAGTACCAAGACGGTGACAGTCAGTGATGGGCGTGCTACTGAAGACTTTGAAAACTTGAAGGTAATGATGAACTCTTATTTTTGATTAGTGTAGTAAGTTAAGCATAATAATAATTTAACAATTCACTGCATCTAGCCTTGCATAGTGTCCATTTCTGCGTTCTTCAATCTGTGTTTCCCTTTTCACATGAAAGTGTACGTTTTCTTGGTAATTTGCAAACAGGCATTAAAAAGTAAACGAATGTCGTTGTAGAAGTAGTGCAAAATATCACATGTAATAATAAACTTGAATGCATCATGTAATATGCCGGTGTTTTTTTAGCAGCCAAGCCAAATAGTTGAATTGTGCTGACTTCAATTCATTACAATATTGCGTACACAGTTTCCTAATTAGCAATGAGAACATTAAACTTGTATATATTCTATATAGGGAGTTCATTATGTGCAACCGTGTGGATACTAAAAGAATGTTTGATTTGGTTGAGCAGATGTCTTTCCAGCCACTTGATAGTAGGACGCAACGAGAGAGAATCAACGTGAGCAGAAGTGGAACAATGGGAGTAAGACGTCCACCTACACGAAGACATACACCTGCACCTGCAGCAGCGCTCTCAAGCAGTCCGGTGTATGGTCACGTCACCGTCACTTCTGAGCCAGAGCTTGACTCTGATGCAGACCTTCTGATGCTCAACTCTAGTCCGGAACTACCAATGACCAACTCCTCTGTAGTCAACAAGCACCATGTCAGCATTAAAACGATTTCCCCAAAAATTAAAGTGGGATTCCCCATGGAGATCCAGCAGGAACTGCAGACCAAATTCCGTTCCTCGTCATCCATTTATACGCCAGAAGTGAGTGAAGATGTGGAAGAGGAAGAATGCTACAATAATCGTTGGTTCTCAGACCGACTTTCTAAATCTGTAGAATCTCAGTCCTCTTTCATGACTGGGAAAGAAAATGGATTTGCATCCTCCACTGGAGATGAGAGTAGTGATGGGACATCCACATTTTATTCCCAACCTAAATCTAGGTTTCAAGCATTTCTAAATAGCGAAAATAGTCGTGCCCTCAGTTCCAATATAATTTCCCGTGTGAGCAATTTCAAGAGCGAACTGGAAAGTGCAGTCAATGTGAAAGGTAGTGGATTCAAAGTGACCTCGAAAGAGGAGAATCCTAAGCGTGCTAGTTTGGAAAATACACCGTCGTGGGGCTTACTGAGAAACATGGCTCACAAAGAGAGCTCTGGACTCATAAAAACTGGGTTTGAACACCTTGCATCCCATGCTGTGGCGAATACTAGTTCTGGTACGTCTACCACGGAACAACATAGTAATGATGATGTTTTTCATGCAGCAAAAAATCAGCCCTCGCCTTTGTTCTCCAAAAAGACAGTAATCACCCTCAGCTCGGATGATACAGCTAATCCACACTCGCAGAAAGATTGCCTGTATGCCGATGACTCGCTCGAGTCCAACCTTGACTCGTTACACAAGACTGGACCAGAATTCACAGATCGCCTCTCCGCCTTTCACAATGACAAGAATAAGCCATCTTCTGAAAAGTCATTTGGATTCTCAAAACGATCTCAAGAGCTCATGAAATTACTAGAAGAGTCGTCTGAAATCCTCACCAAAACTCCATTCAAGCCTCTACACAAAGACAGCACTGCACATCCCATGGAAAAACATTCCATTAAGGGTGAGAGTGAGAAACCTTACTGGGAAAACCATCAACTTGCCTTTCTTAACGACTCTCTCAATAGGATCTTGGCTAATGATGGGGCACAGAACAATGGGGATAGCCCATTGAATGCTTTGGACGGTGTGGGCCGAATGAGCTACGTTACCTCTGCTAGTGCTCATCAAGACAAGGAAATCATATCCACCGCTGCTGGGGCCACTACCAGCAGCAGTGTGAGCAATACAAACCAAGTTTCTCAAACATGGATCTCATCAGGGGATGTGATGATGAAGCCTGTGCACACAGTGCGGGACAAGGATGTGACCACAAGCATCACCGCTACCAAAGACACGGGCCGAGTGGCCAAGAAAGTGGAGTTCTGCAAGACTGAGGTTCACTTCACCCCGGAACCTGGCAAGTTTCATATTGTGGAATCCGATGAGAACAAGCCATCTACTGTGCACTTGTTCAGACGTCGGAGACGATCAAGTGTGGACAAAGAAGGCACTGTGCAGGCAACTCCGAAAGTGATAAATGACAGCAATAATCCTGACTGTGCAGTCGAGGAAATGGAGGTGACAGATGACGTGATTGCAAAGACCAAAGGTGAAGCAGGAGTGAATGGTTTGAGTGGGTTTGGAGCAGAGCTCAAGATGAATCTAATGAGTAGTAGGGATGCGAGTTTTACTGCTGGTACTACTACGACTAATGAGCGTTCAGTGCATAGGAGCATGACTAGCAGGGATGATGGTAGTAGTAGTAGTAAGAAGACTGCAGGTGTTGTACTCAACCAGAATGAAATGCAAAATGGAGTACGAATGGATGATGATTTGGGTGATGAGACGCCCACGTCCACTGCATTCAAATCTGTGGAGGACGAGAGGAAAAAATGTTTGCAAAAGTTATTCAACTCGTCAGAGAGATTAGGAGAATCATCCCATTTGAACAGCAGTCGGCTCTCCCCCATGTTATTTTCTGATGGACGGAACAATATGGAAGATGAAATTGAAAATCAGTCTCCTCCTTGTCATCATCGTCGTCTTTTGTCCAATTATGAGGATTTAAAAATTCAACGGTATTTAAAGCAATTGACGACTTTGAATTCGTCCTCGATTGATAATAGTACTAGTAAGGGGCTAGAGTCAAATTCAGAACAAGTTGAAAAAGAAAAGTCCGGAGATTCGTTATTTGGAGATGGGGAAATATTTTCTCAGGGGCGATTTGACAATATGTTGTATGAAAATGGATCCTTTGTGCCTTCTGCAACTAGAAAAAGCTTAATCGAAATGAATAATAGGAATAGAAGAGAAGATTCCAAAGCTAGTTTGGCTGCTCAAAATTATAGTTTTGAAAATGAGTATAATTATTCCGACGGGGACCGGTACCCATTGAATTTTGTTACAGTGGATACTACTTTGAGCACTTTGGGGAGTTTGCCACATGTCAGTTCCGGGGAAATGAATTCTCTGGAGGATAAAGACTACTGGAATAGTAGCAATAATTTAGCCTTTAATCCTGAAGAGGACAATAGTATGGAACCTAAAGAGCGGGATTTCAAACAACGAGTACATATCCCACTCCCCATGTACTCGTCAGCAAAGAAAGATTTATCTCCTACAATGCCTTCCCAATCCAAAAATGAAGACATTGGAGACCTCTATGGTCGCAAAAATTTGAAGCCCCTTGTATCTCAATCTAGATATTCTGCTTTCGAATCGACAATTCGTAGAAATACAAAAGGTGAAGATAACAGAGATACAGGTAGTGGCATTATTGACTACAAAGTTAATGCTACTTTGCCTCCTACCTCATTTAATCTTGGCTCTTCTGGACCTGTGTCGAGACCATTGATAAAATCCATAGTAACCATTGGAAACTTTGACAAAGCCTCCCTTCAGGAAGATAGACACTTCTCTTTGGAACCACGGTTGGGTGGTGACCATACATGGAAGAACTCTGCTCAGCTAGAGCTCATGAACTATGGTCATGAAGAGAACAATAGTCATTCTCTCACACACCATTCTATAAGGAATCCAAGATTTGGCAATACGACCACAGCTTATGGCTCCCATTTGGAACCAGAGTGGATTTCCAAGGCCAGAAATCGTGAGAATCGTATTACTGACTGGAGTATCATCGGAAAACAAGACAAGAGCAGAGTTGATGACACCAGTTATTCTTCCCGAGAACCACCGTGGCTTCAAGAAATTCGATCTAAAAACAAACCATTACTCCAAGATGGAGTTGTAGGGAATCGTGGTGTATTCAATTCTGCTGACGAAAATACCCAAGGTGTGGTGAACGTGAACAAAGTGTGGAGTAGTGAGGATAACAAATCCTTGCATTCAAGTGCGCGTAGAAACTCCACAGATGGCATTGATGAAATGAATGCAAGCATCGGATTTATCTCCGCAACAGCAAACTACAGTAATAGCGAACAGCGTAGAGTAAGAGGAAAGAGTGAGACTAGTCTAACTGTCGGAACGAATAGAAAATCTTTAAAATTGGTAGCCGACGCTTTTATGCCACCATCACCCAATTCAGTCGTCAGTACTGCTGCCGCAGACAAGGGTACAAAAATTCGAAATAGATCTGGCAATAATAGACATCATATTGAAAGCTATAGCAGCAATGATATAAAGGAAAAGGAAATGAGTCCGGAGACGGGGAAAATGGCTGAAATTGTGATTAGAAATGATGAGAAGAAGGCAAAACCTCCAAAACCTCCTCAAAGGAGCGTTTCACTTACTAACAACAGTGGAGTTTTGGATGGAGACGAAAACAAGAAATCTCCGGGTGTGAATGTGGATAAAACTAGTAGCAATTTAACCAAAGGGTTATCACAGGACCACAAAAAACAGACAATGAGGAAGGGAACCACCAAAAAAGGGACCAAGGAATTGGATACAGAGACTTCCATTACCTCTGCTTCCGGTGTACCGATTCATAGACATCCTACAGTGAAGGTATCTAAACTTCCGATTCGAACCAGTGCTAGCGTGTCAGTATCAAAAAGGACGGCTGGAGGAACTAATGAGCCCAAGGTTACAACCACCTCATCAGCAGCTCGTGTCAAGAGTAATAAATTAAATGGTCAGTACAAATTGGGATCAGCTAAAGTTAATGTCTCCTGTCGTTACTCTTAGCTAGTTTGTGAACTGTAATATAAGTAGAAGATTGTTTTCTTTTTTTCTTCTGATGTCTTGTGTACTTTGCATTTAACTTTAGGTTAAGAACTTTGGCCTAAAAATGACACACATAACATTTACGTCATTATATAATGCATTGATTGTAGCACTAACGCTTAGAAACTATAGTTAGTTTAGTTAGTTAGTGACTTGTTGCATAGGATATCACTGATATCAGTATTTTTTTAGTCTTGCTATTACTTACATGTTCTTGAATGTATTTACTTGAATTAATTGTTTCTGTATCAATTTTAGTTTTTAATTTAGGTAGAGCAAATGCTCAACTGTATTTTTCTACTTTTTTGCATGATTTGCACTTTAGATCGGGTTTAGCTTAATTTTTCCTTTAGACGTAGACGTACTCGTTTGGAAATTGTACTGTTGAAGATTAATCAATTGCATGGATATGCATATGTTTGTAGTAACCCCGAATTCAGATGCTAAACGCCAATGCAAGGGGAAACTGGGGAATCCGTCTCAGCCAAAGGATCATCAGTCTGGGAATAGCTCAGGAGGTCGTAAAAATGTAGTTTCCTCAGATAAGAATACTCGATCAAGACCATCTCAGAGAGTCGGTACCTGAACTGACTCTGCATGTCACCATTTTTTACAGCAAAATTATCAAACATTGACAACTCTTGTACCAAACCATGAAGTTATGTCAGTAAAGTCACTAATAATATGAAAATAGGAATCATTCCCATTCAGATAAATATGAAAGTAACATGTAACATGACCAATATAAAATATTAAATAAATTGTTGGGTTGGAACAAATTCTGTATTGGTTTAGTTACTATAAATTCAATGGATTTATTTTCTACGGTCATTCTGAAATTATGCAAAAATAAATGGTGCCATTGCGTCACACATATATTTCTAAATGTATGCTTGAAGTTATCAAACAGTGAATTTTATTAGAAATCAAGAATATTTCGAACAAATCACATGTATTAGTTCTATTTATTAGATCTTCATTATCTTCATCAACTTTTTTCCTCTCCACGGTACACTTTGTAACATGCCTAATATTACAAATAATAATCGGTAACTAAAAGCTATAGTTTTCAAACGAACACTATCATGACATAACGTAAGCTTGCTCGATCTTCATTATTGGTTCCCGTATTTAATGTAAGTATTCATAGATAAATTCAAATGATGTGCGTAATAGCTCAATCAGTTAATGATCAATGCTCAAAGGATAAGTACGGCAAAGTAGAACGGATAACAGAATAAATGAAGAAGATAAATTCTACAATAAACAATACATAACAAATAACATTAACAATAGCATAAATTAAATTGAAGACGAGCAAAAATGATCGAATAGCACATTTTAATAATTTGAAAGAGAAAATGACCGGATAAGTTAGTAGCACTACCGAAAGGAAAACTTGGACCCCTCCTTACCGTTCACAATGTCGCATAAAAGGTTGGAATTGTCGTAAAGTATCCAAACGCATAGATAGGATTTACTGCATACATCCCATAGCCGTAGAGAAAAGGACCTTCCCTTTCTTTTTCTTCTTTTTCTGTCCAGAAGTTGCTCCAGTTTCCACAACTGTCTCATCATTTCCTGCAGCATTCTTATTCTCGAATGCTTTAGCGATTGCATCGGAAATACTGTTGCGAAAAAGAGGCACGGGAGTGCATTCATCAGGATCTTGGTCAGACTCTGAAAGTCGAGAACTTGGATTTCCTTGACTACGTCCCCATGCTCCCGCAATAGGGTAAGTAGGACTTCTTGTCATCATTTGCTTTTGTGGTTTCGACACAACCTTTATAGTGACAAAACATATAAGTAAATGATCCCTTTCTTTGCTTTAAAATAATTTCGACTCACCTGCGCAAAAGACACGGATGAACTGCCAGAAAGTTCTTCACCGTGCAATCCAACTGAGTTGATAACAGAATCAGAACAATCCGAACCGCCAGGTGCAGTATCTTCAATTATAGAGACCAAAGGAAATCCTTCTTCAAGTCCTTGTAAAGAGTTTCCACAGTCGGGGAAATCTTGCCTTGACTCTATCTGTTCCCAAAATAATATCATATAACTTTTAAGCCAAGCACAATAAAACAACAAGCATTTTACAGTAACACTGCAGAAAGAGAAAACAGAAAATATTTTCATAACTTTGTAGTTCACTAGTTTGTACCTTTGGAAACGGGATTAGATTGCGCCGTTTCCGTTCATCTTCCAACATTTTCTTTTCTCGCTTTCGTTCCTCCGATACTTTCTCTCGCCTCCTCTTCTCTCTAGAGCTTAACTGACCAGAAAACTCTTTATACACATTTCTAGGCACCACAGGAGGCTTTAATTCAACTTCAATGAGTACAAATGACGAAGTCAAGGGCAAATGTCGCAAAAACTTCAACCGTTTTCGCACACCATCGGTCATAGACATATACTCTTTTTCAATAACTTTGAATTGCACCATTTGTGGCCACTGATTAGCATCATCTCCAAAAGTTTTCCATAACATCGCCATATTCAATGGGTGCAGAAAAATTTTTTGACCGTCACTGGCTGCAATAGTAAAACTGCATTAGTTAAGGATCCATGTCCGGAATTTGCTTTAGTACTTTTATGCAGCAATTTAACATCTAATGTGTGCAACGCATAAAGGTGATAGTTGAAGTAATATCAACCTTGATAGTAGTAGTAGTAGCCAGCGCGATCTAAATCCTTTATCCACGATTCATCTTCTCCAGCACTGCTATCACTATCGAGCCTTTCCTTCTTGTTTTGATCCAACCCAGTCTTCAAAAATTTAAGAAATAACATGACAGAAACATAGATAATATGCGATATTTTATTTATAAGCGATATACATTAAGTAACTTTACTTACAGCAGTCTTTACAAAACTGGCTTCTATTTTATCATCAGGAGATGGAGATGCAACAATGCTCGGATCCAAACCCAATGACGCTGCCACCAAAGCGGCTTCTTGGATTTTCTCAATTGAATCCATCAATTTCTCCCTGTCCTGAGAGTCTTGCAAAGCTTCTTGAATGAAACAGACTTCGGGGCAATGAGCGTCCTCCTCGTACAAAGCTTGTAATTCTCGCATTTCTCGACGTATTACTTGTTCCTTTACCTGAAAACAAAAGATTTTGTCACTGCTGAACTGAATTATTCTGCGCTCCTAACAACTTTTTATGATGTTGAACATATGGGTGAGTGAGAAAAAATAAACAGCAAAAATTCTTGGTTGGAATCAAAAACTATTGGAGGATTTTAGGATTTTTATAGTTTGTCAGAATTTATAAAAAACTAACCTGTTCTGAGGAAACAATCAACAATTTGGAATAGATGTGTTCCCATTCAGAAACAGCACCTGGCTTACACATCAGTGGCATTGCCTCAAAAGAATCCTTGGCACAGCACATCAATTGCATCTCGATTTCATTTCCAACTTCAACTTCGAAGCTGAGTTTGGACACCACACTGACAAAAAAAGATGAAAAATGATTGATGTATACTGAATACTTATATTTTGAAGAAACTAAACCTATACACTATAGGGCACGCCGAATAGTAATGATCGAAACTAGTTGATTACTTATCTTACCTTTTAAGATCACATCGCTTTATTGAGTCGTAGCATATAGGACAGGCTCGAGATGGTTTATCCGACAGGGCCAAGTAGTGTAAGATACATGGCCAACAAAATATATGCCCACAACGAGTCATCTTTGCTGCCACTGGTGGAGCAAGACAGATTGGACAAGCTGGTGTGCCACCGGTACTTCCAATAAACTTATGTCGCAAAAATACATCATCAAAAATTGAAATCCAAGAGGCATACAAAATTTAAACATGAAAATAAAAAATATTAATTACAATTTGCTCCACAACATCCCAATTCATCAAGATGTCAGGATCTGCTTTGTATACAGAAGAATGTTCTCCATCCCGTACCATAAATTGGCAACTATAATCCAGTAAAATCGGTAAATGTCAATGCCAATAAGTAAAAGCAATACGCCAGTAATTAATAAATAGTTATTGCAAGGTGCAACTTTTTTTACTCAACCTACTTGGCTTGCAAAAATTGTTCCTTGTTAAATTTTGGTCTAGCGCCTGCAGAGACTGGAGTTTTCTGAGATCTCCAAGTACCACCTTGGTGGGTATTATAAGAATGCCATGAGCCTGGTGCATTTAGCTGACTTGGACGCGGAGCAAAGTGGAAGTTCAGCAAGTGATTCAAATTCTGCTTTTTGCTTCCAGGGGTTTGAATTGAGCCCATTTCTGGCTCGTAATCATACTCATTTACTGTTACCTATGAAAACATAAACAAAACATGACCTTTAGTAACGTTAGCTTATGTTTGATGCATTGGTGGCAAATGGCGAGATTAACTCATAGCTGAGGGCATACCTGTTCTCCAATACCGTTCCCTCTTGGCCGTGGCTTTTTGTCCATCCCTTTACTTTTTTGTGAATTAGGTTTGCGATAGTCGCGATTGAGTGAAGCATTGTTAGCTCTTGCTGGGGATTCTCGACGTTTAAAGGATGTTTTCGAAAAACTTTTTGACAACTGATTTCCTCCATTACCATCTGAAATTGACAATATAACAAAACTTAATGTTTCTGTAGCAATTTTTGTACGCTACATTTGTTTTTCCAACTATGATAGATTTCCTTAAGGCAATCGTCATCGTCACCCAATAAGAATGAAAACCACAATTAACTTACTTGGCTCCATATCAACTCTTACTTTTTGGGGAGTGAGTTTAATATTTAATTTAAGCCAATAAAATTCTTTTGACCTCCTACATTTGTTGTATACTCGACAACGATTTCAATAACTATATGCTTGATGAAGGAGGAAAAGGAGTTACATTTCCTGAAATTAATCAACAGGAATCGACGGACAAGCAGTAGAAGTATTAGGATCCAAAACCACCTCACATGAAACCGATAAGTTTGCATTTTAGTTCTTAGATTAGTTTGTTGTCAGCACTAGGAATTTACATCGGTTTCCTAGGCAACACATTTTTGACGGCGTGATAGTAAGCGATATTATAGGTGAAGGCAGGATACCGCAATTTGATTATTACAAATCATGGCCTTGACCCCTTGACTGTTGACATTGAAATTAAAAATTGAAACGTACCTTGCTTATTAGTTCTGCTGGACGTTTCTTGAATAGCCTTCGATGGAGGTACACAAAAGCCTTTTTTGTCCATTGTGGGGTCGTCGCTCATTAAAATTAAGGGCAATTTGAAAATGCCCGTGGCAAACGGGATTGCTAAATTCCGATTGAAGCTTCATATTATTCATTTAAAATTGAGCCATTCTGCTTAAAAACCAAAAGTACTTTTATATGTTCACTGATGCAATAAGTGGTGAGGATGAATTTCCAATAAAAGATTGCAGATAAAAGGGAGTAGTTTTCCTCCCTAATGTTATATCCCAGTTGATCAATTGACCAATTAAGGGACAATCCTTAAAAAAATATATTCTTAATATTTCTCCGAAAAAAAAGCACTGACTGTACGCCTCAACTTGAAGACATGAAATGAGGATCATATGCCTCAATGCTCTCTGAAAGTTATACACTGCTTACTTTGCTTTTTGCACTCGGTTGCTATATAATAATATCTTCAAATACTTACTGTGAATTGGCTGGCACTTCAAAAACTTCCCATTTTACCATCGTTACATATCCCATGAGAAACAGATGCAAACAAGCCTTTAGCTAGATCACATTTTTAGCCACCAAAGCCGTCGATAATCCCCGTAAAATTGTGGCAAAAGGCAAAATAATGTAGTACATTGTCGCCCAAACTCAATGTTATCCTATTATGGTTTTAGGCGAACAAAAAGGCCGAAAAACGCGCACGGCTCTACACATAGAATATAGCTGGCTACGCACAACTGCTATACTATAGAGCGGATGAGTTTGAATTTACCGAGATCTGAAGGAAAGACGCTACCGAGATCGACTTTTGATCAGAAATCAAACATTTCATTTGGGTTCGTTTAAAAGTAGTTATTTAATTGGACAGTTAAATTATACTACAATAGCTCTAATTTGTCCTTAGATACTAAATATTTGAGACGTAAAACTTTGTTAATTGTTAAGTTCAATTTTGACCAGCAGATGAAATGAGAACACAAGCAATTTTTTGTTGAAAAGGGTTGCTTACTGCACTGGTAAGCCAAATAAATGCTGTTCGGCAATCAAGTACTCTCTGGATTTAAGTATTCAATCTTTATTATTGTGTTTTTTTTACGTTTCAGGACTTGAGAATTTGGTAATAAGAGTGGTGTATTCAAAATGACCACCGGAGGTGATTCGGACTCTCATTCATCGAACGGTGGAGAAATGGGAGACTTTTCAAATCCTAGCATGGAAAAAAATGGAATAAAAGAAGCAAAAGCATTAAGGAAACTTGATAATATCAAGATTATTCAAGTTGCTAATATTGCCCCACAAGCGACCAAGGATCAAATGCAGAATCTTTTCGGCTATATTGGCAAGCTTGAAGATATTAGGCTCTATCCAACCATGTAATAATCATTTTTATGTTATTCAGCTATATTTACCTTTAGAATAGTGCTGTACGTCTTTGCCAACGTTAAGTTTTTATTGGGAAGAATGATTTATTTAACTAAACGTGCAATTTCTTTCATTCATAGGGACATCGGTATGAGTGTTACCTCCAAAATATGTTTCGTCAAGTTTTATGAAAGTCGTTGCGTTGGTGTAGCCCAACACTTGACAAACACCGTCTTTGTTGACCGAGCTCTTATAGTGATTCCCTATGTTGATGGTAATTTGTTTTCTGATCACCCACTATTTTTTGTGCAATTTAGAAACGATTTATGACAAAATTCATATTATGATTTTTCCTTGTAGGTCTTGAGATTCCAGATGAGCAGAAAGGCCTAGAACTGCTGGGTAGTGGAACGTTGCTGCCTGGCATTGCTGATCCTAAACTGCCGCAGCATGTTACCAGTCAAGTAGAGGTGTGTGTTGTTTTTTCACTCTCACTTACAATTGAAGTTCACTTTCATTTATGGCCGTTTATTTTTATGACATAGTTTGAAGGAAATCCTCCTTATCAAGTTGTTTCCACCTTTGATCCCAAACTGGCAGAAAACAATTTACCCCAGTATCCCAGCCTGCCGACTAGTTTGGATACTAGGCGAATTGAAGAAATCCGTCGGACTGTTCTCCTTGCCAACGTTGACACTGAGGTAATAGGATCATGGAATAAGATCAAGGAATAAGATCATATTCGACTGCGGCAACTGTATTAGTTGGTTATGTTTCTAATTATATGTGTCTTCAAATCTACAGCTAACTGCTCAACAAGTGATGGACCGCTTTAGCCAAGCGGGAGAAGTGAAGTACTTTCGTTTTTGCACTCGTGATAATGATCCATTGTTTTATGCTCTGATAGAGTTCACCGAACAGCCTGCTGTTTTAGAAGCTTTGAAGATGAACGGAACAGCTTTGGGATCGAAAATAGTAAAGTAAGTGGCTCAATTTGCCCTGTATATCAAAACTTTTTCCATTGACTGTGATTTGATTGCCCCTGACAATCTCAATCTCTTATAATAAGCTTCTTCTCTCTTTATGCGCAAACATTTTGAAAATCAAGTTTTAGAAATGATTTTGGTCATACTTAACACTAAAAAAACATTTTTCTGTATTGTTGTTGTATCAATTATGTGAATGATCTTTGGGAATGGATGGATCTTTGGTGGATGGATCTGAGGTGGGATGTGCAAATTTCTATCGCAGATCATATTCCTTTGCAAATAACTCAAAGGAGGAGTTAGTCCTCTCCTCGCCTCTTTCCCAAGTCCGCAAGATTTTGCTCGTAACTCGTCCCCCATTTGGGTTGAATGATTCATTTGTTTTTTCTCTATCAGTCATATTTTTAAGGCTATTGTAGCTACCCCATTCAATCGCATTTTATACTTATTATTGTTATTATTAGATTTATTCCATCTTCCATCAATTGGCAATGGGACGTTGATGTCAAATTGAATACGTTTAATCTTGTTTTTTTATCGTCTATTTTTTGTTTCTGCCAAATGTGCTTGAAAATTGTGGGTGTTGATGATCTTCTCGAGTTTTTCAATTCGATGCAAAAGTGCAAATATTATGCTCAGCTCTCTTATACTGACCTCAAGGTATGGTAAGTTAGTACGTTCATATCCTTGAGAAGGATGCATTTATATTCAGGGCTTAATAATATTTGCGAGTTTTAGTCAGTTTATTACACAGATTGTGGCATTCGCCTCCAAGTCAACTTGTCTATGTTGAAGCATGCGAGTTACGACACAATGTGCAACTACGGGTTACTTGTGCATAATGTGTAGTTTCAGTTTCTAATACCATCCAGCCAGTAGTGCCAGTCCTGTGTCCCTGGATACCATGACCTGGTGAACTTGATGACTTTGAATTCGTGTTGATGATGATGAATTTTTCTTTTTAATATTTACACTATTTTAATAGTCTTTCAATGCCAACTATTAATGTTGTTACGACTTTTCGCCCCCTACTTCCGATCCTCATTCTATATGCATAAACAATATTTTAAACTAAATGCATACAATCCATTCATGGTTATTGGAAAAAATGTGAAAAGTAGTCTCTTTTTTTTATTTTTTGCGTATGTCGTCTCAGTGGTGTTGTGGAGCCCAGAATGAAAGATGCTACCGGACGTGCGGCCACACAGAGCTTGAAACACTCTTTGTCTTTAGTTGTTTAATTGGTAAAAATACTTTGTAGTCGTAGTCATAGATACATAGGACAGAAAGACAGTATAGGTTCTATAGTGAATAAAGCTATGAGCCTTCGTGTATAAGTCCTTTTCCCTCTAGTTGGGCCCGATAAAGTGAACATCAAAGTGATGACGAACTTTTCTTTTTGTTTGTTGTTTGTGTGTAAAGGCACAATGTGAATAGCTGCTAGGCGGATCTTCGCCCCACTGTGTAGCTAACATGACTTGTGAGTCGCGTTTCTCGTAGAAGTGAGTACTTCCACACAAATCCATTGTCATCATTTCTCCTAATTACCATATGTTGTACTCTGCCATGTTATGTTATGTTTTGTCTAAATTGTTGGAAGGACAAGTCGAGGAAACTTCTTTCACCAAATTGCTGCTCGCCGTCTTTTTCTTTGCCTTGAATTTTTGCTTGAGATTAATAATTTATTTTTGTACGTACGTAGGGTATTCCATGCGACTCAGGCGATCATTAAACCGCAGGCTAAGACCAATGAAGCTGCACAAAAAGAAATTGAGGATGCTATGTCCAGACAAGCCCAAAGTTTGTTATCTCATGGAATGGATTCCACCAGTGGTACGCTAAGTACGATTACGAGATAATTTATAAAAGCTAATCTTCATGAGGTATCTTGTTTATATGTACATATGTATGTATCAATATTCATTATTTATTACACAACTCGTAGGGCTTTCAAAGGACAAACGACGAAGTCGTAGCCGAAGTCATAACAGAAGGTCAAGGTCTAGAGATAGAAGGCGATCTCGTTCTAAAAGTCGCCGTCGTAGCCGATCCCGGAGCAAGCATAGGTCTTCTTCAAAACAGATATCCCGTTCAAAGAAATCTCGCTCTAGATCTAGGTAATTGGTTGATAATGATAGTCATATTTATTAACAGATCTAATTTTTGAAAGCCTCTGACTAGCCTAGCCTAGCCTAGCCTTTGACTTGTACCGTTCAATTTTTCACCCAGGGAACGACGGCGCAGTAGAAGCAAAAAACGTTCTCGTAGTCGTGGAAGAAGCCGCAGGAGTCGTAGCAGGTCTCATCATTCGAAACGATCTAGATCTCGTTCGAAGAAAAGGGAACACAAATCTAAAAAGTCTAAAAAAGATAAGGATCGGGACAAGGACAAGGATAGAGACAAAGACAAGGACAGAAGCCGTGGAAAGGACAAGGAAAAATCCAAACTGAAGGAAAAAGAAATCGAATCAAATGACAAGGAAAAAGAGCATGATATGGAACCGGAAAGAGAATTCCATGGAGAAATGGGATGTGAACCAAGCGTTGTCACTGCGTGAACAGATCGTTGTGTCCAATTATTGAGTGTCAGTGAACACTGAATATCGGGCTTCAAACGAGGCAACGTTTGTAATTTATGATATTATACAATGCTTTCAGTGATGTCATGATTTGATTCAAGCTGTTTTATGTGCATTTTGTTGACTTGTTTTTCTTTTTGTTATATTCACTTTTAATGTAAATGTGAGTTGTGTATGGTTTTCCAATAAAGATATCTGGAAAAGATATGATGAGCTCGCTCAAATCTTTGTATTATCTTGAAGCATGCAACTGTAATATTTTCGCTGCTTGTATTAGGTATTTCTATTTCTAGTTTGTTGTACGTATTAAATATTAAACATCAAGTTTGTATTCGCTATTATAATTTTTATTTACTATTCAGAATCGTTGCATGAGTATGTATACGTTTTTGTTGTAATTGTGTGCTTGTATCAAGAATAGCAACAAATAAAGATTTCATGAATGAAAAAAAGTGGTATTGTAGTCTGTTTCTGTTAGTTCCATGTTCGCTCTTACTGTTTCTTTTGTTTTATGCAGAAACCAGAAACATCAAAACGCATAACGCGTCTATAATTACGATGGAAGTCTCATCGTCAGCGCAATTTTTAATACTTTTAGCATGCTAATATTTCTAACCGTAATTATTAATAGTTTTATCGATCGCGGTAGCATGAAATTAGTCGCTACTCGCTATTGTAATCATATTATTTCCGTTTTCTTTGATGGTGTTGACAGACAATTTACCATGAAGCAATTCATAACCATAAAGAAAGGCATATGCTTTCAGGCTCGGATTTTGTATAATTTGAATACGCTGCAAATAGAGGTGGAGTGGAGAGAATTGAAATTTTGTGTTTTGTGCTCTGGGTTGAATGTCAAGAAGACCAAAGGGTATTTAAGATTTTAAAAATGTCGAACGAACAAAGTGGAGATCTCAGCCAGAAGGGTGTTTTCTCGGTCGGAAGCCGAATAAAATGCCGCTACAAGGGAAATCAAGTAGAAGGAGATGTTTCTGGATTCCACAGCGCTGCACGCCTGCTAATGATCCGTAAGTTCGACATAGGAATACGGTTGGGAGACATTATTAGCTAAAATTGTAAGCCACTCTCTACACTTTTGTACCAGCCGATGACAAAAGGGGCAATTTTTTGCTAGCTGACTGAATGATGATCAGCTAATTCATTTATATTTGTCTTTATCAGGGGCACCAGCATCAAATGGAAAACCATCCCATAATGATATTTTTCTTATTAATGCGGATAGCGTTGATAAAATCACGGTAGACGATAGGTCGACTCCGGAAGTCTTAAAACCCATCAATTTTCAAAAGGTTTGTTGTGTGCTAGCCTCTGCTTTCTGTCATGCAATGAATGCTAGTTTCTGAAGTCCAACCACTGGTGGTGATTGCAATAATTCTCATCTTTAATGTGATTTAATTTATATTCAGTTGGAAAAGCGTCGTCAGAAAGCTGCTGGTACCAAAAAAGCACGAATTTTAGCTCTCTCTGCCGATGTTGCTCCCGAAGGGCGTCAGTTATTTCTCACTATTATTAAGACGTAAGTGAATTTTTTAGTATTATAATTTAATAATATGCACTATTGAATCTCGAAAATGGAAAATAATATGTGCAGTAATTACTTTTTTGCGATGGATTACTAATTGAACATCAATTGATAATGGTTTTAATTGTACCCATTAGTTACGATGAAGTGGACTGGGATGGAGACAATATAATTGTTTTGAATGAAGTTAAAATAACACCCCCCTATCGAGTTGAAAATGTACATGGATTGACTGAGAAGGAGGCTTCAGTTGTTATGGTTCGCAAAATCGTAGATAAGCACTGGGCCGAACAACCAGCTAGTGCAACGGCTTGACGTCTGTCCCTAATTTAAGAGAACGTTTTATGTAACCAGAATGTAATGTATTAGCCAAGAAACAACATAAAGTAGATAATTCAAAAACCTTTTTATAACAGTGTGGTTGTCCAATATTTCTATTGAGTTGATTAAACTACCGTAACTAGTGCTGTATTCTTATGTCTTAGCTTGAATCGTATTAAATTGTAGTGAAATTTGAGTGATCAAAAATTCGTTATTTAAGTTTTGAGGCATTTGAAATTTCATTTTTCTTTGTCAAAGCTAAATATTCTTAGCTCTACCATACCATAGACTGCCATCCAATCCAAGTTAAGAAGTCAGTCACCGATCTAATATCTTTTCAGCGGACATCATATTTCATACAAATAACTTTAGGCTCCGTGAACCTGAACCATCTTGAGTGAATGGAATAGTTATATGGTGTCCTGAATTGAGCTTTTGATAATCAATGTTGACATTCGACCATTTCGATTTTCAAAAATTCAAGCAAGATACGTTACTTGAAATCGAATTGACCCCCTTTTATCAGCGGAAAATTATAGATTTAACCATATCTGCTGGGGCTAAATTACTCATCTCGCTAGTGTCAAATTATATAAGACTACTTATTATCATGTACCATGAATAATTTGCATAAAAACGAGCCTAAAGGGAAACAACAATCAGGTAAAAAAAGTTTTCAATGTTTTTCCACAAGTAACGATTTTCAGGACATCAAACTGTTAGTTAGACTTATTGTTAGTCTAGTACCAGTTAGATTCTCTAATCTCTAAACCAAAACAAAGGCAAACCAAGACTAATATTTTATTCAAGTTTACAGGTAAAATAGAAAATAGCCTGACAAAAACTTCTAATCTTTTACTGAAAAAATTAAGTACTGCATGGTTACGCAAAACTCCTATAAACTCCATATGCATGCTATGCGTATCATTATTTCACTAAGTTTGTAGTACAAACTAAAACTAGGCTAGTACAGCGTGAAAAGGCATCCAATATGGTGCATAGACCCAAAATTAAGTAAATGAAGCCGGAAATGACAATGAGCGTTGCTAATGAATACACTATATAGGCATATAGCGTGATATGGATCTCACTGTTGTGAATCGCCTATCTCGTTCTGTCCTTTTTTTGTCTTTCCCTTTAACATCATGAATAGCATAAAACCTTTAAGATTACATGAGATTTAGTTACCGACCAAGCGAATTAAGTGAACATGCTTGTCTTAACACTTATTCATCCGTACACTATAGACATTTTAATTCAATGACAATGACAGTATCAGACAAATAGTCAGTCAGAGGCTGATAGTGGAGGAACATCCTTACTACATACACATTTAGTTAATACTCTTGTCTAAAACTATAAAGGTAAAGAAACGAAGGCGAGTGTGAGCGAAAAGGCTGACAACTCCATTACACATAATGGCACGTGCCGCCATTTGTCTGTAATATGTGAGCCCCATGCATTGACACCTGTCATGAAAACACAATCACTCAATAATGGTTAGTTCTAACATTGGAACTAACAATAGTTACTGCTCAATCGGAGGAATGAACGTATCCTTGAAAATCATGCGTAGTGTACAACTAAATTGTAGGAATTTCAATCGTTTTCATGCATAAGAAATACGTAGGTTAAAAATTGAGTCAAGGTATTTTTTTTTTCAATTACGCAAAACAACTATTTTCTCGTAGGTTCTTTAGATTTTTTCAACAAAAAAACTGAAAATTAAATGAAAACTCAGCTATTATCAGCGTAAGACCCATTTGTAACCAATTTCTTTCTTTATTGAAAAATATGGCTCAAGCAATACAATGGAATTATGAAGGATTTCTATTTTGCGATATTTGACACTCTTTGAATGGATAGCTTTCGAAAGCATGTAGAAACTAAAAGTTGGATATAAATAACAAATAGCGCAGATTATATTTGCTTGTGGACTCATCATTCTTCTTACCCCCTATTAGCAATTGTCCTAACATTGACAGCATAAAAATATGTCTGCTACAATGGTGCTGGTTATTTGTCACATGTAAACAGAGCGAGATCAACAGACCATTTACAATCCATGAAATCCAGTATTAAAGATGAAACTCGACAAAACTTTACTCTGGTAAAATTAAGCTGATAGTGTTAAACAAACAAAATTATGCATACCAATGACTTAATTTCTGTAGTTTTTAATGAAAATGAATATGAATGCATGACAATCACAAATTAGTAGATCCAAAGCGTGGGCTTGGTTTTTGGTAGTTATTTGGTACCACGCACAATGAACATAGAGACCGTGTGTGATGCAAGAAAAAATATAAATTGACATTTGCTATCGTGAAGAATTACTTCTTACCTTGGTGCCGTCTCCTATGGAGCAATAGATTGTTTCTACGAAAACAACAACATTAAACAAAAAACCTCAGAATGACCGAAATTAAAACAATAAAACCTAATTATAATGAGTCAACTGCATGTGAGTTGTCTAGAAATCACCTAAAAATCAAGTAGAATGCAAGAAGAAAACAATTTTTGGCCTCACATAGCAACAAATTTCTGCCACGTAAGAAAACGAATTTCGGCCTCATTGCCTCATATATAAATGCGCCGGTCACAACAGTCACATTTCAAACAGGGAAAAACCAATATGGCCTCAAAATAGGAGTTTTTGTTCAAGCATCAACATTGATTCAATTTGTGTCTTCACTAGCAGTATATAATTTTAAACGGAGAGTACACACGAGAGCGAAATAATGACCACATTTTCTCAACCAACAAACTCCTGAAAACTATATGCTTTAGATACAAGAATAGTAATATGAAGTGGGCCCCATTGTATCTATGAAAAGTCTAACGACCGTAATAATTTTTCGTCTAATATGCTCAAAAGAGAAACCTACCTGCGCTAGGATTAGGATAAATATGATAGTTCATATTTATCCTAGCGCTGAAAACTCTTTGTGTGAATCCATTGACTATCAATTATAATTTCAAGAGTATATCTCGAACAAACTCCAAAAGACCATTTTGGCCTGCCAATGCAAAAGATGATAAAAATGTACCTGACTTAAAACTTGAGTTAGAAAGAAGTCAACCTTCTTGTTAAACATATAGCAACTTGCTGACGCAAACTTTAACTATATAATCTAACTCTTGAGTGAGGCGACGACATTTCATTGTTATGCATCACTGACAGCGTACAGAGAGTCAAGTGGACTAGCTAAAAGTTTCATTTTTAGCATTTTAACTGCAACGGATTCACTTATTGCTTGGATAACTGTCCTCTCTTGAGCATATAGATATTCGACAACAGCATAAAAAAACACTTTCATTCCTTTTTTTTGTTGTTGTCACACACTCAGTTTCACTATCTTCAGACGTTTGGACCAGCAGTGTTAAAACAGTGCTCTTTGTTTTCCTCTGTGGCTACCACAGCATTCATCTATCGAACCAGTTAGTGAGTCGGAGTCCTAGTGATGGAAAATGGGCAAGTGTGACTGTCGTTTCCGTTTTTTTTGCTCCCAATACTACATTATATTTAGCCTGTTCATATCCCTGGCTTTGGCCCAATACAGGTTAGCCACAGTTCTTTGTTTACAGTTTTCTTCATAATATAATGTATATATGTTTGCGTGTGTGCGTGACATTTGAATGTCAGTCATAGTATGTTCACATTGTTTTGTGCGTGTGCGTGTGTGCAACCAATATTTTTTTTGCATCATTAGAAGCACTAACACTATTCGGAGACCAAACAATGATAACAGATATTATGAAGACGATTTTTACCCGGATGATTCTCCACCAGCGCCCAGGAGGGAACGAGTGCGTGAGCGGCCTCGGGAGCGCGAACAAGTCAATCCATGTCAACCAAAATATCATAGAGTAATCAGCAATCAACCCAAACGCAGTTATAATTATCGCTTTGGGTCTGCCAACTCTAGAGAACATGCGCTCTGTGACCGGGATTTGCCTCCTGGTTGGTACCGCTTTCAGTCGCTGGCGGGTAATACGATTCCTACATCATGTCCCGGAACTAACTACTGTGGTACCAGGGCACCTGTCTGGATGAAAGGTATACAAATTAATACAATACATTATTGTTATATTATGTTATACACGAATTACTGTTCAAGGATGTATACATCATTTTCAAAATCATTACATTGCAAATTAAATAGTATTAAATGTTATCTATCTGTGACCTATTTGATAATATTCCTAAAGACTTGATTCTAATAGTTAGTTGGTTAGTATTCTGGTTTCTGGTGCTGTTTATTGCTAATGGCTAGCTACATTACAAGGGGAAGGTGATATGATATAGTACAGAAATTTGCGGTTTTTTAAAAAGGAACTAATCAAAATATGATTGAAACGTTGGAAACGTCTATATGGCACACGGATACTATATGAAGAAATCTTTGCAATAATCCATGCATGTTCAAGCGTGAAAAACCACAAATGAGTTTTGCGGTTTCCTTTGCATGATAACAACAATTTAACCCCATTTTTTACATGCGCTACAAGCTACAATGATAAGCTTTTCTTCTGTCCATTTCAATTTATGCCATTTTTTACTTCCAATTTTGCATATCATTCTCATACACTAATCTCCCAGTAAAAAAGCTTTAACAAGTTACCCCGTATACTTTTAGTTTTCAAGAATTCATTACATTTTGACTTTAATAAACCTCCAATAATCAGAAACCTGTGATTCGTCATATCATAATGCAACATTTACGCACAAGGGTAGTCTGTCAAACAAATAAAATTCCCCTCAGGATACTCCATATTAGTTTTTGCTCAAGCAGGATTCTATACTGAACGAGACCGTACGATGTGACCAAATTTTTTCACTTTTGTCGACAAAATTAGGAACCATTCCAGACGCCCATGAAGGTGAAGTCTCAGCTGTTGGTTGCGTCAGTGTTCAAGGAAATTGTTGTTCAACTCAAATGCCCATGCTGGTAAGAAACTGTTCCGACTTTATTGTGTACCATTTGCGACCAACACCAGCCTGTCCATCATCTTATTGTGCCGGCTACGAAGTCCCTTGTCCCGGAGGATTATCGTCAGACACTGGCTACACGCCTTGTCATTGTAATACATTTTTATGTGTACAGCTTGGACAAACTTCATGTTCTATTCAATTGCAACTAATGAAATAGCCTATGTGTATTCTTCATTTTAGTTCCTGTCGAGATTTTAGAAACCAAGATATCCCACTCTCTGTCCAAGGACGGAACTCAAGTGGAATTCTTTTGTGATGTAACGTTGGGTGGAGAAGTTTCACCGGATTCTGTTTCCTTGGAGGTTGAATGGTTAGCTGATGAGGAAGTTATTCAAACGGAAACATTCAGTTTGCTTCAACAGCATAAGGGTGTTCTCAAAGAGTCCAAGTGGTACATTGGTCAAGTTGTAAGTTTATGTGCAAGTGCTTGTTTCGTATATTTTTAATTTTACAAACTACATTCACTTTTGCTACAAAATTATTGCAATGGACGCAAAAACTTATTCCTGTCGTTTTTTTTAAATATTTGAAAAAAAGTCAGTGCCGTCAGTCAATACTTGAATCAAGCAATTATTTCTACGGTCCAAGATTGTTTCTTCCACGTACTAATTCATTGTTCATTTCTCACGTTTTATATTATAGTTGCAATGCAGAGCGAGAGCTAAACACACCACTATCAATACTTTCACATCCTTGGCCTCAAGTGACTATTTTAACACTGGGGTGCTTATCCCGACATCACCTACACTCCATACAACGGAAGGTTAGAAAATATTAAGCACAATCATAATAATAATCTTTCGTAACTTAATTCTAGTGGATATTTGTGTGGTTGTTGAAAACATTAATGTTGAGAGAAAAAGCAACCACATACGAATATGCATGCAACTCTTACGGATTTTCTTTGTAACCTTTTTGTATTACCCATTTGCATCTTATTGTTCCCCGATGAGAAATCTCCGCCATACCACAGCCAACATGTTTTCCTTTTCACCATAATTCCTTAATTACACTGTCACAAACGTTTTTGACAATAGGATCAGCACCCGTTTATGTAGAGTTGCAACCTGGAGTTCCAATCACTTGTCCACCCAAGAAGAAAGCTCCACCTAAGGCAAAACCTGCAGCTAATCAGCAGAGGAACACGAACAATAACAAACCGAAGGAAAAAGAGCCAGAACCAGAAGAAGAAGAATGCTGTGTGAATTTTGACATTTTTACACGAGTTTCTTCGACAAACACACCAAGATGTGCTTCTGGAAGTCCCTTTGATCTCGCTGTGATGAACGCTTGCACTTACCGAATTTGCGCCGATGATTGGAATGCAACACATAGGATTCCCATTTGGGCCGTGAATGACGGTCTCTATGGAGGGGATTTTGACAAAGATGAAACATATGGGTCTGTAGTTGTTGACATTACCACTAGCGAAGAAAAAATTCCTCCTAGATGGCAGCACATTGTACTGCCTCCTCAAGAAATATTTATACATCAAGCTCAAATTCGAGAGCACTGTATTATCCACGAGGAAATCAAAACATTTGACGGAGTCACATATGAAAATCAATTGGAAGGAGTTTTTGTGGCATACAAACATTCCAAGCTGCCATTTGAAGTTCAAATATTGCGTAAAAAATGTAGCCAAGGAGTGATTTGTAATTGCGCAGTTGCCATCCGAGCTGGGGATATTATGTTTGCCTTTGATGTTTGTAGTACAGGAAAAATGCAAATCTGGAGCTACACAATAGATGGTAGTTACATTGAGCCCGAAAATTTGTTATATTTGCCTCTCATTACACGACTGGACGAAGGAAGAAGCTATCAAATTCAACTCACTTCAGGCACTCGCTTAAGCTTAGGACACAATCTTCGATTTGTGAAAATCCTGGCGTCAAATCAAGACTACTTGTCTACGAGTGGTCTTTGTGGCTCTTTAGATCGTGACAAGAGCAATGATTTCTCTTCATTTGTAGGTCAAGTAGTATGTCCTGTCACCAGTGGCTCAAATTCGTGCGAAGATTTTGCCAAATCATGGAGGCTTTTATCAGACCAAAGTCTGTTTTTGGGATCCTTCAGTACCAATGAACTTTATCATAATGATGGCCGAGGAGTCGGGAATAGTGACACAAATTTAGCTGAAGGACTTGGTCACTGCAGTTGTTCCAGCTTGCCAAAACCAGAAGCCATTTTGCTGAGGCCCAAAAGCACCACATCAGGCTATGCTACCGGGGCGTATGCCAGTCCATATGACGTGTACACTCCTCCAGAAGAAAATCAGGATGAAGATGCAGAAGGAGCTAAATGTCATTCCTCACGTTGTGTGGAGCCAGGTGGTCATGACATCACTCACCAGCTATTGGATCTAGTTACCGATGAGGATTTCATTTTCGATGGTGATGAATTTTCTGTCACAAGTAGTGCCGACATATTAAGTCCAGTGTTTTACACCACTTCCAAATTGCCGGTCGATCTGTTGGCTAATACCACGGAAATTGATGCCGATGCAGCTGAAACATTCTGCAGAGGAATAATTGAAGGCATGCCAGCCACAAAGTTGTGCAGAGAAATTGCTCATATTGATGTTGAGGGGCATATTAAGGGTTGCAAGAATGAAATTTTGGTAATCACAAATTTTCATTAACCTTTATTTGTGTTTTTAATTTCCTATAGGAATAGTTTATACTTGGGTTATTTTTGAGTAGCATTCCAAAGACACGAAATGGGCAGCTGATATCATGGAGCATTTACGCTGGGAGTGTAGAGACCAAGTTTTCCACAACTTGAGCATATGGGAGCCACAATTGGGAAGAAAGTATGGGTCTCCACCTTTGAATGTGTTAGCCGCTCTTTGTGTGAACGACTGCTCGGGACATGGGGAATGTGAACATGGTCACTGTAGATGTAATCACGGATTTTCGGGTGCTGATTGCTCCGTACACATGAGCGTGCCACCTATCCTCACGTCAGTGAGCTATAAAGGCGTTTGTGACATTCGAACCAAACCCTGCAATGATGTGATTATTTGGGGAGAAAATTTCCCTGGGAACGTTAACATCAAATGTCTTTTTGATATATACAGGGTGAGCTAATGGTGTATCTAACAAGAAAGAGAAATGTGAGTAATGTACTTTATTTTAAATATTTTTTAAATCTGTAGAGCCAAAGTGCAAAAGCCGTACCAGTGCTATCTCATTCCGTGACCAGTGAAGGAAGACTATTATCTTTTCAATCAATAGTCTGCAAAATCCCAGATCTCCCAATTCACGATGCAAAAATTACCTCATTCTACATACCAGGTGAAGGAGTGGACAAAACAAAAACTTTAATGCGAATCTCCATCAACTATGGCATAAACAATCCTCGGAGTTCAGCATTGGACTTTACAATTTTCGACTCGCTGTGCTGGGGATGTCCAAATGGACCACTATCATGTCAACCTAATCCCACACCTAGTTGCAACGTTCTCAGCGAGCCTTTTGGAGTAGGTTCAGATCCGTTCCAAAGTACGTCCTCATTCAGCAATCCAACGCAACTGCTCTTCCATAATCAAAACGCTCATCCACTGCAGTATAGCCCTGCGTCCTTTTCTTCGGGGCCCAGTTATCAATCGTCTTTAGCACTACAGCCTCACAGTCCCCATCCTGGCTTAACGAGTACCGGTATTCGAAATCCATGTTTGCTTACCCATGACGGTGGTCCTTGTAAAAACGATATTCTTCGCTATTATTTTGATTCCACTGCAAGAAGATGTCGCAAGTTCATATATGGAGGATGCCTGGGCAACGAGAATAACTTCTTGACGGAGATGGATTGCTTACGAGCTTGTAATTCACAAGCGGTGAACGCGGCGGACAATTCGTCGTTTGCAGCCTCTGTAGCAGTGGCGAAGGTAGAGCCATTGTCAACACATCGACTTGTATCAGAAGAAGAAATTCCGGAAGAATGCTTTGCTAGTAATGACCCCGGGGAATCTAATTGTGCAATGGGCGAACTGATAAAATACTTTTACGACAGCTATATGAAAAAATGTAGACCATTTGTTTACACTGGCTGCGGAGGCAACCGCAATAACTTTGTGACTCTAGATGAGTGCATGGAAGAGTGTGGTTTGGCCAGGTAAAATCGCCCGAATTTAAACTTCATTCATAACCTTCACATTGCAATTTGTACTTTTGTTCAACATAGAATGTAACATTACGAACCACTGTTAGTTATTCTCAGCCTGATTGACTCTAACAACAGGACAGTTCTACATGACTATTGCTATCCATCCCGAACGTTATTTTTTTATTTTTGTAAGTACATTTTTAAAACCTGTATTATATAGTGTATTCCATCCCGTTTGTTATACAAGTGTGTATGTTTCTATTGAATAAACACATGTTCTGTTAATATTATACCCGCATTGGATCTACAATAATTATTAATTTTACCACTTATCATTAAGCTAATACACGGGCAACACGGATAAGTATTCAATACTTGAAAAATGAATTTATTACCTCAAATTATGCAGTCTATTATTGTTTCAATTGGCGAAAATCTGAACACAATGCAAAAAGTGATTTTCAACGTTTCTAAACTAGCCACTAGATAGAGTGATAGTGCTCAAAAGGAAATCAAGGCCGGCGTCTTCAGAGAAACAGAAACAGAGCTGAGCTATTTATATGGGCTGTGCTAGAGCTCGAGACCCTTTCCACGCACAAACGAAAAAAAATCGGGAACTTTTCTGATTCGTATACTAAAGGAATGAGTTTGTTACTTATCGCGTGGATTTACGGGGTCTTGTCATGCACGGAAAATAAATCATGGGGTATCTCAAATCCACAGAGTTGACTTGTGAATGCGAAAATCTCATCTTTAAATAAATATGGGAGGATAATACTGCATTATACCTTCGGGTCCCCCCTGTCAAATAGCCGATGAGCTCAGATGTATTACTGGTCTGCATGTCTTTTTTTAGTCCTCAGAAAATAGGGACTATATTATGCAGTGTTCATTTTGCCTGGTCGGTACACAGTGCACAGAAAATGGAGTATACGCGTAGGCTATAAGTATTGAGCCAATAACAATTAATGCCACTAGTCGTCTACCAATATGTCAATATAATGTAAGATACACAAACGAAGTAAACTTCATGATGAAACAAAAAGACGGAGTGAACAGAGAGGAGAATTTTTGTTTCAAACAATCCGTTCATTCGTTCGTTTAGTGCTGCGAAGCAAGAAAGGAAGCAAACAAGAATCCAATATACGTATAAACTATGGAAGGAAGCTGATAATGGAGAAAAATAAAGCATGCAAGGCACCATCCGTGTGTATTAGTATAGGAGACGGACTAGGATCGACTGTGTGTGAGTACTTAATATTCAAAAAGTGAAGAAGTAAGCGTTTTTATTTCACCTTTGTTCCAACCACTGTTTGTGAAGGCAATGTAAACAGACACAAGAGTGGAAAGAGAGAGAGAAAGAGAGAAGGGAAAAAAAGTTTAATAAGCTTCTTCTTCAGTGTTTGCATCTGGAAATGGAGATGGATGGATGGCTGAATGTTTGTATTTGTTCCGTATGTCTTCGTATATTTTATAGCTGTGCCAACTATTGAACCAAAAGAACCAAAACCCATATAGTTGGTGGTACGAGATGAAGGGGTAAAAAATAATAATACCAAAGGTCCCACTCCTGGGCTTGCTATTTTTTAACGCTCACCAACTGACTAACTTACTTATTTGTTGATGACTCGAACGAAAGACAGAAGCTCACAATGCATGGAGTCCAATCCATGAGTTTCATCTACCCTCCCTCCACCCAAAGAATACAAATCTCGTCACATATGCTAAATTCAAAGAAACGGACTTAGCCTTCGACAGCAATAAAACATTCTAACAGAGTAAATAGTGAACAGGGCAACTCATAATGTTTGTTATTATTATTTTAATGCAGACGCGTCGCCCGTAGTTAGTTAGCAAGCGTTCTATGCTTGTTTGTTTGTGTAGGGTGGTGAGCACATCTCCTTCTTATATCTATCACGTCGGGTAGTTACGGTATAGCGATGATAATAATGATGAAATGAAAATCGGCAAGAGGGGAACAAGGAGAGTGAGAGAGGACACAGAACAAACTTAAGTAAACTAACAACGGAGCGCTCCCAACAATAACAACAAGGGCTCGAGGTGCACCCTCAAAACTAGTACAGTTCGACCAACGTTCGTCCTGAAGCTCAAATTTTTAACTGCCGACTCGATAATGTCAAAAAAAAACTTGGCGACGTCCACCCAGTATGTGTACCAGAGAATAGGAAATCTCCTCATTTATATTTTCTTCTATTATAACTCTATCCCACTCACTCGAATCCCTGTATTGTACAAGTCGCAGAGGTAATTGCAATCCTAACAAACAAAAACATACTATCAAAAGGAAACTAGCTATAACTAAAAAAATCCTCTGTGTAACAATAAAATCCTGAGAGGGCTGAGAGGTATACACATTTTACTACACAGCAATTTTGTAATGATCGAAATTCCTAACCCTGACCAAAAATGAGACGAATACAGTTTGCTTGGTTCTCTTATGGTTACTAATTCTTCGAGAGATTGAGGTGATCGATATGCTTGAGCAATTGAAGGGAAGAGTAGAGCGGCACTACTATTATTTTTATTTATCATCAGCCCTCCATTCGGTAGGTTGAGCACAGCCGACACCGAGAGGGGAAAGAGCCGTAACTGACAATAGCCGACACCGATGAAGAAAACAAACCGAAAATGACAAAATATAAGAAAAAAGTAAAGAATAAAAAAACCGACCCTTTGAAGCTAAACGCACGAGTTGCACATTACTCCCCAGTTTTCCCAAAATTAGAATCTGTTAATTTATGCTCAGGAGAGTTTTTATTCGGGAGTAAAAGGCAAGGAGTCGAATCGACACGGATTTTCTTACTGCTTAAACTGGCTTGCTGGATTAATGTTGTTTTTGCTTAACTATGGGTAGAAAACCTGGGTAGATAACACAATAACATGGAAACACGGGAAAATAAATTTGGAAAAACTAGTAAATAAACCATTTTGTCGGGCTTCACGCGGATGAATTTTCGTTTAGCACAGGGATTTAACGTTAAAATTGGAGCATCTTGCATAAAAACTCCAATTTTTCAATCAATATCTACACGTTGAGAATTTTTTGCCAATTTTATGTAAATAAATGTCCATTATTTTGTTTTACGCTGTTAAAAATATTAAAGCTGCAAACAAAACAATATTTTATATATTTTTTCTGTGATTTTAACCCAAATATTGTGTTACTAAATTGTGTTTCAGATTATGAAAGTTGTCATCGAATCGTAGTCTAGTTTGAGTTTGATTAGTCCTGAAATGCACAAAAGCTTCGCTTTTTTTCATAAAAAAATATAATTACTTTGCAAGGTGAAGTTAGTAATTTTCGTTTCAAAAACTTAGTTGAAATTTTATGTCAAAATAAAAAAAAATTGCGCAAATTATAACATTTCTGCATTATGACTTGACGTAATTCGTACTGAATTTATGCACTCGATAATTTTTGTTGCTGCTTAGTAAATTGTCTTAATTTGCCGTACCTTCCACAAGCATTATTCTACATAACTTGGGGAATCTGAACATCCGTATCCCTGTCGACTTTTTTCCGCGTTGGTGGTGGCTGTTTTCCATATCCGTCTACGTTCCACATTGCTTAATTTCCCAATCTGTTTTCTTTCCCTGTGCCCTGTACACAAATATAAACATGCATGCTGCTGCATCGATGATGATTACATCAGTAGGGTCATTATATTTGTAACGAGACTACACAAGGGAATAAACTTATGACTAAACTAACTAACTATATCATTTCATATATACATTATCATCATCGTTCTAACTTACTTGCGAGTCCGTATGTGATAATCTTGATCCAGGTTGCCAAAACTGACGAGAGTTGATGGGAAAATCCTTGTTTGTACATTTTCCTCTTTAGTTAGTTTGGCATACTTAGTCAGTACGTTTGAGCCAAGAGCCAAGTGTCATTATTGTAGCTAATGGATTCTTAGTAGTAGTAGTTCAATTCAAACGCTATTTATTTATTTATTAGTTCCTGTACACAGATACTATATCGCCAACGCCACGGATACTAAATACTCAGATAGTAACAAACTGACCTTACTTGCCATGGCATCTTCCCAGTTAGATTGAAGAACAACCATATTTTCAGTGGAGACAATAGTGGAGACATTATGAGATATTGTGAAATTGTGAATTTTAAACAAGGATATTTCCAAAACGGATTCACTGCATAACGCTACGCGTGGAACGATATGGCGCCCTACATACACCGTACGCGTAAGGTATTATGAATTCAGCAAGTTGCTTTGATTGCTACATAACGGCGGCTTATAAAATTTTCTGCCAAAAGAATTATAATTGCGCAGATCCTGTGTAAGCCAGATTGATAGCGGCGTTTGGTAGAGTTATTAAGGAATTAAAGTACGCCGTAGGTATTAAAACGAATGAATCAGTCAGTCTGAGAATCAATGCTGAAAGCCTGGAGTTGACTTATAGACCAAAAACTATTGAAAATTCTTCTGGTTTTAACTATTGCTATATTTGGTGTAAAGTGTACTCCTGAAACGCCCGTGTTATCCTCAAATATTAAATAAGTGGTATACTCCAGATTATTGGGAGTGACAACGATTTTTTTGCTGGTTCCACAAATGAACGACTTGGGAATTGGCTTCCAGTTTAATAGCTTGGGTTGGAGGATTCAAGCAAAGTCTCGTATGGATTCTAGTGGCCAGCTCCTCATACTGTGTAACTTATACGTTCCTTGTTTGTTAGTTAGTTAAACGATCCTACTGCAGGGGAATGGTGAACGAGAGCAATTGTAAATTATTGCGAGTGGGAGTCATTGTTGGTATTGGTATATATCGTTTGTTAGTTAGTTATGGTCGTGTCAGGAGTGCTGGGTTACATCTATACAATACGGACTTTGTGGGCAGTACTTATGTGTTGGAGGGAGAAAGAGAGGAGAAAAAAAAGAAAACTGTTTGCTGATTTTGCAAAAAAATAAACCACAAAGAGAGGATGAGAAAGAGATAACGATACCACTAAAGAGAGGCTCTAGTTAATCGGATTCTCCGTCATCAACCCATGTTCCCTTTACAAATGCCCTATTACTTACATGAGGTTGTTATACACCCTGGTTCCATTGCCTTCCGCTCCAAGTCATGTATTGTACACTTTATTTCTCAAGAACTATATAGTCACTTTTTTAACTCCTCTCACACAACTTTATCCTTCTATTTATATGGTCAGCTTCTTGTACAATAAGGATTTCCATCTGGTCGAATTTCATTCTTGTTTTCCCCTATCAACTTCTATTGGCTGTGCAGTGTGCAGTGTTAGTTATTATGACTTGAGCCGTGGCTCTTTGTCATCCAATTTGCCATTTCCATTCAATCAGTTATTAACTAATTAGCCAGCATTTTAGATAATAATTATGGTTCAACTAAAAAACATATGCATCCTTTCTGTATATATAAATAGGTGTATTTTGAAAAAAAATAACAACAGTTCTTTAAATATTTTTTCATTAATATTTAGGAGCCAAAACTATAAGATTTCCAAACGTTGACACCACCGGAAAAAATGTAGGGTGTATGCATATAGCTTCTAGCAATCGGGAAAGGAATCCAAGCAGAACAACAAGAAGTCTCCACATTTGAGAAGCTATACATTAGAACTGAATGGAACGTCTTTCTTACTTTGTACTTTTCTGCAAACATCTCATTCATATTCATCTGGCAGTTGTTGGGTACACAACCATTGCTTTTCATTCATCGCGGAAAGATGGAAAACAATAGAATTTATTAGCATTGTTGCGTTTACGGCTCGTACACTTAACCAACAGAAAAGGAAAATCAAGACACAAAGTGAAGACGCAAACAGATGTTTGCTCTTTCCCTTTTCCTTTGGTCCACAATTGCCCATGTTCTCATTTGCATTGTTACAGATTTGCTGAGTGAGACGAAAAGAGCAGAAAACACGGCTAGTAATATAGTTAGGGTGCGTTCACAAAATCTGTCATATAATAACAGTAGAGTCCAAGCTTGTGCTCTGGATACACATGTCTTGTGTAAACAACCCGTTGGTTTTCTTACTTTTAGTTGGATAGTTAGTTATAGTCTCTTTCTATACCTGTGATGCAAAATTATGTTACAAATTTATTTCGATACGGGGATAAAATCCAGCGTAACTTTTAACATACAAAGTAATTTCTAACAAACAGTTTGCGGAATACAGTATAATATCTTGTTCTTGTGCCGTTGAAAAAGAAGTTCATAATTCACAACGGGAGATAGTATAGTGTTACAAAAAGATTGAAAACTGAAACTCTACAATATGCATAAAAGTGGGAGAAATTGGTAGAATATTTTTTTCACTGTGCTTATATTTGCATTTGTATATTTCCTGATTTCCCCCTCCCCATCTCATTTGTAAGGAAAGAGAAAGGGCGAAAAAGTAAAAAGTGAAGGAAACAGTATTAAGCATAGAGTTGAGTAGTACTAAAAGTTAGAAAGTATTTTTATTTGGTCAAATTCGATAGATGCGGTAGTGTACACTAACTATACAGTGGGAAATGAAACACCGTGTGAATGCAAACTAGTTCGACTGACTGGACTTTGTTTACTCAATTTCATCCACTTGACTCACTCTCACAGAAAAGATTGCAATCCACATCTCTCGTTTCATCCCAAGATCTTTCGTCAATCTCATGCATGAAATCTATTCACGTCTGTCATGAAGTTACAATGTGTTCTTCTGCACTATTATATTCAGGGTGTGCATGCACCCTGATTTCTAAAGAATCTAGTGGCAGCTTTAAAAAAACATTTTTGTCAGATGACCAACAAATGTACCTGCTTTTTGAATTCATGAGAACAATTTAGTGTCTATAAAAAATTACTCTAAATTGCAACAGCGAACAGTTTTTGCAAACATAAATAATTATCAAGATTGCTAAATACAGGATATGAAAATGTGCCGAGTTTAGTTAGTTAGCAGGATTTTAACAGAATGCCGTAGTAAAAATATTCTTGCCCAGTGCACCTTATAAGATGCAGCTATTACTGAAGAAATCAGATAACTCGATAGCTAGAACTGTTGTAACTATAAAGCTGTGCCTACTATAAGGATTTAATACTTGTCATTTCCTTCCTGAACTTTCCTTCGCATACAATCTATGATGATGATTATTATTGCTATAGTATTATTATTGTTATTATTATTATTATTATTATTTACTTGCACATCTTTTTGGCTCGTGAAAAGGCAGAAAATGGGATCCTCTGTTCACTAATGATTCTAGTAATTTGCTCTCCGGTTCGTTTCTTGCTTGGTGAATAGAGACAAAAGAGGTATGGAAAAGAATGCACAAAAAACTGAGTAAACTTTTTATCACAGTCCAACTTTTTTTCCCTCCTGATTATTATTACTTTACACACACACACACAAAGCTAATAACAGCATATACGTTTACACACGATGGTAATGATAATAATAATGGTTAGCGGGAGCCAACTCTAACTCTAACTTAGAGTAACTATAGAGTTATAGTTAGTCACCAACCACAGTATGGTGTTTAAGTGTGAAACGAACATTAACTGAATGATGAAGGACCTGCATGCATGCAATCAAATGGAATAGGTCCATCTAGAATTCGGATTTGTTTCATTCGGATTCCTCCATTTAGGAAATCAGGTCTTATTTTCGCATGAATTGGAATTCATTATTGTTGTACACAGTAAGTGAGTGAGTGAGTGAGTGACCTTTTTGCTTTCGTTTTACATAACTTTTGCTACTTTTACATGCAGATTATAGGTCCAATAAATGAATGCGTGCGTTCAGTACACTAACTAAATTGCTGAGGTGTGGGTCTTTTTTCACACTGTAAGCGATGCTAATTGAGCTCAAACTTGTCATTGTAATATCTACCTTCCAATGTAATGTAAATGGAATGGTTTTTTTTTCGGGTCTATGGTTATAATGTAGTATGTACAAATTAGGCTTTGTTTTTTATGTATTTCGTTTTCGTTTACAATTAACATTACTGAATTAACGTATAGGCACGCTCTTTTCTGGCAATAATAAAAAAAATCTGAACTATCTTTCTAGATTTGCTAATGCATTGATATTTTTGCATCATATTCTTAGCATCTCCATTCTATGCATTAGTTTAGAATGTAAAAAGAGCTTGCGAATTATTAAAATCGAAGTAATAACCGGTGTAGTTTTAAGTTGCTAAAAGTTTATCTTTTCACAATGAGTGTGTATGATTTCCTGGGAATTTTAATTTGTTTGCTCTCTAGCTATTTTAATCCAGTTTTAACTATCTCAATTATTATATCAATCCCACACAGATGTGAGATAGCAATTGCTACTACTGCTTCTATATTTGTAGAGGATGCAATTTTTTCGTGCCAACTATTATTTATCGCTTACCTTAGCTTGAACACGCACTTAAGCCCTAAAAGCATTATTTCAGTGCTGTAAACCATTGTGAGTGTGAGTTTTCCTCCCACCGTTTCACGGTAGATGACCTCCATTTTAGTGTGTTAGATCCATAAATGACACGCATGAAACAGTGTTGACTGCTATCATTCTGAGATTACGAAGCAGTATTTTTTGTGAATATTTTCATATGAACAAAATATTCGAAAAACTTTGAATCAAAATAGTATTCAATAGATGTTTAGCAGAACAGTAACGGTAAATATAGAAAACATTCCCCAAAGCAATCAGACAGTGAAACTAAACTGCACTGAAACAATCATTTAATAAGAAATCAAATCCAAAGTGTAATTAGGTACTGTAAAATTAAATTTGTCAAACAAATTCGTGATGGTATCTTGTGTGTAGCCTAAAATATTCCAAACCTATCAGAGCATACTCGGCGGAACACGAGGATTTTAAAAACCCGTGTTTCCTACTAATGGCTGTTAATAAGTCATAATGCATCACAACACTACCATGTTAAAATCATGTGTTGCAGTCACAGTTTATGCATGCAAAGTTTCATAAACAGTTGAGGAACTCATTTTCACAAAAATATTAAGAAAGTGTTAGTGTTGTGCATCCAAAACAGCCACACCTTTAGCGAATCTGAGTAGATCATACCGTACACAATCCACACATTAAGTAACTCAAATCAACATGTTTCAGTTCGTTTCCTATCTTATCAAGTCTTTATTGCGCTGTGTACAGTCCAGTCACAGAAGTAAGGCAATATTTTTTCCCGATTAGCCCCGCCTATTTGTATACCTCACAAACTGGTTGCTACATGTCAAATGTGCAAATAGGCGTATCTTACTAGCAACAACATTGCCTTACTTTTATGGCCAGACTATAAAAAAAACATTGGATTTTGTAACTCGGCTTATAACTCAGTCAGTGGTTTCTAAACACTCAAAAAATATATTTTTGAAAATGTTCCAAACGCTTGTTTCAAAGCCCAATGTACGTAATGTGCAAATGCAAGTCTTTGTGCCATTTTTTATGCTTATCTTAAACTTATCAATTAATTATCATCAACATATCAACAGCTTGTCTTACAATATTTGACCGGACACTGTTCCATCCAGATTTGGCTATAATTTGGCATAAAGATTTTGGGTTTCTGGTATGACCACCTAAAATAGTCGAATAATTGATTGCTAAAGATCATGACTCTTTTTTTGATTGTGAGCATAAACTTGAGCTTTGACTCCTACCATTTTAGATGCTCATGCTCATACCTGAGACCCACTGCATAAATATTTGGCCCAAGCTATAGCCAAATCTGGGTGAAGCAGGGTCCAATCAACTATTGTTAGTTGCTTAGATTGTAGTTCGCTCAATTTTCAAAGATTTATTTGACACTGATGACATTATACTGAATGGTAAAAGAAAAGATGTAGGAACTTGCACAGACATGCATAGATTCCTTGTCACTACTGTACTGTCTGTACCGTATTCCCTGATAAGTGTATGTAGGATTCACTTTTTCCATACAAACTAGCTATTACCTTTCCCATATCTTTATCTGGATTGAAAGTTGCTTTCCTCTGCATCAGCATATACTGCCAACCAGGGCAAGTGGCCTGCCCAAAAGTAACATGTCAACTCAAGTGATAGTCTCTATGCATTTTGTTCTGTATTTGATGCATTTTTTTACGAACCCAATAAATATTCGACAAGAGAAAGGAGCACAAACTATACATACACACACAACTACTGCACATTGTGTCGGGCAGCCCAAGTGAGATTTGCAGATTCATGCTTTTCTCACAGTGACAGCACCCTTTTGATAACAATGCTGAAGCAGCAAGCAGGAGACGACGCACTTTCTGTCAAATTGAACCTCCATTGACTCTCCATCTTTTGAGCCAAATCGACAATCCGACAAGACAGTGGCAATATATTATGTATAGTTTACATGTTTTTTCTTGTCTTTTCCACCTCACTCTTCCTTCCCTGCTACCATCATCCACATTGTTCCATTCCGATTGATATGGTGAATGAATCCATACTACTATTTGACAAAATGACGAACTACCCTCCGTGACTATATAGAATATATGTACATCATAACATTCCATTACTTTATGATTTCCTCTTTCAATCAATTTCCCTTCCAGGCTTACCTAATGTTTTCTTCCCCTTGCACAGTATAACATTTTCCTTATTCCATCAATTTTTATATTCTCCAGCTTTCAGGTTGACTTTCATTTCATCTTTCATTGAGTTGTTTACAAGAAACGAAAAATTCCTTTTAAAAAGCATATCCTGTCTTACTCGTAAATATCGGATTATCCATATGCGGACCAGACCAGTTTTTGTAACTAACTAACCTATATATTCCTAACTCACTGGAATCTCCAGCTAGAAAACGTGACATTAATCGGGAAATGTCATGAAACAATGCTATGGAAAAATGCCTACCTCTACTCACGCACAATTCACTATTCACATCTCAAATATCATATGAGTGAAGCAAACAAAAAGTACACATGTAAGGAGAAGTTAATGACTCACTCAGTGTTTGACAGACAAGCAACCCCATTAGAGCTTTATATTTAGTTTTTAGAGTCAATGTATGTTTGAGCACTGGCAGAACCATGGACTCATCATATTATCTCTGTGTTGTGGGTTAAGTACTAACTAACTAACTACCTATAACATACTCTGTGACTGTGCCATGGGAATTGGACTCCATGGAGAGAGTGAAACTCGCTCCGAAATAAATAGGCACAAAGTGAATACACAGAGATAATATGTCACTTGACAAACAAATGCAGAGAAAGAAAGAGATGCCTTGCTACCTTTCTTTCAGCACCTATCATGCATGCAAGCATGCATGACCCGGATCCGTCGACCTTTCAAGCACTTCACGTTCAATTCCCAGTGCGACCAACATAATATGTACATGCATTATGTAGTTACAAGTACAACACATTATGAAGAGGAGCAAAAAATTCAGTCTCTGCTTTTCCTTCCTGTTTTCTTTGTTGTCCCGTATTTCTAACCCTAGCTAACTAACTTGGTTACTCACTGGACTGCTGAAATGTTGTCACATGGATATGGTTACATTGTAATTCAATGCCGATTGCATGGCTACATCCTATTAGATGCATGCGATGTGTATTAAATACAATCATGACAGGCAAAACACGAAATATTTGAGATGTGGTTTCTCCACAGTGAGCTTGATACTTTTAGTGCATTATCCATTAACTTGACTCAACTATTGTGTATGTAACATTGTAGAACCAGGAAGAAAGATATACGGTATTTAGTGCATAGGTTCAAATATATGTAACATATATTGGCTCAAAAACAAATTAACTATGTGAAATTTTGCGAGTCAACAATATGTCGTCAGGCGTGTTAAACCTATAAAGCATAACGGGATGAACGTGAAAAGTAAGTCATTTATGAATGAGCATTATGTCATTGTCAATGATAAGTTAGGGACTGGTATCTGCCTGCACACATTATAAAGCCACTACTTGTATATTTGCATATTATCTTCCATAGTTTTAGTTAGCTAGGAAGAAATGTGGATTTGTGTACAGCTTATGTTTTTTCGTCACACAGGGAAAGAATGCGCATTAGTATAAATAAATATTGGATGCTGATGCTGCTATACAACATGTTTGTTGCTCATGCTGTGAACAGTGTTTTGAGATATGAATGTTTACTGGCAATAATGCTATAAATAAAAGGTTAGAAAGCATTATATGCACCACTTTTTCACCCGTCTATTTCAGTTACTTCTGAACCGACAGATAGGCTAATCATATAGATTAAGTACAAGATTTTTGGATCCCAAAAGGGCAAGGAATGTTCCCCTTGTGTTGTACGTAGGCTTTTAAAAATTAGTTTTCAACTCAAAGTTGACGTCAGTGTGAAGACGATGATGCATTTGTACAAATGTTCTCGCACATTAGACACCTAGTTAGTCAGAATTACCAATTCACTTTCAAACTAACTAACTACACCTAAGCGTACTACAATATGTATAGACAACAAAAATAAGATAATCGTTGTAACAAAGTACAGCTAGTTTGGACTATGGTTAATTGGTGGTTAAGTTAGTATGGGGAAAGTGGCATTAATTTCACACACAGTAATATTCTGCCTAAAACTCATCAACAGAATAAACAGGAGCGCTCAAAAATACCAAGAAAGAACTGATGCTCTTTCCCGTCATCATCCCATTTCCCATACTAATAAACATTTTTCAAGACTCGAATACATATTATATTTACATCATCATATCTGTGTGCATTACAACTAACTAACTAACTAACTAACTAGCCAACAACTATTTATATTCTGAGCCCAAATGAAGGGGAGCAGTCCCAAACTTTTCGTTCCACTTGTATATCAACGTTGAGGAATCTATACAAACTTTAGACTCATATGGGTGTGTTCCTTTCCCCATGTTCATTTATCTAATCATACATGGAACATGAATGTTTTGTTTGTTTGCCCATAAAAAATTCTAAATTTAGAGCACAAGGAGAAACAACATTTGCACTCTCTTGTGTACACAATCTCTCATTCTCACGCAACACTCATCTCCCAAGCTATAAGCTATTTCCCGTCTTCTAATTATATCACATATATGCATGCACTTGTTTGTGTCTAGCTCTTGAAAGTGAGCAAGAAAAAAAATGAGACAACAACTCCAGCTTTTAAAACATATAAATACATACACCACTCGCACACACTTTCCACATGGACAAATCTGCAAGATGGCAAATGAGCAGACGAGTTATTACTACAGATACAGTAAAAATAAAACCCATAGAATGAATGGGAAAGGCTCTAAACTAACTAACTAACTAGCTATAATATCATCACTCATTACTATATAGTTAGCTATACACCCTGTGTTGAGTTAGATGCATGCAGTTGTAGCTATAGCTAACTAAGAGATCACAGATTATTATGAGCATCATTATTTAGCGTTATTATTATTGTGTTGTTTGAAGCCGGCAACTCAAGTAGTTCTTTGGGAACCGCACAACACATTTCACTGATTCTATGTACACAGGTGTGGTAAGTGCGTTCTCCCAAAAACATTTGTTCCTTGCCACACGTATGCATTATAAACTGCCAATTTGCCATCTTAGCATAGATCCCAGTGTTTCAACTGGTGATAATCATTCTGTTATTTTTATTGGACTGTGAAGTTAGTTGACATCTTGTTCATTCCTTGGCCATGCATGGGTGAGCTTTGTGTATTTATATGCATGCCGACAAGAGGAATAATAGTTTCCCGTGGTTTGTGTGCAAAAAGAAGTGATTTCGCAGTTCTCTCATCATTATTTTCACACCAATCAGTGGGTTAGTTAGTTACTGAGACTGGTTTTGGGATCATATATGATACATGTGCAAGTTCCCTGACTCGTCACAGTGATACCTTTTGAGTGAGTATTTGTGTACACATGTGTGAACAATATGGTTTTGTTTGGAGTCAACTCCTCACCAAATGCTATAGTTAATAATGAGTTTCATCATCAGTCCTTCTAGGACGGATTGCTGCTTTGCTACAGTGGGAATCCAGTTCTCACCTTTTAAATAATTATTTTGGTTTCAAGATATATTCTTTGTGCAACTCCTTTCGCGGTTGATGCATGCACAAATTGCTTTCCCATTACCATTGTGGCCAGGATGTCAGCATGTAACTAACTACCAGGGTATGTAATGTACATACTGCAATCGGCATTTCAATCGAGTGAAACACATTACGTGTAGGTGAGTTAAAGTAATGGAATATTTAGTAGTTTGTTACCAATAGGATTCTTATAGTTTGTGTTTTTTGAGCGAGTCAAGTGACCTTTCACTTGTAAAATTCTAAGTAAGTGACACAAAACATTTGAGCAGTACAACTCACTTATGAAAATTCATCGACTGTAGCAGGTGGCTCAAAAATGAGTCGGCATGTACAAGGCTTATGGTTTTTTTAGTGAAAAATTGAGTCAAGTATTTATGTGTAAGGATTGGTAAAGAAATGGGTGGCTGGCAGTTGATGTGAATTATTTGCCTTCCTTATGCTCATGTGGTGGTAAGCGTGTGAAAGAGATGAAAGGATGAATGGAATTCATTGCATTCATTGAGCCAACAAATAAGGTATTTGCGTGCATTTTTATGTGAATCAGTCAGAATTACATGATGGAAATCATGTCTTCCAAAAGTTCTTTGTGGTGCAATGTCACGCTATATTTACTCGCTCGCGTCGTTATATTTTTGTGTGAACGACTTATTGGTTAGATTGTATTTTGACTCTTTAGATTGTCATTCCAAATTGTTTTCTACAGAGAACTATTATATTTAGTAATTTTTTTCATTTTTGAAAAAAATTTATGGCTGTAGTACTTACTAAATAACCTCCTATGCATATTATTCCTAAGTAAACGTAACTGCTGACCAAAGTGTATATTGTAAAAAGTGACAGAGCATGTGTGCTTTGTGTGCATACATAATGGAGTCCAAATGTCAACAATACCATTTCCCAAAATAATGGTGCGAGTAAAAAATGTTTATCTTTCATAGATGGTATTTCCTTTACATGCAAAGTATCTTTGTCTCATCCATCAGCATTAAAACTGTGTGGATAAGAACTTTCGGGGGAAAAAAAAAGTACGGACTCAGCCATAACTTTTTTAAGGCATCCTGTACAGAATTTTTTTCTACATATAAAGTATTTCATGTACTAACTAACACGGTTATTCTTATTAAAAAGTGTGACGCCTTGCTGGCAGAAACCTATAATAAATAATTGCGCAACTATCTAGTTACAAAGATTATTTATAATCGTTAGCAACAGCTCTTGGAAGCACAATTACAATTTATTTAGCCATAAACACAATCTAGGTTGAAAAGATTTTGCGGTGATCCATGTTCAACAATCGGTCCCATCACACACAGAACGTAATGATGAGAGCAGTGTTTTCGCATGCAAAGGGAAATTAGTGGCAACATTTATCAGGACTTATCAGAAGCACCAGTTGTTTTATTGCTGCACCAGTGTATCTATATAAGCAAGCCATAAAAAAGGAAGGAACAAGAGTAACCAAGTGGAAATGATCATCATTGCTATATTATGATCATTGCATGGGAATCAAAGCGTACTTAACTTACCCACAACTTACTAGGACTGTCTATATATGATCTGGGAAGGAATCATCATGATTATTGTTCTCAAGATTATGAGTCTTTTATGCTACGTGGACTGGCAAAGATTTACGTGTCTTTTTCCCAACATCGGTGTGTACCTCACGTGTGAAGAATTGTTTATAGTTGTTTAAGCCTCCAAAAATGTTTTATAAAGTTGCATGAAAGCGTGCAAATGTGATTATTCATTCTAGGCCAGCAACTCTATATGTTTTAAGTTGCTAAACATGGATTTCCCCTATGTTGTCATTGCTGTGTTCAAAGTATATTATGTATTGCACTGAAACAAAGTCACATATAAATCACACACTTTAACTTGTGCACTTTGTTTCTGTGCATATTTTTATGTTTACTTATCGGCTATGCAACCATGGATTGAAAAAAGTTTACTCGTCAATAAATCATAGGACTCACACTTTTGTCATAAGAAAACGGTTATCGGCATATAGTCGGTAAAACTTTTATTTTTCACCCGTCACTACATACTGAAATGATACAAATAAAATTTCTATGACTTTTTCATGCCATGAAAGCAATTGCATTCCCTATCTTTTTGTTTTGGTAACTGACTGACTGACTGTAATTAGTGGAGTTGGGATTGCTTCCCACCAAAGACTAAATAAGTAGGTTGCATGTTTACTTTTGCACTTGTATAGATGCATTGGTTTAGGGTTTCATCATGCTGCTGCTGACCACGATTGGTGACGAGCTCTGGTCTGCTGAGCACTTGTAACGGTAGAGAGAAGAAAACCTTATTTATTTACGAGCACTGACTCACTGAGCAACCCCATGGAGCTAATTAGAGCTTCCTCTCTTCACACTACTCCTGTAGCCGTAACTTATTAGCTTGAGCTGTAAAGTAGTTAGATGACTGTGTATATACTATACTGTATAGTTAATTTAGATACTACTTCTACTATGCTACTTGAGGAAGGAAGAGGATATAAAAGTCGGTAATGAATTTCTCAAGTCAGGGAAACCACTTTGGCTGAGTTACTACAACACAGCGCATTCTAAATGAGTCCGGTCAGGTCACAAGTTAAGTAGCCAGTCCGTAGGAATGAGCGAACAATTTAATTCTTGAAATTACCCAATAGGCTGCTTTTACATACAATGTTAATTCAGCTGATGAATTGGCTAAACATTTTGAATATATTTAGTTTTAACTTTTCTTAAAACTAGTAAGACATTGGTCATATAGAGAAATACAATGCGTCCATGTGTTAAATTGATGAGCATGAGAAAAAGATAAAAAAATTATCGAGACAAGTGTAACCCAATATGGAGCAAACTGTATACATCTCTTTGTGTACTCGTGAGACAAGAATTTCCCCCAGAAAGGAAGAAACAAGTGGTTTGGTTTTGTTTCGGTTAATCCGGGTGAAAAGATACACCCTGAGTAGGAAAGTGTGTTGAACAAAACCCGTTTCCGACTGGGCTCAACATAGATCAAATGTTGTCAAGTCGGTTTTGTCGTGAGAAACGAGAAGCAAGAAGTAAATAACTGGAATGAATGGATTGTGTCCACCGGCTCTCTTATGACCATCACTTGATTTTCCCAGCAAAGCTTAAGTAAGTGAGTGAGTGAGAAACCAGACACCGGAAAATAGTCACTCTCTCAGTGGACTCTCGCTCTCACTAACTAACTGACTTATGTATGGAGTATTATTATTATGGGGAAGCTTGAGAAGGAATCTGAGCATTTCCGTTTCCGTGAAGGTGCCTCACTTTTTGTTGATCAGCATACATTTTCCCTGTCCTAATAATAACGATACACATGCAGATCATAAAGGCACCACCATATTTTTTCTTTACCCTAGATGACAACAGTTTCCAACCCATACATAACTAAAAGTATCTCAGTTTACAATATTGGTGGTGCAATACAACACATTAGTAATGCGGGAAAAACATGGAATCCCTCTGGTTTAGTGATTCAATCCTCAATAGTTTAGTTTCAGTATATTGGTTTCCTTAAGCATTCATGCGAATGACATGGATCATATTTATTACATTATCTTGGGGATGGTAACTGTAAAAAATAATAATAAAGGGAAAAGACAAGATTTCAACTGCTGTTGTTGAGCCATTTCATCAGAGAAAATAGCAGTAAACCGTATGTGCACCCAAAATGAATGGGATACTTATGAGAATAACATATGAAAACTGGCTCCCATTGCATACATGTGTGTGAGAGGGAATGAGATAACGATTTGATATGGAAAGTGTCATTTCGATATTTTAAAATAGATTTGGGTCTCTAATGTGAGAGGGAGGAAAGCGTTATATGCCATATTTTAGTAAAGTGATGATTGCAGTTGTAAGTAAAACAAGCATGGGAATCTGTGAGTGTATGTATATTTGTAGGAAATATGTTGGGTTATAGACAGGACTTCCATTCCATCTAATGGGATGCACAAAAGTATTGTTTTAAATGGAAAAAAGTGAATTATGTGTATTTCGGCATGATGATGAATCAATTGAATAGGGGCTCGTTTAAGCCCACAAAACGTACAGGAATTGTCGTCGGTCGTGTACCCACTGTGTGTTGAAAGAGGAAAGTTTTGGGATTGGAATGGGCGTCGAACTGAGAATCTTATGAGCTCTAATAAATTTCGCCACAGTTGTCGTTACGCGTTTAAGTAATTTCCAAAACCTATTTGCTCAGACCTTGCCGTTGTACAAAACTTTACGTCAAGTACAGAACAACCCTTGATTTATGGTAATGTTCCATCTTTCCATTTTTGTATAATTCCTTTTCACGTACACACACCAACCCAGGCTGCTACACTTACCGTGTACAATGGAATCAATGGATTTCAAGTGTACCTTCAGACTAGGTGAGCTCGCTCCTCTGTAATGTGTGTGTGTGTGTGCAACACCAATTTCATCTGCCAAAAGGAAACACATCAAGGCTCCTTGGGAGTATGCTAATAATAATAATGCGTGTATTAGAAAATCCGTACACGCATTTTCAGGTATAGAACGGAAATTAACCACAGTTATCGATCCCTTCAATCCTAATAAAGTTTTTATTAGTCCGTAGTATATCAACTTCTTACTGGCTCTCATCCAATTTGGATAAATGCATACGTTTAAGATACAAATGTTTCATTTTTATCAACCCGAAGGTTATTAAAAAAATATGTAAGATTTTCAATTAGTACCATGCCAGATAATCAGCTAAAGCAAGCAAACCTGCCTTCATAATCCAGAGCAGAGTAGTATACAATAATGAAGTGACAGCCACACAACAAAGAATGCAGTGCAAAGTGTAACGTGCGAAGAGTGTAACGCGAACGTGTGTAAGACACATGCGAATTTTTAGAATATCAACGAAATTTTGCTATTATTAGTCGTTATGAGATGACATCCCGAGTTTTCTAAAGATCATAGGTGCACACATTATACTACAATCCGGAATCTATCATCCTTTGAAATGCATGAAACTCCAGTCGATAACTATACGATCACCATATATTATGCAACTATGAATAGACGAGTGGTACTAAAAGTTATCCCACAAAATGCATGATACTACTATATATACCTAGTGAAAAGTAAAGTCCAAGTTTACCTCATGGATAAGAAAATAGGAATAGTATACAGTGTATAATGATGATGCGACTTTTTTCTTACCTATCATCATTTATGCGTGAACTATAAGTTGGAAACCCCCAAAAAGATGGCCATCATGAGAATCTCTTTTCTCCAGCATGGGAAATATTATAGATGGACTCATTGACATAAGTTGAGACAAGGAGTAAGATACTTTGAGATGGAAAGGATGAAAAAAAAGTTTTTGAGAGCTGAATCATCTAAAAAAATAACCCTCTTTATATGCCGTTTATACATGAGCCGTGTGTAAGTAAGACAATATACTTGTGTGTATTATGTGTGTGTGTGCGTTCAGGGATGGGAAAAAATGAGCATGAGAAAAGCTTTGTGTCATACTATGCACTTTTTTGTGTCCCAGTTGAACTGATCTCCATGCCGTCAAGAGAAAAAAGCAAAGCTTTTTAAATCTTTAGGATTCCTCTGTCTCGTTTCTTTGCCAATTTATGCGTCTTTGTGGATGAAATAGGGATTTTTCTAAACGCGCAAATGGATGAGCGGGCGTTCATCTCCCCTTAGATAAGACATAGCTAATTTACTAACGAACTTGGAATTCAAAAGTCACCAACTTAAGAAAAAAGGCAAACAGGCTTACACTCTCAGTCTTTTCCCAGCCAACTCGGCCTAAAAATTCACAAGAATGAACACCGTTCCAAGGAAATTAAAAAACACACGGGGAAAATTAAAAATTTAAATCATTCCCAGGGAATGGAAATCTTCTTCTCTCCATCCAAGTGTATCTAATGACATAAAATGAAGGTAGAAAAAGGAAGCTACACAGATCATGTAAATCAGAGCCTCATATTACTACAAATGACCTGAAAAGGTGGCCCAAGAAATTCATAAGACTTCCGGAATTTGTCACCATTTATTCCCAATTTGCAAGGTGTGTGCATATATGTGTTTTGCTCGACTAATGGAAAAAGGAGGTGCACTCCTTTTATTGCCTTGTGTCCCTTTATTTATGCAGATCTTAAGTGGTTTACAGAGAACTACTGTTCCGGCTCAATGAGAGCAACTCCAGAAAGAGAGAGGAAGTGAAAACCGTATTGAAAATGCATTCTGCTCGTTTCCTCTGCTCGCAGTATGAAATGCCAAGTTCTGTAGCTCTGTGTGTGTACCCCAATCGTCCGTAATACAATTTATCAAGTGTATTTATCAAGAGTGAGGAGTGTAGAGTCCTCTCTTTTTTCAAATCCGTTGAAACATCCGCTATTACTTGATCAAACTTTATATTGGATCCCAAACAGGGGAGAAAGGAAAATGTATTGCGAAAGCACAGGAACACTGTGATATCCCATATACTCATGTGTGCCTATTATTTGTACTGGTCCTATGCTTCTGCTAGTAAGTCACCACTAACTAACTATACATACATGGTATACATTTCTTTTCACACCAAATGGAAGGAGAGAGGCACACTTGAAATTCAGTTAGACACTCCTTATGTGTGTAGTGGTGTGTGTGTGTACTACTTTAGTTTTATATGCGGGACGCGAAAAAGAGGAACAACTTGGTTTGGTTCCGTTGCCTTTCCAACCCGTTCCTTTCTCTCTCTCTCTACCCTGTATAGTATAAACTTGGCCTCTGGATTATTCGTATCACTAACTCTACCATCTGTGTAGTAGTAGTAAGTACAGCATAGTATCTACTGCTTCTAGTTTTCATGGAGTGACTGAGAGTTAGTCGACTAGTTTGTGTGTACACTTGTACCACCCTTTTTAAAATATCGCTTTCTCTTGGAGTGTTTCACAAAATAAACTGTATATCTTCTTTTCCACACCATAAAACCGTAGAAGAATGACTGCAATAAGACAATTGTACTAAATTTGATTACAGATTATGCCCATATATATTGTGAGGCGAGGTTGGGTTGTCGCCCTGAATAAATGCAACTGTTGCAAGTCCCGTGATCTACAACTTGTCTACAAAAAGACTTGGGCACGTTGTGTATACTGTATCTATAATGGCCTTGTCCGGGTCCACATAAAACGGATCAAAATGAGTCTCTGTGTATATCATTACAACTGCCATCATACACAAAAGATGCCATCAGATATGCCTTTGTGTTTTGTACTTAACAACCATCCTCATCTTTCATGTAATAATCATATTAATAATAATAATGGAGTTGAGTTACACAACATAGTTGCTGTAAACGCATTTAACTCATTCTATCTGTAGTTGAAAGTGGCTTGCAGTGATTTTAGCAATCAAACTGAGTATATAGTTTATTATTATTTCATTGTTTTGCTATACATTTACAATGTAATCTGATATCGATCAACCGATCCAATCGGTATACAATGCACAATACATATGCATTTATAGTTAACAGCAAGTGTGTAGGTATGAGAAAAGGGATAAATAGGGCACATTATTTAGATATTGCTGGAACAACTGCCGTAACCTTTGTAAACGCCGATATATTAGTTCTTGATCTATTTATCCATCCATCCATCTCTCTCTCTCTCTGTGTGTAGATCCACTGACTGACTATTGTATCTTTATGTACGGAAGGTATAGGTAAGTAAGTATACGAAAGGAATGGAAAAGTCCTAGGATGGCGGAGAATGCTCTTCTTTATTTATGTACAAGCTAAACTAACTGAAGACTGGGAACTTTGGCCATCAGAATAACTACCAACAATCCATTAGTCCCATGATCCGCGATAGGTTGACTCTCGTGAGTCAAGTGAAACTCGCCAAGTAAACATTCTCAATAACCACTTTCCACTTGAGTTGCAAAATTGTTTTGTGAAATTTAATGCCACAGCAAAAGAGTTCAACTTTGAATATATGCTTGTGCATGTTTGACGTTCAATTTAGTTAGTAGGTAGGCAGGCTATGTAGGAATAGACTGTGCAGGGAATAATTTGTTTGGTAAACAACTTGACGAGACAGAGGGCACTTACTAAAACTCTAGCATGCAGTGCATGTGATACGGGCATGTTGATGATGACACCTCCATTTTCATGTGCATTTAATATCTTTAGTAGTTTTCATGTCAACAGTGTCAAGTTCCTATGATAATGTCTATATTATTTCCGTAAATTTTTAGTATTGCCCGTTCCAACTTTTGTGCTAGAATCACTAAATAAGGTGATTCAATTTGTTTAGGCACACTTTTTCTTCCTTTAGTTTATTTGGGTTATATGGGTTGCATACAATTATTGGTGACTTATATAATATGAATGCAGATGGTGTGAAATTTTTTCTTCCTTCAATATGAGAATCCACGGTCATTAGCTACGCACTGTTACATATTTTGCCAAATGTGCTTTTTTCATGCAAATATTACATGCATGAGTTGCTTTTATGGCTCAACACTTGACATGGGTGTTTGCACTTTTTGTTTCACTATCAGTCCTTGTAGGGACATTATTCCACGGCTCTAGTTGTTAGCGTCAGCTAATTTTTGGTAGGATTAGCTTCCAATTCCAATTTTAACTGTTCATTATCATCAAGTGTTTATTGTGCAGTCTCATTATTACTTTCAAGGAGTGTGCAAATTGTCTGCTACTGTGACAACGAGCATTTTTCATGTTAAGCATCTTTTCATCTTCATTTACACAACTCACACTAGACTTATGAGTTAACAAGGCTTAGCACGTTTTGTAATCAAAGTCAGTGCATGCACAACACTATATTGCTAAAGGTTATGTATAGCAAAAGACTATATGCATAAATATGTACGCCAATATTAATAATAATAATATGAGTATACGGGAAGGAAAGAGCGATTACTATACTAACTAACTAACTAATAGTAGAACTCCACAAAAGAACAAAGATTCGTCAACATTTGTAGTCCTACAACTAACTAACTAACTAACTAGCTGTTACCTTCTAAGAAAATGTCACGTCTTGTAAGTAAGATTTGAGCAGTAAAACTCATCATCAGTCGTTGTCTTCAGCTGGTAGTGTAAGTAGCTATACACAAGCAAGCGCTTTAATGTTTGGAGCTCGAGTGCCACAGGACAGATAAGAGCCCAATAAATGCAAAAAAGGATTCATGTGTTGTCTTTGAATGTAAATTAAGTAGTAAAGCTTGGAACTCTACAGTCAGAAAGACTGAAAGAATTTGAAAAGTGAACTTCCAATCTAACACTACTGCTGTTGTCTCTCCACCATGATGTCATATTATCAGGGAAAGTCGTTCTCTTCGCATTAAATAACCGGTGCATAGGAAATTGAAGAAAGTGGTAGTAGTTAGTTAGTTAGTAAGTAAGTAAGTGAGTGAGTAAGTAAGTAACAGTAGTACTAACTAAATAACTACCTAATGTGAAAAAAGAATGTGCACTGAGTGAGTGAGTGTGAGGAGCAATTTCCATCGGTTTCCCCTGGAAATATATAGGACGACAGGATTATGCAGTGGTAGCATTATGTACTGATACATACTAGCAAGCAGTTAGTTGCTAACTAAACTAACTACTATAAGAGAGTGAACGGGATATTGTGAGTATTTCATACAAGTGATAGCAAAAGTCTCTTTCCACGTGATTCCCACACATTAGCGTTCGAGTAAAGTCCTTGTGCCTGTAGAAAGTACCAAAGGATTAAGGGAACGCTTTTGATATGGAAACTCGTCCTTGTTATATACTCCATACGTGTGTATATAGCTTAGTTAGTTAGTATGGAGTGAAAAGTGGGTAAGTTAAGTTAGTTAGTTAGTTGGTAACTAACTATCAAGTGTTTGTGCATGCAAGCTTGTGTATGGTTGCTTATATAGTATGATGATATAGGGTGAGAGATAGAATGGAGCGTCAGACTCTCTTCAAATTAGGAAAGTATCTCGAAATGACAAAAAAGCTGTTGGCGTCGTGTAATCGAGAGATAAGGGAGTTGTAAATCCCTTCTGTGCTTTTTTCCCTAGCTTCATTTGATGTTTATCCATAGTCATTTTTTCTTCGTTATTTCCTGTGCCAAAGATTGAAGATTGAGTACACAGACTGATAATCTTATAGAGAGAGTGCAAAAAAAAAGACTGTGAATGAGTGAGTAGGACAGTCATTGGATGATGCAACCACCTTTTTTTCCCGAGCGAGTCATTTTTCTCCTTTTGTCTTTCCCTGTGTCTGGGAAATAACATTACAGTTATCACTGGAACCTTAAGCTTTCTCCTCATCATCACCTTATCCACATGATGTGAGAAGGGAAAAAATGATGCTAGTAAGTATGTCTAAATGATCTA
>Ga0210040_10000556_pt1 | contig 62420 bp, 51 predicted proteins | sample CryGeyCG12114_NA_FD_185462 | JGI IMG/M metagenome (GOLD analysis project Ga0210040, IMG submission 185462) | Groundwater microbial communities from aquifer - Crystal Geyser CG19_WC_8/21/14_NA (SPAdes) (version 2) | ecosystem: Environmental > Aquatic > Deep subsurface > Groundwater | place: USA...
GACCCGGGCGCGTGCGGAGGCGTGCTGTCGTGCAAGTAGTGGACCGGAACATTCGGAACTGACATTCCAAGAAGATATCATCACAGACAACACGCAGTCGCTTACCAGTACGTGCAGAAGTTCCTTGCAGATGAAGAGAGTCGAAGCGGCAACCTGTCATCCGGGCAAACCGAGCATGAGGCTTGAGCAGGATAGCTCTGAAAAGCGAATGGTCAAGCTCGAAAGGGAACAGGCCACCGTGCGTAGACGATCGCTGTATCTTCCCTTGGCACGAAGCCTGTCGCAGGTTGCTACTCATCATCGGCAGCTCGACCGTCCGGACCTTGCGTGAAACATCCCGTTGTAGTACCTCTTATCAGACAGCTGTACAGTACATATGGCATCCAGGTCTATTTCCAGGTGTCTGGACATAATTATTGGAGACCTGTAATCATGATTGTGCTCAACTTGTCAGGTTCATTCGTGTTTCGTGAGGTGAAAGCAGGCGAGCGGCAGGATCAGCCTTCAAAGGTAAGATAGTGCGCAAAACGGACGGCGTAAGTACCAACAAGTATACATAGAGGTCTCGTTCATTGCTCGAAGCTGCGGAGTCTGTTGCGTGAAAGCTAGTATGGTGTAGTGCTGCATTGCTCACGAGATCCAAAGCCCCCGAGCTGTAACTAGCTGGAGGGCATCAGTGACTTACATTTATGCTGGACAGCAGCATCTCAATGTCAATTCGAAAGATTCATATATGGGCGGCGAGTATCTTCATGATTTGAATGAGCTTGACGTCGAAGTAAGTCGCACTCTGGTCTCATCAAGATCCAGAAATGCTTCACGACGAAAGTGCTCGACGCCGTGTACCCAGCCACCCCAATTTCGGCCCACGACCCTAGATCACATTGACCTCGCAACCATCCTTGTATACTGCACTCCCCATTCAGAAGGACTCACACGCAGACATAGACCGTACTTCCCAAAAGTACTCGTTGAACGTGACTGGCTTTTAAGCACCATCCTCCCGCCTTGCTGCAAAGCACGATGAACCCCAATTGAACAAATCCCGCAAGCAAGAAAGGACGAGTGTAGCACAGTAAAGCGCGTCGTCAATAATGGTCTCGACGCGCCACCACCCCCGACCATTTCCACCACCAGAAGGTTCCACAAGCCCGCCCTCAACAGCCACACCCACCTCGCGCCGTGCCCCTACTACCCCCAGCCACGCTACCCCAACCTCGTCCTCGAAACCAACCGGAGACTCTCCACCTCCGCCCTCAACCCGCCGCGCCACGTCCCGCAAGCGCAGATCCATCGCGCCAAAGACAGAAACCGAAACGTTGGAAAACGAAATTAAACAGATCACATCCGCGGCAGCGCAAGCCGCAGAAGACATTCCATCAACACTCACAACATCAATGACAACGCGCTCAAAAGACAGGACACGCTCGCCTCCAACATCCACAAAGAGCACGAGTACGAAACACTCAACGAAGGCTCCAACAGGAATATACGAACACACTCCGCCTCCCTTCCTCATCCTCTGGCTGCTAATATCCCTGCCCCTCGTCGCCTGGGACACGATATACGTGCTAGCACGGCCCCACACTATGCCCGGAGGCCGGATCCACAATTACCTGTGGAAGCCGTACGCGCTGTACGGCACGGTGGATTACATCTACGGGTGGCCGGCATGGGACGCGAAGAACGGTTTCACGAGCGCCCAGGGGACGTTGAATCTGATTGAGAGTGTGTTATACATCTACTACTTGTGGGTGATAGGTGCTCGAGTAGCGGGTGGAGACGGGTTCGTGAGAGGAGTAGCTTTGAAGAGCGTAAACCTCTTTGCACGAGTTGATGGGGCAGATCAGGAGAAGATCATCATTAGAGGGGGTAGCAGTGTAGCGAGTGCGGTGTTGGCGTGTTTTGCGAGCGCGGTGATGACATTGAGTAAGACTATCTTGTACTGGTTGAATGAATATTATTCTGGGTTTGTGAATATTGGGCATAACAGCTGGGGGAGGTTGGTGTGGTTATGGGTTGTGCCCAACGGTGCGTGGATTGTGTTGCCGATATACATGTGTTGGGTGCTGGGGAAGGAGATTGTAGAGAGTATGGTTATGAGTAAAGGAGGAGGGAGGCGGCATATGAGTGAAGACTGCGATTGAAAATAGTGATGCTAATACGCTATCTAGAATACCGAGCTACCTACGACGTTTGGAGTGAGGCTTCATTCACTGTCTGAACTCAGGCTCATTCATAAGGCTTTCTGAACTAGCCATCTTTAGAGGTCTGACTAACTAAGATCCGCTGTACTGGTGGCCTGTGGCGAACTCATAAACTACATCGAAGATGAGTAGGTACTCCGCCTAGGGCAATCTCTCGGCGCCAACAGTACGACAAGACCTCATTTTTGCATGTGCAGCATTGGTGGCGATGCCTCGAGCTTCAACGAAAACAGCTGACCTCGAATGATCAGAGTGAATATGCTGCCAGTCACGCAATCTTTGTTCCTAAAAAGTCCGTTAGCAACGTGGTTCAGACACGACCGCATGCGCTACTAGCAGGCGAAAGTGAGTTTACCGCACTTACTTCGAATGAAGTCTCGTGTTCGGCCCCGAATCTTTGTGAACATGATTGGAAGCGGATAACACGACCGTCCAAGTCCTCTCCTTTCACCAAGAAGATGAACCGGTGCAAGTAGGTGCCAATACCTTTAATCAAAGTCCACTTTGTCGTCCTTTCGGAACCAGCTTCAAAGACGACTGAGGAGCTGAACCGATCTGCAACGTCGGCCATCCGAACGGAAGCAAGAAGTTTGTGCGCTACATCTTGTCTATGCCTCTTTCCAAGCTCGGTCTGTACACTTGGCGCGAGGTCATGGCGGAGAGTGTACGGGTCGGAGTTGGAAAGAGTGATAGGTGTGGCTGAGTCACCCCTGGGGGGAACTGCGTCAGGGAATTAGATACCAAACTCGAGTTCGTTTGCTGCAGAGGCTCATGTCGCACCTTTAGAGGATACAGGGGTATGACCTAGCAGAGGACTCTTCGCGGCGCTGGGGCTTCCAAATGACGAACCAACTGATGTCGCAGAGCCTGATCGACCGAATGGGCTTGGTGACCGCGAATCATCTCCAGGCGTCCAACTCGGAACGAGAGAAGCCTGTGACGGAAGGGCCTGGTTAGACAATGCTTTTGGACCTTGTCCTACAGATGTGGCCACCCCGAAGTTGAAGATGCTGGCTGGGGCGGCCGACGCGGAAAGGGAGACCTCACGCGCAGGTGCGTTGCTCACAAGCTTTGCTGGACTGGGAGTGACCGGTGGCAACGGCGAGGAGCTCCTCAAGGTCGACCCCTCTTGTGGGGGCATGGGCTTGCTGGACGCCCCTGGTGTGCCGATGCCTGCTGAGAGATATGTGACGTCCGAGGGTGTTTCTGACTTTGGAGCCTTTGACCAGTCGATGTTTGATGGGCGGTGGGGCCGCCGAGAGTGTACTCTAAGAAGCTGACGTCCGCGATGGTATTCCTGGAGCATTTGGTTGAGCATCTGCCGCCGCGCAACGACGTCATGCGATTCACCTGCTAGGCGCTCGAGCTGGGTATCTGGTTGTTTCTGCATACTTCGAGGGGATACAGTCTGGTGGAGGTCATCAAGCAAGCAGTGCTCAATGACCAGGAGTGCGACGTTGTCAAGCAAAACATTGAGCGCAATGTCGTAGTAGGCCTGCATGCTCTCGATAATTCTCCGACCGCTTTGTATCTCACCTTCAGTGTGTTGCCCCAGCCACGGTCCCAGCGTGCAGATCTCACCAGCACTTGAGGCGGTTTTCAAGTTCGATATGTATTTCACATTCAGGGTCATTGGCTTCTCGTTTGTGTAGGGCTTCAGCACTTCCTTAATTTTTTGCCGCAGCGACTTTTCACGGGCTTCGAAATCTGGATCCACAATCTCCGAGAGGAGGGCTGCTGAAGACTTTCCATCCGCAGCGTGTGCCAGGAGATCTTCGGAGAACTGCTTAGTTATATCGAACAAGTGGTCAACATGAATCTGTGTTATCGTTTTCCACTTCTCGGACTGTTGCTTAAACAGCTTTCCCACTAGCCGCGGCTGCGGCAATCCAGGGAGCTCCAATCCTCGATGACTATGTTGCATCACGATAACCTGTTTGATAAGCTTCTCGTGTTCGATGAGCTCAGGCCTTGGCGCTCTGAATGCAAAACGTTTTGGGGCCATGGTATTGAGTTGCCGATGTTGACCATGTTGGTCTACCCGCTTTAGCTCCCATCGGTGACCAAATTCCATCATTGTATTTGCATAGGTCTCGTTAGCATTCATGATGAGTGCCCGTAGACGATGGTTTTCTGCATCAAAATAGCTGTCACTGTAGTCACCCTCTAGGGCACAGGCCACGAGGTGCTTGAACCTTTCTCCAATATCCATGAGATAGTTTCTTTGCTTTTCTGGTGTGTCTCGTCCGTCTCCCAGCCTGTCTCTCTCTGCCTCGCATCTTCTAATAGCATTGCTGATGTCTTCGAGGATATCAGGGAGCTCCTTCGAGATATGGGCCTTGAGTATTTCTGAAAGTCTCTTGCGCAGAGCCGCAGCTCCTCGGCTGCCGGCAGGCACAGTGCTCCATGATGGTTGCTCGAAGAAAGCTTTCTCAATTTGTACACGATCGCACTTTAAGTCTTGCCTCTCTGTGAAATCCGGGTTGCGTAGTACGTGCCAGCCGAGTCTCAATGGCCACTTGCGATTGTCAATTAGAGCTTTGAAGCCGGTGAATCTTGGTGTTCCCTCCTTCAGCATGTCCGGCATGGTCACAACCCCCAGTGTACGTTCGCCCGATTTGTCCATGCCCTTGAGCAGGTCAAGGATACCTTGGACCTGATAGTCACTGCTACAAGACAGTATGGCGAGCACAACTGTCCTTGGCTGTTCGACGTAGCTTGTTACGAGCTTGCGCACAACGTCTCGGTCACGTGGAGATTGGTCGATTTCGGTGTTTTGAAATAGCCCTGGCAGGTCGACAAGCGTTAGATGATCCTGATCAGGACCACATACTTCGAGCTTCAGCACGTCCTCAGAGAATCGGACCTGGTCCGAGAGGCCCATGATGGACTTTGCTTCTTCGACCATAGCGGCAAGCTGTTCAAGGTCGGCATTCTTCCATTTCTCGGAGAAATCCTTGATTGCTTGTTTCCTGGCATCGTTTGCAGACTTGATAGAGATCGTGGTCCTGGTAGTTTTGCTCCGCCTCAACACAACTTCAGTCGCGAATTGCGTGCACAGTCCTTCATTCGTGGGGAACGTCAGACCCGAAATAGCTTCGAGGACAGAGCTTTTGCCTGATGACTGATCGCCAACAACTACTATCTGAGGCAGAGATAGCTCGTGCGTTATGCTGCCAAAATCTCGTAGCTGGTCGACAACGTCTAACAGGACGGCTCCTTCCTCGCCCTGCAAGGATGATTTGCCTGAGGCATTTTCGGGACTGTCTGCAGCCATGGTGATGTACGGTGATGACAAGTCGAATGGATTGAATAAGATGCTCGAAGTTCAATATTGTGTGGGCTTTTTGCTCCAGCCGTGGCGAGTTGGCCTTTATGTAGCTTCTGGCGTTCGCAACCGCTCGTCAGTCCTTGCGGTCGCAGAACGCATTACCCCGGGTGAGACACGCAGAGAGCCAACGTCTCACAATCACCTGGGCGAATTTAGAGCAGCACAAGCTGCAGTGGCCGCTGAGCCGGGAGATTTTGGACCAGCCGGTACACGAAACCATTTGCGTGTCAATTAGACATACGTGCGGAAGCACTATGCCAATCCTGACCGGAACCACTAGCTATGGTTGCCCTTGGGGTTGAACTTGATCACCAGGTTCTGGGTCCAGAATACAGCAGCGCCGAGCTCTGCAGTATTGAGTATCCATCATGTATGATGGTGAAGCTCGACTGCGTTACACTCCCCCAGTAGGTACAAGGAGGCTGATACACGTCGAACGATGAGCGCCGCAAGCGCCGCCCCTATTCTTGAAAGAGACCCTCAAGGGCCGCTCCAGCTGGCCGTCACACGGCTGGAAAGTTTCTTCTCTGCATATGGTGCAGTGCATATGGGACATGAACGTTGGGGCAATCTAAGCAGCGTCAAAGACCCGTCTCGAAGCGATTCATCTTGAGCCATCGCGAGTTCCATGCGTTCAAGTCACTGCTGGGCTAGTCAGTGCACCGACCGCGCAGGTAAGGCAAGTAATGTGGCTGCAGGTATGCCTCCTCGGTCAAAGCATCTTCGATCTATCTTGGCAGTTTTCGCGTTGTGTCCGTTCCGTATCGCGTGGATTGAAGCGGTACTTTGTGAAGACGCCGAACGTGCGGCTAGCCTGTTCCAGGAGCCGTTGAATCGACAGCCTTTGTCATGAAAGTTCATGTGGCACACGGCAGCCCTTGATCCCTGGAGAGTGGCTGTAACTTCCGTTGATTGACGCTAAGCCGAGGCGGCAGTGTCAGGCACGTACCAACAGATGACCACCATGGTCAGCATGAGACTACGCAAAGCAAGATAGCCTTCGTTAGCATATGCAGCGGCAAGCCGCTGGCTCAACACGGTCAGCGATTAAAAGAGCGCCGCGCATCACCACGAGCCAACTCCACAACGCGTTGTTAGCGTGTATTGGAGCTCTTTCATGCCTTGGACATCGATTAGAATATTTCGTTATATGCAAGCTTAGGTCCGTGTCGCAGAGTACGTTGCAATGGCATTCTTCGAGCACAAAAGGGCGCGATCCTCAGGAATTGGACAAGTGCGCCGTTGGCATCAATTCGCTTTATAGAAGCGTTCGTCTCAAGTTTCCGATGTGTGCATGGGTAGTCTGATAGTGCGACCGACTTTTATTGCTTCAATTGCGTCTAAGAGCTTTTGCAGGGGGTCATGACCAGTCTCAAGAGTACTGCATGCTGGCTGGTCATCTCTCGAAACGTTGGCTGCCTCTTCACCTGTCTGCGCATGGTACAACGCGTATATCTCTGGCTGAGTTCGGCTCGTTGCTGGATTTTCGAACAGGGACCCTGGTGGCCGGCGCAACGCTAGGCAAAGCACGCTGGCCATGGTCAGCATAAGCAGCGGCAAAACAGTCGCTTGATACGCTGAGCTATCAGGAACGTGCGCATTCGCCTATATCACAGCACAGTCGAACGCGCTTTCCGTCAGCGCGTAGCGCTGTTGGAGAGTCACAAGGAAGATCGTTCTCCCGTACCGACAGCATGTTCTCTCACACCATGAGATCGAGCAACTCGGTGGAAATGTTGTGCGTCCATACCGCTGCGGGCACATGGCACACAAAATACTTCGTTGAAAGGTCAAAGACAGAGATACTAGCAAAGATAGCTCGGTTTAGTTGCAGGATCTGGTCGTCCCCCGAGGGAAGTGCGTCACGCTTTCTGGTTGCAGTAGAAAATGGCGCAATTACTTGTATTGGCATCTACCAACTACTTGGTACTCGGCACGGCTTACCTGCCTGCCATTGGACTGACGTCAAGATGGCTTCCCTGACTGTGGTATTTGATTCGCCTTACATACCCCGTCGGCAGAGTCTAGAACACTAAACAAGAATGCCAACATTTGTCGGTACTCCTAGCTTCTGACGTTGTTTTCTTTCACGATACTCTATTGCAGCTAAAAGGTGCAGAAGTCCTAATGCAGGGACTGCCTGTGTTGAAGACTAGGATCATAAAGCGAGCCTGTCATTGATATTATTGAGTGATGTTAAAGATCTCGCACGGCCGGTCCCGCGGAAGTCACACCTCTGTGCTTGCGTAAGTCAATAACAGTAGACTACACTAAGGAGAAGGTTTACAAGAACCATATTCGATCCGACACATCCACTCGTCGGCCTGAGCTGTTTTAGACCTGCTCTCGTATAGGCTGCTACTTATTCCCGGAAAGCGAATGTGCTTGCCAAGTTCATATCATAGCAGGCAATTCCCAGCACCGAGTTCCCACGACCGCCAAGTCGACTCGCAGTCAGTATCCGTCGATGCTTCCTGATAGTCGAGTCAACATGCCACTAGGAGTGGAGGGTAACGCTACACCGTCACCATCCACCCAACCAAAATCGAAGCAGGACCGGATTAGGGACAACCAACGGCGGAGTCGTGCTCGAAGACAGGAATACTTGGCGGACCTCGAGCGCCGTCTTTCTGAGTGTCAGCTCACATGCCGTAAGCGTTTCTCTAGATGTACGGTTCTGAGTCGTTGAGCGCTAACATGGTTCTTCTTATCTTTAGGAGATGCCGACATCGAACGAGCCTCTCTTCTCGAACTACAGATCGAAAACGGTCGGCTTCGGGAGCTGCTTGCGCTAGCTGGTGTCAACGATCAATTTGTCGAACACTATGTCTCCCAGGCAGTCGCTCAATCAGGGCAGTTCCCCCAGGAAACGAATCCTTCACTTCGGCAACTGAAGCCACGAGTGACAGGCATGGAATCCACACGATCGTTAAACGGTACTGCACAGCTCAACCCGATCTCAAAGTCTGCTGGTAGTGCTCCAACTCAGACCAGCCAAAATGGCCTCTCTACCACCAGCATGGCGGTGCCCTCCATGACGGTCCCGCCAACACCAGCCCCGAATTATGCTGCACCCTTCTCCGTTTCATCCATGCCAGATCTGAGCGGTTCGAGCGATTTTAATTGGCTGTATCAGCCAACTCCATCGCTGCGGTCCCAGGACTCAGGTGACGAATTCTGCTGTGACACTTTCTTGATCCCTACGCAAGGTCCGGCTCGTGTGGCTGACGACAGTTCCATACTGTGCTCAGTTGCCAAGCAAATGATTGAGCAATATCACATCTCACCCGCAGAGATGGAAACGGTAAAGACCAAACTGGCGCCAGGTTTCTGTCGACCGGCTTATCCGGGTGCTGGATGTGCCGTGAACAACCAGACATTGTTCCGCGTGCTGAATGAGCTTAGTTCACGATACTCGTGACAGCTAGGACGAAGAAAAGGCCTCCTCGACATCTTGGACCTGCAACACGTTAAACACGTCTGATGCGTCCTCGGTCATGGATCTCAGTGGTTGGGATTTCTAAATCTTACCACTGGAAACTATGGGCAGCACTCCCGTTTCGACAGGTGAGCCCTCAATCATATCTCTCACGTTACCAAGTTACTTTGCGCACCAATGCAATGCTGAATGTCGAAGAAAGCCGCACAACGCATATCGGAGGGTTTGTCCCTCCTACACATTTTCAGAGCGCTCTACCCCTCAGGCCCTGGAATTTTAGGCTGATCGAAGTTTATCTTCGCCTGGCAGTATACGTCCGAAACTTAAACTTCGACCAGCCTAATGTTCCAGATCCAAACGGGTAGGGCGCATCTCCCAACGTGGCTGCCGTGAAATCGAGCTTGTGCATCACGCGGCTTAACGACAGGCTGGAGAAAGCTAGGATCGCTGGTGCTGCTTACGCGACGCGCCGTTCCTGCAGCGTGACGCAAGCTGCATACACTAAAGCAGGCACGACTAGCTATCAGCTCATTCCGTCAGCAATGCTACCTAGGTACCATGAGCTTCAGGCGAGCCGCTACCTTGCTCAGTAACTGCAAGATAACCAAGGAAGCCCGCTCCTTCCCGCCTCCATCCTCACATCCTCGACAAAGCGCACTGCTCTCATAACCACCTTGACAACAAAGCTTCAGCCAAGAACTCCTTCCACATCTCACATTTATCATTGACAAAAGGCTCAAGCAAGCTTTGACACAATCTTCAGCTGAGCTCATCACCAACATGCGCCTCTCACAGCTCCTACCAACCTTCACTTTCCTGGCATCCGCCCTCGCCCAGTCCTCCCTCACAGCCTGGGAACAAATCCACCAAACGCTCAACACCTACCCCCTAGCAATCGACTTCAAAAACGGCCCGCGATTCAACGACGTCTTCTCCCAAGACGCCTTCGCAAACTACACCGGTCCCCTCGCCAACCTCCAAGGCATCGACGCCATCCGCGATAGCCTGCTCGCGTCCGTCGCGGGCCTCGCAACTCAACACCAGCTCGGCACAAGCGTCATCGACATCGATGCTAGCGGGAAGAACGCCAACAGCACGACTTACTTCACAGCGAACCTGGTTTCTGTTGCGGGAAGCACAGCAGGCGACTTCACCGTGTTGTTCGGATTATACAGAGACGATCTGGTTAAGTCGGCTGACGGATGGAGGATTAACAAACGCTACCTCGAGTTCATGACGCCCAATCTGGGGAATTTGACGTTAGGTTGAGCTACAGTAGCCATGAAGGTGCCGGCGGCATATCGAGGAGATGATTGATCATGCATAGGCTCACTGCCTAGACAACTAAGATGGCAACCAACCTCAGTCACAGCATTCGCCAAGCTAATCGGCCACCCCACCCCGTCAGTCAGGGCGGTGGCCAGGACATCCAAAACAAGACTGCTTGGGCAATATATCCTCTCATCCAGGCACAGGCATAGACACAGGCACAGGCATCCGCCCGCAATATACATAGAAGATGCATGAGTTGACGGCAACGACTGCATTAGTACAGTACATTGATATACTGAGGGTTCCTATCAAAGCAATATTTCTAATCTTCGCGCAAGTCTAAGAACATGTTGGTACACGCGAGCAGACATTTTGTGGACGCCTTTTACCAGTAGTCCACGACAACCCGTGACACTGCGGCAGGAGATTCGGTCGACACGTGTAGGCAGCAGGCAGCAGGAATCATTCGGGGGGAGCATAGAAGATTATCAGACAAATAGACTTAGAGAATTTCATTCGATCTCAACGGTGCGGATATACCTGCTCGATCTAGCCCAGCTAGTGACGGCAATGATGAAGCATAACCCCATGCTCAACGTTCTGCCCACGACTGACCGTATAACACCGTGCTCATTTTTCGTGGCGCGTACAATCTGTTTCATCTTGCTCTTCCGATCCTTCGTAGAACTTCAGCAAGCTCTATGCTTCCCAAGATTACATCACCTCTACAACAATGCAACAGCACCCACGAGCGCCAAACCAGCCACTCCGAAATCGGCCTTGTTTACCCCAGCGCCACTCGACCCGGTTGCGCCAGCACCCGCACTGGTCGCCTCAGCGTCCAACCTGCTCGCCGCATCGCTTACGGCAGCGGTGTTGGAGCTCACGAGACTGCTAATTCTGGTGTCCAAAGCACTTGTTCCACTTCCTGTCTCGGTCGCACTGCTACTGCTACTGCTACTGCTGGCACTGGTTTCGAAAGCAGTCATGGTGCCCGTCGCATCGCTGGTCGCGAACGTGATGCTTTGGAGGGTTTCGGATGGGGACGCAGATGAGGATGTGGGAGCGCTCGTGACGCCGGACTGTGTCAAGGTCATTACTGTGACAGAGTTTGCGATCGTCGAGGTGATGGTCATTGTGTCGATCGAGTCCTGCGCCATGGACATAGTCGCGAGCGCGAAGGTACCCAGTGTGGAAGCGCGCATTGTGGCCGCTGTATTATGGGTATCTATTGTTTCACAGAATATTGTTTGGCGTGCGGAAGCTCTCGTTCTTGTTGTGGGCGTAGCGCTCGTGAATGACAGTGCGTAAAGCTAAGCGGCGCTCCGATCTCCCTCTGCTTGTTCGATGGTTAGTGCTCCTAGAGTGCTGAAGTAATGGTAAGCTGGATGATGTGCGATATAGCTCTGATCAAGCAGTCGCATCGTCAGTAAACAAAGGTCGCAATGTGACAATAACAAACTTGGCCCACAAAGAAGACATTGAGGGCAATATGTCGATCGCAATTTCCCCGAAACATCAACCAAGCGAAGCTCGTGTTACAAGTACGCCACGCAGTCTTGGTACAGCAAGAAGGGTTGCTTGCAGTGACGCCCAAGACTCATGAAAGAATTATGAACTTGGCCGCATTGTGCATGGCGAGGCCTACGGTGCTCAGACTGGTGGATGGCAGAGAGAAGTCTATTGTCTATGGAGAGAGTCCAAACCATAAACAAAATGATGATCTCCAACGGAGTGGACGTTGGCCAGGTGCGCTGAACCTCTAAACTGCTTTGGTGAAGGTGCTGCCAACCATTTTGCGGGCCGCGCTTGCCGAAGCGTGCTTGGCAGGTACGACGTCGCAAAAGCGATGTGGTGGGGTTCATCTCGGTATGCAAGGGATCAGAATCAAACTCTTTGATCCGAAAGCTGAGGGAGGAGCCGTATCTATCATGACTAGCATGATTCGGATCTGTCAACTATCTGTAGGCTTGAAATAGTGGCATTGTGAATTGGCCTGGTATAGTACCATAGCTATCCATATCAATGAATAGATCCCAGGTTTCGAGACACACCGTACTTGCAATAAATTTCCTTACTGCGACCATCTTTCAGAGAGTCCCTACTGTTCTCGATATATGGTATGTCAACCAGACTAGCTTTCCCGATTGCCTTCTGCGCTACTACTCATGACCATCCACGAGGTAGCAGACGTCGCTGCAAGGTCTCCCTACTTCTTCTCATTTCTCTCCCGTCTGGACAGACTGCTGCCTCGACTCCTCAATCCCTCAATCTCAGAACCCAGGCCATTCTTACCAAGCTTCGCGACCATCGCGGTATTTTCTTTCTGCAGGTCTTCCACAACTTTCCTCAATGTGTCGGCTTCCTTCTTAGCTGAATCGAGTTCGTGCCTCGCCTCGTCCCTCTCTCGCGTCAGTCTTGCCTTCTCGTCCTTATCACCCTTTTTCTTCTCTTTCTCCGCAGCTTTCTTCCGCTCCTTCTCTTGCTTTTGCTCTATCTTCGCGATCTCTTTATGAAACTTCTCTTCGTGCTTCTTCAGGTCTTTTTCATGCTTGTCAATGACTTTTTGAGTTTTGTGCTCTTCTGTGTCGGCCTGTGTCGAGCGTGCCTGTTCGAATTTAGATTGTGTCTCCGCGAACTTCTTCTGGAGGGCCTGTTTCTTCTCATCTAGCTTGCGAACTTTATCGTCATTACCGACCTGTTGTTTGCTGCTGGTGGGGCTAACGGGAGACTGCTGCGACTCCATTGAAGCTTTCTCGGCACCCCCGTCCTCTGACGATGATAGACCTTCTGATGCTGAGGCAAATGAGTCGTGGGTGTCCACGGGTGAGAGGGGTGAGAGGCTATTGGACGATTCTGCACCTTGCTCTCGGCCATGCTGTTCAGGTGAATCTTCGGCAGCTGGTAGACGATCAAGAATGACTTGAGGTGTGTACTGGCGGAGGCTCGATGCTGCGCCGGCAACCGTGCCGTACATACCGTTGTGCTGCGTTTGGTCTGCTGCAGGTTGTTGCTGAACTGCTGTTCCCGTATTTTGCGTTGAGTCTGCGGAGTCTTCCTGGTTCTCTACAACTCCAACAACAGACCTCCCTCTCCAGCTCTGATAGCTTTCTTTTCTCTGTGCAGGCCGTCCTGACGAATCTGCCTTACCTTCTAGCGCGGCTAAATCATCTTCGTTCTGAGTTGCCCAGTCTACGAATTTGACAGCATCACCACATATGCTGCCAGGTGTCCCTCTTTCGACTAGGAACCGAGGTATGCCACCACCCGGATCACTGCGCGTTATCATCATCCATTCTACCGGGTTGTCCTCTGGGTCCGTAGGGTCTGGCTGGTCAGAGCCTTTGTCCCGTGGGGCATGTGCATCGGTGGCTGCGCGCTGCCGTCTACCTGCCACTGACGCAGAAGAAGCAGATTTGTCATCTTTGAGGTGCTGGAGGGGATGCTTATGGTGCTTGTCGCTAGCGAGGTCTATCGATGACTGCGATGCCTTAAGTTTCCGAGGCACCTCCCGTATGAACTCGATCGACTCGTAGAATCCTCGCACAAATCCCTGCTTTGGCTGCGTCTTCGGATGGTTACAGGGTCTAGATATAACCATGTAATGTCTTGGCGCCAAATGATTTTTCGATTCGTTCTCAATATGCATGGCCTTGTCCGACGTCACCAGCATCGTCACAAAGTCTCTGGCAGCCGTGGGCCCCGGAAATTGTGCTGTCAGCCTGTACACTTCGACTGTGCCTTTATCAGTCTTGATCTGCTCCAGCCTCTCTTCACCGCCGATGCCCCTCACACTACCAGTTCCGGGAGGTCCGGGTTCAGACAAGGACTTCTCGAACTCCATTTCCATACTCTTCTTGAACTGGGAGAAGCCGATCCCCTCATGCACACTGTGCCTGGCGAACCAGGCCCCCCGACCATCTTTACCAGACATCTTATACACCGATATCCCCAAAGGGTTCTCCTGCGGCTTTATCTTGAGAGGCTTGCCCCATTCTTTCTGGAACTTTTCGTGACCGAACGGGGTTTTCGCACTGCGCTCAGATGAAAGGGTGACTTCTGACGCTTTGGAGGCTCGACCACGAGCTTGTGCTTGCGGTTGTTGTGGGGCATCATCGGGAGCTGGTAGAGGCACAGAATCAACGACAAGCTGACACTGAGAGAAGAGGTCGCCCAGATAGGATTCGAGTTCTTGTTTCTCTGTAGGAATCGTCGACCAATCCGCAGGCGCTATGTGCTTGAGGGAGTCGTGTAATTCGGTCATTGCATCCGTAGGCTGAGCAATGCAGCAGTGAAGATAGGAATTGCTGTGACGTTGTCAATGGAACATGGTATTACGGGCTGCTAAAACTGCGCTTCCCTCAGAGGTCAATCAAGGTGTGTGAATATAATGCTAGCGAGTTGGCAGACTTGGTTGGACAAGAAAGAGGGACAGGGAAAGTTCAGTCCTGATTGTTAGTGACGAAACGAGCCAACGGGCGTCGGGAGTTTCCAGATCTAATGCCACCCATGCCGGATACCCGCAAACACATAGCTTACTTGATTAGCGAAACTGCACTCTACGCTGCCATGATACAGAACGGTTGGTACTTGTATTTCCGATGACAGAGCCTGCTGAAGTCAGGCAAGATGCACAAGTTATGGGGCGTGTGGGGAAGCTCACGTCATCAAGAAGTAGTAGCGAGATCGTCAAATGCTTGATTCGTATTCTGGTCTCGTGAGGCTAGAGTCACATCGATTGGCAGGAATAACAAGAACCATTGTAGCTGTGATGAGCTATCTTGGAGATCCCAGTATGGAAGAACATCTATGCTACAAGTAACTGTTAGGCAAGAAGTACAGAAGACAGCGATACGCGTAGCAGGGCTTGCTCGAAAAGTGTCCGAGTTTAAGCTTAAAGCGCCCGGGCCGAGAAGGAGCAATCTCCGCCCATGGCAGACCGGTAGCAGCGACTGGCGATCCGGTTCAGAACAAGGCACCGACTAATGTGCGGACGCAAAACATATACGTGGAGAAGACTGAAGGCAATCCGTACGTGAGGGTCTCAAAAATGTTCCGATTTTTATTATGTACTTGGTGTGTCTGTGAACCCAGCATCTGATCCCCCTACCCACGCAGTGGGTATTGGGGCTTCCCGAATCCAGTTCGGGAAAATAGGGGATGAACCTATAACTATGGCTTCCGCACGGGCTCTGTTTGACTGCTCGTTTCCAGGACCGGCGAACCCAAGACCACGGATCGTGGGTTCGTTCTCATTGAGGTCGACTGGCGATCCTCATCGAGTCGGTACTGAAAACCTGCCGTCGAACTTCACCCACACTTCCACCACAGCAAGGCGGTTCCAACACATATACCAGATATGTTCTTCGCCACCCTTGCCGATGTCCCATCTGTGACGAGCATAGCACAGCAATGACTTGTCCTAGAGGAACTCGGTACTCAACAGCTGTTCCACCCGAGCTAGCCGGGATGATAGAGCTGTTGCAGAACCTTCGGCGCACGCTTGCAATTCTCCGTAATGAATTCGAACTGTTTAGCCTTGCGGCAGTCGATCTTCTGAAAATGCAGGGACTATACCCACCCAGTGGTATGTTCCACGTAACAATAAGCCGATCCGGTCGGCGTGATAGTGAGAGGCGAGAACAAATGAAACCCGTCTCCGTAAGCCAAAAATCGACTCGCTTGCTGGAAAAGACAACGCTGTTATCCCAATCCGTGTAGTACCCAGTCCCAAGATGCAAAGTGGTATCCTCGCTAAGTCCAGTCAAATAATGAAACGCCTTGTGTAATGCTGCGGTAGATTGCTGCTTTGCTGCTGCAGAGAGTAGAAGGAGCCGTTCTATGTCTCGTGTCTCGTCAAGACATTGAAATAGTCCTCTGTGGGTGGAAGAAGGTGATGCTCCAAAACCTTGTCTTACATGGCCATCGCATATTGCATTGAATACTCATTGTACCGGTCCCAGCCGAAGCTGTTCGCAGCCGCAGATGAGCCGCAAGGTTGTGATGCAAGCATGCTAGGGAGTGGTAACGAAGACGTAAAGGCCGAGACCGGCGTAGGCGCTGACCACGCCGGCGACGAGGTGTAGTATGTCGACGTTGTGTACGGCGCTGATGTATAGGCGATGTTCTCGTACGAAGGTGTCGGCGAAGGCATGTTGTTCATGTCTGGCATGCCAACTCCAGTGTAGTATCCTTGATGTGAGTCGCAGGATGACACTGGACTGGGGCTCGACGGCACGATCCTCCATGACTCGACAGGCGCAGGTTGCACTGCTGAGATATGTTGCGACGGCCACCACGTCTCTGAGATGGTCGAACTTGGCAGAATGGGTGCGGGTCGGATGATCTCGATAACCGGCTTTGGTGGGGGAGGCAGTAATGGGACGAAGAGTCCTGTGATCTGGTTCCTCACATCGTCACTTCTTCCGCAGAGAAGCTCACCTGCGCCGTCCTCCTCGAGACCTTCGAGACAAAGTGCGCTTGCTCGGTACACAAATTTGTTCGCAGCCTGTACGAACTCTTCTTGTAACTTCTTGAGCTGGGCATCTTTGTCTGGCCAGTTCCATGTGTTAGCGGCTGTGTCGAGGGAAAAGATCTCCTTGTGGTATTCGACCAAGGAGTCTATCGTGTCTTGGGTCAACTTGAACGCTACTTCGTTCCGTGATACCATGTCGACATGCACCACGTACGCCTCTATCTGCAGTAACTGATAGTTGAAGAGTGCTTCAACCAGAGGATTTGAGTCCTTCTTCAACTCCGCTTCTGGAGCCTTTGACACCATAAGTGAGCATAGAGACCAGATGGCATTTGCCGATGAGAGGGTTTCTGTGAGACATCTTGTATGTTGGGGGACGCTGTTCAATGGTCGCTTGATCTTGTTGATTCTTTTCAGGGTAGCAGTCAACCAGGGCTCTACCTTGTTTGGAAGGACAACATTGACAGTTCCCCGAGCAGCAAAGGCCTGCGCAGACGCAGGTAATAATACCGCAGGCATTATTGGTATTTGTTGAAAGGCGATTTGACTGAATGAAAGACTGAAATGGAAACCAGTGCAGAGGGACTATCTCTTGGCTTCTAGTGAGAGTGTGTCGTGATATTGTCTTCGTCGGATGGTTAGATGCTCTCAAGGCGGTCCCAGCGAGGGAGGTAGTGTACGCGCCTGTTGTTGGAGGGGAAGGGAGTATGATGGTTGAGGGAGGTATTGAGGTGTAGAGCGGGGATGACGAAAAAGGCAAGATGGGAGGGAGGGAACCACGGGTACCTTATATCTGGACTTCACAATAGGCGGCATATGACCAGTGATAGGTTGGAAGCCGCCGTGCGCTAGTAAGACAAAAGACTAAGACGCTGGAGTCTATGCTCAGGGCTTGCGGGGCGGGACTTCCGAGCGCGATGAGCATGAGAATTACGAGTTTGACTACTGATGCGATCAGTCATCAGCTCAGACTCTCCCAACCTACTGCAACATGTACGCAATGCAATTTCAAGGCAGACGCAAATCGTGACCAGAAGCAGGACCGGAAGAGAGAGTGAGCGAGTGAGGCCAGTGTGGCTGGCGAACGGACATGGCGAAAAGCCGTGTGGTGGAGCGAGAGATGGACTTCGACGGCAGACATGAGTGATCGAAGTGGTCATGCACATGCACGAAAGTGGAAGAGAGGATGCGTGAGAACAGAACTGGAAAACTGGAAAGTGTGAATTGCCCAGCCTGGACACTGGCGTGTTCCAGGTCTTTGCCCGGCCCAGCGCTGCGATCCTGGCTCCACTGGGAGAAGCCCACCAAACCGATCCGAGCACTGCACCGCCTGCGTTTCTTGCTTAGCTGCAGGTGCGAACTGCACTCAGGCTCTTTGCTCACTGGGTCACCCAAGATTCAGAATTTACGAACATCTCCTCCACACGCTTTGGGCAATTCTGAAATTCCTGGATCATGCGTCCGTGATCTGCTTTCACAAGTTGTGCAGATTGTTGGAGGTGGCTGATGACTCGAAAACGATGCGCAAGACTTGGAGCCCCAGTATTGTTCCAAGGATTGCCTCGCCTGGTTACGAAGGACGGAGATCACATGCAAGGTAAAGGATGTCTTTGAGAGCTCTCAGGAAAAATGCTTCAAGCCGGTGGTATTGCGTAAAGCATCTTACCAGGAGTCTTATCGCGGTGGCTTGCGGTAACACGAACTCGTGCGGCCTTCAAGGTTCTCACGGCGACATGCGTCTGCATGTCGAGCATATCGGCGCAGACGCCTGAATGGGGCTAGTTACAGCAGTTCTACGTCGAGTCCTGCTCGACATCGTGCATAAATACATGGTCCCTACGCGAAAGATCCTCGAAGCTGCATTCTTTGAAACATTAGCAGGAAGCGTATATTGATGTCCTGGGGGAAACTGGAAGTCGTCAGCTACATATGCCTCGTGCGTGCCGCCTACATTCGTTTCAAGTCTTCGGCATCGTCCCCATCGACCACAGAACCCACCAAAGACTGACTTTGGTCACCACGCGACTGGTACGTTGGGTGAACTAACGGCCATGGGGACCATGTCAGACACGAAGAAGCCCGCAAAGTGCTTCCTCCAGTCCAGATGTCAGGCGGGCAGATTCTGAAGCTCCGCGTACAACCGTAGTCACCACCATCGAAGAAGCAAAACCAGTCATCTTTGTGACTTCTGAAGTGGACTGACCTAGCTGACGGGAGGCCGTTAGCATGAACCTCGTCTTATGCTACCCGAGTATTGGATTGGTGCAACCTTATATCTTTAGCTTACAAGTCTGAGTTGACAACCCTGCTACGCTAGCTGATTGGCAGCACAAGGCTGCAGCCCAAGCGTCATGTGACCACACCTTTTACGGTCGCGGAAATAGCGGACACTTCTTGGCTGTGAACGCAATCACACCTGTGCACCGCTGTACAACATTCTATCCGAGCACACAATAGACGGTGATGGCGGCGCAGCGTAGGCTCGCAGATCCTGCACTGATGAACGTGCGGTCTAAGGAAGCTACAGCATGTTTCTCGGAAGGCGCGAGTTGTCTTGGAGCACCTGTGGCTGAGCAGGTGCTTCATGAAGCGGAGACACGATGATCTTCAGACTAGACCCGAAACAGAAATCGAGAATCAACCATAGCTGAGACTCTCATAGTAGTGCTCTTGGTAGTATTATTCCGTCAGGTGGTCATAGCAGGCGAAAGGCTATCAGTGTGCGCTTCTGACTCGCAAACCGGTTATCACAGCGGCAACTCGTGGCCTGAAATTTGTATCTCGTGGTCGACGTCACACGATAAGATCGAAATATGGTCGGGATGAGACCACCTGCTGCTGTCTGCGGCCGACATGGTCAACGTTTACTAGCGAAGAGCTCTTCTTGGCTTCTACCGGTTGCTGCGAGGATCGTGCAAGGGAGAGACGGTACACCATGATCTTGTGCACTGCATAGAATGACTCGATCAGGTCGTGCCTTCCTCAACCCTTGGTGTGGACAGCATGCTGCAGGAACTTGCTCAGAGCCCAAGTCCTCGCACTCCGGACATCAACATGCTGCCAGACACGAATTGCGGAATTTCACCACTGACGTGGTACAGTCGCGTACTTTGACCTCGTGGGAGCCAGGTTGGACACGAGGTTGCGAGCACTCTTTCTCGAAATAGTCCTTACTGTGAAACACTCGTTTCGAGTATCGACGGAGGACAGCGTCTAGGTAAGCGCCCTACGGGCTCTAGTACGAACATGTTCCCGATCCCAGCCGCTCATTCCAAAATCCTGGACTGCCAGCTATGATTCCCCCTCAGATGGCTCTCGGCACCTGCTAGTCCTCGGGACCCATCTTCTAGAACTGTGATGCACAACAGATGACCAACGTCACTCAAGACCACAATCTCACGTTGAAATAGCCGAAGAGGGTCAGCCCTTTACCCATACACGGCACAAAGGTATCTCTAGTCCTTCTCGAAGCGCCCACTCTCCGCCAAGTAACCGGCACATACTGCATCCACAGCTTCGTATGTCCCAGCAAAACCCAACGTCCTGCTTTTTCCGGCCTCCACAGCTCGGCGTTCCTAGGATATACTCGCTTCCAGACGCAGCGCAGAAGGCACGGCAAGCGGCAGTCCTTGACACAAGCATACCACCACTGTACATCTCACTGTAGCCTGAGCAGGAGATCAGCTGATCCCCTTGCTGCCACCACCACCATGCTCTCCATCCGCCTTCGGCACAAACGTGCGCTACCATCCGCGAACTCAACGCGACGCAAGTACAAACCTAACGTCGAGGTCTGCCACTCTACAGATCCAGGAGTGTAAGCGATATTCTCAACACGGCGTACTTCGGCCATCCCACCAGCATACACGCACCGAATGTGCTCCTCAGAATCCACACTTAGCCTGTAGATAGATAGCTAGGTATCTATCCCAACTGCACGACCGTCCAACCACACAACAGTGCTTAACTCTTGCGCCATCCACTCCACAACGACTTCCCTCCCAACCGCGAGTAATCGGGCACCGCAGAGCTCGCTCCCCTCCCCTTCCCTTCCATCGCCTGTCCCAGCCCGCTGCTTCCAGTCAAATCTTCCTCTTCCACTTGCCACACATGTCCGTCTAGTCCCAAAACTACCCCTCCCCGCAAGGCTACGCTTAGGCTTGGCGTCATAGAAGGTGATAGACTCCAGATCCCTCCCTAGCTTTCGAGCGGTAGTACAAAGGAACTTAGGAGACAATACTACCTCAAACCAGATATACTAATAGTGATTAATAGTTAAGGCTTGTACGTAGAATCTTAGACATTACAGCTGCATGAGTGTTATAGTATTAGGCGGTAAAGTCGAGTAGCGTTCTAAAGTCTATCATCTTCTATGACGCCAAGCCTAAGGCTGGGCTGCGTTGTGGCTGCCCTAGCCCTGGCTCTTCACTCTACGCAGGCTATCATCGCTAAACAGCAGTGTTCAACGTCTGCTGGTGAGTCCACGATTCCTCAAGATAATACGGCAACAACAACAACAACAGCAACAGTAACGGCAACTGAGAATCCAGCTAGAGCGAAAGTAGGGCACAACACAACAACAATAGCATTGCACATCTGCCATGAGCATAATCTAACCATAACACTACACTACCGGGACAGAATTTTGCACACACCACAAAAAGATGTTCATGAAGCCCCTACTGTAGCCCCGCAACGCATACGCGCCCCTTGCATGCAAGTTGATGTAAACTGCCACAGTACCGTCACAGTAACGCCTTATACCCATCACTGTAAACCCCAAGTTCACCGCCTAAGCAGCAGCCCCAACAGCCACGCCTTGCCTCCCACCTTCCCCACCCCCCTCGCTCCCCTCCTCAGGCAACAACTCAATCTGCCTCACCAAAAAACTCTTCTCATCCAAAAACTGATCATCGTCCGTCCTCCCCTCCAAAAAGCCAGGCAAGAAGCGCAACAGCCGTCCCCGATTCTTGATAAGCAGTCTCCTGACCTCGTCACTTTTATTCGGATTCGCGACAAAAACCTTAAACACGTGGAAGGCCTCGTACTGCACCATCTTGCGGTCGTCCTTCAGCAGGTTCATGGTGAGCTTGAGGTTCTCGCCGCTGGCCACATACTGCGTCATGACGACGTAGTTGGATCGATCGAGCAGTAATTCGCCGAGCAGCTTAATGCTCTGGCGCTTGGTGACGTAGGACTGCGACATGAGCAGGACGGGGTTGTAGTAGTTGCCGAAGAACATGGTGTAGTTCGTGGCTAGGTACTGGCTGACCAGCTGCTTGTGTTTGGTGAGGATGTCCCTGAAGGTGGTGAAGGCGTCGGCTGAGACCTCGAAACTGCCCTTGTTGATCCAGTCGAAGAATTTCCAGAATGTGCCGGTGCCGGACTGGCGGCGTCCGACGTCGACCTCTTTTAATTGCACTGCGCGTTCGTTGGTGTTGGGCTGTGACTCGTCGTAGAGGATGACGGCGGCGATGGTGTCGTATGCGAGAGCCTGGCGGAGGATCTGGCCGCAGGGCATGGCGGACTGTGCGTGGTTGTACCCCCTGCACAGCTCTATTATGATCTCTGGTCTTTGCAGAACCAGGTAACTTATGGCGGAGGGATCGCCGGGAGCTGCGTTCTGGGGTTTAAAGCGCAGGATGTGGCTGAAGAGGATCTGGGCGTCTTTTCGTGCTTCGAAAGGGAGCAACCGGATGGATTTGGAGATGTCGTAGAGGAGGTCTTCTTGAATGATGGCGTGGATCAGCTGGTGGACTTGGTCGGGCGAGGCTTCGGATTCGGTCGTGCCCTGGACTATGACTTTCATCGAGGACATTGTGCGGGCAACTTCTTCTTCGACCTTGGGCGGAGAGCCATTGTCTGAGAGCTTGGGAAGGAGGTCTTTCAGTGTGCGTGGGAGTTCCGTTGGCTGTTTCTGGCGACCTCCGCGGCCGAAGAGGAAGGCCATCGTTGGCTTTGTATGGTAGTGGTGGTGTTGTGCCGAATGACAAATAGCAGTGCTCTACAATTCCTCGAGTATGGTTGTGGCCGGGCACGTGCCTTGTTACTATGCTACGCACAGCGAAGAGGTGCCGTTACTCCGTTGTTGTTCTTGCAGGTGCGAGTCGATTGGGTGTCGTCGATGACTGCAGCGATGTGCCAGTGTGTTGACTTTCGAGAATTAAGCGGGTCGATCAGACAACGGGGCGCTACGTTTCAGCGTGACAGGGGGTTACAGCCTTATCGTGCCTTATCAGCATGTGCCGAGGCACTTCTAAAACGTTCTCTGCCTCGTCCCGCAGCCCTCGACAATGAGGATCGTGGATCAATTCTACACGAATGTTCGGACATAAGCTGTGAATTATTAACAGCTCGTATGACTGCGTAGGGCTGCTGGGTCTGTTCACACGGTAAGGTCTAAACTGACATGCTGCATGTGCTTGGCACTCGTAGAGTGTATGCCACTGTCGCCACAAACAGCAACTTTATTCCAGAAATCCATCGTCGGACCAACGTCATCTGTGTCAACGAGCATCGCTGTAGCTAGGAAGACAACATCCCAGTACCTACCGTGTTACCTACATAAGCAGTTTAGCATAGACGAGTCGAGCAAAGATAGTAATGCACGACAATTTCTTGAAGCTCAGTCTGAATATTGAGCACAATAGCTATCATATATCCCTCCGCCTTTTATTGACCACAGCACCACCATCTCTCCCCGAACTCATTCTCATTGCAGCCTTCTCCGTCAACTCAACTCCAGGCGTCACAGGTCCTGACATAACCTCGTGATCGAGCGTATCAGCCGCATCCTCAACAATACTCTTTGAAGCACGTCTCTCCCTAGCCCTTTTCTCATTCTCGTTCTCATTCTTATCCACAGGCTTCTCCGCAAACCGCTTCCTCACGGTATCAATCATTTTTCCAAACCAATACCAGTTGAGCGCATTCAATGTAAGATTACTCACGAGGTACGCCACCACGATCCACAACGGCACATGACTCTTCTCATCCACGAACCTCATGACCTCAGACTGTGCCGCCACGCACCTCGCGTCACCGAGACATAATTCTCCACCGCGGACGCCGAAGAGGTTAGCCGCGTTCTTAGAGGTAACAGGAATATCCGACCCCTGGTGTAGCACACCCGTAAGATCCATCTGCATGACCTGCCACACATCGTAGTAGACAGACGCGCTCTGATAAGTTCCCCACACAAGCCGGCAGCAGAAAAACGTAACCAACAAAACCATCCCGTTATACCACTGCAGCTTACTCCCCGTCATGTTCACCTTATCGCAAAACCAATGTATATTCAGAAACGGACTTGAGAGCTCGTAAAGGATGAAAGGCGGACCATAGTAGTTCGCAAACGGGCGCTGCCTCACAAATTAGCCATTCGTCATTCAATCCACTCGCCTCGTAACCAAGCCACATGGAAAGAAACACATACAAACCCAAACGAGAAGACAAAAAACGCGGTAACAGCATGCGCCCAAATCCCCAGCCCAAAGATCTTGATATACCGCGTCGACACAACCAGATCCCACAGAAAATAGCCGCAGGCAAGGCCCTGTATCAGCCCACTCGCACCCGTATACCCATAGACCCTCCCAATCACCGACCGCCCCATCTGCCCGCGCTCTTCGTCCGTGAACATGACCCACAGGGCGAGCGTGTTGATGAGACAACTCTGAACCATAGAGACGACGTGGACATCCCAATTTATTCGCGTCCTCCTGTTGAGGTTTGGGTAGATTTTCGGGAAGAACGCTTTAGATAGGAGGGGTGAGAGGACGCTTTGGGTGCCTTGGTATAGCACTAGGGCGAAGAGCACTTCATGGATGTGGTGGGGAAGGGTGGGCAGAGAGAGCTTGTCTGCCCACGGCTTGGTTATGGCCAACAATGCCGATGAGGGCGGCGGTATGGGGTCCAACATCGTGATAGTTCGGATAGCTGCAGTGCGAGGTAAATAAGGAGTGGTCGATCGAGGGGAGCTCGAGGAGGTGTGCAAAAGGAGCTGCGCGACTTGCTATCTGGGCAGCAACCGTTTCTCGAGGTCGTCTGGTGGGGAGTGTTCTGTCAGAGGGGTGAACTAAGAGGTGGTATTGGAGTCATAGACTCGGAGGACAGCTGAAGGCTGCCTTCGAGATTTGTTAGGGCTTTATCTTTGTGCGATACCGCTACTTAGTGAGCACTGCATGAACCGGTCGAGCCAGGCGCCGGCGGTGCATCGTATGGTGAACCGAGTCTCGCTTCGTAGGGATGACGTGCGCCCAAACAAAGTCTGGGGTGGGCGGTCTCTTAGCCCCATGTCCGAAATACGAAAAACGAGCACCAGTCAGTAACAATGTCAGGAGGAAAAGGCAGATGATGTGATAGCGATGTGTTCATGCTATGTGAACATGCTCTCATCCGCATGACTGACTATGGTATATACAGACACCTTCCCGATTTCAATACCGAATCGAAGTGTCGCTGCGACTGACCAAATTCCAAACTCCATACACCACATTCGTTACCTCATTATGTACCCGACTATCAAGTCGAGACTGTACTCTGCCAACCCTTCATACTCTCATCTGGAGTCGGTGGTTCAGTGCCAAGACCACTGTCACTAGGAGCGGCATATTTGGCCTCATGCTGAACGATAGCTGAGTGTGCTGGAAGATCACCAATTGTGTCGGCATCTTCAAAGTCTTCCTCATCAGATACACTATCCTCCTCTTGCTCAGGTTGCGCGACATCAGGATCTGCCAAGACAACCGCTTTGGAGCCATCCTCATGCACGGGCTCATCTTGGTCGTCCTCGGCTTCATCTTCTTCCAAAATGCTCTCCTGGCCATGGCCGTTAAGTGTCCCACCCATGCTACTCGCATAGCTTGTACTTCGTCTGCTGTTATGGCTTAGAGAGCTATCAGTGTACATGTACGATGTGCCCAAACTGGTCCTTCGTTCAGTACCAGCATCACTCGACCCATCGAAAGTCTCATCATCAAGCGCAGAATAGTTCTCTTTGTCCGCGATCGTGGACTCCATCCCGGTCCAGCTTGGCTTCTGACCGCTCAGATATGTGCTTGGGTTGCTCTTAACAGATTGGCTCCTCTTCAAGCTGACAAGTCCAGAGGGATTGTTCGGCGCCAGTACCACTGCGCGAGTGTTGGCCTTGGGCTGGACGTTCTGGACATGGCTGCTGCTAAGAATTCGCCGGTCAACAGACTGGCGTCCCGCTGCGTTAGAGTTTGCTGCCAGTCCGAGCGGTGCCCGCTTCTTGATCGCCATACCGACAGCGTTGCCGAAGTGGGAGGGTGCTTTGACAGCAGAAGCTCTCGCAGTGCTGTTGCTGGCTGAGGATGGTACGCGCTTGAGGTTCATCGATGCGTCGCGGTCGGCAGGTGGAACCCTCTTCTTGGGCACGCCCTTCAGCGTGGCTATTCGGGCGTGGTTCATGACTCCTTCCAAGATCCGTCTTTCGAGTGTCTCAGCTTTGTGGTTCATATCGCGCATTTCTCCTTGTCGGATGGTAAGAGCAGTTTCAAGCTTGGCAACGTCTCGCGTTAGGCGCCTGGTTTGCGCAAACAATTCTTCATGCTCTGCCTTCAGTGCCGCCATCGAGTCGATGAGGGCGTTCTTTTGCTCGGTCAATGCCACAATATCAGCCTCCACATGCTCTTTCTGCGCAGTACGCTTCTCAAGCGCGATTGCAGCTTCTCGAGCTTCCTCGGCTTTAGACTCGTGGTGCTCAGTCATCAGTCTGCTTTGAGTTGCCATCATTGCACTGATCTCTTCAGCTGTCGCGGTGACCTTCTCATGTTCAGCCATCAGTCTGCTTTGAATTGCCACAATGGCAGTGATCTCTTCAGCTGTCGCGTTAACCTTCTCATGGATGCCATCAATTTTGTCAAGGCCTGTAAGACGCTCGAGTGTGTTGCTGTGGTGAGAGTCCATGGTCGCAAAAGCTTCCTTGGCCAAGGCCGAGTGCGCGACAAGCTCGTCCAGCTTAGCATGGACATGGGTGTCATCATACCTCTCGACAACAGGCGGGTCAAGAATGATTGCAGGTGCGTCTTCGACAGCTGGCAAAGCTGGTAGTAGTGCCGGTATGGCAGAGGGAATCTCTTTCATCTCACACTTTATCTCTTCGGTGGCCTTGCTGAATTTCTCGTCTTGCTGCTGAGAGTGCTCATAATGCTTGCCGACCTTCTCCAGCACTTCTCTGATGGCAGCCAGGAGCACTGGATGTGGCTCTTGCAAGCATCCTTCAAGCCTGGTTGTTGCATCAAGTGTTTTGGCGATCTCTTCTCGAGTCAAGAGGTGTTCCTGAACGTTAGCATCAGTCATCTCACCGAGCTTGGTGTTTGACTGATCCACAACCTCGAAGACTGTTTTCGAGTCGTCCGATAGCTTCTCGCAAGTTTCCCCAACTGTGAGACTCAAGGTGCCCATAAGGGTTTTGATTTCTTCCACGACGCTTTTGACGGTGGCATTGTTCTCGGTAGATTCCTTGTCTCGCTCTTCCATAGCAGCGAGTTTGGCGTCACTCACGACTTGAGCATCATCGTACTTCGTCATCAGCTCATCGAACTTCTCCTCAAGCTTGCTTCTGAGCTCGCCATGGTTGTCGTCGACCTTCGAGAATAATGTAGCGTCACGCTCTTCTGTTGCTGTTTTGGCGGTTGACTTGTCCTCAATGTGAGCATCGAACGCTCTCACCACAAGCTCTGTCAGCTCACCGATGCTTGCAGCAGTGGCATATGATTCCATGTTGTCATGATGCATACCGAGCACTCTGCTGAGCTCGCCAAGGTTCTCCTCATTGCCGCTGAGCTTGCTCATGACTTCACCTTTGATCTCTGCAACAAGGTTCTTCACATCGTCGATCTTGGTAGCGAGGCCTCCGTGCTCAATCTTTCGAGCCTCAAAGGCTTGAGCGGTCAGGTCGTTGTCACCTTCGAATTGCTCTCGGAAAGATCTGATGCTGTCTTTCACTTCCACGAGGTCTTCCTTCGTCGCCAGACCTTCGGTGCTAGGAATTGACTGTTCGTCAAGCTTGGTTTTCATGTCCAAGCACAAAGACTCGAGTACTTCAAGGTCAGTCTTGGTGAGCTTGCCTTGTACTTCGCCTTCTTCCGCTGGACCCGCTGCCATCTTCTCTTGAAGACCTTCGATACTGGAAGCAATATCTTTGAGTGTCAGCTCCATGATTGTAAAGTCCTCCTTGTGAATTGGCTCGGCCGCCTTCAGGGCTACGTCTTCGACAGTGGTCCGAACATCTTTGAGCATTTCTTCCAATCCATCAATTTGACTTGTCTTCGCCACTGGCTCTAAATCGGGCATTAACATTTCGTCCAGCCTCGCTCTGACATTGTGCAACAGTGTTTCAAGAGCATCGACGTCCTCTTTGCATGCGGCATTTGATGGCATGATAAATTCCGGCATTAGAATCTCAGGAATAGTGATCTCAGGCATTTCTCGGGGTATAGTGTTGATGCTATCCTGCATTTCTCGTATGGCTGCGTGGACACCTTCGAGGTCAATCTCTCGGATGGCCGCGTGTACACCGTCGAGGTCGTCCTTGCGTACATGTTGCTCCATGGCTGTATGCAAACTCCCCAGATCGTCTGGATGCACTCGCATCTCGGCTGGAATGTTGACGTCTGGTGTTGGTAGATCCATCGCCTCAACTTTGATGCCGAGTTGTGTGATCATCACCTTGAGACTTTCGATCTGCGCCTGGATCCCGTGCTCGTCATGAAGCATCACCTCCTGGCCCTTGACCGTCTCATCGTCTGCTTCCGCCTCTTGCTTACTCTTGAGCTGCTCGATGTCACTCCTGATGTTCTCGATGCCTGCGTTGAGGCTGTCTAGCAGTTCCTGGTTGTTAGATGGTTCGTTTGATCGCTCGACCAGCTTCTGCATGTCAGCACGGATGTTGTCAACACCGTCTTGAAATGCATCAAGCAGCTCGCTTGTGTTCGAGAAAATGCTCTCGTTCCCATCTGCCTTTGGTAGACTGCGGCTGCTCTCCATTCCCTCTCTGATCGCCTCGAGAATCTCGTCGCGATCAGGTCCGGCGGCGCTGGCGATAAGAGTGCTTGCCAGGGTCGTCCGCATGTGCTCGAGCTCTTCCTTTACGAACCTTGCAATGTCTTCGTTGTTGCCGCTGGTTGTTGAATCACGATCGTCGGAAACATCACGAATCGCATCAAGAATCTCGTTCTTGTCAGCTGACAGATCCGCTTGTGTCAACGACTTCCGGATAGTCTCTCTGAGATGCTCAAACTCTTTCTCCATAGCATCGAGCAACTCCGGGGTGTTCAATGTCTGTTGTGGAGTTCTCGAGAAACCTTTTTCCATATCGACCTGCATGGCTGCAAAGCCTGCTTTGACCGAATCGATGATTTCGTCCTTGCCCGTCACATCGGCAGCACGGTCAACGTACGTTTCGATCTCACCTCGAAGATCCTCGAGCCCATCCTTGACCGCATCCAGGACCTGCTCAGTGTCTCTGCCATTTGCTGCAGTATACTCTTGGAACTCGGTTTTCATGCTTCCTAGGAACTCGTGCATAGCTTCGACAACTCGCTCGCCCATGCCACCAAGGGGATTTTGTTCACCTTCCAGGCAGGATTTGATTGCATCGAACAGATCTTCACGATTGAATTCAACCTCTTTGCTGACACTCGGCTGGTAATGCTCTAGACCTTCCCGGACAGCACTGAGAATATCATCTTTGCTGAAGTCGGACTGTTGGCGTGGAGCGGAAGCGTGTCTCGACATTCCGTCGTCAATGGCTTCAAGCACCAGTCCACGGATCTCGTTTGAGGAATTACTTTCTACTGGCGCCGCAGCTGCTATTGGAAACTGGAAATTCTCCAGGCATTCCTGAAGAGCAGCTGAAATTTCTTCTCTTGTCATGGCTGGTGGTGCCTCAATCCGAGGTGGTTGGAAGTCTGCGAGACCAGTTTGGACAGCTTCCATGACCTGCTCGTAGGTCGCTCCTGCGGTTTGTTCCGCCAGATTCTTTGGTTGATATGATTGTAAGCCTTCTTTCAAGGTGTCGAGGATTTCGTCTCGCTCGAGACCAAAGTGCTCAAGAGCGATCTCAGGTTTGCAGTCTTCCCATGCCTCCTTGACAGCAGTCAACAGCAATTCGCGCTCAGCTGCCGCATCTCGAGGTGCTTCAAGAGGCTGGTGCTGCGCCATGGCTTGTGTCACTGCTGCGATTACAGCAGTGGTGTCGACGTCTGGCTGACTTCTGGTAAGCTGCATGTCGTTGTTCTTGACTATTTCGTGCATGTGTTCTTTCAGCTCGATCAAACCCTGCTCGACCACCTGAATGACCTCTTCTTGTCCTGGGCCGTTGCTAATTTCTTGAAGGTCTCTGGACAAAGCTGGTGTCTGGTCGAGCTTCTTCGCGATCTCTCTACCCATACCAAGCACCTCTCCACGAAGCTCTCGCACCAAGGCCTTGATCTCGTTCGTGAGACCGCCATGTTGGGATAACGATTGCTTAACACTTTTTAATGTCTTCACAATCTCCTCGTTCACCACTTCAGATGATGTCCCTTTTGCACCCTTGTGGTCGGAGTCGAGGTAAAGGTCCATCTGCGACATGTTGCGATCTGTCTTCACGCTCGGCGCACGCACTAGCGCCTTGCTGCCCGAATCGGCTTTCATGTCTTTCATAAACACCAATATCTCTTCGAGTTTTTGCATCATTCCAGGATCCATAGTGTACTTCGCGCTTGGTACAGCTTCAGCTTCGGTAGTACCCGCTTCTGATTTAACCATCTCAAGCGTGTTCATCAGCTTGTCCTGGCCATCTTTCGTCGCCATTTCTCTCAGCACTTTCTCGAGCATTGCTATGCTCGCAGCGCCATCTACCGATACCACCGACGGAGATGTAGAGAGCTCGCTTGCGAGGAAATTGACGGGGCTTGAAATCCGGGGCATAGTGAAGCTCTTTCGTGACGGTGTCGAATGCTCCCTCTCTTCAAGGAAGAGTGGGAGGTTTGGGGCTGACCTGGGCATGTCTGGAGCGCCTAGTAATCGTGAATCAATGTTGCCGAACTTCTGATCAAGTCCGGCGACCAGGTCCCGCAAAGACTTGCGGATGTCCTCATCTCGGAGGTTTGTTGCTTCTTGTAGTCTAGAAAGATCCCCTGAGTTGTCTTTGCTCCTCTTGGTTAGAGATGCCATTTCACGTTGAAGGCTTGTCGCGATGCTTGTGATATTTGAGATTTGTGTTGACAGGAGATCATAAGCGGGAGGCGACTGTCGCGAAGCGCCATTGCTGACATCGGAGAGCGGTTCATTTTCTTGACGATTTCGTACTGCTTGCAGGGCGAGCATGCCTGACGATGGTGGTGTGTTTACATCTGAGGTATGTTTCGTCTTCCCCGATGGGGTCGGAGTCTCTGAGCCTGCTCGGGTTGGGCTCTGATCTGGCGTTCGCGAGGAGGAGATCCTATCTTCCCACTCGGCTAACCTTGACGTGCGGAAAGCTTTGTCTGGTGATCGTCTCTCAATAGCATCACTTAATCGTCCTGGTGGAGCCCCTGTCTGGACAGTCTGCACGCGACGATGATGCGGACGTATTATGCCTTTCTCTGGTGATGGAGGTGGGTTGCTTGTGTAGGCGCTCGGGGCGCTGTCCAGTGCTCTCGATGCTATCAGGGCAGCTGCCTTCTCGATATTTGAAGATACGTTGGGTCTCGTGATCGGACTGTTGCCGACTGTTGGGTTGAGAGGAAGTGGAGGAGGAGCTCTATCAGGATCTGAGCTGTCCCACCTGGAGTCGCGGTCAGCGTGTGGTTTATTCCTAGACTGGACGTACTCACATGGGCACATTTAAGCGGGCCGTGCTCTCTGAATATGAATGTGAGTGTTTTACCATTCGCGACTCACTCCTGTCGCGCGACCCATCCCTCGTGTAAGATGGAGCCGTCGCCATCGTCGGTGCTGGTCAAAGCTCGATATGAGATGCTTGTGGAATGCTGGAGGGAAAAGTCGACCTTACACAAACATTATCAAGTACACATCCAACGCCGTTGCCAACCTGCAGATGCTTTGAGTGGATGCGAATGATTAAAGACAGCGCATAGTTGTATGAAGTCGACACAAGTTTCTAGTCGTGCAGCCACTCAGGCAATAGCGAGCTGGTTCTGAGATCCTGATTGGCTTACGTCACGCGTAAACACAAGACAAGGTACCGAATGAGGCGCTCCTTCCAGTTGCTGAGCAACAACCACGGCCGCCGAGAGGTGTGCCTGAGGCAAGAAAGAGTTGCAACGAAGTCCCGAAGATTTACCATATTTCCGCCAAGCATGCGCACGAAAATCAAAAGTCAAGACTAGCAGACTACTGGGCCTTGCTGTCGCGATATTGAAAGACACGGACCTCCGACTAACACACATTATCGCCGCCAGCATGAAGTGTAAGACTCAACAACTCAGTTACACCGAGCGTAACATTCTGACACTGTACTCTAGTCCTGAAAGTCGGCCGTGTGGCCATCATCACTCGAGGTCGATATGCCGGCAGGAAGGTACGGATCTCACACGATATTCCACGGGGTAGTGGTGCGGAGGAATACAGAGCAAGCGATTAACAGCAGTCGCGCAGGTCGTTATCATCCAACCCGTCGATTCCGGCACGAAGCAACACCCCTTCTCGTACGCACTAGTTGCAGGCATTGACCGATACCCGTCGAAAGTCACTAGAAGAATGGGGAAGAAGAAGGTGGAGAAGCGATCGAAGGTCAAGCCATTCATTAAGATGGTCAACTACAACCACATCATGCCCACCCGCTACACTTTGGAACTCGAGGGTCTGAAGAACGTCATCTCCAACGACACATTCAAGGAGGTCAGCCAGAGGGAAGATGCCAAGAAGAACGTGAAGAAGGCGTTGGAGGAGAGATACCAGAGCGGCAAGAACAGATGGTTCTTTACTCCCCTGAAATTTTAAGTGTGTGCAGTTCGTTGCCGGAGGTGAAGGGTCTATGGGTAGGAGTGCCGAAGCCTTTCCCGGCTCGGCATCATGTCATTTAGCGGCATGAAGAGACGTCTCAAAGCAGTGTCAAGGCAGAAGCCGGCATCTGCTGCACCTTTGCGCTCAGTGTTGGCGACTGAGGTGGAATCTCATGATATCCAGAGACATGGCAAGACACAGACACGAAGAGATGTGAATGCTTCAATCAAGATATATTTCGTCCCGCAATTTTCGCAGGCCTCCGAAAAGTCCTCCTGCTGGTAGACTCGGAGTGCCGCTCCGAGACGGCTGGCCACTATTTCGTGCAGAGTCTTGCTGTGGCCGCCTGCTGCGACTTTGTGACTCCAGCTGCCGTCTGCGATCATCCACGATCTTCGTGAAGCCATCGACAACACGATTTCGTGCCTTCTCCTCAGATGTGCCCTTCCATACTAATGCCAGCTTCTGCCACTCTCCTAACCTCCTGCTTGCAGCTTCCAGCCCAGCAAGTCCCCCTCCCTCGGTATTCAGCAGATCAGACAGCTCTTCTCGGAATTGTCGTATGGTCGCTCGAGCTTTGTCGTCCTCTGCCGAACTAGCGACGCCCAGTTCCGGCGCCGAGACTGATATCAACGACGACGCGACTGACACATCCGAGGGAGGTATGGGCCACTTGAGCGCATCACCAAATATTCGTATAACCTCCTCGAGACGTGCTTTCACGTGGCCCAGGAGTCGTAGCTGCTGCATAAAGTCTGGATCGTTCTTGGCGCGGGACGACGTTGCTTCCGCATCTTCCACATTGTCTGAAACCTTGCTGGATACGTCCGTTCGCACGAAGTGCTGGATGTCCTCTTGGAGGGTTTCTGACAGCAGATCAAATAGGCTGTTCGCATCGCTCCGCAATACCTCTACTTCGTAAGCGAGCTTATTCCCACTCCTCAGTATCTCATCCGTCAGTATACTAAGCTCTGTAGACACGCGAGCGTTGTACGCGTTTAGTTTCGACCCCCGACTTGTTATCTCAGTGGACATCGACTGTAGCTGTGACGTACGACTCTGCTTCGCACCTTGAGAAGTCAAAGCCAAAGTAGGCAGGGTGTCGTTGAGGTATTGTATGGGATCGAACTCCTCCTCCAACAGCTGCTCAGATACTTCGTCCCGGACCTCAGTAGCAGTCATCGCTTTGGGTACACCGCTGTAAGCACAAAGATGATAGGAGGTCACAAGCAAGAATGTTGAACTAATGCGATACACTTATACCTCGCGCACGAGCCAGAATTTCCGTGCCAGCAAGAGGGATGCGACTGTCTCGGTGGTAACCGATGCCGCATCAGCCACAAGGCAAGGTACCGTTGGCGAAAATTTAAGAGCTGGCGTTGAGTCAACCGGTCATGCGACAAAACGCTAGTGACTGCTTTGATATATGCTCAAGGTACTACGAACTTCTCACCACTGGCAGCACTAGTTGAATGGCAGAGTTTCAAGCTAGTTCAAAGTAGGCATAGTCGTAGAGAACCTGCTGCCTGGCACGCCTACCTAGGTACGCCTTCCACTCTCTACTGCTTGCTCTCTGGTTGGTGCCAGTGCCGTCTCTGCCTGCACGACATGCGTGTAACCGACTCAATCACTTCTCAATTGACCTTCATTGATTTAATGTCACCACCAGACGTGAATTCTCAAATTCACCGCGTGAACAGAACCTACATCCGTGCCCAGTTGATTCCTTCACTTGTACCAACCGATCCTGCTTGACAATCTCTTTCCACTCTCACTATCACTAATTCAACAGGCCACAGGTTACAGCTAAACCCTTAAATAAATGACAACCGCCGGCCTTGTTGTATGCATGGGCTGGTGATCTCCTTGTGAGACTTCTTGCTGTTCTTTCATGGGCCACAAAAGCCTGGTACGGTCTTTCCACGCACCGCCTTTCACGAGCGACCTGAATAACTGCTCATCTAACCTGTCTATCCCGCTTTCGTTTCATTACACGACATCTCACTCGGTCATCTTCCTTGGTAGACTCTGCCAGCCAAAACGAACATGGGCAGACGACAGTTTCGACAAGATTTGTCGGTCGCAACACAACAGCCACCAGCTCACATAGACAGTGTAAGGACCACTGATGATGGCGAGATCACATTCAACTACACCTACGTCGAGACTGCCTTATATCGTAGCGCAGCTCTCCAGTTACTCGCTCTCAACGTCGATGACTACCCCTACGACAATGAGTACATGATATTCGCCCGGGACGGCGATGTTAGTGCTAAGATTGCCAACACCTTCGAGTTACTGTGTCCAATTATCAGAAACAAGACCATCGCCGATGCTTTGACGGAGATATCGACCTGTCTGTACCAGGCGGTGACTAGCGGCGGACCCTCAAACCCTATCCTTTTGGCAACCAGTGACATAGAAGAGGACGACTTTGGAAACCAAGAAGGCAACGAAGACGATGAAGAAGAGGAAGAAGTAGAGGACTGGTTTGATGACGACGAGGACGAGGCCTTCGGTTTCGCGGAGTCCAAGAAGTCAGGACCAGTCACGATTGGCCGAGCATCCGTAGCACACCTTGCCGCCGAGGATAAGACTAAAATCAAGAACGACCTCAGAGAAGCAAAGGAAGCAGGTTTCAAGATTGGTGTCATTGGTGACTTGAACGCTTCGGGAATTGTCTGTATCTCAATCCGAGTGGCAAAACTTGGAATTTCCGAAGAGGTATTGAAGGCATGGGGTCTTGAAGCAAATCAGTATTTTGTGCTGCTCATACGGTTCCAGAACGGCTACCGAAGCTTAGAGAGTCTCAAGGAGGAGTCAGCACTTTCTGGCTCGACAGAAATCCGAGTCGGGCTATGCTACAACTACAAGCCAAATGCCAAAAGTGCTTTTGATACCTTTAACGAGGTCACGCAAAGCCAAACTCGCGAGCCACAGATATCACAGCCCGCAGTCTTGAAATTATCATCAGACATGCAACCTCTTTTCATCGGGCGGCCCTTGAATGAACTGTTCCGCGACCGGTTCGCACGCATAGTCAAATTCAGAGAGGTCTATTCACTTTCCTGGACCGGCGCTGAGCAGCTCGTGCATGATACTCAGGGAGCAATCACGGACACGAATCAGATGGGGAAATACGACGCAATGTGCGACAATGAAGTCCTTCGAGCTCTGCCTCCGCTCGTTCTGGCGGACGTGATCGCGGAACGTCGACTCTTCACGAAGAATTGCTCTCTGCCGCTTGTGGCTATGCAATTCGGCCTGCGCCATTTCGTGCGCTGTACAGATTTCTGTCTGGTGTGTCACTGTACCTCGGGCTCTACTTTCGAGGCACTAAAGCCATATGTGTGCTCAAATCCTCTTTGCTTGTATCAATACATGGCATTAGGCATCGGTCCCAGCATCGAGTGGGAGATCCTCTCTCAACCTTACGTGGTTGATTTGCTCATCAGCTTCTGCTACGTCCAAGCTCAGGCTGGCAAGCTCAAGGATTTTCCGGTGGGCATCGACATCAAAGTGCCGATCTTACCCCATTTCAACCATGCACACACTTCATCGTCAGCCTCCTCTGCCTACCTCTATCAAAATCCGCAGCCAACGACTTCCACTGACGGGTCACCGCCGCCTGAAAAGTCCTTCTCCGTACCTTACAATGCCGTAACGCATGACCTGCTCTTCCCTGCTGATCAGGTCGCAAAAGCACAACTGCTGAGGAGGGGGGACTTCATCGCTCTGACAAGTGCGGTGCGCTTTGACGGGGTTATCTACCACCGAGTCGAGGAAGTCATGGCACCAAGTGTCAAGCTCGGCATTCCGATACGTGCGGATTCGACCAGTAAGGACGATGCCAAGGTTAAGCCCCTGCCGCAGCAAGGGTATTTTGAGGTCGACTGTTACCTATTTATCCACAACTTCGATGAGATGAGCAACGACTACAAGGCCAAAGCCATCATAGCAATGCTCGATACAATCCCGCCTGTCAAGGATATGCTTCAGTACCTGAAGACTCATAGTGTTGGTCAGGACTCGAGCTTACGTCAATGGCGGGACCGCATATCGCCTGCCGCACTGAACATATTGAGGTGGATCATCGCCTCGAACAGGTCTTGCATTATGCAAGTCGATACCATCGTGGGCGCAGACGGTATGACCGACATCTCTTCACTCGGAGACCGTATCTCTGGAATGGATGAATACATGCAATTTCGCTTTGCTCAGGGTGCGCCTGACAAGGAGCAGAGATTCATCGATTGTGTCAAGAAGGAGACCGAAGGCAGTCAATATCCAACTCTTTTCGCATGGCATGGCAGTCCTCTTCAAAATTGGCATTCGATCATCCGCGAAGGGTTGCACCACAAGGAAACACATCACGGTCGAGCGTACGGAAACGGTGTTTACATGAGCCCTCAGGCAAGCACCAGTACAGGGTATTCAGGAATGCTTGGCGCTTATGGCGGCAGAGGTGGCGGTGGCTCTGGTTGGCAAAACAGCGAGCTCAAAATCAGTAGTGCTTTGTCTCTGAATGAGGTTGTGAACAAGCCTGGGTCTTTCGTCAGCTCTAAGCCCCATTATGTTGTCGCAGAAATAGATTGGATCCAGACTCGCTACCTGCTAGTGAAGACATCAGCCCAACATAGCAAGGGCAAGCCGGACAGTATGGAGACTATCAGTCAGGACCCTTCACACAAAGCCGTGGGCATCAGCTATGCGGCGGTTGAAATACCGATCACAGCTATTTCTAAATCCAGACGACCGAAGCAGGACGGCCAGAAACAAGATTTGACAAGGAAACGCAAGTCGGTTGGCTCAGGCTTGCCCGGCGCACCCGTCGAGCTGCTTGATGACGATACTGAGAGTGTTGCCACCTTGTACGAAGACCGCGCATATTTACTAGATGACGAGTCTCATACTGGCCTTTCTCCAATAGTGTTGGATTCGGACACAGAGATCATGCTCTCAGAGGATGAGCTCGACGGCATTGCATCGCCTAAGAAGAGAATGCGGCAGGAAGAGGCACAACCCGAGTTGCCTGTCGTGGATGGCTGCATGCTGGACCAATGCAAGACCGATTTCGTGCCCGGAAAGCTGGACATGTCAAACATCAAAATTCTGCCACCTCCACAGGACGCCTCCAGAGCTGCATCTAGTCAGCTGCTCAAAGCTTTCAACGCATTGTTGAGGGCGCAGAGCATAACGCCAGCGCACGAACTGGGTTGGTATATCAACCCTAATATGATCGAGAACATGTACCAGTGGATTGTCGAGCTTCACTCATTTGATATGGACATCCCTCTTGCACAGGACATGAAGAAGGCGGGTGTCACATCAGTCGTCCTCGAAATGAGATTCACGAACCAATACCCATTTGCTCCTCCTTTCGTCAGAGTTGTGAAGCCTCGGTTCTTGCCGTTTAACCAAGGCGGGGGTGGTCATGTCACAGAAGGCGGTGCAATCTGCATGGAGTTGCTGACAAACAATGGCTGGTCTGCCGTCAGCTCGATCGAAAGTGTCCTTCTGCAAATCAGGCTGGCAATGAGCGAGCAGGAAAGACCAGCTAAATTGGCAGGTAATCGAGGTTATGGATTTGCTCGAGTGGCAGATGGTGGCGTTTACGGTGTTGGAGAAGCTATTGTGGCTTACGAGAGAGCATGTCGTGCTCATGGGTGGACAGTACCTCCTGCATTCGCGAGTTTGCAACGAGGTGACGGTGAAGCATCGAGAGGATATTAGGAATGTGTAATGATTGCGCTATCGAGCAAGGCGTTGGTGGCTGGATTTAGGTTGGGGTATCGGAGTCGTTCTTCTTGTGGAGTCACGGGTTTGGCGCGAATCGTGGCTGCCTTGTTCGGCCTTGAGCACAACATGCGCCGCAAGTCGGAAAAGACCTCGGAATCAAAGACAGATGTAGGCGTTAGGTATGCTTGTAGATCATGCATGGTGCACGACTGTCACCCTGTACAGGAAGCAAGCCGTGGCATAGCTTAATGAGCACGGACGATGCGGGATAAGAATGAGATACAATCCTGATCTCCAGGATCATCTAAAGCCTTCAACAGGTCGTCCAGTCAGCCTGCATCATGGGAGCGCGAAGTGGTGCTGCATTGCGGAAGGTGCAGCCGCCCGCATCTTACCTCCTACTGTGCAGAGGCACCAGGTCCAGGTCCGCATGTAAAACTACTTGTATACGCGTGGACGTGGACTTGGGAAGATAAGCATGTGAAACGATGAGAAAGCTGCTGGGGATGGTACAAGGCTTGAGATACGTTCAATACGGGACCCTGACTTGCTTACGATTACCACATAAGCGCCTCTTCAACCTCACGGTATGGCATGGCGTCAATATCTCAAGCCGTGGTCTTCTCAGAATAATGTTTTTATGACACGTGAAATTTTTGGACCGAAGGAACGCATGTGGCGCATGCAGACCAACAACTCGGACTGCCAACGGTTGCACAGAGGTAGTCAGGCTGAACTTGAGGCTCCGTCGAACAAGCTCTGTTGGAAGAAGGCACGAAAACGCTGTAGCATGAGTGGACGGCACTGGAAGAGAAGCTTGTTCGAAATACAGAAGCACGTTCCACAACAGGGTCCTTCACAACATCCAGCAGGTTGAGAAGCACAAAATCGTGAGTATCGAAATATCACATGCTTCTTGGCGTTGGACTTCGTCATAGCGCAGAATCTGTCTCGCCATTCTCTATCACAAGCCGGGTCCTGCTAGGCGGGCTTGCAGCATTCTCACGCACAAGGAAGTCGAGACTTATTCTTCACATGTCAGTCACGTCAAGTACAGTGCGAGTGAGAGTGCCAGTAGTGTCTGGTGCCTTCCTCTAACGAAATTGGGACCTCAACAAGATGCAGCTCCTTCCAGCTTTTCAACACTGTTATCGTATTCCTTACTACTACTCTCTCTTCCCATCTTGACGCGCATCTTGCTACAGTTCATCTTCCAAACACTCTCTGGACATCACTGAAGAACAGAATTCTACGAAGCACTTCGAAGCCACACAAGGAACAATGGGCGAGCCAACCGTTAACGGCGATATGCCTCACTCTGTCACTATCGACGTAAGTCCAGCTGGCTCTGGCTAGTACCAGTCATACTAACAAGTTCTCAGCATGTCACAAAGTACCCCGTCGTCAGTGACTCTATCTCTGCCTTCCAGTCCAACCCATACGGCCAGAAGTCGATTGACATCACCAACTTCGCCTACTCCCGCTTTGTCAAGCCTACCTTCCCCTATCTCGAGAAGCCGGCCTCGTACGCAAAGCCCTATGTCGCCAAAGTCGACGAGCTAGGCAACACCTTTCTCACCAAGTTTGATGAACGAGTTCCTATCGTCAAGTCTGAGACCAGCGAGATCAAGAAGACAGCAGTAGATTATGTCAACTGGCCCGTCAAGGTTGCTGTCAGCCAGAAAGACTATTATGTCAACACTTATAGCGATGAGTACGAGAAGTGTGGCGGTAACGGTGTCGTGGCCGGTAGCAAGGCCCTGGTCAGTGGCAGCTTTGTAGTTGCCAGTGACTGGCTTGCATACATTGCGAGCTTGCTTCAGCAGAGCAAGGAAGTGGCCAAGAGCAAGGCTGCTGAGGCGAAGGCCCAAGCACAGGAAGGATACCAGGAGGGTGTCAATGCTGCCCAGGAGAAGTCGGACAACTAGGAAGCAGCTTCGACGAGGACTAGCGATACCCGAGACGCAACTTCCACACGGCCGCGTCCGAAAAAGTCCTGTTTGAAGGAGAGCAACAGTGAAGACAAGGCTCGAACAGCCACCGAGTCGGGGGCGTTTGTTCACTTCATTGATGCTGTCAACGTACAGCAGACCTGAGGGACTGTGTACATCATTACGAATTGCATAGACGGGCGTACAGCACGTTGCGTGGATACCACGTTTGGAGCCTTTTCAATAGATAGTTCATGGCTTCTGTAAAGGACTGGATGCTGCTGGTCGGGAACATAGATTTGGATTTACTGTATAGACTCAATGGGAAAACTTCTGTTGTCACCTTCCAATGAATGTACATGAATGAGTGAACATCAACACACAAACTGTCGTGCCGATGACATGGGCATATTGGCTCGTTCAACCTCCTTTTTTCTACCATGGTGATGTCTTCTACCGCAGGTCCTTTTCCGTGGTCGCAGCTCGGACCATTCTTTTGAGGCCGTGGCAGAGATCTCGACGTGGTTGCGACTTTCGCGATGATTTGGCGCATTGTTATCGATGCGTCCGAGTGTAATGCGTGACGCGACGTGGAGAAAATATGATCTTGGTTGTTGCTTCTCCAAGCTGAGCTGGAAACAGAAGCCACAAATAACTGCTTGACCTCGAAACTTGGCACTGCTTGCATCATGTACTAATATTGAGGAAACACATCAAGGCAGGTCACTGTCATCGCTATCCTAGTATCCCTAATCATCTTGTTATCATCCTGCTGTAACCGGACATACCGGTACTAAAGCAGATCCCATCAAAACTATACCCCAGTATCAGCTCACCCTCAAGATCATAGAGCCGTCTCTCAAGGTCTTGGACTGGTATCTCAAAGACCGTCTGGTACTGTCGCTTCAGACGTTGCACATCTGCGACCAACATGTCGAACCGGCCCATCGCGAACCGTGACACGCCGGATCCGTGGCTACTAGCATCTCCTCTACAGCCCAACCTCTTCTACCTAACATTCACTCTCGGTAACAGGATTGAGATATGGTCCAGCCCAAACATGGAAGACTTCACCGACCAAAATCCCCATCTTAAGAAGAGCACGATCTGGCAACCTCCAGGTGGCAGTCCATGGTCAGCGGACATCTGGGCACCGGAACTTCATTTCCTCTTCGGGTCATGGTACATCTACGCTGCAGGCGCTCAACCGGGGCAGGGTAATCCGTCGCATCGTACCATTGTGTTACGTAACACGAATCCTACACGTGATCCGATGGACCGTGAATCTTGGGTCTTCGAAGGGCCGCTAAGGGGGTTACCGCCTCACCAGTGGAGTATTGATGCGACCGTGTTCAGTCCTGATCCTGGACTCAGCGCGGGTATGGCTGAGGGAGTTGGCGGGTATCCAGATGATCAGAGAAGATGGTATATTTGCTACTCTGGCTGGCCGTTGGGGGATCACAGTGACACACAGCAGGATTTGTTCTTGGCGAGGATGAGGGGCCCGATGGAGGCGGATGAGTCAAGTCTTGTTTGTGTGGGTAGAGCGGAGTTGGAGTGGGAGCGGCCTGAGGGGGGAAGAAGGGGTGTTAATGAAGGCCCCAGTTGGGTTGACTTTGGAAGAGGTGGGTGGAAGGGGATTGTGTACAGTGGTCATGGAAGCTGGACTTCTGAGTATAAGCTTGGGCTTTTGCAATTTGTTGGTGGCCCACAGGATGATTTGTGTCAGGAGAGATTGTGGAAGAAGAGGAGGACACCGTTGTTGGTGAGCGATAAGAACATGGGTGGGCCTTTTGGGCCCGGGCACGCTAGTTTCGTGCCGAGCCCATATAACGATGGACGTGTATTTTGTGTGTACCACGGCACGGAGAGAGCAGACGAGGGCTGGAAGAACAGGAAAGGCAGAGTGATCTGCCTAGGTCAGGAGTGTTTCCAGGAGAACGCAAGGACCATGTGTTGCGCTTACAGCATTTGCGGACCAGCTAATGACACGCACGGAATGTTACCAGGACAGCCAATGCAAGCGAACCAAGGTTACGGTCATGGGCAAGCTCAGTATCCAGGACAAAACCAAAGCCAGTATCCTGGACAAAGCCAGAGTGCCTACCCTGGACAGACCCAAAGTATGTACCCTGGGCAGGTACCTGTCGGTCATCCGAGTCAACATGCTGGAGGCAAGAACAACTTCGACAAGTATGCTGGCGAGATCGAGAAGAGGATACCGGCGCAGTATCAAGGGTATTTCAACAAGGCGAAGAAGTTTTTCAAGTAGGGTGCCGCGGAAGTATTAGAGAGACCGAACGACGGCCTGTGACCATTCTCTCGCGTTTTGTGAATCCTGTCGACGTGCATCGACAGATTCTTAGCCTAGAAAGGTGCAATGTCTTTGCAGCTGTGGCCCTGAAGGACTTGGGTCGCTATCGTAAGCCGTTTGGACCTGATAAGTAATCGATGAGTCCTGACACCCACTAGTGCTCTCATGCTTGTTCGGGCCAGAGAGACGGACAATGACGGGTATTGGCGCCGAATGTTGCGGGAAGAAGAGCTTGGATGCCTTTATCCTTCCCGACAATGATTGGCCAGGAATACGCGACTGGGTCCTCCAACCTGTCAGTTCTGATGCCTCGGCGTTGATTTGGCAGTCCTTTCCGCTCCTAGAAATTTGCTAGGACGAGATCGATAACGTCTCCGCATGCTCAAAACCCTCGGGTGCCCGCGAACCTAGACATCATAGCACAGACTCGAAAGCTACCTTGCAGCTAATCAAAACGCGCCAGAAGAATTTGTGTAGTATTCCTGCCGGCAGCAGGGCGCCATCGACTTCTGTGTGACTGCATCAACCTCTTGCTTAATAATGGCAGCTCGACGAGGATTGCTGCGGACAATCCCCTCACTGACAACACGCAGAGCTACACCGCAGCTCGCTCGCATAGTACCTAGGATGTCGAACGGAACCGCCAGTAGACGGTTGTATGCCACAACTTCGCACCTTCAAGCACAAGCCCAAGCAGCTGGTGTATCAACAGCAGACTACCCTATGAACCACGAAGCTATCTCAGATCCACCCAACACCGCAAATTTCATCGACAACGAGTTCGTGCCTTCCAAGACCTCCCAGTGGATTGACCTGAAAGACCCTGCAACCAACAACCTCGTTACTCGCGTCCCACAGAGCACAGAGGAAGAGCTGAAAGCCGCAGTTGCCTCGGCAGAAAAGGCCTTCCCAGCATGGAAGGCAGTAAGCATTATGGCCAAGCAACAAATCATGTTCAAGCTCGCCTACTTGGTGCGCGAAAACATGGACAGACTAGCTGCAAGCATCACTCTGGAACAAGGCAAGACCTTCGCCGACTCAAAAGGCGATGTCCTCCGTGGTCTCCAGGTCGTTGAGACAGCCTGCGGCATCACAACCCAGCTTACTGGCGAAGTCATTGAAGTCGCAAAGGATATGGAGACACGCTCCTACCGCGAACCACTCGGTGTTGTGGCAGCTATCTGCCCCTTCAACTTCCCAGCTATGATCCCGCTTTGGTCCATTCCCCTCGCAACCGTGACAGGCAACACCCTCATCCTCAAGCCCTCCGAGCGCGATCCTGGTGCCGCCATGATCCTCGCCGAACTTTGCAAAGAGGCTGGTTTCCCAGATGGTGTAGTCAACGTTGTCCACGGCAGTGCAAAGACCGTGGACTTCATCATCGACGACCCAGCCATCAGGGCCATTTCTTTCGTCGGTAGCAACAAGGCCGGAGAGTACATTTTCACTCGTGGTTCAGCACAAGGCAAACGTGTGCAGGCTAACCTGGGCGCCAAGAACCACGCGGCTGTGCTTCCTGACGCGAATAAGAACCATGCTCTGAACAGTATCGCAGGTGCTGCTTTTGGTGCAGCTGGCCAGAGATGTATGGCGCTTAGTGCGCTTGTCATGGTCGGTGAGACCAAGGATTGGCTCCCAGAACTTGCTGAGCGAGCCAAGGCACTCAAGATCAACGGTGGTTTCGAGCCTGACACTGATCTTGGTCCTTTGATCAGCCCGGAGAGCCAAAAGCGAGTCGAGGGGCTCATTGCCAGTGCCGAAGAAGAAGGTGCTACAATTCTACTAGATGGCCGAGGACAGAAGCCCGAGAAGTACCCGAATGGAAACTGGGTATGCCCTTCCTCACCTTGACTATAGCCGATATGCTAACAGCTCACAGGTCGGTCCTACAGTAATAACAGACGTAAAACCCCACATGAAATGCTACCAAGAAGAAATTTTCGGCCCCGTTATCGTCTGCGTGAACGTCGAGACCATCGACGAAGCAATCGAAATGATTAACGACAACCCATACGGTAACGGTGCGTCCATCTTCACTAGATCCGGGGCTACCGCGACTCGCTTCCAGAAGGAGATGGAGGCCGGTCAGCTGGGCATCAATGTGCCGATCCCGGTGCCATTGCCTATGTTCTCTTTCACTGGAAACAAGAAGTCGGTTGCTGGGACTGGGGCCCTCAACTTCTATGGAAAGGATGGATTGAGGTTCTATACGCAGTGGAAGACGGTGACGAGTTTGTGGAAGGCTGAGGATGCGATTAGCACGAAGAGTGATGTTGCTATGCCGAGGTTGGAGTAGATGGGGTAAGATGAGATGATGTGAGTCCGGGTGAAAGCAGCAGTGTGAGCAGTGACTGAAGGCACGGCATTATGGCTCAAGGGCCGATACCTGTGGAGTCTGAAAAGTTGCTCGGTATGCTGGGATTACGCTGGTGGCAAGGCAGCTGTATATCGAGCGCTCGACCAGGCCAAGACCGGACATGAAAGAGCAATCACTTTCTATGAATTGTGTCGTACATTTGATTAGGAACATGACATGGAGCATAGGGGCACATCACCTCGTGCGCCAGGAAGTGGATGATGGTGAAATTGAATGTGATCTGAAGGGATACGCGCAGATATATTGAGAAATGTAAAAGGGACCGCAATGTTATCTATGCTCTGGCTACTGTATAGCCCAGTGCTTCTTCATGGATAAGCTGGATCTCTCCACCCGCGACATAAACCAGCATCGACGACGCGAGCAGTGAGATTGTGCTGATATGGGTTCTGGTGGAAGATAGGCTGTCGACTTCGCTTACTTTTCAGCTACGGGATTAAAGAAAGTTACGGACCAAACCTGCGCAGCACACGTCTTTCAAATCATTCACTGTAAATGTCCCGCTACGATAAGCCTCTTCTCTGTCGAGACCACATGGTGACGCTCGTCGACACAGGTCCTTCAGACCGCATGCGATTCCGCTTAACCTTCCTACCTGCTTCGAGCAGCCAGGGTCATCTCACGTGATATGTGATTGTTCATGAGGCCTAGTGTGCCTACCTCTCTTCCCTGGTTCACGACTACTCTTGTATCTTAAATTTCTTTGACTCATCTTTGCTCCCATCCCTATCCTACGGTAAGCTGCGATAAGAACTTGTCTTACAGCACGATGTAGGCTCGACTAGAACGCTACGTGTTCCCATACAACTATAGCGTGGAAAGCAAGATATGCCATGCTACTACTAAAAATGCGAAGTAGCGATCAGCTGCTAGAGTATGTTAGCACAGACGATGGTATATCGAAAGGACGTCTCACAGAAGAGATGTTGCGAATGCTAGCCTGGCCGATAACACTTGCGCTACTTGACTTAGCTACGGTGAGATAGTGGACAGAGTGTTGCTAACTTAAAAAAAAAAAGTACTTATGTATTGGTCTGTTGACAAAGGAAGATGTATACAAGATACGATGGCAGAATATATGGTAGGATATAGTGGAAGATGGTTTGGTCTACCAACATGCTAACAGTGCAATGCGTGTGATCTGGCCGCAGCAAGTCTTGACACACTGACTGATAGATGTGCAGAAGACACAGAGAATGCCGAAAGTGCAAACCGTGAGTGACTCGGTGATAACGAGACTTGACAGGGAGACTGAACGCACATTCCATATATCTGAGGGGAAAGAAACTTATTGGTACACAAGCCCGAATCGAACCCAAGCCGTCGGACATTCGAACACTTCTGAGCCAACCTGAGGAAGTACGGTTTAACTATCGGACTTTCTGCAGAAGTATGCATTAGAATGCTGTTCGAGCGGACCTTCAGGGAACTCCCCGTCAGTCCTTTGGGCGATTGACTCCCAGAAGGAGACCGCGCCGGTCATGGGCCCCCAAGAGGGCAAGTCCTTATCGAGGTGTGACCATTTCAGCAACAATTTTGGTTATACTGGTATACAAGCTGGCTTCTGACAGTGATATATCGAATAATTTTTCGCGCCCGCTCGGTGTGGTACGTGGTTCGGCTCGGTTCGCTTGGCCTAGGTCTTAGGTCCGGGGTTCTCTCATAGCCGGCGGGTTTGCTTGCACTCTGGACGAGTATCACTACACATCTGCATCGAGTGAAAGACGCCAAGGTAAGGGATGACACACAGCCTGCAAACAATACGAGAGGTACCACATGCACTTCGCCCAACCTCCTCACAACGCTGAGAATATGCAATCACTGTTTGGTCGAGATCTCCTCCACCCACGGTCGCACCTTGCCAATCTTGTTACTACCCTTCGTGTTGTCTATACAGACCACATATCCTGATCGCCATCATGCCGCATCACGGTCGAGAGGCACCTCGCCGTAAACGCTCGCCAAACCACAGTTTTGAGGACGGTGACAACAAGCGTGTGCGACACGAAGCGGAGAGCGAGCAACTGGGAGAAACTCAAAATAACTCCACAGCAACCTTCGTAAAAGTTGTTCCAAGTGAGAAGTGTCCTGGAAAGCAGCCGAAGGACGAGGCCAACGTCAGCAGGCCGGCCGAAGAGGTCGAAGAACTGTTGTTCAATGCGCGGCCTGCTGTCTCTAGCAATGCTCCCTCAAGGTCGATATCCTACAATGGTCCAGAAGAAGCTGTTATAACTGAGGATGAAGATCGTGGAGGAAGCATAGAAACGGCTATTTCCATCGATGACGATGGTGATGAAGATGATGACAATGATGCACCTGAAGAGCTCGCAAGCCACTTGTCCAGAGGTGAGCTTCCCCTTTCCAGGTCGTACTCTCACTAACCTACTCAGATCCTGGCCATCGTACGGCTTCGGCACAACGATATGCATCGAAGGAGTCCGCAACAGTTGGTCGCACGCCTGAAGGTTTCAAAACTATCAAAAACTTGGGGAATAACAGATTGATTACGGGCTTCAAACGCTTCAAGAAAAACGATTCTCCACATGTTATTGATTCTGACAGTCTCGAATTGTTGTCTGCGGAAGAGTTGGCACAGAAAACTGCCAATCTTCTACAGCCTTACTGGGAGTCAAACACATCCGCACACAAACCGATGTTCAAGCCACCTACAGATCATGACTTAGTGCCTATTGACTTAGATGATCCGACAGCCTTGCAAGTTCCAGCGTTCATCCTGCGCAAGCCTAGTCCCCGACTGTACAAGAACTTGGGGCTCAACGAGGATGGCACAAAGAAGCCTGGCTTCCCACGGACAATGGCTGCGAATGAGGCAACGCCTGCTGAAGTAGAGGCTGAAGATAGTACAGATGATGACGTCGAAGTCGTGGAGGAGACCCCTAAAGCTCCTGCTGGTTCTGAGGAATACGAGGAGGGAGTTGATACCGAAATACGAAGCCGCAATCATGCCCAGCTCGAGACTTCCACCGTCGGGCAAGACATACATCTGCGTGATGCTCTACCACTCAGCACCAACACGAGAGATCAGCGCAGCAGTGAAACTGGAACTTTCGAATCTGGTGGGACAGCATCTGTTGAGGTCGAGAGCTTTGTCAATGGTATCAACGAGAAACCGATGCCTCCGAGCATGCTCGTTTCACCAACTTCGGCGGTCATAGATGAGGTTGGCTTTAATAGATCAGCACAACGTATCAAGCCTAGAAGATACCGCGGCCTTTCGACCACCCAAATTCCTTCCGCTGGTACACCCTCACTGCGGAACACAAGCGTCGGGAATGCCTCACTTCCGATCCCCGCACGAGCAACTCACCCACACGCCGAGCTGGTTTTGAGCCTGACCGAGGAAATCAACAAACTCGAGGAGGAAAAGGCGAATTTAGCGACTGCCAAGGAGGCATTCTCTGCGTATAGCAACAAGTTGTACCTTGAAAATGTCGCATTGAGGAAGCTGTTGAAACAGAACGCTCCTCACGTCCAGTTGACTACTGAACTAGCCACGATCAATGTTGCTTCAGCAGCTCCCTCAACGACAGCTTCATCTCGACAGCACTTCCAAGAACACGCAGACGCAGGTCCTGCTAGTTCTTCCATCACCGACGTTTCGCATGAGCCAGCATCTATTGACCACAATAATATCCTCAAGATCCTTGGCGCCGCAGATTGGCTCGACGACCAAGAAGAAAAGCTGCGACAAGACAACAAGAACAACAGCTTCGGCCGACCCACACAATCTTCCTCCAACGACGAGCGGCGTTCAGCCAGCGTGGCAATTGATGGCAGGCAAGATCTCCCAAGGTATATGATGGACCGCATTTGGACTGCGTGTAATGATGCAGAAAAGGCTGAAACTGCGATCGTGTCTCTGCTCAAGCTTGATTCATTCGTCGAACAAGAGCGGTTCTTGTCTGAGCTCGATGTGAAAGAAGCCGAGAATGACTCGGGAGCTAATACTGAGGCAGCGGCTAGTAAAGAGCCCCACGAGCCTGGCCCTCGTCGACTATCAGTCTCACCCTTTTCTGATGATATACATATAAACGAAGAGGATGTCAGCAATGCTTTGCAGAAGCAAGCCGACGAGCAAACTGACGCTACGCGAACAATGCACAATCAACCGTCCTTCAAAAATCTCTTCAGTCCCTTCTCCTCTGCCCTTGCTGCGATGAAGGAGACCGCACCAAGTACAAGAACCGGAGTGTCTGGAGCATGAAAGAAGCCCGAACGGACAGACATAACAGCAGTGCTTGAGTATGTCACGAGCACACGTATTTTACGACCTACGCGACGAACCAAGACGAAGTATTCACGAGGATTAAGAGAACGCCATTTGAGGATGGTGCGAACGAAGATGAAAGCTAAGGCAGACAGCTAGACAACAACAGCCACACACATCCTCGCACGCACGGATAGCGCGCCGTGGTCTTGGTTCGGGTGTCGTTGGCACACTTTGTAGCATTCATAAATATCAATATTCAAGAATATATCCTGCGCTTCTCGCACAAAACGAGATGACAAGTACAGCTATAGCTATCATCTGCCTGAATCGAGTCGCCCGCTATGTGTTCGTAGATTCAATGTTTTTGTAGGCGAGCCTGCTTCGAATTTCATATCGGTGCTGATGTTCATGTTGGCACGTACTTACGTCTTTTGAGTGGCGCACTCGGTGGGCATTCTAGCCTTGCGGAATGTCAGATTAGGCGACGAGAGTGACTTTCGTCGAAGGCTCACTCGCAGTAGAAGCAGGGAAGAAAAGACTATTCATCGAGTTGGCATCATAGGTTTCACATTAAAAGCTCACGTCAAGAGCACCCACTCGACTACCTCTTCCCACCACCCGACTTCGCCTTCCCCTTCCCCTTTGCCTTCGCCTTCCCCGCACCCCCCTTTCCACCCTTCTTTTTAACGTCCACTCCATCATCCTTCCCCTTCTTCCACTGTCGTCCCTCCTTCCGATCCCTCGAAAGATCCAACCTCTTCTTATCCTTATTGCTCAACTTCTTTTTCTCGCCCATGAACAAGCCCGCCTCGGCCTTCGCACGCTCCTTATTCGCCTGCTTCTCCTTCTCGCTCTCAAACCACGTGCGTTTCGGCCGACTCATGATCTCATCGCGGTGCTTCATGATGTTATCCGCGCGCGCGACATCGGTCTCCATCTGCGCGAGCTGTTTCTCCTGTTTTTCCTCGGCGAGGATTTCGGTGACTTCGTCGTCGAGATCGTCGAGTTTCTGTTTGAAGGCGTCGAGGGCGGTAGCGTCGAGGGTGCGCGAAGAGACTTTTGCGCCTTGGGAGCGCGCGGCTTTGACGGCACTTTTGACGACTTTGCGGTCGGGCTCGGCGGCGAGGGTGCACGATTTGCCGCTTTTGCCGGCGCGGGCGGTGCGGCCGACGCGGTGGAGGTAGATGTCGTGGGTTTGGGGAGCTTCGTAATTGATGACGCTGTGGACGTTTTTGATGTCGAGGCCACGGGAGGCGACGTCTGTGGCGAGGAGGTGCGTTGTTTTGCCGTCGCGGAAGGAGGAGACGGAGGCGATGCGCTGGTCTTGGGTCATGCTGCCGTGGAGCTCGGATGCTTTGAGGCCGAGGAGGCCGAGGATGATGCGGACGCGGTGAGCGGTGGCTTTGGTGCGGAGAAAGATGATTGTGCGTTGTTGGTAGTCGGGGATTGTGGTGACAAGGAGGCAGAGGGCGGCCAGGCGGTAGGCGTTTGTGTCCCTGCCGGGGCGTAATCTGAGGAATTCTTGACTAAGGCCGGAGACGGTGCCGTGGGTGCTGTCGACTGAGAGGCGGACGGGTTTGTTCATGCCTACGCGCACGAGTTTGTCGACGCTGGATGTCATTGTGGCGGAGAAGAGCATTGTTTGGCGAGATCGTGGGATTGTTTTCAGAATTTCGTCTAGTTCGTCTGTGAAGCCTTGCTCGAGCATGCGGTCTGCTTCGTCGAGGACGAGGATTTCGAGGTTCTCAACGGCGAATGAAGCCGAGTTGCGCATGTGATCGATGAAACGGCCTGGGGTTGCGATGACAACGTCTGGGCGCTTTTTGAGGATTGCTTCTTGCTCTCGCAGGTTCATGCCGCCTATGACTTGGGCGAATGTGATATCTGTGAAGCGGGCAAGTGCAATTGCAACGGCGTGGCATTGGACTGCCAGCTCTCGTGTGGGCATTAGGATGGCAACTCGGGTAGTGGGGATTTTTCGTGGTCTGTAGAGCAGACGTTCTAGAATGGGCAGAAGGAAAGCAGCCGTCTTGCCCGAGCCGGTTTGCGCTGAGCCGACTACATCCAGGCCTTGTAGGGCGACTGGAATTGTCCGGACTTGAATCGGTGTTGGTATGGTGAAATTCAACGCGGCTAGAGCTCGCAGGAGGGGTCGAGACAAGGAGAATTGTTGGAAACTGTCGGCGCCTGATAATGACTTGGTAGGTTTGGAGGCGTCGTCGTCTGCGAAGAATGCTTTTCGTTTTGCTGCTTCCTCAGGATCTTCTTGTGAAGTCTGTGACTCGTCGTCAGAACCAGCATCGCTGGCCATGTCGTCGGGATGTGCGACAGGCGAGGCAGTTGAGTCGTTATCTGAGGCTGCCTCGTCCTCGTCCTCGTCCTCACCCTCATGCAACTCAGCCTCGTCTCCATCCTTATTTGAGCCTTCAGTAAGACCATCTTGCTCGTTCTCCGAGTCTGCACCTGCGCCAAACGCGTCTTCTGCTAGGTTCTCATCATCAAAGTCGATTTCGTCGGCATCCTCGTCAACAGATTCATGTACAGATGTGCCATTTTCCAGCTCCTCTTGTGCTTTGTTCTTGTCCTTTCGGGCAGCCCTCCTTGCTATGATTTCGTCGACATCCACAGTCGGCTTGGCTGGCTTGAACCGCTGGGCAGTCAAGGACGTATCACCATCGCCCCATGCATCAAAGTCCTCAACGCTATCATCAGCTCCTGCGCCACCAATGTCGAACTCGAAGTCGCTATCGATGGCTCCATCCTTTACTCCAGCGGCCTCGTCGGATTCATGCTCCGAGACTGGCTCTGGCTCATGTTTCTTGCTGACTTTTTGCTTTTTGGAGGTCTTTAGCTGGCCGCCAGCAGCTCGCTTTCGTTTCAGGTTCTTTGCTTCCGGCTCGCTTTCGGCTTCACTGATGCTCAACTCGTCATTGTCTGATATAGTAAAGACGAACTCTTCATCGATCCGACTGGGTGCCATGCTGATGGGGAGAAGATGCCGTGCCTGGTAACGAGACAGAAAATTGTCGTGCAAGTCGCAAGACTCGTGCTAGTAACTTAAGCCATAACTTTTGCTATCGATAACCTTCTTAATCTTAGCGCCGTGAGCTTCCTGCCTGGGCTCTCCTTTAAGTGCGCCAGGCCGCAGGCGAGTGCTCCAGTCCTTCAAGAACGCTTTCCAGAATTCCGTTCTGCCCCGCTGCCATCCTTGCCTCGTTTTTACATGCGATAATATCAATCTTTGATTGCTCCCGGTAGCAGAGAGATGTCGCTATGACGTGGAGAAGGAGAAGAGTACCCTGCACGTAAAAGTAGGTTATCTGGCTACCAGTAGTACATATGGAAAGCGTGATGCCCATGACCATGACCTCTTCTGCGCACATCGGCAGCACATGAAAGAGCTCTGAGCATCTCACCGTCGTACATCTCTACAAACATGGTCCTTTCAATGAATGAAGGCAGTCGCTCGAGTGCGCTCACTTCCCGCAAGATCTTCGTACCTAGAACTTACAGCATGCTTCGCGATACAAATGCAGGGTAGACAACGTTTCCGAAGACGTTCCAATCAGAACCAGGTGTCAAGTAGCGGTGTACAGCACGTTATGTCTGGACTTCGCTGATTCGCATGAATTGTCGTTTCCTGCCAGCGTTGCTTCTGTTACCGCAGGAGGAAATGTCCTGTCCCTTCCGGCCGTTTTTGATAGCTGGTCGAGAAGGAGGACTAGTCCTTTCAGAGTCAGGGTATGCACACCACTAGCTCTTGCACATGCAACCCGCCAAGCAGCCTCGCTCAATGACTCGTTCGTTTCAGACGCTCAGAAATGACTCAACTCCCATCGAACAGTTGTATTCGGCTTGGAGACTCGTCGAGAGCTGACAGCACGTAAGACAGGATCATGTTAGGATGGATAAAACCGGAATGGTGTTGGAACAGATTGCCGGTAGGCTATTACCAGAAAGAGCTTATCTGTTAGAGCATTTTGACATTTTGATAGCTACGTGAAACAGCACCTCTCGTATAGGCAGCAGTGGAGTGTCTAGCCGGCGTCGTACAGTAAGAATGGAGTGAAGAGCAAGAGCACTAGTCTCCCGGTGTGGTGTGCCATGAGTACCGTAGGTTAGGCTACCAGCAGGGATGGGCAAGCCACATTATATTTGTTCCACTGAGTTTGGCTTCACACATGCAAAAGGGCTCAACAACGCGCAAGCGACTACGACTACGACGGGAAAACCATTCCCACCAGATCCGACGGGGGCACCTGCTGTCAAATGTAAGCAATCGACATGTGGACACTCGTTGCCAAAGGTGCATGACAACAACCAGTTCGGGTTGATCCTGAAATTTTTGGTGCCGTCCTTATCCTGCCTGTACTGCATATACTCCCACACCTTGCCTGGCCGGCCTTCTCTTCACCATGAGCAACACTACATTCGCTACTGACCCCTCTGCTGACCATCATGCCTCCTCGCGACCAGAGTCCGATGCCACCACCTCCAGTAAGCTGGAACCCCATCGTCGGCGAAGACGGACACTAATTTCTGCTCTACAGCCTCCAAACTCTCCAGTCATGAAATAGAGACCATCCAGAGAGAACGAAAGGAGAAGACCAGCTACTTCCGACAAGCAATCACACAGACTCCCGATTTCCCCAAACCTGGCATCGTCTTCGAAGACATCTTTCCAATCTTCACCTCCCCCCCTCACCACGAAGCCCTTATCCGAGCCTACGAACTACAAATAAAGGAGCTAGGAGTTGGCACCCCGGATGTCATTGTTGGCCTCGACGCTCGTGGTTTCCTGATTGGTCCCACATTGGCCCTACGAGCAGGCTGCAAATTCGTGCCTGTCAGAAAAGCTGGCAAACTGCCTGGCAAACTCGAGACAGTAACCTACGACAAAGAGTACGGGGCTGACTCTTTCGCCATCCAGACTGCCTCAATCAAGCCCAGCGACAAGGTCCTGGTTGTGGATGATCTCATTGCTACCGGTGGTTCTGCTAAAGCTGCAGGAGAACTCGTTAAGAAATGCGGCGGTCAGCTGCTGGGATACATTTTCATCATTGAGCTTACCGGCTTAAAGGGCAGAGACAAGCTAGATGCTCCTGTTTATACCTTGATTGAGAGTCAGGCGTGAGGCGCGTGACACTCAATCCATTGCCACAAAGATGTTGCGGAACAAGGCGGTAGAAGGAAGAAATCATCCGACTTTAGCAGGCACGTACAGCACCCTCCTTAACGACCGGACTCGTCTAGGGGATCGAAGTATTCGTGACTGGCAATCATACATGCTGCTATATGAGTGTTCCTCGGACTTTTCCAAGCGGTCTTTGTACTTGTCAGCTGAAGGCTTTCTGACGACAAACGGAACTCCTAACACCGACCGCTCAGCTGAAAAACCGCCGCTAGAGCTGGGCTCGTGGGGTTGCTTGGACAGACTTCAGTGCCGCTTCCAAGTCGCCGAGGTCATCTGACGTTTGAGCTTTGTGGGAATATACGATCTTGCCATTAGCGTCCACGGCAAATATGCCAGCTTCTTGCCATCGAGATCCAGATTCAGTTGGCCGGACACTATAGCCTTCGGTCTTTCCAAGATTGATGGCAGCAGACAAGCTGGAGGGATTTAGGACGGCCCAGAAGCTGGAAAGGCCTAGTCCGTACATCGAAAAGGACTCTTGACTGTCGTCGACGACCATTTCAACTTTGCCAGCACCACCGACGTCCTGTAGCCAATTGGTGGTCGCCAGCTGATTGCTGTGGGATATACCGATATATTGAACTTCGGGATTTTGCTCCGCCATCTCTCGCAACTTCACAATAACTTTCTCCGTGACTGCCAAAGTTAGCATCAGATTCTCGCGTGTATAGATAGTGACAATTACATGGGCAACCACAGTGTCTCATGAATGCCATGATTACAGGTTTCCCATCGCTTCGTGGTAGTTTCAGTTGTGGTGTGGAAGGCGCCTGGGTGCCAACCTCGGGCACTTTCTGCACGGCGTATTGGGGCTTTAAGAATGGGTTCCATGATGAAAGCTCTTGTTGAAATGTCATCTTAGCTTTGGACTTGCTTACTATGGCTTGACTACAATCGAAAACAGTCTAGATATCACCGTACTTTATGCTTTCTGACGTCTCGATCTGTCCTGAACGTGAAATCTTCCTTTTCTCCCATTGGTGACATAGTGATAGAGGAGATCCCCACTTGTTCATCGATCTGGGCGCGAACTTACACCTGCGGCTGCGGTGCACAATTCATGGAGTACTAGTAGACTCGACCGGCTCCTCGAGCGTATGTTAGAAATTTCCGAAGCCTTCATAGCGCCAGCTAGGTCACTCGTTCGGCTTCTTGATTGCAAGCGAGAACAATCCGCTGATGTGGTGATCACCAGAAATCGGGCGCACAGACTCGACATTGAAGCGCCAGCGCCGGCGACGGCGACCTCATGAGGCGCATGCGACGGGATGGCGTCTATAAGCCCTGAACTTGAGGAAGAGTTGCGGGCACTCGATCACGAGCTAGAAGAAGGAGATATCACGAAGAAGGGCTACGACAAGAGACGAACTGCCATCCTCTCCAGATACCTCGCGCCCGCACCAGCCGCAGAAAGGCGGATTGGCCTACAAATTCACCAGCCAGATGACACTGTTCATCCTGCTGCCTCTCGAGATGACCTTCGAGCTGACTCACTTTCGCGCCTGGAGGGCGCCGGTAGGAGGAGCAGCACCAATGGCTCCCTCAGGAGTGCTACCATGACTGCGGTGCCCTCGAACTTCAATCGCCAGAGCACAGTCTCAGTCTATGATGAGCCGCCTATACAGCCTCCGAGTCATGCTTCGCGCTTCATACAGCAGCAAGTTGGAGGTCAGCTTGCACCCGCCGGCCGGCATATGTCTATCGCCTCGACGGAAGACCGCAGGAATACCCTGACCCGTGAATCACTTGATAATTCGAGAACACAAACCCTCATGCACCAAGATTATGCCTTCAATCCAGACCAGCAGCAAGTCTACAATGCCGGTCCAGAAACACGCACTTCGACCATGGTCGGCACCGAAGGCTACTTCTCTGACTTCGCCGGCCAACAACGCGAAGTCGAAGAACAAGACTACGGCGTTGGCCATACCCACCGCTACTCTCAATCCGAGATCACCTCTCCCACCACCCAGGTTCCGCCGCCTTTCCTCAGCTCGGGTGAACTAGCCGGCGGCGCAGCCGTGCATCTGATGCCTCTCGAGCCGCGCGACGTCCCCTTCACCATCTGTGACCCCCACGATAGCAATACGGAAATGACTCGCTTCGAGAACATAGCCGTCATCTTACGGCATCGAGCGCGCACAACACCGAGACAAGCTGCTTACTGGGTCTTAGACCAGAAGGGCAAGGAGCTAGTCAGTATCACTTGGGAGAAGCTTCAACTGCGCGCCGAAAAAGTGGCCCAGGTGATTAGGGACAAGAGCAGTCTATACCGTGGCGACCGCGTAGCGCTGATTTATACCGAGTCCGAAGTCATCGAGTTCGCTGTTGCATTACTGGGCTGCTTCATCGCGGGCGTGGTCGCTGTACCAATCAACGACCTCAAGAACTACAACCGGCTTAACGTTGTGCTAACATCCACTCAAGCACATTTGGCATTGACTACGGAAGCGAACCTCAAGAATTTCCAGCGAGATATCACAACCGCCAAACAGAACTGGCCGAGGGGAGTCGAGTGGTGGAAAACGAACGAGTTCGGGAGCTACCATCCCAAGAAGAAAGGCGAGGAACCACCACTTGTTGTGCCCGATCTTGCTTATATCGAATTTAGCACTGCGCCCACCGGCGACCTGAGGGGCGTGGTCATGAGCCATAAGACGATAATGCACCAAATGGCTACCCTGACCGCTATGATTACGACCGCGACGAGCAACAGCAGAAACGACACCTTCAACCCGAACCTAAGAGACAAGAATGGCCATGTTGTTACAGGATCACGGCACGGCGAGACCATATTGTCGTATATCGACCCCCGGCATAGCATTGGAATGATCCTCGGTGTCCTCCTGAACGTGTATGGCGGCCATACGGTGTACAATATCGATAATAGGAGTGTAGAGACACCCGGCCTGTATGCGCACCTAATCACGAAATATAGGGCCACCCTCCTGGTGGCCGACTATCCGGGTCTGAAACGAGCAGCTATAAATTACCAGGCCGATCCTATGACGACGCGGAATTTCAAGAAGGGGACAGAACCCAATTTCAGCTCAGTCAAGTTATGTTTGATCGACACACTAACGGTAGACCCCGAGTTCCACGAGGTGCTGGCCGACAGATGGCTTAGACCGCTCAGAAACCCAAGGGCTCGCGAAGTGGTAGCGCCAATGTTATGCCTCCCTGAACACGGTGGCATGGCCATATCAATGCGCGACTGGCTTGGTGGGGAGGAACGAATGGGCTGCTCACTGATACATGACATGGACCGAGACAAAATCGAAGAGGAAGAGAAACGAGAGGATGGCGCTGATTCCAGCAAGACTGGCTTTGGAAGTAGTCTGATTGGTGGTGGTAGCAAGTCAAGCAAAAAAGAGAAAAAAGTTGTTGATGACCTTGGCGAGGTGCTTCTTGACAAAGAAGCACTCAAGACAAATGATGTTGTGGTGTTGGCCATGGGTTCCGAAGCGCGCGAGAAAGCTGCTTCATATCCTAATGCTGTCCGATGCGGCGCTTTCGGCTACCCCATACCAGATGCCACGCTGGCCGTGGTCGATCCAGAATCTGGACTGCTATGTTCGCCCAATAGCGTTGGTGAGATTTGGGTCGACTCGCCATCTTTATCGGGCGGCTTTTGGGCATTGCCTAGGCATACCGAGATCATTTTCCATGCACGGCCGTTTTGCTTCAAGGAGGGCAATCCAACACCTTCCGCGCTCGATATGGAGTTTTTGAGGACCGGCTTGTTAGGATGTGTTATTGAGGGCAAAGTCTATGTCCTTGGTCTGTACGAAGACAGATTACGGCAAAGGGTCGAATGGGTCGAGCATGGTGTCGCTGTACAAGAGCATCGGTACTACTTTGTACAGCACCTAATTCTGAGCATTATGCGGAACGTGCCGAAGATACACGACTGTTCGGCGTTTGACTGCTTCGTCAACGATGAGCATCTACCTGTTGTGTTGCTCGAGACAGCGGCGGCATCAACGGCACCACTCACGTCTGGTGGACCACCACAACAACCAGATATACCAGTACTGGATTCGCTGGCTGAGCGAGCAATGGATATATTACTGCAAGAACATCAGCTACGGGTCTATTGCGTCATGATCACAGCACCTGGTGTCCTGCCGCGAGTCGTCAAGAACGGCAGGCGCGAGATTGGCAACATGCTATGCAGGAAAGAGTTTGACCGCGGCTCACTGCCTTGTGTGCACGTCAAGTTTGGTGTCTCGCGAGCAGTCCAAAATCTCGCAGTGGGAGAAGACATCGAAGGTGGCATCTGGTCGCCTGTCTCCAGCGCCATGCGTAACGAACTTCTCTTCGAGCAAGAAAAGCAATGGTCCGGCGCAGATTATCGCGAAGTTGTAATTGATGACCGCACTTCGACATCTCTTAGCAATTTCACGAATATCTTCGACCTAATGCAATGGCGCGTTGCCCGTCAAGCGGACGAACAAGCCTACTGCACGATTGATGGCCGTGGCAAAGAAGGCAAACCACTGACTTGGAAGAAATTCGATCTCCGTGTCGCCAGCGTGGCCATGTACCTCAAGAACAAAGTGCGGCTAAAAGCTGGCGACCACGTTGTACTAATGTACACCCATAGCGAGGAATATGTTTTCGCTGTCTATGCTTGTATGGTACTAGGACTAGTCGGCATCCCCGTTGCGCCATTGGATCAGAACCGGCTTGCAGAGGACGCCCCTGCTTTCCTTCACATCGTGGCCGACATGAGCGTCAAGGCCGTAATGTGCAACGGCGAAGTCAACGATCTGTTCAAACAGAAACCAGTATCTCAACACCTCAAACAATCAGCACTATACCTCAAGACATCGACCCCACCAGTCTACAACACGAATAAACCGCCGAAACAATCTCATGGCTGCCGCGACCTCGGACTTACCATCAGCCGCTCCTGGATAAGTCCTACGAACCCAGTTTTGATATGGACCTATTGGACGCCTGATCAACGGCGCATTTCCGTAACACTGGCCCACGACACCCTCCTCGGCATGTGCAAAGTTCAAAAACAGACCTTCCAAATGACATCTTCAAAGCCGGTCCTCGGTTGTGTTAGAAGTACCATCGGTATCGGCTTCTTGCACACCTGTTTGATGGGCGTCTACAATGGCTGCGGTACCTATCTCATGTCTCCACTTGACTTTGCCCAGAATCCAGCACAGCTCTTCACGGCCTTGTCGCGCTACAAAGTTAAGGACACGTACGCAACAACACAAATGTTGGACTTCGCGATGGGGAACATGGCCGCTAAGGGGTTTAGTCTCCATGAACTGAGAAACTTGATGATTAGCACCGAAGCGCGACCTCGACAGGATATTTTCGCGAAGGTGCGGCAACACTTTGCGCAGACCGGATTGGACAGGACTGCCATCAACACTGTCTACTCGCATGTCTTGAACCCAATGATCAGCAGCCGGTCATATATGTCAATAGAGCCTATCGAGCTCTTCCTCGACACACGCGCGCTGAGGCGAGGGTTGGTGTACCCTGTTGATCCGGACACTGATCCTAATGCTTTGTGTGTTCAGGATAGTGGAATGGTTCCTATATCCACACGTGTCGCCATCGTGAACCCCGAGACAAACGCGCTCTGCCATGTGGGTGAATTTGGTGAGATTTGGGTCCAGTCTGAAGCGTGCGCAAAATCGTTTTACATGTCTAAGCAAATCTTCGACGAGGAGAGGTTCAATGGGCGACTCGTGGGCGATACACCCAATGAAGTGTATGTCCGGACAGGTGACCTCGGTTTCTTACATAACGTTACAAGACCCATCGGCGCAAATAACCAGCCAGTTGAGATGCAGATCCTCTTCGTCCTTGGTAACATTGGTGAGACCTTCGAGATCAACGGCCTGAACCACTTCCCAGTCGATATCGAGAACAGCATCGAACGCTGCCATGGTAACATCACACCCGGTGGTTGCGCCGTATTCCAAGCAGGTGGCATGTCAGTCGTTGTCATCGAAGTCCGACAAAAGTCCTGGCTAGCATCTATGGTGCCTGTAATCGTCAATGCCGTCCTTAGCGAGCACCAAATCATTGTCGATATCGTCGCATTTGTGGGGCCGGGCGATTTCCCACGGTCGAGACTAGCTGAGAAACAACGAGGCAAGATATTGGCATCATGGGTAACGAGAAAATTGAGGACGATTGCACAGTTTGGCATTCGAGACCCAGACGGCGATGCAACCTTCATGGAGCACCGCCGATCGATAATGATGGCCCGAGCGAGCAGCCAGGAGCCAAGAAGCAGCATGGCACCTTCCGATCAACCATCACCTGCGCCTGCAAGGAACGATGCGATGAGCCACAGGAGCAGCATCATGCCGGAGATACCACTCAACTTACCATCGTCTCAACCACAGGCACATGAGCGAAGACAATCACAACCACAGCAGCAAGCACAAAACGATTATTTGCCGTTGAACTTGCAGCAAGATGATTACCACATAGATACAACAGGCATGTTCGACCGTCGCTCCTCATCCAACACAAACCGTATTCCTCCTACCGCAGACCCACAAACTGCAGACACACCTGTTGTCGCACTGAACGACCGCCCTTACCCAAATCGCGCCGAATCAAACATCTCCTACGAACTACCCGCCGAGTATCACGAAAACAACGCATACCAAGGGGGAGACGACAAGTTCTTCGATCCCAACGGTGACCCCGAGAGACCGTACGGAGACTATACTCCCATTGGCTCCTCCGAAGACCTACACGTAACCGAAAACGGACGGCCAAGGCTATCCCTCGCAAACCCAGACACATATGGCAGCGGCGACTCGAATTCGAACACACCTACCACAGCTACCAACACTGTAACACCGACCAGTTCGTTTCCGACGTCCGGGAACGGCAACAGTCAAGGCCTCCTAACGCAAGAACAACGCAACACCTTCGCCGAAGACTCACCCTATAACGAGCTCGGGAACCCCTTCGCAGAACATATTCCCCACGGCGCCGGCATGCCCGCCTTCGACATCCCCAGTCAGCAGAGACCGCAACAGCTGTATGCGTCCCACCACCAGACGACGACCGATAGTCCACTCACCAAGGCTAGAGCGTTGCTACCGAGTCAGATGCGCAATACGAACGCGATGCCGACGAGTCCGCCGCCGCTGAGCCCTGGGTATGTGAACCCGGGGTATGATCCGGCGAGACATGTGATTCGGAGGAAGCCTTCGCCGAATCCAGACAGGCAGCAACAACAACAACAGCAGCAGCAGCAGCAGCAGGAGAGGTTGCAACCAGGTGATGCGAGGGCGAATGTGGATACGGACATGCAGAGTCAGTTTGGCAGTGTAAGGAGACGGTACGATGGGAGTGCGTATGGGGATTGGGAGTATTAAAGCGAGTGTCGTTTTCATATCATGGTTTGGAGCGGTTGGATTGATAGTGGGGCGGAGGAGACAAAATGTGCGTGCAGCGTTATCTCTTGCCCTTGACCTGCGATGTCCATGCAGACAGTGACTGTACACAAACAACGTCATGAATTGACGTCCAATCTTAGTGCAGCGTATATAGACGTACCTCACCGTGGGACGAAATCTCACGAAATGATGAAGACTCAAATGATCGGCCGCCATGGCATGCGATAGACTCACTGGATTTAAACTCTCGCGCCAAGCGCTCGTCAGTCCTGGCATTCACAGATGCACTGCACTGCAGGCAAGTGGTGGCTCGATTTTACGCTAGCTAACTTGGTACTAGCGTCCCAGTTGCTTGAACTACCACTACTCTGTCGAATTTGAGGTTAAAGGTAAAGTACACTTGGTTGGTTGGTCATATCCTGGTTCAAGAATGACTTGACTTGACTTGGTTCGGCACCTGACCTACGCGCTCTCATCTGAGCCTATCCGTGGCTACAGTATGTCACCGTTGGCCTTTGACTGTCGTGCTTCATACTGTCTGGAAGTGTAGCTGCCG
>Ga0210040_10000557_pt1 | contig 62405 bp, 54 predicted proteins | sample CryGeyCG12114_NA_FD_185462 | JGI IMG/M metagenome (GOLD analysis project Ga0210040, IMG submission 185462) | Groundwater microbial communities from aquifer - Crystal Geyser CG19_WC_8/21/14_NA (SPAdes) (version 2) | ecosystem: Environmental > Aquatic > Deep subsurface > Groundwater | place: USA...
GGCGGGTCCATGCCCCGCCTGCCGCTGCTCCCGGCCCCACGGCGTGGCGCGCGGTCTCGGCGGACGCGACCGCCTACGCCCATGTCCGCGTCCGCGGCGTGCTGCTCAACGACCGCGCGACGCTGGTCCAGGCGGTGACCGAGTTCGGCGCAGGCTATTGGCTGGTGACGCCGCTGAGGACGGACGCTGGGTGGACAGTGCTCGTCAATCGCGGGTTCGTGCCCCCCGAGCGCCGGAGGACAGTGGGGCCGGGCGGCGCCGTTACCGTCACCGGCCTGCTGCGGATCACAGAGCCCAAGGGCGGCTTCCTGCGCAGCAACGATGCCGCCAGCAACCGCTGGTACTCGCGCGACGTCGCGGCGATCGCCCGGTCGCGCGGGCTGGCGGATGCCGCGCCCTATTTCATCGACGCGGACGCGACGCCGAACCCCGGCGGCTATCCGGTGGGCGGCCTGACCGTGATTGCGTTCCACAACAGCCACCTCGTCTACGCGCTCACCTGGTTTACGCTCGCGGCGCTGAGCATCGCCGGGCTGGTGCTGTTGCGCCGGGAGCGTCGGCGCGGTGCCGCCGGTTGATGGACGCCCCGCTCCTCGCCCTCACGCGCAGGCGCGGCGTCTCTCCCGGATCGCCGCCGCAGGCGGTGGCGCTCGACAACATGCGGCAGCTGATCCATCTGCGCTGGCTGGCGGTGGGCGGGCAGCTCGCGGCCATCGTCGCGGTGCGCTTCGCGCTGGGCGTGCCGCTGCCTACCATAGAGCTTTTGACGGTGGTGGCGCTGCTCGCCGCCGCGAACCTCGCGGCGGCGCTGGTGGTGAGGTGCCACCGTGTCACCAATGCGGAGTTCCTGCTGGCGCTGATCTTCGACGTCGGCGCGCTGACGGCGCAACTCTATCTCAGCGGCGGCGCGACCAACCCGTTCATCGCCCTCTACCTGCTCCAGGTGGTGCTCGGCGCGATCCTCCTAGAGCGCCGGCTGATCTGGATCCTGGTGCTGATCACCGCCAGCTGCTTCGGGTTCCTGATCCGTCACCACCGCCCGCTGATGCTGCCGGACGGGCTGATCTACGACACGGCGGACCTGTTTGCGCTCGGCAACTGGATCAGCTTCGCGCTGGTGGCGACCCTGCTGGTGCTGTTCATCGCGCGGATCAGCCGGAACCTACGCGCGCGCGAGCTCTACCTTGCGGACATGCGCGAGCAGGCGGCGGAGGAGGATGGCATTGTCCGCATGGGGCTGTTCGCCTCCGGCGCCGCGCACGAACTGGGAACGCCGCTCGCCTCGCTGTCGGTGATCCTCAGCGACTGGCAGCGGATGCCCAGGCTCGCGCGCGACCCCGAACTGCTCGGCGAGCTGCGCGAGATGCAGGCGGAGGTGCAGCGCTGCAAGTCGATCGTCACCGACATCCTCCACTCGGCCGGCGAGCCGCGCAGCGAAGCCATGGAGCCCGTGGACGCAGGCGCCTTCGTAGAGGCGATCACGGAAAGCTGGCGCGATGTGCACCCGGCGGTGCCGCTCGACTGCCGCACGCAAGGGGTCGGCGGCCTGGCGGTGCTCGCCGATCCGGCACTCCGGCAGGCGGCATGGAACCTGCTCGAGAACGCCGCCGAGGCGTCACCGGCGCAGATCCATCTCCTCGCATCGCGCGAGCGCGACATGCTGGCCATCACCGTGCGCGATCACGGCCCGGGGTTCAGCGACGCGATGCTGGCGCAGTTCGGGCGGCCGTACCAGTCCAGCAAGGGCGCTGGTCATGGCGTCGGGCTGTTCCTGGTCACCAACGTCGCGCGCCGGCTCGGCGGCAGGGTCGAGCCGGCCAATCTTCCCCAAGGCGGTGCGGAGGTCCGGCTGCTGGTGCCGCTTGCGCACGACCGGGGCGCGGAGCACTAGAGTGGCGAGCCAACGATCGCTGATCATCATCGAGGACGATGCCGCCTTCGCGCGCGCCCTCCAGCGCTCGTTCGAGCGCCGCGGTTACCGGGTACGGGTCGCCGCGGGTCCAGAGGCGCTAGACGCGCTGCTCGACGGGGAAGTGCCCGGCTTCGCGGTGCTCGATCTCAAGCTCGGCACCGCATCCGGCCTGCCGTTGGTGCGCACGCTTCACGAGCGCGACCCGTCGATGCGCATCGTCGTGCTCACCGGCTTCGCCAGCATCGCCACAGCGGTGGAGGCGATCAAGCTCGGCGCCAGCCATTATCTCGCCAAGCCCTCTAACACCGACGACATTGAAGCCGCGTTCGGCAAGCAGGACGGCGACGCCGACATTCCCGTCTCCGTGCGCCCGACGACCTCGATCAAGACGCTGGAATGGGAGCGGATCAACGAGGTGCTCGCGGAGACGGGCTTCAACATCTCCGAAACCGCGCGCCGCCTCGGCATGCACCGGCGCACCTTGGCGCGGAAGCTGGAGAAGCGCCCGATCGGGTCCTAGGCGCCGATCGCGAGGGCGCCACCGACGCAAGGAACCCCCGGATTGATGAACGGTTTGTCACGCACGAAAACCGTGAGGAATCGAATGGCATCGGCTGGAGCGAACCTTGACGATCGTCCCGATTCCGCGCCGCTCGACCAGGACCCATCGCGCCGCGCGGCGCTGCTCGAGCTCCTCGGTGTGCTCGATGGACACGACTACCGCTTCGTCACTGCGACGCCCGGCACGCATACCCGCGTCGTCGCGCGCCCCGATCGGCAGGAGGCGCGCTCGCTCCGCGACGTCCTCGGCTGGAGCCTGCCCTTCGCGCCTGGCGTGGTGCCAGAGGACGTGCTGGCGCTGCTTCAGGCGGCAGGAGCGGTGTCGCCGCGCGATGGCGGACGGATGGGCGCCGACCTGCGCGTGTCATCGGTGCGAAATACGCTTTTTCTCCATTCCGCCTTCCCGACATTGGCACACGATTCGGTGTTCCTGGGGCCGGACAGCTACCGCTTCGCCGACCTGATCGCCGCGCGGATGGGCTCCCTGCCGGCCGGCGCGCGCATCCTCGATTATGCGGCAGGCGCCGGCGTCGGCGGGATCATCGCCGCGCGCCAGCACCGCGATTCGATGCTCACCCTCGCCGACGTCAACCCCAAGGCGTCGTTCCTGTCGTCGATAAACGCGGAGTTCGCCGGGCTCGATCACCGGATCGTGACCGCCACCACGCCGACGGCCGTCCCCGGCGATTTCGACCTGATCGTCACCCATCCCCCCTTCATGATGGACAGCGAGGGCCGCGCCTATCGCGACGGCGGCGACCTCTATGGCGCGCGGCTCTCGCTCGACTGGGTGTTGGCGGGGATCGAGAAGCTGACGGCGGGCGGCCGGCTGATCCTGCACACCGGCGTGTCGATCGTCGACGGCCGTGACGTCCTGCTCGAGCGGATCGAGGCCGAGGTACGAGGCCCCGAATGGACGGTCGACTATCACGAACTGGACCCCGACATCTTCAGCGAAGACCTCGACCAGCCGGCCTATGCCGAGGTGGAGCGGATCGCTGCGGTTGGATTGTGCATCACTCGCCAGGGCTCCGGCGGCGCAGGCGCGTGATCGCGGGTCGAAGCTGGGGCCGGCGATGAACGGCTCTTCCATTCGCATCCTCGCCGGGTTGGTCCTGGGCCTGGTGGCCGGTGCGCTGCTCGCCGGCACCGGTTCGGGAGCGGCGGTGGCCTCGGTGGCGCAGCCGATCGGCAAACTGTGGCTCGATGCGCTGACCATGACGGTGGTGCCGCTCGTCTTCTCGCTCTTGGTGACGGGCACGATGGACGCGGCCGAGCAGGCGAGCGGCGGCACCGTCGCGGCGCGGGCGATGATCTGGTTCGCGCTGCTGCTGCTGGCTGCTTCCCTGCTGGGCGCGGTGGTGGCGTCGCTGGCGCTCGAGCTGTCGCCGCTGCCCCGCGCGGCCGCTGCGCTCGCTGGCGGGGCCGGCGACGGGCCGGCGGTGCCGCAGACGGCCGATTGGCTCAACAACATCATCCCGACCAATCCGATCAAGTCGGCCGCCGAGACGGCGATGGTGCCGCTGGTGGTGTTCGCCCTTCTGTTCGGGCTGGCGGCGAGCGGCATCGATGCGGAGCCGAGGGCGGCGCTGGAGAGGCTGTTCCGCGGCATCGCGCAGACCATGCTCAGGATCGTCCACTGGGTGCTGTGGATCGCGCCGCTCGGCGTGTTCGCGCTGGCGCTCGGCGTCGGCGTCCGGATGGGCGGCAGTGCGGCGGGTGTGCTGGCCCATTATGTGGCGGTGGTGATCGCCGCCTGCCTAGCGGCGACCGTGCTCACCTATGCCGCAGCAACCGTGTTCGGGCGGATCCACCCGCTCGCCTTCGCGCGTGCGGTGCTGCCGTCGCAGGTGATCGCGGTCAGCACCCAGTCGTCGCTCGCCTCTCTTCCGGCGATGGTGCAGGCGGCGGGAGCCTTGCGCGTCGATTCCGGGACGGCGGGCATCGTGCTGCCGCTCGCGGTGTCGCTGTTTCGCGCGGCGAGCGCGGCCGCCAACGTCGCGGTCGCCATCTACCTCGCGCACGTGCACGGCATTGCGCTCGGCCCGGCGACGCTCGGCATCGGTGTGCTGGTGGCGGCGGCCGTCAGCGTCGGCGCGGTGGGCTTGCCGGCGCAGGTGTCGTTCTTCGCGATCATCGCGCCGGTGTGCCTGTCGATGGGCGTGCCGGTGGTGCTGCTGCCACTGCTGCTTGCGATCGAGACGCTGCCGGACATTTTCAGGACGCTCGGCAACGTCACCGGCAGCCTTGCCGTGTCCCGGATCGTCGGCAGCCGCGCAACGGCACACTGAACACGCGGTCGGTCTGTGGCGGGTTCAGGCCGCGGCGAGTTCGCGATCGGCAGGCTGCGCATATCGCGCCTCCGGATGTCGCCCCGGTGCGCCGACCAGGGAGCGTGCGATGCCTTGCCTGACCCGCACCGCGTCGAGGCGGGCGCGCCGGCCATCGCACCATTGCACCCGCACCTGCCGTTCGCTGCCGTCGACGAACAGCGACACGATCGCCCCGGGGCGCAGGCGGCACGATCCATAGACGAGCACCGCATCGCCGCTCATCGCGACCACGTGCACATCGAGCGCGCTGTCGTCCTGGCGCACGATCGCGGGCGTGAGCCCGAATCGAAGTTCGTGCGGCCGCTCCTGCGCGGCCGCGTATGTCGCTGTCATGATTTGATCCCCCCGACGTAGCACCAACCCAATTCGCCAGCGGCGCCTGCTGTTCCAGGAAATAGATGCCTAGCGCGGCGGTAAGGACGAATGTGCCGGGAGCGGTCAGGCGGCGCGCAGTTCCGCCAGGAACGCGCCGGCGACCTCGCGCAGCTTGCCCGCCTTTTCCGCAACCTCGCGCGAGGTGGCGCCGACATTGTGAGCCATCGCGTTCACCACGTTCGCGCTCTGGGTCACCACCACCATCCGCGACTGCAGGTCTTCGCCATTGCTTTCCATCAATGACGTCTGCCGCCTGATCTCCTCGGCGGAGTGCTGCTGCTGGTGGATCGAGGCGGCGATCGCGGCGGCGATGCGGGTGGCGCCTGCGAAGTGCGTGGTGATATCCTCGATTCCCGCAACCGTGGAGCCGATGCGCGCGGCGATGCCGTCGGTCTGCTGCGCGACCTGCCCCGTCGCCTCGCCCGCACGCTGCGCCAGCGACTTCACCTCCGTCGCGACCACCGCGAAGCCGCGGCCCGCATCGCCCGCGCGCGCCGCCTCGATTGCGGCGTTGAGCGCCAGCAGCTTGGTCTGGGCGGTGATGGTGTCGATGATGGCGGCGATGCCGCGGGTGGCGCTGGCGTCTTCGGCCATGGCGGTCATCTGCTCGGTGCTCGCGGCGGTCATCCGCTGCACCCGCGCGCTCAGCCGGGCATGCTCCTCGACCTGATCGCGGATGGCGGTGATGCTGTCGACGAGCTCGGACGTGATCGTGGCGAGCGTGCCGATCGCGCCGGACGTGTCGTAGGTGCGGCGCGACGCGTGCGCGACCGCATCGGCAGAGGCGTGAACCGCCTCGAACAACTTACCCGCCGTATCGTCGAGCCCGGCCATCGCGGCGGACTGCGCGTCGAGCATCGCGACCACGCTGAGTTCGAAGCGCTCGGCGAGCTCGATCATCGCGGCGCCGCGCGCTTCCTCCGCTCGGCGCACCCCGGCGGCCTCCTGTCGGGCGGCGGCGGCGCGGTGCTCGGCCGCGTCGCGTTCGGCCGCATCACGGATCGCTTGCTGCTCGGCGACTGCGAGGTGAAGATGCGCGGTGGCGGCGGCCGAAGCGGCGAACAGGCGGCTCTGCTGCACAGCAAAGAAGCACAGGATGCCTAGCATCGCGGCCATCAGCGGGTACATCGCGAGGAGCCGGCCGTCCAGCCAACCGAAGGTCATCAACAGCGGCACAAAGACGGGGCCGGTAAAGGCGAGAAACGCGATCGGGAGGTTCAGATAGAGCACAAAGCCGATTGCGGTCATGCCGACCTGCAGCGAGGTCACGAACATCGCGGTGTGCATGTCCGCGCCGTTCATCATCGCCGACGTCAGGATCGCCCAGCTGCTGCCGTGAATCAGCGCCAGCACCGTCAGCTTTCGCGCGATCTCCGCCGCCGCCTCGACCCGCACGACGCGCGGCAGCCTGGTGATCGCCCAGAGGCCAACCAGCGTGTCCGCGATCTCGCCCCCGAGCAGCGCCGGGCGGTTCGACGCGCCCCAGAACAGCAGGGTCAGCCCCAGCGTAACCCCCAGCGACAGCCAAGAGATCCAGCGCACGCCCGCGACCGTGGCCGCAACCTGCTCGCCAAAGATGCGCTGGCGGGCAGCGTCGCCGGCGGGCGCGCTGAGCCGGAGAAGGTCACGCACGAAAGCGCGCACGACCCGAGGCAGGCCGGAGGACGGTGAATTCAACGCAATGTCCCCCTTTCCCCAATGACCAAGTGGTTGGGCGGTACAGGAGGATGGTTAATGAGTGCTGTTCGACGATCCCGGCCGCTGGCCCTCGGCGCGGTCGAGCATGGCGCGGACCCGGCCCTCCAGGTCGGCGACGTTGAACGGCTTGGTGAGGACCTCCATGCCCGCCTCCAGGTGCCCGGCCCCGACCGCCGCGTTAGCGGCATAGCCAGTGATGAACAGCGTCTTGAGGCCGGGGCGCAGCGACCGTGCGGCGTCCGCCACCTGCCGGCCGTTCAGCCCGCCCGGCAGGCCGACGTCGGTGATCAAGAGGTCGATCGTCCCCGGCGCCTGCAGGGTGGCGAGCGCCTTGGGCCCATCGGCGGCGACCAGCACGCGGTAGCCGGCCTCCTCGAGCACTTCGGCCAGCAGCTTGCGGATCGCCGGCTCGTCCTCCACCACCAGTACCGTCTCCCCGGCAGCGCTGCGCGGTGCCCCCGCGGGCGCGGCCGGCCGCTCTTCCGGCTGGAGCGTACCGGTGTAGCGCGGCAGGTACATGCAGACGGTGGTGCCGCGCCCGACCTCCGAATAGATCCGCACCTGGCCGCCCGATTGCTGGGTGAAGCCATAGATCATCGACAGGCCGAGTCCGGTGCCCTGCCCCAGCGGCTTGGTGGTGAAGAAGGGCTCGAAAACCTTGCCGACCACGTCCTGCGGGATGCCGGTGCCGGTGTCGGTGACGCAGAGGGACACATAGTCCCCAGGCTGCAGGCCCTGCGACGCCGCCGCGCGTGGGTCGAGCGAGACATTGGCGGTTTCGATGGTCAGCGAACCGCCGTCCGGCATCGCGTCGCGTGCGTTGATGCACAGGTTCAGGAGCGAGTTCTCGACCTGGGGCCCATCCACCATGGTCGGCCACAGCCCTTGCGTGCCGCAGATATTGAATTCGATCGAGGGCCCCAGCGTCCGATCGATGATCTCGCGCATGCCGGCGGCGAGCTGGTCGATATCGGTCACGGTGGGCGCCAGCGTCTGGCGGCGCGAAAAGGCTAACAGCCGCTGCGTCAGCGCCGCCGCGCGCCGGGCGCCGGATTGCGCCATGTCGACATAGCGATCGAGCTGGTCGTACCGCCCTTGCGCCAGCCGGGTCTGGAGCAACTCCAGCCCGCCCGTCACCGCCGTCAGCAGATTGTTGAAATCGTGCGCCAGTCCGCCGGTGAGCTGGCCGATCGCCTCCATCTTCTGCGCCTGGCGCAGAGCCTCCTCGGCAGCCATCAATTGAGCCGTCCGCTCACCGATGCGCTGCTCCAGCGTCGCGTTGATGTCGCGCAGTTCGGCCTCGGTCCGCACCCGCTGGATGTGCGCCCAGGATCGTTCGGCCACCTCGTGTACGGCGACGAGCTCCTGCTGCGTCCAATGGTGCGCGACCTTGTCGTGGATCGCCATCAAGGCGACCAGTCGGCCCTCCTTGAGGAGCGGAACACAGACGGTGGCGGCGATGCCGATCGCCTGGAACGTCCTGGCTTCCTCGGGCGCAAGCTCCGCCACATTGTCGTTGACCACCAGCGCGCGGCCGCCACGCAGCTCCTGCACCGCCAGCCGGCCGAACGCGGCGAGGCTGTAGCGGCCGACGATCGACCGCGATCCGGGGGCCGCCCAATCGCCGCGGATGGTGAAGCCGTCCTGATCCTCGTCCATGTCGGCATAGGCGCAGTTCGAAATTGCGAGGTGCTCGCCGATCATGCGCGCGGTGGTCGCGAGGATCGCGTCCGCGTCGGACAGCCTGCCCGTCTCTTTTCCGAGTTGGTGGAGGAAGCGGTACAGTCCCTCGCTGTTGCGCAGGCGGCGCTCCTGTGCGGCCCGCTCGCCAATGTCCTCGAACAGCACGGCGACCTGTCGTTGTGCGGGGTCCCCGATCCGAAAGGCGTACACGCTAAAGTGCCGCCCCAAGGTCGCCGATGGCTCCTCGAAGCGCCGCGAGACGCCCGTTGTGGCGATCTCGCCATAGACCTCGAACCAGATCTTCTCGTGATCGGGATTGAGTGAGCGGACGGAGCGGCCGAGCGCATCCCTGAGGCCGGTCTGACTCTCGAACGCTGCGTTCATCTCCATGAAGATGTAGTCAACCGGCTCGCCGGCGTCGTCGAACACCATCTGAATGACGCAAAAGCCCTGCGGGATGGCGTTGAACAGGCTCCGGTAGCGGTCTTCGCTGGCCCGCAAGCCGGCCTCGGCGCGGCGGCGCTCGGCCCGTTCCTTGGCCTCACCCAGCGCGCGCGTGACCACATCGGGCAGCCGGTCGAGCCGCTGCTTGATCACATAGTCGGTGGCACCCCGCTTCATCGATTCCACCGCGACGTGCTCGCCGAGCGTGCCGGAGACGAACACAAACGGAATCTGCGGCGCCAGCTCGCGCGCGATCTCCAGCGCGGCCTCGCCGTCGAACGCCGGCAGCTGGTGATCGGCGAGGATCAGGTCGTACTCGGCGGCGGACAGTCGGCCGACAAACTCGTCACGCGTCCATACCCGATGGACGTCGCACTCGGCGCCGGTGTGGTTGAGGAACTCGCAGATCAGCTCTGCGTCGATGGCGCTGTCTTCGAGATGAAGGACGCGCACGACCGGCTTCGCGTTCGACGCTTGGCGCTCGTTCATCCCGATCAGCGTCCGGCGCGCCCATGCGGCGGCGGCTCGTTGAGCACCGCCCAGAACATGCCCAGGTCCTGAATCGCCTCGAAGAACTTCTCAAAGCCGACCGGCTTCACCACAAAGGCGTTGACGCCGAGGTGATAGCTGCGGACCAGGTCCTGTTCCTCGCGCGACGAGGTCAGCATCACGACGGGCGTGTGGCGCAGCTTTTGGTCGCTCTTGATCCGCTCGAGCACCTCGAGGCCATCGACCTTGGGAAGCTTGAGGTCGAGCAGGACGACGATCGGCTCGCCGCCCTCCCGCCCTTCGAACGGGCCGGTCGCATTGAGATAGTCGAGCGCTTCGGCGCCGTCGCGCGTGACCACCACCGCGTTGGCGAGCTGACACCGTTCCAGCGCGGCCAGCGTCAGCTCCACATCCTTGGGGCTGTCCTCGACCAGCAGGATCGGCTTCAGCTCAGACACCGCCATTGAAATCCCCCTTCCCCTCCGCCGGTGCGTCGTCGGGCAGCGCGAAGAAGAGCGTTGCCCCCTGATCCACCACCGCTTCGGCCCACACCCGCCCGCCGTGCCGCTGCTCGACGATCCGCTTGACGTTGGCGAGACCTATCCCCGTCCCCTCGAACTCCTCAACCCGATGGAGCCGCTGGAACACCCCGAACAGCTTGCCAACATAATCCATTTCGAACCCGACGCCATTGTCGCGCACGAAGTAGACCGTTTCGCCAGCACCGGCACGTGAGGCGATCTCGATCATCGCCTGATCGCGCCCGCGGGTGAACTTGACCGCGTTTTCCAGGAGGTTCTGGATCACCAGCCGCAGCATGGTCGGGTCCGCGCGTGCCGGCGCGAGGTTCCCGATCTGCCAGGTGATGCGCCGGCCGCGGGTAACCATCTCGAGCCGTTGCCGCACCTCCGCGACCAGCTGGTTCATGTCGATCCGCCGGGGATGCAGCGTTGCCCGGCCCATCTGGGAAAAGCTCAAGAGATCGTCGACCAGCGTGCCGGCGGAAACCGCGGATTCGATGATCGTTCCGATGTAGCGGTTGCCCCGCTCCGACAGCGCTGCGCCCTCATATTGCTTGAGCAGCTCCGCATAGCCGACGATGTGGCGAAACGGCGCGCGCAGATCGTGGCTGACCGAATAGCTGAACGCCTCCAGCTCCTTGTTGCTGCGGACCAGCTGCTCGTTCAGCAGCGCCAATTCCTCCGCGCTGCGCAGTACGATGTCCACGATCGCGCTGCGCAGCTGCGCCGCCGCCTCCACTTCGGCACCGTCCCAGGGAATCGCGCGCAGCCGGACCGACTCCCTCCATACGTCGAACGACTTGCGCGGGTGGATGCGGCCGTCCTCGGAAGCCCGGGTGACCGGCTTGGCTGGCGAGCCGCCCCACGCAATCGTGCGCACCACCTCCGGTCTGAACCAGACCACGTAGCTTGAATGCAGGCGCGAGGTCGCGAAGGCGAGCACGCCGCTCGCGCGGTCCTTCAGCGCGTCGCCGCCTGGCATGACGCCGGCGAGGCTGTCGATCACCACCACGTCCTCGTGCCGGCTGGCGGCAAGCCAATCGGCGACCCGGCGAACCTCGCCTTCGGACGGCGTGTCGCCGATCAGCCGGCACTCGCCGCCCGCGACGATCGCCGCGCCCGAGGCGCCGGTGAGGCTGAGCAGGCTGGCGGGATCGGCGATCAGCCCGTCGATGAACGTCTCCGCCGACGCCATCTGCGCGAGCAGCCGCGCCTGCACCGCGCGAAGCTCCACCCGCCGGTCCGCGAGCGCCGCCTGTTCCCGCGCGGCCAGCTGCAACGACAGGATCTGGCCGACGAAGTCGCACGCCGTTCGCATATGATAAGGCACGCGGTGCGGCGCCGCATTGTGGCATGATATCAGCCCCCACAGCCGCCCGTCGCGCAGCAGCGAGATCGACATGGACGCGCCCGTGCCCATGTTGCGCATGTATTCGAGGTGGATGGGCGACACGCTGCGCAGCACCGCGAAGCTGAGGTCGGTCGGCTGCCCGTCGACGGGGCTGAGCGGCGGCACGATCGGGATCGGCCGATAGTTCGCATCGGCGATCAGGCGAAGGCGGTTGAGCCGGTAAAGCTCGCGCGCCTGCGCCGGAATGTCCGACGCGGGAAAGCGCAGCCCCATGTAGGAGGGGAGTCGCGCGTTGCGATCTTCGGCGATGACGCTGCCGTTCCAATCCTCGTCGAAGCGGTAGACGAGCACGCGATCGAGTCCGGTGATCCGCCGGATGCCGCGCGCGGCGAGGCTGCAAAGCTCTTCCAGCGACGTGCGCCCGTGGAGTTCGGCGAGAAACGAGCTGACAAAGGGATAGACGTCTTCGAACGACCCCGGGTCGCCCGGATCCGCCTGTTCCAGCTCCAGGATCAGGGTGCCGCCGGAGCGGTGCGCGATCGCCTGATGCCCGCCGCCGTCCGCGCCGGCGAAATAGCCGAGCGGCGTCGGCTCGCCAGCGACGGGCTTGGCGGCGAGCTGCTCCACGAGCGGCGCGAGCGAAGGCGGGAGGACATCGGCAAGAGCGCGCCCGGCGGTGTTCGCCACCCCCTCGTCGCGCAGGGCGTGGCCCACCGCCGCTTGCAACACGGTGAGGTCGTCGGACGACAGGACGAACAGCGATCCCTGCGGCTGGATGCTGCCGGGGATTCGGATCGGCTCGCGGGAGCATGTTTCGAGGTCTGCGGTGAACTCGCTCGGTCGGCCAAATCCTGAATGTGAAGACATCAACGCTCCGGGCTTGGCTCCCGGCTGTATAAGGTGGCGATCAGCGAGGCGCCAGCGCTTCCCACCCGTCCCAATAAACGAGTCACTAGACCAAATGCCGGAAATCGTGGATGTAGTGCACGGGCTGTGATTCAACCACGGCACCGGCAAAACAGCCGCGACAGGCCGTTGCAAGGGGAGAGGCGCACATGAAATTCGCAGCATTGATGGCGCTGGCGATCGCCTCCTCCGCCGCCGCGCAGACGCCGCCGGCCACCCTGGCGGCATCCCCGACGCAGAGCACCCCACCCCGCGAGTGGATCGATCAGACCACCGGCCACCGCATCGTGCGGATCTCCGACGAGCCGGGCAGCAGCAGCAATTACTTCAACGTCAACAGCTACACCCCCGACGAGCGCTGGATGGCGTACAGCTCGCCGAGCGGCATCATGGCGCTCGATCTCAGGACCTTTAAATCGCGCCTGATCGTGCCGGGCCGCGTCAGCCTGCAGTTCGTCGGCCACCGGACGGGCGCGGTCTATTACATCACCGGCATCGAGCAGACGCAGGGGCACGACGCCAATGCAGCCGGCACGCCGGGTGCGGCGGTGCGCGCCGACAACCGCACCCGCGGGCCACGCGCGCTGATGGCGTACGACATCGCGACCGGGAAGACGCGCCAGGTGACGGTGCTCGACCCGGGCTATTCGATCGCCACCATCAACGCCGACGAGACGCTGTTCGCCGGCGCGCGCAACACCGGCGGCGCGGCGGCGGGAGCGCCCCCCAGCAGCGTGCTCGCCACGCGCGATCCCGCCAGCGAAGTGGGCCCGCACGGCGAGAAGCTGACCTATGCCGAAGGCCGGGAGGTGCAGATCAACCGCCGGCTCATGCAGCGCATCCCGATGGAGATCTTCACGATCAACATCAAGACGGGCGAGAAGAAGACGATCACGGCGTCGACCGACTGGCTCAACCACCTCCAGTTCTCGCCCACAGACCCGACGCTGCTGCTCTATTGCCACGAGGGCAACTGGCACGTCGTCGACCGGATGTGGCTGGTCCATGTCGACCGGCCGGACACGCCCAAGCTGATCCACACCCGCACCATGAACATGGAGATCGCCGGCCATGAATGGTGGAGCATCGACGGTAGGACCGTGTGGTACGACCTCCAGACCCCGCGCGGCGAGGACTTCTGGGTGGCGGGCTATGAGGTGGCGACCGGCAAGCGGACCTGGAACCATCTCGATCGCAACGCCTGGGGCGTGCACTTCAACAGCTCCAACGACGGCCGGCTGTTCTCCAGCGACGGCGGCGATCCGGAAATGGCGGCGCATGCGCCCGACGGCAAATACATCTGGCTGCTCCGCCCCCGTGCGATCCCGGATGTCGCCGGCATCCACGCGGCCAACAGTGGCAGCCTGATCACGCCGCAAGCCTTCAATGCGGAAAAGCTGGTCGATCTGCGCAACCACAACTACCGGTCGGAGCCCAACGCGAGCTTCACGCCCGACGGCAAGTGGCTGGTGTTCCGCTCCAACCTGTGGGGCCCCGGCCACGTCTATGCGGTGGAGATCGCCAAGCCGGAGGGGTGACTGCACCGGGCGCAGGAGCAGGCTACCGCCTGTTCTTGCGCAGGATACCCGCCAGGATGACCAGGAACGCCGCGAGCCGCAGCACGTACAGCCAGCTGCGCTCCTCGACCGGCACGTCGGCGAGCGCGAGCAGCGCCTGCGAGAGCCCCAGCAGCCAGAACGCGACCGCGAAGGCGGCGAACAACGTGTCGCCGGTACGCCGCCAGAAGCGCAGAAAAAACAGCCCGGCGACGGCAAACCCCATGGTCACCGCGCCCGAGAGGAAGTCGTACAGCGTCATCGCCTCACTCCTCCTCCAAATCCCAGACAAAGCCGAACAGCAGCACCGCGACCGCAGCGAGCGACAGCAGGAGCCGGGGCAGCCGCAGATCACCCTCCGGTACGATCAGCAGATCGACCACCACGGCGAAATTGTTGATCGCCAGCAGCACAAAGCATAGCGCGCTCCACAGGAGCAGCCGGGCGCGGCTGCGGCGATAGCTTCGGCCGAGCAGCCAGGCACAGGCGCTGCTGGTGGCAAAGCAGAGCAGATAGACCAAGGCGGACAACAGCTCCGGCACCCTACCTCCTCAACCTGAACGCGTCCGCGAACGCTGCGAGACCGCGCGTGGCCGGCGCGGTGATCACCCGCCGCACCGCGTTGGGGCTGCGGGCGTACAGGGCCTCGGCCTGTTCCACCATGGCGGCGAGATCGTCCGACAGCGGGCGGTAGCAGACCGCGCCGCTCGCATCGGTCAGCACCAGCCCGGCGGCGTGCAGCACATCCACGCCCTGGTCGACGACGAGGTCGCTTGCCCGCAGCTGCGCGACAAGGTCGGCGCGCGACCAGCTGCGTTCCGGCTCCCGCTTGAGCAACAGCAGCAGTTCCAGCGACCAGACCGATCGAAAGCTGGAGCGGATAAACGCCGCAATCTCCTCGCCTGGCACCATCCGCCTGGTCGGTCCTCGCACGTGAATTGAGGCTGACGCGGGGTCGCGCCCTCGCCTCCGGGATAGCCGCAGCCTAGTAGCGCCCGCGCCCGACATGGCAACCGCTGGTTAACCAAGCGCGGTGCAAGATCGATGGCTGTTAGGCGAACACCGTTCCTCATCGCCGTCGAATGGCTTATGGGCCGGCCAGCCCAAACGCATCTTTTGTTCAGGAGCGTAGCGTGACTCTCGAAACCTCCCGTGACTGCATCGACCGCCGCCAGATGGTCACCGCTCTCAGGAGCCTGCGCCGCGGCGACTTCAGCGTGCGGCTGCCGGAGGACATGACCGGGCCGGACGCGGAGATCGCGACGCTGTTCAACGAGGTCGTCAGCCTGAACCAGGAGATGACGCGCGAGTTCGAGCGATTGTCGATGGTGGTCGGCAAGGAAGGCCGCATCACCCAGCGCGGTCGGGTCGAAAACGCCACCGGCGGATGGGAAACCGCAGTGCGCTCGATCAACGAGCTGATCGAGGACATGGTGCAGCCGACCGCCGAGGTCGCGCGCGTGATCGGCGCGGTGGCGAAGGGCGACCTGTCGCAATCGATGACGGTGGAGATCGACGGCCGCGCGCTCCGTGGCGAATTCCTGCGCATCGGCAATGTCGTCAACACGATGGTGGAGCAGCTTGCCTCCTTCGCCTCCGAAGTGACGCGCGTGGCGCGAGAGGTGGGTACGGAGGGCAAGCTCGGCGGCCAGGCAACCGTGAAGGGCGTGGCTGGCACCTGGAAGGACCTGACCGACAACGTCAACGCGATGGCGACCAACCTGACGGGCCAGGTGCGCAACATCGCCGAGGTGACGACCGCCGTGGCGAGCGGAGACTTGTCCAAGAAGATCACCGTGGAGGTGAAGGGCGAGATCCTGGAGCTCAAGAACACCATCAACACGATGGTGGACCAGCTCAACTCGTTCGCGTCCGAAGTGACGCGCGTGGCGCGCGAGGTCGGCACCGAGGGCAAGCTCGGCGGCCAGGCCCGCGTGGAAGGCGTCGCCGGCACGTGGAAGGACCTCACCGACAACGTCAACCTGATGGCCGACAATCTTACCGGCCAGGTGCGTAACATCGCGGAAGTCACTACCGCCGTGGCATCGGGCGATCTGTCCAAGAAGATCACCGTGGACGTGAAGGGCGAGATCCTGTCGCTCAAGAACACCATCAACACCATGGTGGACCAGCTCAACGGCTTCGCCAGCGAAGTGACGCGCGTGGCGCGCGAGGTGGGTACGGAAGGCAAGCTCGGCGGCCAGGCGCAGGTGCCTGGTGTCGCGGGTACCTGGAAGGATCTCACCGACAACGTGAACCTGATGGCCGACAACCTCACCGGCCAGGTGCGCAACATCGCCGAGGTGACGACCGCGGTGGCGTCGGGCGATCTGTCCAAGAAGATCACGGTCGACGTGAAGGGCGAAATCCTCGAGCTCAAGAACACCATCAACGTCATGGTGGACCAGCTCAACGGCTTCGCGTCGGAAGTGACGCGCGTGGCGCGCGAAGTGGGCACCGAGGGCAAGCTCGGCGGCCAGGCGCAGGTGCATGGTGTCGCCGGCACCTGGGCAGACTTGACCGACAACGTGAACCTGATGGCCGCCAACCTGACGGGCCAGGTCCGCAACATCGCCGACGTGACCACCGCCGTGGCCAAGGGCGATCTGTCCAAGAAGATCACCGTGGAGGTGCGCGGCGAAATCCTGGAGCTGAAGAACACCATCAACACCATGGTGGACCAGCTCAACGGCTTCGCTTCCGAAGTGACGCGCGTGGCGCGCGAGGTGGGTTCGGAAGGCAAGCTCGGCGGGCAGGCGCAGGTGGAAGGCGTCGGCGGCACGTGGAAGGACCTTACCGATAATGTCAACCTGATGGCCGGCAACCTGACCGGTCAGGTACGTAACATCGCCGAGGTGACCACCGCCGTGGCGCGCGGGGATTTGTCCAAGAAGATCACGGTGGACGTGAAGGGCGAAATCCTCGAGCTCAAGAACACCATCAACGTCATGGTGGACCAGCTCAACGGCTTTGCATCCGAAGTGACGCGCGTGGCGCGCGAGGTCGGCACCGAAGGCCGTCTTGGCGGTCAGGCGCAGGTGCCGGGCGTCGGTGGTACGTGGAAGGACCTCACCGACAACGTCAACGCGATGGCGGCGAACCTCACCGGTCAGGTGCGTAACATCGCCGAGGTAACCACCGCCGTGGCGCTCGGGGATCTGTCCAAGAAGATCACCGTCGACGTGAAGGGCGAAATTCTCGAACTCAAGAACACCATCAATACGATGGTGGACCAGCTCAATTCATTCGCGTCGGAAGTGACGCGCGTGGCGCGCGAGGTGGGCACCGAAGGCAAGCTCGGCGGCCAGGCGCAGGTGCGCGGCGTCGCGGGCACCTGGGCCGATCTCACCGACAACGTCAATCTGATGGCCGAGAACCTGACCGGTCAGGTGCGCAACATCGCCGACGTGACCACCGCCGTCGCGCGCGGCGACCTGTCCAAGAAGATCACGGTGGACGTGAAAGGCGAGATCCTCGCGCTGAAAGACACCATCAACGTCATGGTGGACCAGCTCAACGGCTTCGCCAGCGAAGTGACGCGTGTGGCTCGCGAGGTCGGCACCGAGGGCAAGCTCGGCGGCCAGGCGCAGGTGCCGGGCGTCGGCGGCACGTGGAAGGACCTCACCGACAACGTCAACCTGATGGCGACCAACCTAACCAACCAGGTTCGCGGCATCGCCGACGTCGTGACCGCGGTGGCGCAGGGCAACCTCAAGCGCAAGCTGACAGTGGACGCCAAGGGCGAGATCGCGGCACTGGCCGAGACGATCAACTTCATGATCGAGACGCTCGCCACCTTCGCCGATCAGGTGACCAACATGGCGCGCGAAGTGGGTGTCGAGGGGCGGCTGGGCGGTCAGGCGCGCGTGCCGGGCGCCGCCGGCCTGTGGCGCGACCTGACCGACAACGTCAACCAGCTCGCCGCCAACCTCACCAACCAGGTTCGCTCGATCGCCGACGTGGCGACGGCGGTGACCAAGGGCGATCTCACCCGCTCGATCGCGGTGGAAGCGTCGGGCGAGATGGCCGCGCTGAAAGACAACATCAACGAGATGATCCGCAACCTGAAGGATCAGACGCTGAAGAACGCCGAGCAGGATTGGCTCAAGACCAACCTCGCCCGGTTCAGCCGCATGTTGCAGGGCGAGCGCGACCTCACCACCGTGTCGAACCTCATCATGTCCGAACTCGCGCCGCTGGTGAACGCGCAATACGGCGTGTTCTACGTCACCAATCGCGACGAGGACGAGACCAAGCTGGAGCTAGTCGCGAGCTATGGCGCCGAGAGCCACGACGAGCTGAAATCCGCCTTCCGCCTGCGCGAAGGGTTGGTTGGTCAGGCGGCGGCGGACAAGCGGCCGATCCTGCTCAAGGACGTACCCGGCAACTTCATCCGCATCGGCTCCGGCCTCGGCCATGCCGCGCCGGCCAACGTCAACATCCTGCCGGCCTTGTTCGAGGATGATGTGAAGGCGGTGATCGAACTCGCCTCATTCGGCGAGTTCAACGAAACGCACCAAAACTTCCTCGATCAGCTGATGGAATCGGTCGGCATCGTGCTCAACACGATCGCCGCGACGATGCGCACGGAGGGGCTGCTGAAGCAGTCGCAGCTGCTCACCCAGGAGCTGCAGACCCGCCAGAGCGAGCTCACCACCAAGCAGGAAGAGCTGCACGCCACGAACGAGGAGCTGCAGGAAAAGGCGCAGCTGCTCGAGAACGAGAAGCGTCAGGTGGAAGCCAAGAACCTCGAGATCGACATGGCGCGCCGCGCCGTCGAGGAAAAGGCCGAGCAGCTCGCCCTCACCTCCAAGTACAAGTCCGAGTTCCTGGCCAACATGAGCCACGAGCTGCGCACACCGCTCAACTCGCTGCTGATCCTCTCCAAGCTACTCGCCGACAACCCGCAGGGTAACCTCAACGAAAAGCAGACCGAGTTCGCGCGCACCATCCACGGTGCCGGCGCGGATCTGCTGAGCCTCATCAACGACATCCTCGATCTGTCGAAGATCGAGTCGGGCACGGTGTCGATTGAGCTCGGCGACATGCCGATGAGCGGGCTCAAACAGCATATGGAGCGCACCTTCCGCCAGCTCGCAGCGGACAAGCACCTCCACTTCAACGTCGAGTTCGACGGCGCCCTCCCCGCCTCGATCCGCACCGACGAGAAGCGGCTCCAGCAGGTGGTGCTCAACCTTCTGTCCAACGCGTTCAAGTTCACCGCGCAGGGCGGCGTCACCCTTGCGGTACGCAGCGCCAAGGCGGGGTGGAGCACCAATCATCCGGTGCTACGCGGTGCCGAGCAGGCGATCGAGATTGCCGTTACGGATTCCGGCATCGGCATTCCGGAGGACAAGCAGAAACTGATCTTCGAGGCCTTCCAGCAGGCGGACGGCACCACCAGCCGCAAGTACGGCGGCACGGGCCTCGGCCTCTCGATCAGCCGCGAGATCGCGCGGTTGCTCGGGGGCGAGCTGCAGGTTCGCTCGAAGCCGGGCGAGGGCTCGACCTTCACGCTGTTCGTGCCGCTCCAGGCAAGCGCACCGTCGGGCGCGATCACCAGCGGCACGCCGGCCCGCTACGAAAACGGCGGTGCGACGGTGCCGGCCGCGCTGCCCAACGAATATCAGCTCACCGACGACCGCGAGACGCTGGGCGACGATCCGTTCGTGCTGATCGTCGAGGACGACGCAACCTTTGCCTCGATCCTGCTCGACCTCGCGCGCGAAGCCGGCCTCAAAGGCGTGGTCTCCACCGCCGGCGCCGGCACGCTGGCGATGGCGCGCAAGCTCCAGCCGGACGCGATCACGCTCGACCTCGGCCTGTCGGACATCGACGGCTTCGTGCTGCTCGACCTTCTCAAGCACGATCCGCAGACCAGCCACCTGCCGATCCACGTGATCTCGGGCGCGGACAAGGTCTCGTCGGTGCTCGCGATGGGCGCGTTCGGCGTCACCGCCAAGCCGGCCGACCGCGAGGCATTGGGCAACGTGTTCACCGACTTGGCGGAGGCCGTCCGCCGCGCCGAACCCCGTCCGGAACTGCTCGATCCTGCGAACGACATGCCGAGCAGCACGCGCGCCGCTCCCGAACTTGCCGGCGCGAAGATCCTCATCGTCGACGACGACATCCGCAACATCTTCTCGCTGACCAGCGTGCTCGAAAGCTACGATGTCGAGGTGCTCCATGCCGAGCGTGGGCGCGACGGCATCGAGATCCTCGAACAGACGCCGGACATCGCAGTCGCGCTGATCGACATCATGATGCCGGAGATGGACGGCTATGAGACCATGCAGCACATCCGTCGCCGTCCTGCCCTCGCCGACGTGCCGCTGGTCGCGGTGACGGCCAAGGCGATGATGGGCGACCGCCAGAAGTGCCTCGACGCCGGCGCGTCCGACTACATCGCCAAGCCGGTCGACATCGAGCTGCTGCTGGCGCTGCTGCGTGTCTGGATCGGGCGCTCGCGCGAGCGGATCGAGGCGCTCGGGCCGCTCACCCAGGCAGCGGAATAGCATGAACGTGCACAGCGCAGGTGGTCTGGCTCCCGCGAAGGGAGACGACGCGGCGATGCGGCCTGCGCCGGTGGAGCGCGCGCGGGTGCTCGTGGTCGATGACGACGAGCGCAACCTGCTTGCGATCGAAACGGTCATCGAGGACGTCGCCGACGTGGTGGTCGCGCGATCGGGCGAGGAGGCGCTGCGCCACCTGCTCAAGGGCGAGTTCGCGGTGATCCTGCTCGACGTCTACATGCCCGGGATGGACGGGTACGAGACCGCCCAGATCATCAGGAGCCGCGAGCAGACCAAGCGCATCCCGATCGTCTTCCTGTCCGCCGTCAACAAGGAAGCCGAGCATCTGATGCGCGGCTATTCGATGGGCGCGGTGGATTACGTGTTCAAGCCGGTCGAGCCGGTGGTGCTGCGTTCCAAGGTGGCGGTGTTCGTCGACCTGTTCACCATGCGCCGCGAAATCCAGCGCAAGGCCTTGGCCGAGCAACGGCTGCTCGACGCCAACCTGCGCGCTAACGCCGAGCGGCTGCGCGCCGAGCAGGAACTGCGCCTCGCCGAGCAGCGCCAGGCCGCGATCATCGCCTCGCTGCCCATCGTTCTGTACCTCGAAGGGCTGGAGGATAGCCCGCGCGTTCCCCGTTTCGTTTCCAGCAACTTCGCGTCCGTCACCGGGTACGAACTCGTCGACCTGCACGGCTCGCCCAACTTGTGGGTGGAGCGGCTGCACGCGGAGGATCGCGACCGAGTGGTCACCGCGCTGGGTGCCCGCCAAACGGGCGGCGCGCTGGCGGTGGAATATCGCTGGCAGTGCGCAGACGGCAGCTTCAAACATTTCCTCGACCAGGCGGTGCTGCTGCGCGACGCCGACGGCAATCCCGTCGAATATGCCGGCACGCTGCTCGACGTCACCGACCGCAAGCAGCTGGAAAGCCAACTCGCGCACGCGCGCAAGATGGACGCGATCGGCCAGCTCACCGGCGGCATCGCGCACGATTTCAACAACCTGCTCGCAGCCGTGCTCGGCGGCATCGGCATGATCGAGCGGCGCATACCCCTCTCAGACGACCAGCGCCGGATCGTGTCGATGACGCGCCACGCCGCAGAGCAGGGCTCCGAGCTGGTCAGCCGCCTGCTCGCCTTCGCCCGCCGCCAGACGCTGGAGCCCGCGGCGATCGAGGTGGACCGGCTGGCCGCGGCGGTCAGCGACCTCCTCGCCCACACGCTCGGCGGGCTGGTCCAGCTTGAGTGGCGCAGCGAAGGCGACGTCGATCAGGTCTATGCCGACGCAAGCCAGCTCGAACTCGCCCTCATGAACCTGATCATCAACGCCCGCGACGCGATGCCGCATGGCGGCTCGATCGAGGTGACCGCCGGCAACCGGGAGACCCGCGGCGAGAGCGGCGGCCTGCCGCCGGGCCGGTACGTTGTCCTCTCCGTCACCGACACCGGCGCCGGCATCCCGCCCGAGCTGATCGAACGCGTGCTGGAGCCGTTCTTCACCACAAAGGAGGTCGGCAAGGGCACGGGGCTCGGCCTGTCGATGGTCTACGGCTTCGCCCAGCAGTCGGGGGGCACGATGCGGATCGACAGCGAAGTCGGCACCGGCACTACCGTGGAGATCTGGCTGCCATCGGCCGGGCCTCGCGACGGTCAGGCGCAGGGCGCGCCGGAGAAAGCCGAGGCGGTCGAAGGCAAGGGGAGGTCGCTGCGCATCCTCCTGGTCGACGACCATGACGGCGTCAGGGCGACCACCGCCGCGCTGCTCGAGGATTTCGGCCACCATATCACCGAAGCCGACAGCGCCGACGACGCGCTCGCTACCCTTTCCGAGCGGCCGTGCGACTTCGACCTGGTGATCAGCGACTATGCGATGCCGCGCCTGTCGGGAACGGAGATGCTCGCCCGCGCGCGGGAGATCGCGCCCGCCCTGCCAGGCATCATCATGACCGGCTATGCCGACGCGGACTCGGTGGCGCAGCGGCCGGCCGACATGACGGTGCTCGGCAAGCCCTTCACGCCCGGCCAGCTGACCACCGCCATCGAGGCCGCCGTCGCACGCTAGCAGCGGTCATCGGCCTATCTGGCCCGTTCGTGCTGAGCGAAGTCGAAGCACTGGCGGGCGCATAGCCTTCGACTGCGCTCAGGCCAAACGGAGGTTGGTGCAGCCTGTTCGAAAAGCGCTCTAGCAGCCAGCCTGGAGCGCAGGTCCGGCGGCCTCCCTTCGCGTAAGGCGGCCACCGGCTGGCTAATTTCACCTTAAGTTAATGGATTCGGCGGTAGTTCGTCACGCTTTCGCTTCATGCAGTGATGTGGTGACGACGATGTTGGAACGGTGGACTCCAGAGGCCGCGCACGCCTGGTTCGATGCCCAGCCGTGGCTGGTGGGATGCAATTTCACGCCTTCCTACGCGATCAACCAACTCGAGATGTGGCAGCCGGAGACGTTCAACCTGCCGGTGATCGAAGCGGAACTGGCGTTGGCCGCCTCGCTCGGCATGAACGCGGTGCGCGTCTACCTGCACGACCTGCTGTGGGTGCAGGACGCGGCGGGTTTCCTCGGCCGCATCAACCGGTTTCTGCGCGCGGCTGATCGCCACGGCATCCGCACCATGCCGGTACTGTTCGATTCCTGCTGGGACCCGGAGCCTGCGCTCGGGCCGCAGCGCGCCCCGCGGCCGGGCGTCCACAACTCCGGCTGGGTGCAATCGCCCGGCGTGCCGGCCCTTGCCGATCGCCGCGAGCATGGCCGGCTGGAAGAGTATGTGAAGGGCGTGGTCAGTCGATTCGCCGACGATCCGCGCGTGCTCGCCTGGGACATCTGGAACGAGCCTGACAACGGCCCGGAGGTGGCGCTGTGCGACCCCGCCGTACTCGCGGCCAAGGGCAAGATGGTCGCCTCGCTGATGGTGGCCGCGTTCGGCTGGGCACGCGCGTGCCACCCGGTCCAGCCCCTGACCAGCGGCATCTGGCTCGGCGACTGGTCGGCGCCTGACCTTCTGAGCCCGATCCAGCGCGCGCAGACCGGCCAGTCGGACATCATCTCGTTTCACAATTACGGCACTGCCGAAGACTTCCTCACCCGCGTCAACTGGCTGGCCGCGATGGGCCGTCCGCTGATGTGCACCGAGTTCATGGCGCGGCCGGCGGGAAGCACGTTCCAGGCGATCCTGCCCCCGGCCAAGGAGCACAAGGTCGGCGCGTTCTGCTGGGGGCTGGTGCGCGGCAAGACGCAGACCCACCTGCCGTGGGACAAATGGGAACGTCCGCGCACCGACCTGCCGGAGGATGCCTGGTTCCACGACATCTTCGACGAGGGCGGCACGCCTTACGATCCCGCCGAGGTCGAATTCCTGCGGATGCTGAGCGCCGTCTGACGCGCTTGCCATTCGCGCGCCGTTGATGCTTGCCGCCACGGGCGGCACGACGCCCGCTCGCGAAGGGGACGCGCAACGGTGACACCTGAGTTGTTCGTGTCGGAAGAGGCCGCTCCGGAGCATCGGGCGGCGATCCTCGCGCTGCTGTCGGAGTTCAACGGCCGGCAGGCGGGTCCCGCTGCGGTCACGCCGCTGTCGCTTACGTTGCGCGGCGAGGATGGCGCGGTGGCTGGCGGACTGTACGCCACCAGCGCTTATGACTGGCTGATCGTCGAACTGGTGTTGGTGCCGGAGGCGATGCGCGGCCGGGGCGTCGGGTCGGCGCTGCTCGCGCGCGCGGAGGAGATCGCCCGCGCGCGCGGCTGCATCGGCATCTGGCTGGACACCTTCAGCTTCCAGGCGCGCGGCTTTTACGAGCGGCTCGGCTTCCGGGTGTTCGGCGCCGTCGAGGATCACCCCGTTGGCGCCGCGCGTTACTTCTTGAAGAAGGCGCTGGACTGAGCTTCGTCCATGGCCGGCTCGACCGCGGGCGCGGCGATCTGGTGCCAGGTGTTGGGCACGATCCGGTGCTCGCCCCAGCGCAGCGGCTGGTCGGTGTCGGCGAAGATGCGCACCGACGCGACACTGCCATAGCCGCCGGTCTGGCGCGGATTGAGCCACCAGCCGGCGCTGCCGTCCCACAGCTTGACCACGCCGTCGGCGACCAGCAGCGCGTTGCCCTCATGGTAGATGACGTCGTCGGTGAGCCAATGGTCCGACGCCTGCTCGCCACCCCACTTCAGCCGCCACTGCGCGGTCGCATCGGCGCTGTAGCGCTGCACGAACTGGGCGCGATAGGCGGTGAGGCCGCGCGCGACGAAGGCCTCGTGCGCCAGCGCGGAATGGGCGCCGCAGTCGATCACCTTGCGCGACACCGCCTCGCACCAGTGCAGCGGCCAGACCGAGGGACCCCATTCGTATTTCGCCCGCATCCAGCGCGGACCGGTGGTGCGGTCGCCGCCATTAAGCTGGGCGAAGTCGTTGGCGATCACCCACTCGCGCGCGATCTCGCAACAGAGTTCGCCGTGGTGCGAGAGGGTGCTGTACGGAAAGTCCTGCCAGCGATCGCTCGGCAAGGATGCCGCCGCGCCTTCGCCTGCCCCACGGGCGTTATCCGCGACCAAATACATAGGACATGCTCCTGTCGTAACCGCCGGCATCGCAAAAGATCAGAAGGTCGCCGGCGCGGGTCCCTTCGGGGAGCTCGACGTTGGCGGCGACGATGTCGTGCTCCATGCACAGGCGGCCCATCAGGTGGGTCTTGCCGCGCCCGATCGGCTGCAGCTCGCCCGTTTCGCCGCACTGGCGCAGCATCCGATGCGGGTAGAAGAAATACATCGGCAGCTCGGCGATCGAGGCATCGACCACTGCTTCGACATAATCCTCCTCATGCTCCTGGATTTCGAGCACGCGCATGGCGAGCGCCATGGAGGGCTGCGCCATCGCCTTGCCGGGCTCGGACACGATCTCGCGCACGCCGGGCAGCATCGTGCGGACGGTGTCCACCGCGGTCGCGAACTTGCCGTCCTCGCTGGCGTGCCAATCGTCGGGGAACCAGCCACCGCCCATGTCAAGGATCTCGATCGTGCGGCCGGAGAGCTTCTCGATGGAGCGGCACCACTTGAGCATGGACTCGAGCAGGTGCCACCATTGCGCGACCCCGACGTTGGCGCTCGCCATGTGGAAGTGGACGCCGAACGCGGTGTCGGTCGGAAGCCGCTTCACCGCCTCGATCAGCTTGCGGAACGTCGCCGGGCTGTCGAGCGGAATGCCGAAGCGAGAGGTGATGTTGGGGGTACGGATGCGCACACCGACATGCGCGGCGCTGAGCTCGCCCGCGTTCATCGCTACAACCACGCGATCGAGGTCGGCGACGCTGTCGCAGAACACCGCGTGCATCCTCTCACGCGGCATCATCCCCTCCGGCCACCATTTGCCGGGGCCGTTGAGGATCACCTGGTCGGGCCGGAAGCCGACCTCCAGCGCCTTGTGCAATTCCAAGAGGCTGATCGCCTCGGCGTAGAAGCCGTTGTTGAGCGCGAGCTTGATGAGGCGCTCGTCGGGGTTGGTCTTGATCGAATAGCCGCTCGCCACCGTCACGCCGTTGGTGCTGAGGCGATGCGAGCGCTCGGCCGCCTTTCTGAACAGGCTCGATGCCGTCGAGTCCATGAACAGGAACTGCGGTGTCTGCACCTCGGCGAAGTCGTAGCTGCGGATGTCGTCGATGAACGTCTCGGGGATCGCCGGCAGCGGGTCGTGCGGCTCGTCATCACCAGCGGAACCGGCGATCAGCTCCGGGTTTGTCTTGTGCAGTTTCTTCGCCAGCGACGTCAGCCCCGAAGGATGCTTCATCGAGTGGCCGACCGCGCCCGCGAATGGCTCAGGCAGCGGTGGCAGCGGAAATTCGTCGCGCACCGGCACTTCGAGGACTATGCGCGTGAACTCGTCGGATTGGTGCGCGGCCGGCTGCGCCCGCTGGCCGCTGGCACGCTCCACCAGCAGCCCGGGCAGATTGTGCCCGGCCAGCGTCGCCCCGTGCACCCAGGCGGGGAAGCGCGGGTTCATCTCCAGCAGCCAGAGCTGGCCGCCGGCATCGCGCACCATCTCGAGCTCGCCGCCGCCCGTCCAATTGAGATCTTTCACCATCGCGCGGAGCGGGGCGAGGAACTCGGGCGCGACCTCGGACACGTCGCCGGCCCAGGTCTTCCCTTCGGCGGTGATGTCGCGCTTGCGCATGGAGACGGCACCGAGCAGCTCGCCGCGATAGGCGCTCAGCATCACCGACTCCTCATAGCCGGTGACATGCGCCTGGAGGAACAGCCGCTCGGTGGACCACACCTTGGTGAGCGCGTTGCGCGCCGCTTCGAACACGTCCCAACTCGGGGTACGTGCGGCATCGTAATAAGGGCCCTTGAGCCATACGCGCCAATTGTGCTGGCGGCAGAAGGCGTGCAGGTCCCAGTCGCTGCGATCGGTGGAGGTATGGGTCGGGATCTTCACCGGCAGGCCGGACGCTGCCTCGACCGCCGGCTTTGTGATCCGCCTCAGCGCCGGCATCGATGGCGCGAGCAGATTGGGGTGGCCCTCGGGCAAGAGGTCCGCCAGCCACATGGCCTCCAGGTCGCTGCCCGAAATCCACAGCGCGCCCGCGTCGAGTTCCTCCGTCACGCGCTCGCCATAGGCCTCGAGGTCGAGCTCGTCCCACGGCCGCTGGATCCACAGGTCGTCGAAGCCATCCCAATGGATGCCGGACACGCGGTTGCTGTATTCGACACCGACCATGGTGGCTTCGGGAAATGCTTCGCGTACCGAACGCGCAATGCCGATCCCGGGCTGCGGATTGCCGCCCGAGTACAGCCCGCTGACATAGATTTTCATGCTGCCAGGAAGACCCTCTCCACCTTCAGCGATCCACCCGGCGCTAAAGACGTGTTGTTTGATGTTCCGCGAAGTCTAGGGATTTACCGGGCGTGAGGAGATAACCAACGTTAATCTAATTGAATAAAAATATTGGACCTTCGCGGGTCCGCTAACGTTTACGAACAATTCGACAGGACAGCCGGCAAAAGGCGGCCGGTGCACCCATTCTCCTTCACGCCCGCCGCCACCTGCCGGGGGAGATGCCGTCCACCGTCCAGGCGCCGACGCTCCACCGCACGAGCCGCAACGTCGGATAGCCGATCGCGGCGGTCATCCGGCGCACTTGCCGATTGCGCCCCTCCCGGATCGTCAACCGCAGCCAGCGGTCCGGCACGCTCGCACGGAAGCGGATCGGGGGATCGCGCGGCCACAGTGCGGGTGCGTCGATCGCCTCCACCTCGGCCGACCGCGTCGGCCCATCGCTGAGCACCACGCCCGTCCTCAGCCGGTCGAGAGCCTCGTCGCTGGGGATGCCCTCCACCTGAACGAGGTAGGTCTTGGGCAGCTTGAATTTCGGATCGGCGATCCGCGCCTGCAGGCGACCGTCGTCGGTGAGCAGCAACAGCCCTTCGCTGTCACCGTCGAGCCGTCCGGCGGGATAGACCCCCGGCAGATCGATGAAGTCGGACAGCGTCGCGCGGGCTGTAGGGCTGCCGCGATCTGTGAATTGGCTGAGGACACCAAAGGGCTTGTTGAACAGGACCGGGCCCGTCACGCGGCGACGATGCTAGTGGCGAGCGCCTCGGCGACCTTGATCCCGTCCACCGCGGCGGAGAGGATGCCGCCGGCATAGCCCGCGCCCTCCCCCGCCGGAAACAGCCCGCGTGTGTTGAGGCTTTGCAGGCCCGCGTCCCGCGTGAAGCGCACCGGCGAGGAGGTCCGCGTCTCGACACCCGTCATCACCACGTCCGGGTGATCGTAGCCGCGGATCTGCCGGCCGAACACGGGCAGCGCCTCACGCATCGCCTCCACCGCAAAATCGGGCAGGCATTGCGCCAGGTCGGTGGGCTGGACACCCGGCCGGTAGGAGGGCACCACCTCGCCCAGCGCCGTCGAGGGTTGCCCCGCCAGGAAGTCGCCGAGCCGCTGCGCCGGCGCCTTGTAGCTCGATCCGCCCGCAACGAACGCGCGCTCCTCCCAATGGCGCTGAAGCGCGATGCCCGCGAGCGGATCGCCCGGATAATCGCGCTCGGGATCGATCGCAACGACCAGGCCGGAATTGGCGTTGCGCTCGTTGCGCGAATATTGGCTCATGCCATTGGTCGCGACCCGGCCCTCTTCCGATGTCGCGGCGACCACCGTGCCGCCCGGGCACATGCAGAAGCTGTAGACGGTGCGGCCGTTCGCGCAATGGTGCGAGATGTGGTACTCGGCCGCGCCCAGGATCGGGTTGCCGGCACTGGCGCCGAAGCGCGAGCGGTCGATCCAGGACTGCGGATGCTCGATGCGGACGCCGATCGAGAAGGGCTTGGCCTCGACGTGGACGCCGGCGGCGTGCAGCATCGCGAAGGTGTCGCGCGCGCTGTGCCCGATCGCGAGCACCACCCGATCCGCCTGGAGGTAGCCGCCGTCATGGAGGTGCAGGCCTCGCATGCGGCGCTCGCCGGCTGCGTCGGTATCCACATCCAGCCCTTCGACGCGGGTGGAGAAGCGATATTCGCCGCCGAGTGCCTCGATCTTCTCGCGCATGGTCTCGACCATCTTCACCAGGCGGAAGGTGCCGATGTGCGGATGCGCTTCGGTCAGGATTTCAGGCGGCGCGCCAGCCTCGACGAACTCTGTCAGCACCTTGCGGTCGAGGTGCCGCGCATCCTTGATGCGGCTGTACAGCTTGCCGTCGGAGAAGGTGCCAGCGCCGCCCTCGCCGAACTGAACGTTCGATTCCGGGTTGAGCACGCTGCGGCGCCAGAGGGCCCAGGTGTCCTTGGTCCGCTCGCGCACCACCTTGCCGCGGTCGAGGATGATCGGGCGAAATCCCATCTGGGCGAGGATCAGCCCCGCGAACAGCCCGCACGGCCCGGCGCCGATCACCACCGGCCGATTCACCCCCGCTGGCGCGGTCACGACCGGGCGATAGCTGGTATCCGGCGTCGGCCGCACGTGACGGTCCTCGCGGAACCGCGCGAGCACGCCCGCCTCGTTCCTGACGTCGAGGTCGAGCGAATAAACCAGCGTGATCCTGGCCTTGTTGCGCGCGTCGTGCGCGCGCCGCGCCACCTTGTGGCTCAGCAGGTCGCCCGCGCCGATCCCTAGCCGCTCGCAGATCGCCGCCGGCAGTGCGTCGTCCGAATGGTTCAGCGGCAGCTTCAGGTCGGTCAACCGGATCATCGCCGCGCCTTACCCGCGATCTGGTGATCGGCCAACTCATCCGACGTTCGCCTCAGGGCTCTGCCGCGAAAAGTCCCGTCTTTAGAACGCGATCTCCCGCCGCTCGGCCGCGCTGCGCAGGCCTGCGTCCAGGATTTCCATAACGGCAATCGCCTCCGACGCGGGCACCGGATTCGGCCCTCCGCCCCGGATTGCAGCAACCAACGCCATCCAGAACAGCCGATAGTCGCCGCTGTCGTTGAGAATGGCGGTGGAGGCGCCTTCCGCGTCCGTAAACGTGCCGGCCACCGGATCATGCCCCCAGTCCACCCCGCCCGGTGTCTCGCCCGCAACCGTCGCCGCCTCCTGCGGATCGACGCCGCGCTTGGTCCAGCTTCCCTGGGTGCCGTGGACGGCAAAACGCAAGCCATGCTCGGCCACGAGCTTGCTGGCGTGCAACAGGACCCGACGACCCGGATAGCGAAGCACGGCGTGGAAGTAATCGGGCGCGGGGGCCCCTTCGCGCAGCGTCGCGATGTCGGCGCTGATGCCCGCGGGCATCCCGAACAGCTGAAGCGCCTGGTCGACGAGGTGAGGACCGAGATCGAGCCACACGCCGCCCTCACGCCCTTCCTTCCACGTTGCCGCCGGGACGGGGCGCCACCGGTCGAAATGGCTTTCGAACTGGACGACGTCGCCCAGCAGGCCCTCGCCGAGGAGCCGCCGCAGCGTCAGGAAGTCGGCGTCCCACCGCCGGTTATGGAACACGGTGAGCAGCCGGCCCTGCGCCGCCGCCTCGTCAGCCACCCGCCGCGCCTCGGCCAGGCTCGTCGCAAACGGCTTGTCGACCAGCACGTGCTTGCCCGCCCGCAGCGCCGCCAGCGCATGGTCCGCATGAAGCGGGTCAGGGCTGCAGACGATTACCAGATCGATGTCGGACCGGGCGAGCAGGGCATCGACACTCGGAACGACGCCAACCGCGGGCAGGTCCGCCTCAACCTTTGCCGGGTCGCGCGAGACCACCGCCCGCAGCGCCATCCCGGGGGTCACGCCGACGTACGGCGCGTGAAACGCGCGTCCGCCGAGCCCGTAGCCGATCAGGCCGACACCGATGTCCTGCATGCCGTTCATCGCCCTCTCCTAAGTCCCTCGCGCATCTGCACGCAATCGTTTGACCGGCCGGCAGCGGCTCATAGGCCGAGGTTCAGCCAGCCGGCCATGGTCTGCAACTCGGCACCGAGCGCTGCGTCGGTGTGGTCGGGCGCGTCCGGCTCCAGGTGGACCGCCTTAGCGATCAGCCGCCCCGCTTGCCGATCCGCCTTGAGGTCGACGCGTGCGACCAGCCGGTCGCCCAGCAGAAACGGGAGCACGTAATAGCCGTGCTGCCGCTGCTCGGCGGGCACGTAGATCTCGATGCGGTAGCGAAAGCCGAACAGCCGCTCCGTGCGGTCGCGGGCCCAGACCAGCGGATCGAACGGAGCGAGCAGCGCCCGCGTCTCGATCCGGCGGGGGCGGCGCGCGTCGCGGTGCAGCCAGGCGTGGCGCCACCCCGGCACGGCGACGGGGATGAGCACACCCTCGTCCGCCAGCGCCTGGATCGCGGGATCGGCCTGGTCGGGGGACAGGCGGAAATAATCGCGCAGGTCGCCGCTCGTCGCGATGCCGTGCGCGGCGGCGGCGCGCTCGATCAGCGCGCGGTGCGCATCGGCGTCGCTGGGGGTCGGCTGCGCCAGCACCTCTGCCGGGACGACCCGCTCGGGAAGGTCATAGACCCGCTCGAAGCTGCCGCGCCGCGCGGCGGTGGTGATGTGGCCGGCCCAGAACAGCCATTCGAGCGCGCGCTTGGTGTCGCTCCACTCCCACCAGCCGGACTGGCCCTTGTGGCTCTCGAAGTCGGCGGCGGCGAGCGGCCCGTCGATCCGGATGCGGTCGAGCAGCGCCATCGCTTCCGCGCGGCGTTCGGTGGCATAGACCCGCATCCGGCCCCAGCCCGCCGCCCCGCGATCGGCGTCAGCCATGCGCCAGCGCAGCAGCGGCTGCAGTGCGAACGGCAGTAGCGACGCCTCGTGCGCCCAATATTCGAACAAGCGCCGCTCGCGCCTGGGGCCCCACGCCAGCCTGTCGAGATCGCCCCGGTCATAGGCACCCAGCCGCGAGAAGGCAGGCAGGTAGTGCGCGCGGGCGAGGACGTTGACACTATCGATCTGGTGCAGGTGCAGCCTGTCGACCGTGCGGCGCAGCTGCGCGCGGCCCGGCGCCTCCGGCCGCGGGGTGGCAAAGCCCTGTGCCGCCAGCGCGATTCGCCGCGCCAGCGGCAGGCCGATACGCTCGACCGTCATCGGCGGGTCAGGGCTTCACCCGACCGTCAGTCCTTTTTCGCCTTCAGATGCGCGCTGAGGAACTTGTTCATTTCGAACATGCTGGCAGACTTCTTGCCGAAGATCTTACCCAGCTTGTCGTCGGCGTTGATCTGGCGCCGGTCCTTGGCGTCCTGAAGGTCGTTCTTCTTGATGTAGTCCCACACCTTCTTGACAACCTCGCTCCGGGGCAGGTCGTCCTTGCCGACGATTTCGGCGAGGTCGGCCGACGGGGTCACCGGCGCGGTGATGCCGCCGCGCGCGCCGCCTGCGGGCTTGCCGGTCGCCTTGACCTTCTTTTCCGCCGCCTTGGTCTCGGTCTCGCCGCGCTTCTCTCTGGATTGTGCCATGATCGTCTCCGTCCTTTTATTGCTCAACATTCATCTCACGTGCCGGGCATATACGCCAGTGCCCCGAGTTCGTTGCGGTTGCGATTCGGAAAAGACCTCGATCAGGCGTTGATCACCTGCGCCGCGAACCGCTCCATCTCCTCGGCCTGCGGGCTCATCTGGAGCAACAGCAAGTTGAGCCCCGCCGCCTCATATTCCGCGATGCGTTCGCGAAGCTGCTCGGGCGTGCCGACCAGATTGGGGCGAAGGCCGCGGTTCGACACCGAATATTCCTGGATTTTGAGCTCGCGTTCCAGTTGCGTGCCCGACAGCCACTGGTCGAAATTGGCGTAGCCCGCGGGCAGCTCCTTGACGTCGGTGATGCGGGCAAGCTCGCGCTTCGCCTCCGCCTCGCTGTCGCGGACGATCGCATAGGCGGCCATGCCGAACGACATCGCAGAGCCGCCCGCCGCCTGGCGCCGCGCCTTCATGTCGGCGATCTTGGGCGCGATGGCGGAAGCGGGGTCGCCGTGCATCACATAAGCGTCGCACTGGCCGGCGATCATGGTCTTGGCCGCCTCGCTCTCGCCGCCGGCATAGAGCACCGGCGCGTGGAGCGGCTTGGGCGAACAGATCGCCTCCTCCGTCCGGTAGAAGCGGCCTTCGAACGAGAAGCGCCCCTCCGTCCACAAACCCTGCACCACCTTCAGCCATTCGGAGGTGCGGGCGTAACGATCGTCGTGCTGGTCGAATTGCAGGCCATATTGCCGCGCCTCGTCCGCCCACCAGGAGGAGACGACGTTGAGGCTGAGCCGCCCGCCGGAAATGCGGTCGATGTTCGCCGCCGCCTTGGCGAACAGCGCCGGCTGATGGAAGTTCGGCCGCACCGCGACCATCAGTTCCTGCGTTTTGGTCACTGCCGCGATTGCCGCCGCGGTGGACCAGGCGTCGAGCGCCGGCGCGGTGACGCCCTTGATGTCGTTGAGGTTGAGTTCGGCGATCAGCGTCAAGTCATAGCCGATCTGCTCGGCGCGGACGGCAAGATCGCGTGCATAGTCCCAGCTCGCCTCGCGCTCGTCGGGCACGTTGCGCAGCCAGCCGCCGAACACCGGCATCCAATAGCCGTACCTCATGCCCGCACCTCTTCGATCACATTTTGCAGCCAATCCACGAGACGCACGTGCGGATCCCAGCCAAGCACATTGAGCGGATCGGCGACAAAGTTGGACAGCGCGTTGATGTCATAGAAGCGCGCCGTGCCGTCGCGGTCGTCGATCATCACCTCGACACCGCCGACGTCGAGGCCCGCGGCAGCCGCGATCCGCTCCGCCGCGTCGATCAGCTCGGGCGCGGCGTCGGCGCGGGTGATGGTGACGGTGGGCTTGCCAGGTGCGGCGAGGCACACGTCGGCGGGGCACAGGTCGAACCCGCCGCCGCCATCGACATCGATGGCGTAGAGATACTTGCCGCCGAGCGTCTCGATCCGGGTGATCGCGCCGCCCCGCACCGGCACATATTCCTGCACCAAGAGCACGCGGTCGATGCTGTCCGGCACCATCCCGTCGGCCACCGCCGCCGCGAGTTGGTCGGCACTGTCGTAGCGGACGATGCCGGCGCCGGACCCGCCGATGTTCGCCTTGACCACCAGGGGAAAGCGCAGCCCGTCCGTCGCGTTCACAAGGTCGGCCGCGCGGTGGACGACCCGCGTCGCCGGGATCGCGAGGCCGAGCCCCGCCAGCAACGACATCTGCCGCGCCTTGGATGCGTCGATCGCCAGCACGTCCGCACCGTTGACCACCCGGGCGCCACGCGCGGACCAATGCGCCATCAGCGCCTGCGCATAGAAGATCGGGTGCTCGGGCGCGCGCAGGAAGCTGGACATGGCAATGCGGTTGAACACCACGGGCGCCGGCGGCGCGGCTTCGGCGGGATCGAAGACGTGGCCGTCCGCGTGGAACGCCTTATAGTCGATCCCGCGACGGTCCAGCTCCGCGAACAGGGGCTGGAACCACTGCGGATGCTCGAACAGGATGGCCAGATCGGCCCCGGAAAGTGCTTGCGTCATCCCGGCGCTCTAACGGGCATCGATCGACTGCCGCAATGGTCAGCCGATCAGCCGGTGATATTCCGCTTCCGCCTGACCATAGGTTTCCGCCGCCATCGCCAGCAGGATAGCGCGGTCGCGGATCAGCAACCGTCCGCGATAGGCGCGGATGCCGCCGTCGCCCTCCAGCTGGTGGAGCGCCTCGGTCACGCTGGCGCGGCGCACGCCCAGCATGACGCTGAGCTCCTCGTGCGTGATGGTCAGCTCGTCACTGTCGATGCGGTCGTGATAGAGGAGCAGCCAGCGCGCGGTGCGGCTCTCGATCGGGTGGATGAGGTTGGAGACGATGGTGCGCGACATCTGCGTGATGAACGCAGACGCATAGCGGAGCAGGAACTCACGCAGTCGCGGGCTCGCCGCGAGCGCCTGCTGGAGATGGCCGGCCTCCACCCGCAGCGCGGTTCCGTTGCGGCCACGCGCCATCACCTCGTGCGGCCAGCGATCGTTGCCCATCAGCAGCGGCCAGCCGACGAACCCCTCCCGGCCGAGCAGGCCCACCGCCAATCGGCGCCCATCGTCGAGGACGTCGAGGAACCCTGCGATACCCGCTTCGGGAAAGCACACGCTGTCGATGGGGGCGCCCGCATCGGCCAGACGCTCGCCGTTGCTGGTCGGCATACGCACGATAAAGGGCTGGAGCAGCGCGAAGTCGCCCGGGTCCATCCGCTGCAGCAACCGGTTGCCCACCTCGCCCTGCGCGATCCCCGCCCGATCGGGCACGGCCGGCATGATGGTGCCTTCGGCGGACATGGCGGACACATCGATCATCGTCGCAACGCTATGGCGGCAAGCGCCCCAAATCCAGCTTGGTGACGCTTGGGCGCGGTACCGTACAGAAACTTCGCCTGCGTCGGGGGCGTTCCTTCCGAACTTCAGCGGGGAAACGACGGTGGCTGGCGTGCCGAGCCTCCTGCCCACGCCTCCTCCACCCGCCCGCTAACCGGAGCCTTTTCATGACAGCCACCCCCGTCCGCTACAACGATGCCGTCGAGACGCCGATTGCGGATGAGGAGAAGGTCCATCGCGAGTTGATCGAGACCATGCGCTCGATCACCGAGACCACGTCGAGGGACTATGGCCATGCGGTGCGCAGCGTTCATGCCAAGGCGCATGGCATCGTCGCCGGTGAGCTGACGATTCCCGCCGACCTGCCGCCCGAACTCGCGCAAGGCATGTTCGCGACGCCCGGCACCCATCAGGTGGTGATGCGCTTTTCCACCAACCCGGGCGACATCCTCGACGACTCCGTGTCGTCGCCGCATGGGCTCGCGCTCAAGATCCTCGACGTCGAGGGCGAGCGGTTGCCCGATTCGCAAGGCGAGACGACGCAGAACTTCATCCTCATCAACTCGCCCGCCTTCGCCGCGCCGGACTCCAAGGCGTTCCTCGGCAGCCTGAAGCAGCTCGCCGCCACCACCGACAAGGCGGAATGGGCCAAGAAGCTGTTGTCGACGACGCTGCGCGGTGTCGAAACGGCGCTGGAAGCGGTGGGCGGCAAGAGCGCCCTGCTCTCCAATATGGGCGGCACCCCGATCACCCATCCGCTGGGCGACAGCTATTACACCGCGGTGCCGTTCCGCCACGGCGCGCATATCGCCAAGCTATCGGTGGTGCCGGTTTCCCCCAACCTCACCCGGCTGACCGGCGACCGCGTGGACACGGCCGACCGCCCGGACGCCCTTCGCGAGGTGATCCGCGAAGAAATGATCGAGCAGGGCGGCACCTGGGAGCTGCGCGTTCAGCTCAACACCGATGTGGAGACCATGCCGGTGGAGGACGCGTCCGCCGAGTGGGACGAAAAGGCCAGCCCGTATCGCACGGTGGCGCGCATCACCGTCGCGCCGCAGCTGTCGCTGGGCACCGATCTGGCTGGCCAGGTGGACGAGCAGACCTTCTTCAGCCCGTGGCACGGCCTTGCCGCCCATCGCCCGCTCGGCTCGGTCAACCGCTCGCGCCGGCAGGCCTATGAGATGTCGTCCGACTTCCGCGCGACGTTCAACGGCTGTCCGATGCATGACTCGCGTGCCTTCGAAAAGGTGACGTGAGGCGGCTCCCATGCGGGTTGCGTGGGGTCAGCGAGGATGCAGCAGCGCGTAGGCGGCCACCACCATCAGGCCGGTGATCACGCCGCGCACGATCACGCGCGTCCAGGGAAACGGCACCTATCGGCCCTGCGCCATCGGGCCGAGCAGGGCACGCATCTGCGAATCGGAGCGGGCGGCGCGCGCCACGCAAGCATTCATCATCGCCTTCGCCTGCGCGACGGTGAGCGTGCCGTTCGCGTTGAAGGCGCCCCGGATCGCGGCCGGAGATGCCCGTCCGTCGAGCCGGCCGAGGAAGAAGGCGCCGGTGGAGGCGGCAAGCTGCCGGCGCGCCGGATCGGTCGCCTGGCTCGCGAAGGCGTTGCTCAGGAACAGGCAGCGCGCATCATCGGGCACCGTCTGCGCGCCGGCGCCTGCCGGCGTTACGGCTAGCGCCAGCGCGAGCGGCACCAAGCCGAACCTTTCTCCCACCGCGAACTGGAACCGATTGCCCATGCTGTCTCCTCTTGCCCAAGACTAAGCCTTCCCGCCGCGCCGGCAAGCTCCAGCGAAGCGGCCGACGGAACCGAACGCCGGACAGTATCTTATCCGATTCGGAGGAAGTTACCGCAACGTCTCAGACCGCGTTTACCGTCCTGCGCTAAGCAGCAGGCATGAGGGAACCGCCATTCTTCCGACGCTGGCGATTATTGTCGCAGGCGACCGAGCACCTCCGGGAATGCACCGCTCTTGATGCGGTTCTCGAGGTGCTGCGAAGCAGCGCCAAGGCAATCAGCGAGGCCGATGGCGTCACCGTTGTCCGCCGCGAGGGCGACGAGGTGGCCTATGTCGGGGAAGACGCGATTGCGCCGCTCTGGACCGGCATGCGGTTTCCGATCCGCGCCTGCGTCTCCGGTCTCGCGATCCTGCAACGCAGCCCGATCGTCATCCCGGATATCACCAGGGACGATCGGGTGCCGCTTGCCGCCTATCTCTCCACCTTCGTGAAGAGCATGGCCATGTTCCCCGTTGGCGCCGGCGCTCCGGTCGCCGCGCTCGGCTGCTATTGGGCGCAGGTGCAGGTGATCGATCGGGCCGCTATGGTGCTGGTCGAAAGGCTGATGCAGTCGGCCAACGCAACACTGGAGCGGCTCGCGGTTCAGCAGGAACTGGCCAATAGCCGCGACCGGCTCCAGGCCGCGTAACCTTCAGCGGGGCCCGTCCAGGACAGGCCCCGCGGTTTATCATTCAGGCTCAGCGGCAGTAGCGGGGATCGTCGCTGCGATCGATCGCGCGTCCCGCCAGCGCACCGCCGGCGCCGCCGATCACGGTGCCTAGCAGGCGGTCACCACGGCCGGCGACCGAATTGCCGAGCAGCCCGCCAAGCACCCCGCCGATCACGGTGCCGGTGGTGTTGTCGCAGCGGTTGCGGCGGCCCGAATAGTGGCGGCTGCCGCCGGAATAGTAGCGTGGGCCCTGGTTGTACCCGTCGCGGTAGGCGCGGTCATAGGCATGGTCGTACCGGCTATATCCGTCATAGCGCTGGGCGTCCGCGGCCCCGGTCAGGGCACCAGCACTCATGGCGAGCGCGGCGGCTGCGATCGAAAGCGTCTTGATCATGGCTCCAACTCCGTGCTCGGCGGCGGTCCATCCGTCGTCGATGTGGTCGGTTTGCCCGATTCGCGATGTTGCGAGCCTGAATGCGTTCGTTAGGAGCGGTTCAGGTCTTCGCACCTGCCAGCAGGTTTTCGAGCGGCACGAACGCGCTCCCGCAATCGCGCACCGGCACGTCGCCGCCCGGCAGCCGCGTCACCGCGAGGTCGTTCGCCGCCGATGGCTGGATCACCCCGGCGAAGGCATTGCGGCCCTTCAGCGTCAGGTGCGCCGCCAGCGGCTGCGAAGCGGTGCTGCCCCCCGACACGCCGGGGGCGCCGCCATCGAAGACGACGCTGTCGAGCGTCACGTCGAGCGGGCGCTTCACCCCGCCTTGATCGTAACCGCGAAACACGCTGGTCCCGGTGCCGAACCGGCCGCCCGCGACGTAGCGCATGTCGCGCACCACCACGCTCGCGAAGTCGGGGTACAGCGTGCCTGGGCGGTCGCTGTAATGCGTGTCGAATACCAGCGGGTGCGCCTCCCCGCGCATGCAGACATGTTCGAACACGACGTCACGCACCTTGCCGCCGCGCGAGGCATCGGACTTGATCCGGATGCCGTTGCCGACCGGGCTGTCCATCCCGTCCATCACCAGGTCCGTGACGAGGATGCGCGCGGCGCCGGCATTGGTTTCCGACCCGATCGACATGCCGTGGCCGTAGTAGAAATGGTTGTGCCCATAGACCTGGTCGGTGCTCGGCCGCGTGCCGCCCGCCTTGATCGCGACATTGTCGTCGCCGGTGCTGATCCAGCTGTAGGCGAGCAGGACGCGGTCGGACTGGCCGGGATCGAAGCCGTCGGTGTTCTTCACCGTGTCGGGGGTGAAGCAGGTCGCGGCCGGCGTCTCGGCCGGGGTGGTACCCGCCGGGCAGGCGTAGCCCGGACGGCTGTAGACCGCGCTCGGCGACAGGATGCGGATGCCCCAGGCGGTGATACCGGTGAAGCGGTTGGGCACGATGTGGAAGTTCGGGCTGTTCTTGAAGGTTGTGCGGTACAGAGTCAGCCGCTTGCCGCCTTCAAGCTGGACCAGCCGGAAGACGTTCTGGCTCAGCCCCTTCTTGGAGAGCATCGCCAGGTCCCACCACGAGGCGCTGCCGGCATCGGGGCCGGCGAGCAGCCGCGAGCCGCCGCGCCCGTCGATGCTGCCCTCGCCGACGATCCCTGCATCGACAAGGTCGCGGCCGCCGATCAGGGGCCGGCAGGAATGGTGCCGTTCCTTGGTCGCGGTGCCGCAGAAGCCATCGCCGGCATCATAGTCGCGCGGGTCGCGGGAGGCGAACAGCGTCACGCCCCTGTCGATCCACAGCGTCACCCCCGACCGGAGCGTCAACGGCGATGTCAGGAACGCATCGTTGCCGCCCGCGCCCGCGACGAGCTTCACCGCGCCATGGCGGCATTCGTCGATCGCCGCCTGGATGCGATCGTGGTCGGGATGGGGGTCGGCGCCTCCCGCATCCAGCGCGTCGGCCGACCCCTTGCGCGCGGCCAGCGCGGCGGGCAGCGTTGCGCAGACCTTGGCAGGGTAGGACGGCTCGCGGATCGTCCCCCAGGAGGTCGGCACCGGCGCTTCGGCGAGCGCGGACGAGGCGAGGGCCAGGCCGATCGAGACGGACATGAGGCGCATGAACAGCTCCTGCTAGAGCGCGGTGAAGCGGAAGTCGCGAAAGCGGGTTTCGCCCGACCCGGCGGCATAGAGGCCGGGGCGCAGCATCAGGAAGCCGCCGCGGACGTTGTGATGGTAGCCCGAAACTTCCATGCCGCGGTCGAACCGGTGCCAGGTCTTGCCATCGTCGCCGGAGGTATGAATCGCGACGATGTGGCGCGTGTTGGCGATGCGTATCCGCATCCGGCGGCCGTGCGGGTTGGCGGGTCGCCCGCGCTCGATGCCATATTGATGCGTGACGAAGCGGTGCTCGTCGAAGCCGAGCCCGCAATAGAGCCTATCGTCATAGAACAGCACCAGCCCCGCAGTGCCGCCGGGCGCGACCTCGATGTCGCATTCGAACTGATAGGCAAGGTCACCCGCGGTAAGCAGCAGCGGCGCGGAATCCACCGGCGCCTTGCCGCGGCCGCGCAGCACCAGCGCGCCGTCCTCGACCCGCGCGCGCGCCCCCTCGTCGGGGCCCGGGCGGAAGAAGTTCCACTTGGCACCGAGCTGAAGCCTGCGAAAATCGTCGCTGAGCGGCTGTCCGTGCGGCCCCGCCGCCCCGCCCTTGGGCTTGGGCAGCGGCTGCGACAGGTCCCCGCCCGTCATCCGGAACCAGCCGTCGCCCGTCCACTCGACGGGATCGAGCAGCGCCTGCCGTCCCAAGGTCCAGAAGCCGTTCTCGTACCCGTGGTAGACGCTCCACCAGCTGCCATCGGGCGCCTCGACCAGCGACGCGTGCCCGCGCGACCACCATTTCTCGTCGGTGCTGACGGTGCGCACGATCGGGTTGTGCGGGCACTGCTCCCACGGCCCGTGCAGCGAGCGCGAACGGGCGGCGATCACCATGTGCCCGGTGGGCGGCCCCGCCGTGCCGCCCACGGCGGTGACGAGGTAATGCCAGCCGCCGTGCGCCACGATCTTCGGCCCCTCCGGGCTGAACCCCTCCACGTCCCAATCCTCCGGATAATGCCAGGGATCATAGACGTGCTCGACCGCGCCCACCGTCGACAGCCCGTCGTCCGCGAGGCGGATGCGGTCGCCGCCCGACAGGAACAGCCATCGCGATCCGTCCTCCGCTACCGCGTGGCACGGATCGATGTGGCTGGGCATGTGGAGATCGATCGGATCGGACCATGGGCCGTCGATATGGTCGGCATGGATCACGAAGATCGAGTTCGGCTCGGCCTTCACCGGAATGTACAGGAAGTAGCGCCCGTCGTGCTTGGCGAGGCTGACCGCCCAGACCGAGCCGATGTTCCGGCTCAGCGCCGCGGTACGCGGCCGCCAGTTCACCAGATCGCGGCTGTGCCACACGGTGAGCCCCGGATAGGAGTCGAAGCTCGAGAAGGTCATGTAATAGTCGGCGCCGTCCTTGAGGATGGCGGGATCGGGATGGTCGCCGGCGAGCAGCGGGTTAAGGAAGCGGCCGTCGCCCAGGTCCGCGACACGCTGGTTGTCATGGCCGCGGCGCCAGTTATCGGCGAACGGCTCGACGCAGCCGGGCGGTTCGGCGGCGACCGATCCCGCCGGCACCAAGGCGGCGGCTCCAGCGGCGGCAAGGCCGAATGCGTCGCGGCGGCTGATGTCCATGAGCCGATACTCCCTTGGCCGGAGGCGAACCGCCGGTCACGACCGGTGTCCGCCAGCGTACCGCGCAGCACGATCGCTTACCAGTGGCCACCGATCACCCCGGCGATGACCGCCACGCCGCAATCCGTAGAGATGGCGCACACCAGCAAATGTCCGCGCTCGATTTCTCCTGATCTCGGCGCAAGAGCTCGTTCGCGAATACATCCGTATTGACGATATCCGCAGAACAGCTACGCGCCGGCACAAAGGAGATCACCCATGGCGAACGACATCAACGCTGTTGAACTGGCGACCGAGCTGACGATTGCCTGGCTCTCCAACCCGAATACCCGTGCCGCAACAGACGACGTGCCGACGTTCCTGACCAGGATGCACGATGCGGTGGGAGGGCTCGCGGCTCCGCGCCCGGAAAGCTCGGACGCGCCTGCTCAGCCCGAGTACACGCCCGCCGTTACTGCCCGTAAGTCATTGGCGAACAAAGATCACATCATCTCGATGATTGACGGCAAGCCGTACAGGACGCTGCGTCGCCATCTTTCGAGCCAGGGTCTTACGCCCGAGCAGTATCGGGAGCGCTATAAGCTCAAGCCCGACTATCCGATGGTAGCCGAAAGCTATTCCGATGCCCGGCGCGCCATGGCCGCGAAGATCGGCCTCGGGCGCAAGCGCCGCGCCGCCGCCGAACCGGCACCCGCGCCCGCTCCGGCTCCTGCCCCGCAGGCCGAGGCACCGGCCCCCAAGCGTCGGCGGAAAGCTGCCCCCGCCGCCTAGCGTTCCGCCGCCGGCACTCGCCCGCTCAATCGGAGTTCGCGTCTCGGCTTACTGGCGGTGCAGCGCCAGCCCCTCTAGGCGGGGGCGATGAACGACGTCAGCGAGCCGGCGATGCGCCCCAACGAGTTCGTTGCCTTCGTGGCGGCGCTGATGGCGGTGAACGCGCTTGGCGTGGACCTGATGCTGCCAGCGCTGGCCGACATCGGGCACCAGCTGGGCATCGCCACCGCTAACCACCGCCAGTGGATCATCACAGCCTACATGCTCGGTTTTGGCGGCGGCCAGCTGGTCTATGGCCCCCTCGCCGATCGGTTCGGCCGCAAGCCGATCCTGCTCGCCACCCTGGCGGGATTCGTCGCCGCCAGCGTGTTCGCGGCGGGGTCGCAGACCTTTGCGGCGTTGCTCGGCGCGCGGGTGCTTCAGGGCCTGATGTCCGCCTCCACCCGCGTGCTGGCGGTGGCGATCGTGCGCGATCGGTTTGCCGGGCGCCAAATGGCCCGCACGCTGTCCGTGGCGCAGATGATCTTCTTTCTCGTTCCCATCATGGCCCCCACCTTGGGGCAGGTGCTGCTCGGCTTCGGCCCGTGGCGGTTCATCTTCTACGCGCTGGCGGGGTTCGCCGCCTTCGTGCTCGCGTGGTCGTTTCTTCGCCTGCGCGAATCGCTGCCGGCGGCCCGGCGATCCCCCCTGTCGCTCGCATCGCTGCGCCAGTCCTATCGCCTGACCCTGACGAACCGGTTCTCCGTTGGTTATGCGCTCGCTGCATCGATGACGTTCGGCGGCATCATCGCGTTCGTCTCGTCCGCGCAGCAGATCTTCGTGGACGAGTTCCGCGCGGGCGGGCGCTTCACGATCCTGTTCGCGATCTGCGCCTTCTCCATGGGCTGCGCATCGTTCGCCAACAGCCGCCTGGTCGAGCGGCTCGGCACCCGCCTCATCTCGCAATCGGCGGTGCTGGCGCTGATCGCCCTGTCGGTGGCGCACCTCGGCGTGATCGCCGCCGGTGGCGAGTCATTGCCGACCTACATGCTGTTCCAAGCCCTCAGCATGACCTGCATCGGCCTGTGCGGGTCGAACTTCGGCGCCATGGCGATGGAGCCGGTCGGCCACATCGCGGGGACGGCCTCCTCGATCCAGGGCTTCATCGTCAGCGTCGGCGCCGTGCTGGTCGGCTCGTGCATCGGCCAGTCGTACAACGGCACTACCTATCCGCTCGCGATCGGATATCTGGCGATCGGCGTCGCCGTGCTTGCCGTTGTGTACCTCGTAGAGGGCGGCAAGCTGTTCCAGGCGCGTCACGGCAAGTAGCTGCAGGATAGACGGATTTGGTCGACAAGAGCTGGGGCACCGGACCGACGCCGCTTCGCGTGCCGTCGAACGACAGCCCCGAACGACGCGAAGCGGAACGGGGGGAGGCGCGCGGCGCGAGGGCGGCCACGCGGGCCGACGCCATGGCCGAGCGCCAGGAGGCCCGCCAGGCACGGCGCGAGGCGGACCTCGTCGCCAGGGAAGCGGAACGCACCCAACGCCGCGAGCAGGAACAGCAACTCGCGGCCGGCGACCCGCACGCCGCCGCAGCCCGGCGCCATCGCTCGTCGGGCCGCAGGGATGTGGTGCGCGAACAGCGCGACACCAGCGGCTACACGACGGTCGTGGACGCCGACAGGATCCGTGCCCTCGCCAAACGCGGCGCTTCGGTGAGTGGTCTCGCGGGGGTCTTCGGCATTTCTGAGGAGGAGGTCGCGGCCGCGCTCGCTCAGGCCGAATAGCGCTGAGGCCTCCGGCGATCCGTGGCGGGTAGCGCTACAGCCCCGCCTTTTCGAGCGCGGACGCCAGCTCTTCGTCCATCGCCTCACCGCCCTTGGGCGTCAGCCGGTTGAGCACGGTCTGCACGCGCGTCTGCGCCACCTGCAGCGCCTTGTGCCGCACCTCGCGGATGGCGTTGGTGCGCCACGACGAACTCTCACCCAGCAGCGCCGCCCATTTCGCCTCCTCCGCCGCCAGAACCGCCAGCGCGAGGCGCAGGCCATCACGCCTGCCGCGGGCGTAATCGTCCGACATCACGCACGGTCCCGGGCATCAGACCCGGCTGCCGACCCGCGCCTCACCCCAGTGCCTGCCCGATGTAGCGGGTCACATTGTCGGCGAGCACGTCCAGCGGCACGTTGCCGCCGTCCACCACCGCCTGGTCGAAGTCGCGCAGGTCGAACCGCTGCCCAAGCGCGGCCTTGGCGCGGTTGCGCTGGGCAACGATCTCCGTCTGCCCGAGCTTGTAGCCGCACGCCTGCCCCGGCCACGCGCAATAGCGGTCGATCTCGCTCGCGGCATTGCTGCGGGGCAGCCCGGTTGCCGCCACGAACTCGCTCAGTGCCCGCTCACGCGACCAGTTCATGGCGTGAATGCCGGTGTCCACGATCAGCCGCACCGCGCGCCAGGACAGCCCCATCAGGTAGCCGAGCCGCCCGGCGGGGTCGCCGTCATACATGCCGAGCTCGTCGGCGAGCTGCTCGGCGTATAGCGCCCAGCCTTCGGAATAGGCGTTGAAGGCGAGGATCGAGCGGATCAGCGGCAGCTGCTGCGCATATTCGCCCTGCCACACGTGGCCTGGAATACCCTCGTGAAAGACGAGGTCGGGGATCGTCACCCTGTTGTGGATTGCAGGGTCGCCGAGGTTGACCCAGACCTTGCCGGGAATCGTGCCGTCGAGCGACCCCGGCCCGCCATAGGCCGCCGGAGCGCCGGGTTCCTGCGCAAGCGGCATCCGGCGGATCTCGAGGTTGCCCTTCACCATGCGCCGGAACGCGCGCGGCAGCCGGGGCCGGATCGCGTCGATCCTGCCCTGCATATAGGCGACGATCTGGCGCCGGCCTTCGTCGTCGTTGGCGAACCCGATGCCAGGCCGGTGCTGCAGCGCCGTGGCGCGCTCGGCGACGCTGCCCTGCGTCAGCCCCTGGCTCTTCAGGATCGCATCCATCTGCGCCTGCAGATCGACGAGCTGCGAGCGCCCGAGCGCGTGGATGTCCGCCGCGCTGCGCCGCGTGGTGGTGCCCGCGCGCAGACCCCAGGCGTACCATTCGGGCCCATGCGGACGCACGCCGAGCCCGGGCGCATCGCTCGCCACCGCGCGTTCGGCGCGCAGCTCGGCGAGCTGCCGCTCCAGCGCGGGGACGATGGCGGTGCGCACGATCCCCAACGCCCGGTCCACCCACGGGCCGGGGATCGCCTTCACCTTGCGGGCCAGCGGGCCGACCAGCGGCCCGTCGGGCGTGGCTGCCTCCGCCACTGTGCGCGTCATGCCGGCCATCGTGGTGTCGAGCAGGAACGACGGCGGCACCAGCCCTCCCTCACGCGCTTCGCGGATGCGCACCGTCTCGCCGTCGAGCTGCGCCGGCATGGCCGCAAGCCGCGCGAGGTAGGCCTCGGCGTCCGCCGCATCCCGCACCGGCTGGTCGCCATCGAGCAGTTGCGGCACGTCGATCCACGAGCCGACGTTCTGGATGACCGCATAAGGCGTGTTGCGCCAGCTGCCGATGGTGGCGACGCCGTATGGCAGCCGGGTGCCGTCGAGCGCGGTGCGGAACGCGCTCTCCGCCACCGCAAGGCTGGTCGCGGTGGCCGGATCGACGCCGGTGCGGGGCAACCGCGCCAGCGCCACCAGCGCCTCCGTCAGGAAGCGCTGCCGCGCCGCTACGCCGGCGGGCGACCGGTCCTCCAGCCGCCGGCGCAGGTCGGCATGCGCGCCGGTGTCGACCCCGAGCGACGTCGCCTGTGCCGGATCGAACGCCAGCAGCCGCCACGCGAACCGGTCGAGCAGCGCCGCTGCGTCGCTCGCGGGCGCCGCGGCGCGGGCCGGAACGGCGGCAAGGGCTGCGGTGGCGGCGACGCCGGTGAGCGCATCGCGCCGGGAGATCGGAGTGGGCATGTGCTTAGATGACGCGCGCCCCCGCGAAGGTCAAACGCGCGCGTCGGGGCCCACGGAAACAGCCGCCGGGGCTGAGGCGCTACTCTCCTCCGTCCACCGCGTTGACGTTGCCGACGCCCTTGTCGTCCTTGTCGCCGGTACCGGAATAGTCCTGTTCGCTCTGGCCGCCATGGCCCATGAATCCGCCCGTGCCGCCCTCACCCTTGTCTTCCTTGCCGGTATGCGGGTTGGGATAGGCGCCGCCGCCGCTTTCGCCGCCGGCGGTACGCGCGTTGGGATCCGAGTTGACGCCGTCGGGCGCGCCCTTGCGGCCATCGCCACCCGCTACGGGAGTTGGTACTGTGTCGGCCATTTCGTACTCCTTTGCCGCACCAACGCACGCCCGAGAATTGCGCTCCGTCCTATACTACCCCACATAGCTGGGTAACACACCAACCGGGGATATGATGGCCGATCCTTACCAGACCTTGGGCGTGGCGCGCGGCGCGTCGGAGGCCGACATCAAGAAGGCCTATCGCAAGCTTGCGAAGGAGCTTCATCCCGATCGCAACAAGGACAATCCCAAGGCGTCCGAACGCTTCAGCCAGGTGACGGGCGCGTACGACCTGCTCACCGACAAGGACAAGCGCGCCCGCTTCGATCGCGGCGAAATCGACGGCGACGGCAATCCGGCGGCGCCCTTCGGCTTCGGCGGGGGCGCGGGGCCGCGGCCGGGCGCAGGCGGACCGGGCGGGTTTCGCCAGCAGTTCGATTTCGGCGGCGGCGAGGCCGATGTCAGCGACATCTTCGAAGGGCTGTTCGGGGCCGGCGCCACCGGCGGCGGCTCGACTGGCGGCTTCGGGCGGAGTTTTGCGAGCGGCTTCGGCCGCCGCTCGCAGCCGCAGCCCAAGGGCGCCAACAACGTCTACCGGCTGCAGGTGCCCTTCACCGACGCCGCGACTCAGTCGCCGCAGCGGATCACGCTGGGCGACGGCAAGACGATCGACCTGAAGCTGCCGCCCGGCGTCGAGTCCGGCACGCAGATGCGCCTCGCCGGCAAGGGCGAGGACGGGCCGGGGGGCCCGGGCGACGCGATCGTCACCATTGATGTCATGCCCCACAGATTCTTCACCCGCGACGGCGACGACATCCGGCTCGACCTGCCGATCAGCCTGGCCGAAGCGGTGCTTGGCGGGCCGGTGCGCGTGCCGACGGTCGACAATCCGGTGATGCTGACCATCCCCAAGGGCTCGTCGTCGGGGCGCACCCTGCGGCTCAAGGGCAAGGGATTCGCGAGCAAGAGCGGTGGCCGCGGCGACCAGCTCGTGACGCTGATGGTGCAGCTCCCCGCCGACGATGCCGGCCTCCAGCAGTTCGTCGAGCATTGGCCCGCGCGCGACGCCGGGAACCCGAGGGCGGCGCTGGGCGTCTGACGCCCTGGTGGCAACCGACATTCTCCCCGAACCGCTGGCGCTGACGCCCGAAGATCGCGCCAAGCGGCCGCATCATGCGCGCGTCCAGCTGTCCAGCCAGTTGGCCAAGGTAAAGCCGGGCAGCTTCGCCTATGAGGTGATGAAGCGCGCCGGGCTCGGCGTCTACGACAACGGCTTCATCTACGCCGGCAACCTTGCCTATCTCGCGCTGATGACGCTGTTTCCCTTCTTCATCACGGCGGCCGCGGTGCTGTCGCTGCTTGGGCAGAGCGCGGAAACGCAGCGGGCGGTGGCGTCCTTCCTCCATGTCATGCCGCACGACGTCGCCGAGCTGCTCCGCAAACCGCTCGCGGACGTGCTCAAGGCGCGCACCGGCTCGCTGCTGTGGCTCGGCGGCCTCGTCGGGCTGTGGACGGTGGGCAGCTTCGTGGAAACGATCCGCGACATCTTCCGCCGCGCCTATGGTACCAAGGCTACCGCGCCGCTGTGGCGCGCGCGGCTGGGCCTGTCGCTGGCGATCGTCCTGTCGGTGATCCTCGCGCTGCTGTCGTTCCTGATCCAGGGCCTGCTCACCGCGGCCGAACAGATCGTCTACAAGCTCTTCCCATGGGCGCAGGACATCGCGGGCTGGATCGGGCTGTCGCGCGCGATCCCGGGGCTGATCATGTTCGGCGCCCTCTACATGCTGTTCTATTCGGTGACGCCGTCGAAATACCGCTACACCAATTGCCGCAAATGGCCGGGGGCGCTGTTCACCACCGTGTGGTGGATCAGCATGACGGCACTGCTGCCGCTCGTCCTGTCCCAGCTGGGCGGCTATGACCTCACCTACGGCAGCCTCGCCGGCGTCGTCGTGATGCTGCTGTTCTTCTACCTCATCGGGCTGGGGCTGGTATTTGGCGCCCACCTCAATGCGGCGCTGGCGGAACCGCCCGAACCGGCGCTAGAGCATGCCCCAACGGCACAGGTGGCGGAGGCGTAGGCCCAGTGAATGGATTGATGGCGGGCAAGCGCGGGCTGATAATGGGTCTCGCCAACGACAAGTCGCTGGCCTGGGGCATCGCCCGTAAGCTCTCAGAGGCTGGCGCGGAGCTGGCGTTCTCCTATCAGGGTGAGGCGCTGGAGAAGCGGGTGCGCCCGCTGGCCGAGCAGCTCGGCGTCGCGCGCCTGGTGGACTGCGACGTGTCCGACATGGCCGCACTCGACCGCACATTCGAGACGCTGGCACGGGACTGGCCGACGATCGACTTTGTGGTCCACGCGATCGGCTTTTCGGACAAGACGCAGCTGCGCGGGCGCTATTACGACACTACGCTCGACAATTTCCTGATGACCATGAACATCTCCGCGTATTCGTTCGTGGCGGTGGCCAAGCGGGCGCGGGCGATGATGCCCAACGGCGGCTCGCTGCTGACGCTGACCTATTATGGCGCGGAGAAGGTGGTGCCACACTACAATGTCATGGGCGTCGCCAAGGCGGCGCTGGAGACCAGTGTCCACTACCTTGCCGTCGACCTGGGGCCGGAGAACATCCGCGTCAACGCGATCTCGGCCGGGCCGATCCAGACGCTGGCGGCGCGCGGTATCGGCGATTTCAACTACATCATGAAGTGGAACGAGCTCAATTCGCCGCTGCGCCGCAACGTCACCATCGAGGATGTCGGCGGCGCCGGCCTGTACCTGCTCAGCGACCTAGCGAGCGGGGTCACCGGCGAGGTCCATCATGTCGATGCCGGTTACAACGTCATCGGCATGAAGGCGGAGGACGCGCCCGACATCGCGCTGGCGTGATCGGGCCGCCGGCGGCGGTGCTGTCCTACGCCGGTTCGCTGTGGCAAGGGCGGGCCATGCACCTGCACTCCCGTTCCCTGGCCCAGCGCGTCGCCGAGGCGCTGGAAGGGGCGATTCCGAAGGGTACGTACCCTGAACTTCCTCCACTTCCGCGCAGCCCGCGGCGGGCGAATCACGGTAGCGGCGCATGAGCTGGAACAGCTTCGGCCGCGTCTTCCGCTTCACCACCTGGGGTGAAAGCCACGGTCCCGCGATCGGCGTGGTGGTCGACGGCTGCCCGCCGGGGCTCGCCTTGAGCGAGGCCGACATCCAGCCCTGGCTCGACAAGCGTCGGCCGGGCACCTCGCGCTTCACCACCCAGCGGCGTGAGCCCGATCAGGTGCGCATCCTGTCGGGGGTCTATGAAGGGCGGACCACCGGCACGCCGATCAGCCTCCTGATCGACAATGTCGACCAGCGCTCCAAGGATTATGGCGAGGTCGCGCGGGCCTACCGCCCCGGTCATGCCGACTACGCCTATGACGCCAAATACGGCTTGCGCGACCCGCGCGGCGGCGGCCGCTCGTCGGCGCGGGAGACGGCGTCGCGGGTCGCTGCGGGCGCGGTGGCGCGGCTGGTGATCCCGGGCGTGCGCATCCGCGCCTGGGTGGAGGCGATCGGCGGCGACGCGATCGATTATGCGGCGTTCGATGATGCCGCGATCGACGCCAACCCCTTCTTCTGCCCCGACGCCGCTGCCGCCATCCGGTGGGAGGCGCTGGTCGACGGCGCGCGCAAGGCGGGCTCTTCGCTCGGTGCGGTGGTGGCGTGCGAGGCGATCGGTGTCCCCGCCGGCTGGGGCGCGCCGCTCTACGCCAAGCTCGATGCCGAGCTGGCGGGGGCGTGCATGTCGATCAACGCGGTCAAGGGCGTCGAGATCGGTGACGGCTTCGCCGCCGCGGCGCTGACCGGCGAGCAGAATGCCGATGCGATGCGGCCAGGCGACGGCGGGCCGGTGTTCCTCGCCAACCACGCCGGCGGCATCGCAGGCGGCATCGCCACCGGCCAGCCCGTCCGGGTCCGCTGCGCGTTCAAGCCGACGAGCTCGATCCTGACATCCGTAGAGACGGTGACGCGCGACGGTGAGTCTACAACTATCGCCACCAAGGGACGACACGATCCCTGTGTCGGTATCCGCGGCGCTCCAGTAGTTGAAGCAATGGTGGCGTTGGTACTTGCCGACCAGGCACTCCTTCATCGCGCTCAACTAGGTTAACATCAGGAACAGACTTGTTGCAAGAGCGTTAACCGCACAAGCATCACAGGAGAGACTTCCATGCGCATCTTGACGATTGCGGCTGCGGCCGCGTTGATTCTTCCGGCAGCCGCCATTGCCCAGACGACGGGCAGCAGCGGCACCACCGGCACCGCGACGGGCTCCGGCTCGATGGGCGGCACCTCGGCGTCTGGCTCTATGTCGGGCAGCGACTCGGGCATGCAGAGCAGCGGCAGCACGTTGGGCTCGCGCAGCAGCACGCGATCGACCCGCGGCCGTAGCCGTGGCACCAGCGGCTCCACGTCGGGCACCACGGGCGGCAGCACGGGGACGATGGGTGGCACTGGCACCATGGGTGGCAGCACGGGCACCATGGGCGGCACCGGCACGATGGGTGGCAGCACCGGCACGGGCACGACGGGCGGCACCGCCGGCACCATGAGCGGCACCGGCGCAGGCGGCGGCACGATGGGCGGCAGCGCCCCGCGCTGATCGCCTCAACCCTACACGAAACGGGCCCGGCGGCACTCCGCCGGGCCTTTTCGCGTGGAAGCCCGCTATCACCCCGCGGGTTGATGGCCCGCCACCTTCCGGGAGACACTTCATGCGCCTAGCTACCATGGCAAGCGCCGCCGTCCTCGCCGTCTCGTCAGCGGCGCTCGCGCAGGTGGCGAGTTCGCCGGTCGAGCAGAAACCCGCCCTCGGTAACGTCGCCGACGGCCCCAAGTCCGAGGGCACGGACAATGGTGCTCTGGCCAACACCGCCGGCAATGCCACAGATGCGGGCACCAACTCCACGCCCGCCCCCAGGCCCTCGCGCCGCCGCTAACCGACGCAGGTCAGTCTGCGAACGGGTCCCGTACCAGGATCGTATCGTCGCGTTCCGGGCTGGTGGAGACGAGCGCCACCGGGCAGCGGATCAGTTCCTCGACCCGGCGGATGTACTTCACCGCCTGCGCCGGCAGGTCCGCCCAGCTGCGCGCGCCGGCAGTCGATTGCTGCCAGCCCTCGTGGGTCTCGTAGACCGGCTCCACACCAGCCTGATCGGCGGCGTGGGAGGGAAAATAGTCGAGAGTCTCGCCGCCGAGCCGATAGCCGGTGCAGATGCGGACCTCGTCGAAACCATCAAGAACGTCGAGCTTGGTCAGCGCGATGCCGGTGATCCCGCTCACCGCCGCCGACTGGCGCACCAGCACCGCGTCGAACCAGCCGCAACGGCGCTTGCGCCCCGTGACGGTGCCGAATTCGCGGCCGCGAGTGCCGAGCCGCTCGCCGATCTCGTCCTCGAGCTCGGTCGGGAACGGGCCGGAGCCGACGCGGGTGGTATAGGCCTTGGCGATCCCGAGCACGAACCCGACGCTCGAGGGGCCGATCCCCGATCCCGCCGCCGCCGTGCCCGCCACCGTGTTCGACGAGGTGACGAACGGGTAGGTCCCGTGATCGATGTCGAGCAGCACACCCTGGGCACCTTCAAACAGGATTCGGCGGCCGCGGCTCCGCGCTTCGTTGAGGTCGCGCCAAACCGGCTTGGCGAAGGGCAGCACGAAGGCGGCGATCTCGCGCAACTCGGCGATCAGCGCCTCGCGGTCGATCGGCGGCTCGCCGAAGCCGGCGCGCAGCGCGTCGTGATGCGCGGTCAGCCGGTCGAGTTGCGGGCCGAGCGCGTCGAGATGCGCGAGGTCGCAGACGCGGATGGCACGGCGGCCGACCTTGTCCTCGTAGGCCGGCCCGATACCGCGGCGGGTGGTGCCGATCTTGCCCGCGCCGCTGGCATCCTCGCGTAGACCGTCGAGGTCGCGGTGGAAGGGCAGGATCAGCGCGCAGGTGTCGGCGATGCGCAGCGTTTCCGGCGTGGCGACGACGCCCTGCCCCGCCAGCCGCGCGATCTCGTCCTTGAGCGCCCAGGGATCGAGCACCACGCCGTTGCCGATGACGCTGGGCGTGCCGCGCACGATGCCGGAAGGAAGCAGGGACAGCTTGTAGGTCTGATCGCCCACCACCAGCGTGTGACCGGCGTTATGGCCGCCCTGAAAGCGCACCACCATGTCGGCACGCTCGGCGAGCCAGTCGACGATCTTGCCCTTGCCCTCGTCGCCCCATTGCGCGCCGATAACGGCTACGTTTGCCATTCCAGTCAGTCCTTGATCAGAGGGGGCGAGGTTCGCCGCCCATCCAGCAATGCGTGGCAAGCTGCGCCTCGGGCGTGTCGCCCGGCTCCAGCGCAGCAACGGTGACCCAGCCGGCGGCGCGAAGCGCTCGCGCCTTCCCTGCCGGTGTGCCGAAGGGCAGGAACAGCCGCCGCCGGTCGGGCGCGGGGGCGCCCGCGACCAGCGCGTCGGCGAACAGCGAGAAGCCGGTTGCCGCTTCCTCCGCCCCGCCTTCGTGAACGATCGTGTAGGTGCCGCCTCGGCCGACCTCGCGTGTGGCGCCCGCAACGAACAACGAAAAGCCAAGCCAGCTTTGATATTCGAAGCCATGGCGTTCGGTGGGATCGAGCGTCAGGGTCGCGGCTCCGGCAAGCGACGCGGCGATCGCAGCGACACCGTCGAGCCGGGTGGCGAGGACGCCGCCCGTGTCCAGCGCGCGCAGCGCCGCCATGGCGCGGTCGAACGGCCCCGCCGCCTCGACCAGCGGCAGATAAGGCGGTGCGATTTTCGCGACGCCACCGACATCCTTGGCATCGAGCCGGTCGCGAAGCGCCGCGATCCGCTCCGGCGCCACCGGCAGCGGCCCCGCGGCGAGCGTGTCGACCAGGTCGGGCAGCGTGAAGTCGATCGACACCCCGGCGGCCCCCGCAGCGCCCAGCGCCTCCACTGCGACCCCGACCACCTCTGTCGCGGCGGCCACGGTGTCGAGCCCGATCAGCTCGCAGCCGATCTGGCGCACCTCGCGCGCAGGCGAGAGCTGGTCGCCGCGCAGCTTGAGCACCGAGCCGGCATAGGACAGCCGCACCGGCCGGGGGTGATGCCCCATCCGCGTCGCCGCGATGCGTGCGACCTGTGCGGTGAGGTCGGGCCGGATCGCCAGCGTCGCCTGGCTGATCGGATCGACGAAGCGCACCGCGTCGGTGAGGCCGCCGGCCTTCAGGCGGGTGGCGAGCCCGGCCGCGAACTCGGCGAGCGGCGGGTCGACGCGCTCATAGCCGTGGAGCCGCGCCGCCTCGAGCACGTGAGCTTCCAGCGCTGCCGCCGCATCTGCGTGCGGAGGCAGCGTGTCGCGGAAGCCTTCGGGGAGGAGTGCGGTCATGGGTGGCCGCGTAGAACAGGTTTGCGCGGAACGAAACCTCTGCCCTCGCCCTTCCCACTCGACTCCGCCACGTGGGCCCAGCGTCGGGTCGGCCATGCTCCCAGCATGACCTGAACAGCATGGGATGCTGTTCTCTCGACGCTCCTCTCCCGGCGGGAGAGGGAAGGAGCCGCGCAGCCGCGGAAGGGCGAGGGCAGCGATCCGACCTTCAGAACCGCAGCCCCATCGCCGTCTTCACGCCCGGCAACGCCTGCACCTGCGCGAGCAGCTCCTTTGTCACCGGCTCGTCGACCGAGAGCAGCAGCACCGCCTCGCCACCCGCCTCCCGGCGGCCGAGGTGGAAGGTGCCGATGTTGACGCCCGCCTCGCCAAGCGTGGTGCCGAGCCGGCCGATGAAGCCGGGTGCGTCCTCGTTGACGACGTAGAGCATCGGCCCGGCAAGGTCGGCCTCCACCTTGATCCCGAACAGCTCGACGAGGCGCGGCGCGGCGTCGCCGAACAGCGTGCCGGCAACCGAGCGTTCGCCGTTGGCGGTCTTCACCGCAACGCGCACCAGCGTGTGATAGTCACCCGCGCGCTCGGTGCGAATCTCGCGGATTTCGATGCCGCGATCGCGCGCCAGCAGCGGCGCGTTGACCATGTTGACGGTGGCGGTCTGCTGCCGGAGGAACCCGGCGAGCACAGCGGACGTGATCGGCTTGCCGTTGAGCTCGGCGGCTGCGCCCTCAGTGTGAGTCGAGATGCGCGTGATCGCGCCCGTGGCGAGCTGGCCCACGAGGCTGCCAAGCTTCTCGGCAAGCGCCATGTAAGGCTTGAGCTTGGGCGCTTCCTCGGCGGAAAGCGACGGCATGTTGAGCGCGTTGGTGACGCCGCCGGTGACCAGGAAGTCCGCCATCTGCTCGGCGACCTGGAGCGCGACGTTGACCTGTGCTTCGGTGGTCGACGCGCCGAGGTGCGGCGTGGAGATGAAGCCGGGCGTGCCGAACAGCGGCGAGGCCTTGGCCGGTTCCTCGACGAACACGTCCAGCGCGGCGCCGGCGATGTGGCCGGAATCTAGCCCCGCCTTGAGCGCCGCCTCGTCGATCAGCCCGCCGCGCGCGCAGTTGATGATGCGAACGCCCTTCTTGGTCTTGGCGAGATTCTCCGCCGACAGGATGTTGCGGGTCTGGTCGGTCAGCGGCGTGTGGAGCGTGATGAAGTCGGCGCGGGCGAGCAGCTGGTCGAGTTCGACCTTTTCGACGCCCATGTCGATCGCGCGCTCGGGCGTCAGGAACGGATCGAACGCGACAACCTTCATCTTGAGACCGAGCGCGCGGTCGGCGACGATCGAGCCAATGTTGCCAGCGCCGATCAGGCCCAGCGTCTTGGCGGTCAGCTCGACGCCCATGAAGCGGTTCTTTTCCCACTTGCCGGCCTGGGTCGAGGCGTCGGCCTCCGGCAGCTGGCGGGAGAGCGCGAACATCAGCGCGATGGCGTGCTCGGCGGTGGTGATCGAGTTGCCGAAGGGGGTGTTCATCACCACCACGCCCTTGGCCGACGCCGCGGGAATATCGACATTGTCGACGCCGATGCCGGCGCGGCCGACCACCTTCAGGTTGGTAGCGTATTCGAGGATGGCGGCCGTCACCTTGGTCGAGGAACGGATCGCGAGGCCGTCATAGTCGCCGATGATCGCTTTCAGTTCTTCGGGGGTCTTGCCGGTGATCTCGTCGACCTCGACGCCGCGCTCGCGAAAAATGCGGGCGGCTTGCGGGTCCATTTTGTCGGAGATGAGGACTTTGGGCATGTTCGAACCTTTCGTCACCCCTGCGCAGGCAGGGGCCTATCGCTGTCGTGAGGAAACCGCCGGTCTGACACAGGCACGTCATTGGTGTGTCAGCTTGAAGTGCGGAACGTGAGAGACGTTGACCCCTGCCTTCGCAGGGGTGACGGTTAAGCGGCCTTCGCGCTCGCATAGGCCCAGTCGAGCCAGGGACCGAGCGCGTCGATGTCGACGGTATCGACAGTGGCACCGCACCAGATGCGCAAGCCGGCGGGCGCGTCGCGGTAACCGGCGACGTCATATGCCGCGCCTTCGGCTTCGAGCAGCGAGGCCATTGTCTTGATCAGCGCCTCGTCGGCGCCTTCCACCGTCAGGCAGACGCTGGTCTTCGACCGCGACGCCGGATCGGCGGCGAGGTGTCCGAGCCAGGCGCGGCTCTCGACGATGCGGTCAAGCGCCGCAGCGTTGGCATCGGAACGCGCGATCAGCCCGCCTTCCCCGAGCGACTTGGCCCATTCGAGCGACACGATCGCGTCCTCCACCGCCAGCATCGACGGCGTGTTGATCGTCTCGCCCTTGAACACGCCCTCGGTCAGCTTGCCCTTGGAGACGAGGCGGAACACCTTTGGGAGCGGCCAGGCGGGAGTGTAGCTTTCCAGCCGTTCCACCGCGCGCGGGCCGAGGATCAGGACGCCGTGACCGCCCTCGCCGCCCAGCACCTTTTGCCAGGAGAAGGTGGCGACGTCGATCTTGTCCCAGGGGATGTCGTAGGCGAACACACCCGAGGTCGCGTCGGCGAAGGAGAGGCCTTCTCGATCGTCAGGGATCCAGTCGCCGTTCGGCACGCGCACGCCCGAGGTGGTGCCGTTCCAGGTGAAGAGGACGTCGGTCGACCAGTCGACCTGCGCGAGATCGGGAAGCTGGCCGTAGTCGGCGCGGATCACGGTGGGATCGATCTTGAGCTGCTTGATCGCGTCGGTGACCCAACCTTCGCCGAAGCTCTCCCAGGCCAGCGTCGTCACGCCGCGCGCGCCGAGCATGGTCCACATCGCCATCTCGAACGCACCGGTGTCGGAGCCGGGGACGATGCCGATGCGGTGGGTGTCGGGCAGTTCGAGCAGCTCGCGCATCAGGTCGATGCAATATTGCAGGCGCTGCTTGCCGAGTTTGGAGCGGTGCGAGCGGCCGAGGCTGGCGGTGGCGAGCTTGTCGGCGGACCAGCCCGGAGGCTTGGCGCAGGGACCGGATGAAAAGAACGGGCGCGCCGGCTTGGTGGCGGGCTTGGCGGACGCAATGGTAGCGTCGGGTACGGCAGTGTCAGTCAATCTAACTCTCCTCACAGAGAGCACGCGCGGCGTTGGGACCGCGTGGCCCGTTGAGCGCGGTAGGGGGATGAAGTTAACAAAGCAACCTGTGCGGCCGTCTCCTTTCTAATTCGCCGTTCGCTCTGAGCTTGTCGAAGGGCTGCTCTTCTTCCACAAGCGCTCGGAGAGGAAGAACGGTGCTTCGACAGGCTCAGCACGAACGGGTGGGGAGTGCGCTGCTCGCGGCGCTCCTCCTCGCCGCATGCGGGCGGGTCGAGCGGCCGGCACAGCCTGTCGCCGGCATCACCAAGCCTTCGGCCCGAGAGACGGCGCAATGCCTTGCCGACCTGACGCAGCTCGGCGTGTCGTTCAAGGTCCTGCCCGACCGCGAGACCGGCAGCGGTTGCGGCATCGCCGGCGCGGTGACGCTCACCGACATCGGCGTCCCGGTCACCAATCTGACGGCGGTCCGCTGCGGCGAGGCGCGGGCGTTCACCGGCTGGGTGCGCAACGCGGTCGCGCCCGCGGCGTACCAGATGCTCGGCAGCGAAGTGGCGCGGGTGGAGACATTCGGCAGCTATACCTGCCGCAACGTGATCGGCTCGGCGCGCAGCGCCGGTCGGCGCTCGGGGCACGCGATCGCCAATGCCATCGACTTTGCTGGCGTGACGCTCAGGGACGGGCGGCGGGTGAGCGTCCTCAACGACTGGACTTCACCCGATCCGGCTACGCGGCAGTTCCTGCAGACCATCCATGCATCGGCGTGCAAGCGCTTCGGCACCGTGCTCAGCCCCGAATACAACGCCGCGCACCGCAACCACCTTCACCTGGAGAACGATCGCGCACATTTCTGCCGCTAGCCACTCTGGCGTGTCACAAAACTTTGCTCTACCGACCTCGGATGACTGACACCCGCGTACCCAGCCGCGTCTTCGCGCGCGCCAAGCAGGATGCGGAGAGCGCCAAGACCGGCATCTCCACCCCGCAGACCGAGAGCCCCGCCTACAAGCTCGCGTTCCAGGACATGGACTTCCTGCTGCGCGAGGACCTGCGTCCGGTCCGATTCCAGCTCGAGCTGCTCAAGCCACAACTGCTGCTCGACGAGGCCAAGATCGCCTCCACCTTCGTGATGTACGGGTCGGCGCGCATTCCCGAGCCAGCCAAGGCGCAGGCGCTGCTGGAGCTCGCCAGCGACGACAAGAGCCGCCGCATCGCGGAACGGCTGGTCGCCAAGAGCAAATACTACGATGTGGCGCGCGAGCTCGCCGCGATCGTCAGCCGTATTCCGCGCGACGAGCGCGGCATGCGCCACTTCGTGGTATGCTCGGGCGGTGGCCCCTCGATCATGGAAGCCGCCAACCGCGGCGCGGCGGACGTCGGAGTCGATTCCGTAGGGCTCAACATCGTGCTGCCGCACGAGCAGGCGCCCAACCCCTATGTGACGCCGTCGCTGTCGTTCCAGTTCCACTATTTCGCCCTCCGCAAGATGCACTTCCTGCTCCATGCGCGGGCGCTGGCGGCGTTTCCGGGTGGGTTCGGGACGTTCGACGAGCTGTTCGAGCTGCTGACGCTGATCCAGACCGGCAAGATCGAGCCGATCCCCGTGCTGTTGTTCGGACGCGAATTCTGGGAGCGGGTGGTGAATTTCGACGCCTTGGTCGAGGAAGGCGTGGTCAGCGAGCGCGACCTCGGCATCTTCACCTATGTGGAGACCGCGCAGGAGGCGTGGGACGTGGTGCGCCACTTCTACGAGGAGCGTGCCAAGCGGGAGCCTTCACCGCCGGTGTGAATTGGGTCCGCGGCGAGAACTAACGTGCTGGACCATCGTCACCCTGGGGCTGACCCGGGGTCCCGCTCCTGCTCGGACCTCAGCCCAACAGCGGGAACCCCGGATCAAGTCCGCGGTGACGGACCGGGGGCTATTTCGTCGGCGAGCGCTTGCCCTCGGCCTCCGCGTCGCGGCCCTGCTTGGCGGCGCCGGGGTCGATCGAGGGAGCGCCATGCTCCGGGGTGCCGGTGTTCGCGATGTCGCCGGTCGAGGCGCGCACGTCCTTGGCCACCGCATCCACCGCATTGTCGGTGCCCGGAGCCGCGCCGGGGCCGCCGTTGGGCTTGTTGCCGCCCGCTGCCGCAGGTGCAGCGCCCGCCGCAGGCGCGGCCGGCAGCGGCAGGTTCGAGCCTTGCGAGTTGATGTAAGACAGCACGTTGGCGCGGTCCTGCGGGTTGGAGAGGCCCGCGAAGGTCATCTTGGTGCCGGGGGCGAACTTGCGTGGGGACGTCAGCCACGCGTTCATCTTCTCGAAGTCCCAGTTGCCGCCGACGCCCTTCAGCGCATCGGAGAAGGCGAAGCCGCCCTTGCCCTGACCGACCGGCTCGCCGAGCGTCGCGTACAGATTGGGGCCGATACCGTTCGCGCCGCCCTGGTTGATGGTGTGGCAGGCGGCGCACTTCTTGAAGACCTCGGCGCCCTTGGCAGGGTCGGCCTTGGGCAGCAGCGTCGCGATCGGCACTTCCGCCACCGCGCCCCCGGCGCCGGCTTCCTCGACGCCCTCGATGGCGTAGCCCATCTTTTCGGGGCGGTGGCCTTCGAACAGCATGCCGCCGACGATCGCGGAGCCCAGCGCGACGATGCCGGCGCCCAGCACCCAACCCGCGATCGTGTTGTTCCGGCCGTCCATGTGCTGTGTCGCCCCTCTCACAATTACCCCGACCCATAGGAAAGCCCTGCGCGCACCGCAAGCTGCGCTTGCTCAGCCGCGGGTCGCTCCCTAGGCGCAGCCGATGGAGAATTTCGCTGCCCCCGCGCGCCCGATCGTGGCGCGGATGACCGAGGCCGCGGCCGCCGCGCCGGAGCGCGCGGTCGCGTTCCAGGGCGCGCCCGGCGCCAACAGCCATGTCGCCGCGACCGAGGCGTTTCCGGACGGGCTGCCCCTGCCGTGCTTCGACTTCGCCGACGCGATCGACGCGGTGAAGGAAGGCCGCGCCGACTGCGCGGTGATCCCGATCGAGAATTCGCTGCACGGCCGGGTGGCGGACATGCACTTCCTGCTGCCGGAATCGGGGCTGGTGATCACCGGCGAGCATTTCCTGCCCATCCGCCACGCGCTGATGGGGGTGGGCCGGCGCGACGACGTGAGGAGCGCGATGAGCCACCCGCAGGCGCTGGGCCAATGCCGGCACTGGCTGAAGGCGCACGGCATCCAGCCGGTGTCGTACCCGGACACCGCCGGCGCGGCGGCGATGGCGGCGGAGCTGGGCGATCCCGCGACGGCGGCGCTTGCACCGCCCGGCGCGGCGACGATCTATGGCCTCAACCTGCTCGCCACCGACATCGCCGATGCAGGTCACAACACCACCCGCTTCGTGACGCTGGCGCGGGGCAGTCGCGCGCTGGTGGGCGACGGGCCATGGATGACCACCTTCATCTTCGAGGTGAAGAACATCCCCGCCGCGCTCTACAAGGCGCTGGGCGGGTTCGCGACCAACGGCGTCAACATGACCAAGCTGGAAAGCTACCAGCATGGCGCGAGCTTCGCCGCGACCGAGTTCTACTGCGACATCGTCGGGCGGCCCGGCGAGCCGGCGGTCGACCGCGCGCTGGAGGAGCTGGGCTTCCATTCCAAATGGGTGCGGCTGCTCGGCACCTACCGCCAGGCGCGGCCGCGCGGCTAAAAGCCGGGGCCGCGGCAAAGGTAACGAAAGTAGCGCCAAGAAACATGCAAAGTCGGATCAGCCGTTGCGCGGGCGAGACGAAGCAAAGCTGTGACAGGCGCAACACGAACGACGGATACCGCACCGCCGCCGTGTAGGACAGCGGCGGCGGTGATCAGTCCCCCGCGCCCGCCCAGACGCTCAGCAGCGTATGGGCGATGGCATAGGGCGGCGGCGGCAGGAACGGCCCTTCGCCGCCGGCGAGCACCTGACGCACCATCTCGCGCGGCACCCACATCGCGTCTTCCAGCTCGTGCGTGTCGAGGGTGATCGCATCGTCCTCGGCTTGCGCGACGCAGGCGAGCATCAGCTGGGCGTGGGGAAAGGGCCAGGGCTGGCTGGCGATGTAGCGGACGTGGGCCACGCGCACGCCGGACTCCTCCGCGATTTCGCGAGCGACGGCTTCCTCCACCGATTCGCCCGGCTCCAGGAAGCCGGCGAGCGCCGAATAGCGGCCGGGAGGCCAGCTCGCCTGCCGGCCGAGCAGGGCCCGGCCGTCATGCTCCGCGATCATGATCACGACCGGATCGACGCGTGGGAAATGCTCGGCGGCGCAGTTCGGGCAGGCGCGGCCCCAGCCGGCACGGAAGACACGGGTGGCATGGCCGCAATTGGCGCAGAAGCCGTGGCGCGCGTGCCATTGCAGCAGCGAGCGGGCGGCGGCGTAGGTGGCGCCATCGCCGCCTTCCAGCGAGGCCAGCGCCGCCATCATCGCCGGCGAGCGGTGCGATGCGCCTTTGCTCGGCGTCAGCGCGACGAAGCGCGGGCGGCCATCATCGAGCCCGAGCAGCGCCAGCTCGGCACCGACCGGCGCGTCGGCGAGCGACGTCCAGGCGAGGCGGCCTTCGTCGGTGACGCCCGGTTCCCACGCCGGCCCGAGCGCGAGCAGGCGGGCCCTGAGGTCAGCCGCCGCGGCGGCGACCGCCTCGGCATCGTGGCGCATCGCATCGGCGCGGTCGAGCGTGCCGCCGGTGAAGCCGGGGGCGCTCATTGTACCGGTGCCAGCCGTGCGCGCAGCCGCACCGCATCCTGCGCGAGCGCGGCCCCCATCTGCTGGCGCACCGGCCAGCGGTCTGCGGGGAAGTAGTTCACCATCACGGTGCCGCGGAAGTGCCTGGCGCGATCGACGAAGGCGATGGTGCCCGCCGCGCCGCCCCAGCCGTAGGTGCCCTTGGACGGGAAGCCGCCAGGCCCGTCGGCGAGGTATACCGACCCGCCGGCACCATAGCCCATCGCCGCGCTGCCTGTCGTCCCGCCGGTGGTGCCGCCTACCCCGCCGAAGGTGACGCCGGGGGGCAGCAGGTTGGACATCATCAGCGCCGCCGCCTGCGGCCGCAGGATCGTGACGCCGTTCAGCGTGCCCTCGTCCTGGAGCATGTGCAGGAACGTGTCATAATCGCGTGCCGACATCACCAGGCCGGCGCCGCCATAGGGAAAGCTCGGCGGCTGCAGCCAGACCGAGGTTGAGCCCGGATCGAGCGGCGTGCGGGTCGCGCCGGTGAAGACGTAGTTGGTCGCCAGCCGGCCCGCCTCGCTCGCAGGGACCGTCCAGAAGCTCGAGCGCATGCCCAGCGGCCGGAAAATGCGCGTCTCCACGAAACGGTCGAAGGGTACGCCGCTCGCCTTCTCGATCACCGCGCCCATCACGTCGAGGCCGATGGAGTAGCTCCATTTCGTGCCGGGGTCGGCGATCAGCGGCAGCGTCGCGACGCGGTTTGCGAATTCCTGCAACGTCTTGGGCCGGGCGCGGCGCATCTGCACCTCGACGCGGGCGTTGACAGCGGCGGGAAGGATTCCGAGCCGCTCGTATTCGTGGAGCAGCGGCCCCTTGGTGACGATGTTGTAGCCGAGCCCGGCGGTGTGGGTGAGGAGGTTCCGGATCGTGATCGGCCGCGCCGCGGGGCGGCTGGCGAGGCTGGTGTTCGGGCTGGTCAGCACCCGCATGTGCGCGAAGGCGGGCAGGTATTTGGCCAACGGATCGTCGAGGCGGAGCTTGCCCTCGTCGAGGAGGATCATCGCGGCGGCGGCGGTGACCGGCTTGGTCA